>VFQS010002237.1_pt1 | contig 16226 bp, 22 predicted proteins | sample 3512361 | NCBI WGS metagenome assembly VFQS01 (sample SAMN10412375, study PRJNA504923) | tailings metagenome | isolation source: Relicate 1 Philex TSF3 active mining | place: Philippines
GGGCAGTGGGTGCGCATGCCAGCGGTGAGGCAGCGCGCGAACAGCATGGCTTCCGGGTACTGCTGCCACGGGCCACGAGATCCGACCAGGCCAGCGCGCCTGGCCATATCCATCGTGAAAGTCTCGACGCCGATCTCTTCCGGGCCGTCGAAGAAAGCAATAGTGCAGCAGTCTGCATCTTTCTGCCGCACGCGATAGTCGTACCGGGGATGGCGCTTCACGGCCTGGGCCAGCAGCTGCGCACTGAATCCCGGCTTGCCGTTGACCAGGTAGATGCCCGTGATCGAGGCAAAGGGGGTGAAGCCAGCCTCCATGCCAGCCATGAGCTGAACGCAGCAGGTGGCCAGCGACTGCTGTTGGTTCTGACCACGACCAAACATGCCCGAAGCGGCAAAAACGCTGGCCAAGGCCTTGAGCTCATCAACCGAGCGGACCTGGATGGACAGCGAGGTGTTGGCGGTGGAGAGGGAGCTCAGAGGCCGTGTGGCCACTGGCATGGAGAGATGTGGAGTGTGGGCGTCGGCGGTCGCGACTACCCCTGGCGCTGTGGCGGCGCGGGCCATGGGGTGACTGTGGTGAGTGTCTGATCAGAATCATAACCGGGTCAAGCCAGAGAGAGCAGTAAGCACAGCCAATGAGGCGTTTATGCACAAACTGAATAGAAGCGCAGTCAAAAAATCGAAAAATGCAACATGCGCATAGCGCGGATGTGTGGCACCCGAGATGCAATACTCAAAACCCCGTTCAGGCGCTGATTTGCGCTGGGGTGCGCAATGCGGGTTGATGTCGCCACGAAACACGAAGCCGACCAGGCCTGGACAAAACTGGTCCTCCGACGCGACATCGCGCATGCAGAAATCTGGCTCTCAGATGAACGGCTGTGCTGCTTAACCCGGGAACAAGACGGTGAGCCAACCCTTTGCAGGCCAGGCCTTCAGTGCGTCAGCTGCAACCACGTGCCTGCTTTAATCTAGCCTTGTCGTAAAAGCCTTGAATACAGCAACTTGCTATCAAGGCGTTGATTCCAGATCTCAGAGAAGAGTTCAGTCAGCGCAAACATCTCTTCCTCAAGTTCGGCGGCGGTAAAACTGTCAGCGCCGACAATCACCTGCTGAAGCTTCGCGATGCGGGTGGCCTCCTTAGATGGGTAGATCTTCAGAAGCTCCGGCATGCCGGCGCGAATCCCGCCACGATCAGCCAGCCAACGGTCCAGCTCCTCACCGATGCGGTCACTGATCTGCTTGCTCTGGCCGGGACTGATCGAGGTGTCGTCGACGTAGCCCAGCCTGAGGCGGCCGGCGAACAAGTCGCAGAAGTCATGAAAGACCAAAGGGGTCTGCTCGCCCTGGTCGGGGTGCCACAGGTAGATGGCTGCGTCCATCATGAAATCAGACGGGGCCGGGCCAGGCAGCGGACCCCACTGCTTGAAGCAAGCCTCTTTGCCTTGCATCCGCCAGGTGGCGATCGCCTCGTTGACAGCTGAAATCCCTTCAAACAGCTTGAACTGAGGCGTGCGCATGCGGCTGTTGCGCAGATGGCTCAGCTGTGAACCCTGCAGCCAGGTGTGGTCACCGCAGACCCACGCCGCCAGGGCCGTCACCATTGTGTGGGTGAACCCGCAGCGACGGATCCACCAGTTCAGGACCGTCGCCGTGTGATCACGGCCTTCTAGGTGGCGCTCAGTGGGCAGCATTTAGGGCTCTCAATCGGCACCGCCGGGACGTTGAGCAACCGAAGCTAAGTCGGTTGTGACCCTGATCCTACCTAGTTAGCTATCTAATCCCGATCTGAATGCACACGCCCTACAGCGGTTGTAGAGCACAGTGCCGCTGCGGCGCAGCGGATCTGCGGCCTGTTGCCTAGAACAAGGTCTCAGGGCGTGTCTTGCCGATCTCCTTTTTTTCTTCAGAAACCTCTGGCGTTGAGCGGCCTGCGCTACTACCGTTGCCGCGCTGGTTCTGGTTCTGACCCGAACTGGCATGAAAAAGCCCGGGTTGCCCCGGGCGTTCGCAAGCAGTTAGCCGCTGCCGGCGGAAAGGTGTGGGGCCCTGAAGCCTCGCACCGAACGGATCCTGAAGGATTCATTAAGCACCATCGACTCTAAATGACAGCCACGCCCTCCGCCCTTCAACCACCTGAAGTGCCCCTGACCACGTCGATCGCAGCGCGCCACACGGAGGTGCTGCCATGACCGCAGCCGCCTATTCGGCCACAGCTTTCTCCGCCTGCCCATGGGAAGTGATGCAGGCGTTCAAGCACGACGTATGGGCCGTGTACCTCGCCCTGCATCACTACGGCTGGCGCAGCAAGGAAGGCTGCTGGGCTTCGATCAAGACCATCTCTGAGCTTTGCGGTCTTGGCCAGCGCAGCGTGCGCAACGCCATCCGCCAGCTGCGCGCCGGAGGCTGGGTTGTCTCCAAGGAGCGCCCAGGTGGCACCACGGTTCATCACGTTCATCTCGAACGGCACGCTTGCGCCATCGATGGGGGCCGAAAAGAGCCGGCGCAATCGAGCAAAGCGGCCGTCAGCACTGAGCCTGCAGCTGTGGAACCCCTGTCCGAAATGCAAGGGGTATCGGCTGAACCCCTGTCAGAAAGGGAAGGGGTACCCCTGTCAAAAAAGGCAGCCCCACCCCTGTCCAAAAAGACAGACGAACAAGATCCCCTAACAACAAAATCCCAACTAACAACAAGAACAGCCTTAATCCCCCCCTTACCCCCCCATCCGGGGGGGCACGGCCTGACGGCCGCTCGTGGATCCACGGATGGATCGGTTGATGTGTGTGTGACGGAGATCGTCGGGCCGGCAGCCGAACAGTCGCCAGCTGCGCTGGCCATCGCCGAACAGCCCGCAGCAACCACCCCGGTCAAAGCCAAGGCCAAACCCCGCAGACGGGACTCGGCTCAGCCCACAGCTGAGGAGGCCCGCCGGCTGATGTCGGTGTGGAACGACAACAAGCCCGCTGGCTGGAGCGCCATCACCTGCGTCAACCAAAAGCGCTGGGAGGTGGCCAGAGGCTGGGCCCGAGACCTGGGGGGCCTGGAGGCGTTCTTTGAGGCTTTGCCTGTGGCCTTGGCCAATGCCAGTCAGGACCGCTTCTGGTCAGGCCCTGGTCACGACTGGAACTCGTTCATGGGCTACGGGGGTGACACCAGCAAAGGCCACTTCCTGCGCTTCCTGGAGCAGCAGGAGAAGCGTGAGCCGACGGTCAACTCCGACGGGTCGCTGACGTTCCTGGGCTCACTGATCCAGACCAACCAAAACCCCACCCCGAAATTCTTCTGAAGCCATGCAGGAAGACACTTTCAAGCTGGGACTCCGCACGCTCAGCGCGCAGCTGCCCTACGGCAAGACCCCCAAGGACGACGAACTGAAATTCCTCTGGGCTCTGCTGCCGGATCAGATCACGGGGCAGATCACCGATCAGATGTGGGCCTATGCCATCCAGCAACGGCTGATCGACCCGGCCCCAGACGACAAGCTGCCGATCGTGCAGCAGGTGTTTCGACACCTGTTCCGCTTGCGCGATGGCTCACCGGCTTTTGAGTGGGGCCTCCGGGAAGACCTGCCAGAACGGCTCCTCACGCCGCATTGCTTCCACCCGCTCACGCCGGCCGCTTCCGCCCACAAGCCGCCTGAGCTGCCCCCTGTGATGTCCTGCGCACCAAAGAGCCCTCAGGCCCGTCGGGCCATGCTGCTGGCGCTTGCAGAAGAGACCGGCGTTGATCTGAGCAAGCCCTACCAGCCAGAAGCTTCTGGTCAGGACTCCGATGGATCGCAATGATCGGCAGCGCAAGGCTGAGCTTGCGATCGGCAAGCTTCTGGCGCTGGGCACCCTGAGGGAGCTCTGGACCTTGGAGCAGCTCGACCAACCGCCGCCGCACACCCGTGAGATGTGGGTCGACATTGAACGGGCTGCGCGCAAGCGTGGAGAAGACCCTGCGCCGTATCGCAACCTGGCGCGCGAATACATGGCCGCCTGCCCTGCGGAGTGGAACGAGATCCTGCGCGAGTCGGTGGAGAAGGAAACCCTTGACCACCTGCCAACAGCTCAGGAAATCGTCGCAGCCGCCATGGGTTCTCCTGTTGCCCAATCACGGTTCTAGTCATGACTGCAACCGGTACGCTCTGCCGATGACGCCTCCCCGATCGCCGCTGACAGGGTTGCCGCCTCTGGCGGCTGCCTTGCCGCGCCGGCCTGCTGCCCAGGCCTACCTCAAAAGCCTGCCGAGTCCCGCTCAGCTGGCTCTGCTCCGCCTCACCGTGACCTGTTGACCATGGCCCCAATCGATTCGACCAAGGAGCTCTCGCCAGAGGAAGTCGAGGTGCTCTTCCGCACCTGGTGGAGCGCCAGCTATCCCGGCGCCCCTCCGGGCACTCATGCCGTCAACACCCACGTGGCGTTCGGCATCTGGCTCCGGCAGCAACCCGGCCAGGGCGACTGAGCGATGCCACCTGTCGTGGTATTCGCGGCGACCGTTTTGCTCGGCATGTTGGGTGTGACCATCTGGCTCACCCAACTCCAGTGATCGGAATCGTGAACGTCGGCCCAGTGGATGGTGAAACCAACCCGCTGGGCGAATACCGCTACGAGGTCCGCATCAACCGAGAGGTGATCACCACCTACACCCACTTCCGAGCCAACGGCCTGGCCGAATGCCTACGCCTGGCCGCCTGCGCCGTCGATCGCAAACGCGATCTGGACGCCTTCCAACTGCTTCAGGAGATCCAGGACAAACATGGCCCGCACCGAAACGTTCGTCGCTCCCGGCGTCAGGCTTGAGTGGCAGCACGACCGTTGGAACGGCTGGCGGGTCAACGCCTGGAAGCCCAACGTCAGCATGACCTTCACCGATCGGAAGGCGCTGCTGAAGTTCATCAGCTGGCCCACCAAGACGCCAACCGGCGATCTGATTAGGGGCTGGATTGACGGTCAGATCGCTCAGGTCACAGCCCTGTCCGCTGACGACACGGAACCGGCGCCGACAGAGAGCGCCTTGTCGCCAGAACTGCTCGCCACCGGCTTTGGGCCAGAGGTTTTTGCCGGTGAGCTCGACCCCAGCGACCCGAACTACCAAACCCGGACAGTGCTCTAAGCCGGAAAGCTGGCCCAACACCGCGACAGGACGTGGCCCAGATCAACCTCGACGCTCTAGCGATGCTCTACGCCAGAGCCTGCAACGACGCTGAGGGATACGCCACCAGCACGCACTCGGGGGTGGGCCACGTGCTGATGGAGGTGGCCCACCAGGCACGGCTGCTTGCGGCCGAGAGCCTGGATCACTACGACAACCGCTTGCTCTACGCGCTGGCAGCACAGCTGGAGCAGGCCGGCAGGCCGGCCGCCAAAAAAAAGCGCTGACTTCGCTGCGGTTACGATTCGGACCAGAACCGCTAACTGGAGTATGTCCGGCCTAACTGCTGCCAATCAGGTCTGGGTCAACACCAAAGCCATGGCGGCCGCCCTGGGCATCCACCCCATCACCCTCAACAAGCTCAAGTTGCGCGGCTACTTCGTTGAGAACCGGCATTGGCGGCCAGCCAATCCCATGGCCACCCGCTCGCAGCTGCGCTGGCACATGGAGCGCACGCTGACGCGCATGCACGCGCACTGATCACGCCCGCAGGGTCTGCAGCTGCTGGGCCAACGCCAGAAGCTCAGGAGTGATTCCCTCTGGCAGCACCATCGGTTCAACTTTTGGCTGAGCCGCCCTGGCCCGAGCGGCCGCTGCACGCGCCTCGGGCGTCATCCACTTCAGGTAGGTGCTGCGGTGCAGCGCCAAGCCGTGGCCCATCCATTCCGCGTGCTCAGCCATCGGCACCTGCCGGCTCTCCTCATGGCTCCAGCAGCGCACGGCATAGGCATGCCGCAGGTCGTAGGGGCGGCACCAGTCTTCGCCGTCACCATCCCAGGCCCGGGCCCAGAGCTTGGCTTGGCCCCGCAGCTGAAACTGCTTGTAGAGGTAGTTGCTCAGACCGGTGTTGTTGTTGGGCACCAGGCGGCCGCCAAGATCCGTCCACTTGATCTGCCAGCGCTCCCGCAGCCGCTGCTGCATCTCCTCGAATCGAGCCCGTAGTCGGTAGCGCTCCACCCACGTCATCGGCAGGGCCGGCGCCACATGGGTGGCGGTCTTGGTCAGTTGATCGCCCGGGATGGTGATCCAGCCGTGTTCATCAATCGGCAGAGCATGCCAGGCCTCCGACGGCCGCAGGCCATAGGTGGCGATCAGCGCGAAGGTCCACTGCAGCAGCGGGTCGCTGATGGCATCGAGCCAGGCCTCCAGCTGCTGGTCCGTCGGGATGGCCTTGGGCTTGCGCCGCGAATCCTTGATGCGCTTGAGCTCGCCGCCTTTGGGCTTCAGGCGCCGCAGATCCTCCAGCAGGTCGTGGATGTCAAAGATCGCCGCCAGCACCGGATCCGCTTCCACCACCTGGCCAATGGCACTCAAGGTGCCGAGCCGCTTCTCAAAGGAGCTCAGCTGAGTCGGCGGCACCTGCAACGCCCAGGTCTTGAGACGCTCGATGGTCACATGGCCGTGGATGGTCTCCAGCTGCCGCAGGTGACTGCGTGCGTGGGCGCTACTGCTGGCCTTGAGCCGCGAATCAACGTGGGCCATGGTTCGCCGAGCGAGCTCCTGAAAGGAGATGCGTGGCGCGGCTGTCCCCGGGGCGCTGTCGCCCGGCCACTGTCCCTGGCGCACAGCCTCCAGGCACAAGCGCAGCGCTTCGCTGATGTCCGCGATGTCCTCGGTCAGCAGCGGCTTGAGGGAGAACTGCCGGAGCTCCTTGCCCCGTTGATCGAGGTGCCGGATCGAGATGTAAGGGGAGCCGCTGCGCTCGCGGAGGCGGTACGGCGCATCGATGGCGCTCAGCTTGGTGTTGGCCTCGGCCCAGGCCTTGGCTGGCAGCGATCCCTTGGGCATCAGAGGGGGCTGGAATCTCAGGGACACTACTGTCCCTGGGATGGGCTAAAACCGGCTAATCGAAGCTATCTGAATTAGCTGCCGAATCGCTGGCGCGGGCCGTTTCGCCATCGAACACCCCAGGCCTGGACAATAAAAAACCCCGCCGGAGCGGGGTTGTGAGGAATGGCTCGGGGGAGACTTGAACTCCCGACCTTGGGGTTATGAATCCCACGCTCTAACCAGCTGAGCTACCGAGCCGCGGTGAATTGATTGTAGAGGATCGCCTGCTCGGATCCCTGTGGCACCGGGGCTTCAGGCCCGGGCGGGCAGGAACTGAAGCGGATTCACGGCGCCACGGCCGGCAGGAAGGATTTCAAAGTGCAGGTGGGGACCGGTGCTGCGGCCGGTGCTGCCCATCTGGGAGATCACAGTGCCCTGATCCACCACCTGACCGACCCGCACCAGGATGCGGCTGTTGTGGGCGTAGCGGCTGCGGGATCCATCGGGATGACGCAGTTCCACCAGGTAGCCGTAGCCGCCGTCATCCCAGCCGGCCGTCACCACTTCACCGCTGCGGGCCGCCACGATCGGGGTGCCCACGTTGTTGGCCACGTCGATGCCCTTGTGCATCCGGCCCCAGCGCCAGCCGTAGCCGGAGGTGAAGATGCCTTTGGTGGGCCAGATCCAGCCGGTGTCGGTCAGTTCAGCGCCGGGATCACTGCCGAAACCGAAATCAGGCTGATCGGGCCAGCTCAGACCACCAGAGCCTGTGGGCTTCAGGCCAAGGATCATGCGGCTGCGGCCCGGAGTGGAATGGGCCACCCGGATCTGGGTGCCGGCCACCAACCGCGCGGCCTGAAGGCCAGGGTTGAGGCGCAGCAGTTCGCTGATACTGAGGTTGTAGCGGCCGGCGATCTGGGCGAGGCTGTCGCCGAGGCGGATGCGAGCCGGCTCCTGCGGCTCTGGTGGCGCGGCCAGAGGAGGCGTGCGGCGCAGCTCACTGGTGTCGATCGCAGCGAGATGCTTGACCTTCTTGCTGGACTGACTGGGCAACACCAGCCAGTCACCGCTGCTGAAGGAGTGGTCCTCGTTGACGTCGTTGAGCTTGGCGAGCTTGGTCTCGTCCTGGGCCAGCTTGTCGGCCAGCTCTTCGATGCTGATGGCACTGCGCACCTTCACCCAGAGGCGATCGGTGGTGGGCAGGGCCGCGATCAGCTGCTCACTGGCAGCCTCAGGGGAGGGGAAAGGGACGGAATATTGGGGACGCGAATCAGCGATCGAAGGGCCGACCACGGTGGCGACGGCGCCGATCGCGCCCGTACTCGCCAGTGTCGTGAACAAGAATTGATAAGGCTTCATGCAACGTTGGCCAGAGGTCAAAGCTCAGCGGAGAAGCCAGCATCCGCGAACCGCGCTGAGAGTAACGGCTTGAACACAGCCCTGCAAGTCGTCATGGTCACTCTTTTGGTTGACCAAATGAAAAAAACCCGTGCTACCAGGCGATTTCGACGAATCAGTCGGCTTCACCTGTGATCGGCTCCAGCTGACGGATCGCTTCAAACAGCACCACCCCTGCGGCCGTGGCCAGGTTCAGACTGCGCACGCCGCCGCCATGCTCGATCGCACCGGGCATCGGAATGGCCAGGCAGGCATCCGCTTCGGCCACCACCTCAGCAGGCAAGCCACTGGTCTCCCGACCGAACAGCAACCAGTCATCGCTTCGGTAGCGCAGCTGGGTGTAGGGCTGGCTGCCGTGCCGGCTCAGGGCCAGGAGTCGCCCTCCACGCTGCTGCTGTTGCGCGCGGAAGGCGCTCCAGTCGCTGTGGCGATGGAGATCCACCCAGGGCCAGTAATCGAGGCCGGCACGCTTGAGCGTGCGGTCGCTGATCTCAAAACCGAGGGGTTCGATCAGGTGCAGTTCGGTGCGGGTGGCGGCGCAGGTGCGGGCCACATTGCCGGTATTGGGCGGGATTTCAGGCTGAAACAGCACCAGGCGAGGCATCAGGGGCTTGGCGGTACGGGATGACCCAGCTGGGTCAGATTGAGGGCACGCCCGGCCACCACCAGCCAGGCGGTCGAGCAGTGCTGCATCAGGTTTTGCTGCAGGGCTCCGAGCCGATCGCGGAACAGCCCACCGATCGCTGTGGCCGGCACAACTCCCCAGCCGGTTTCCTCCACCACCAGCAGCACCGGCCCCCGCTGCAACGCCAACGCCTCGAGCAACTGTTCACATCGCCTCTGCCACCGGGAGGGCGAATCCTCGAGATGCCAGGCCAGCCAGGTGCCCAGTGAATCGATCAGGAGCAGCGGCGGCTGAGCATCCGTTGGCAAAGCCGCGGCGCCGGTTGAACCCACGGCGCGCGCGAGCAGATGATCCACGAGTTCAGCGCCCACCTCGTGGCAGCGCCAATGCTGCGGGCGCCGCTGCTGATGGGCCAACACCCGCTCGGTCCAGCTCGGATCGCTGCCAGCCGCCGCACCGGTGGCCAGATAGTCCACAGCGCCGGACCAGCGGTGAGCCAGGTGTTCGGCCCAGCCGCTCTTGCCCCCGCGGCTGGGTCCGCTGATCAGGATCAGGCCGCGTTGGGGCAGGAGCGCAACAGCGGGGGCAAGCGGGGGCTCAACCACCATCCATGCCGCGCAGGGTGGCCACGGCGGAGGGAGACACGCGGTTGAGGTAGCGGAAGATCCAGTACTTGAAGATCGTGGCCAGCACCACCGGGAAGGTGGCGATGAACAAGAGGATGAAGTTCTCCTCCGCCGGCAGGCCCAGGTGGTGGGCGATGCCATCGAGCAGCACCGTCCAGCCCTCCGGGCTGTGGAAGCCCACGAAGATGTCGGTGAACAGGATGATCGCGAAGGCCTTGGCGCTGTCGCTCAGGCCATAGACGGCTTCATCGAGGAAGCCCCGCAGCACCTGCAGATCCCGCCGGCCGAGCACACACACGAGCGTGAAGCCCACCAGGGCTGCCAGGTCGGCCAGCACGTTTTTGGTGGCTTCGAGGCTCTCGTCATCCGCGTCCTGCTTCAGCTGATTGGCGCGGGCCATCAGGGCCGTCTGGATCTCCTCCGGTGAGGGAGGTGCCTTGCCTTCCAGCAGCGCTTCAAATTCGAGCTCCTGCTGATAGATGCGCAGCTTGTTGACAGCCTTTTCCTGCAGGTGCGGCTTCGTGTAATTCAGGAAGGGAATTTCAGGCGCGAAGCGATCGAGCAGCGGTGAGATCACCAGCGTGCGGCTGGTCTGTTGCACGATCAGCGGCACCAGGATCATCAGCAGGAAGATCCGCAGCGACACCAGCGTGGAGCTGCGCCGCCGGCGAAACCCCTCGAGCAGGGCCGTTTCGGCCTCGGGATCCAGCTGCCGGCGCACCCCGTCAAACACACCCAACAGGCTGCGGGGCAGCATCTGCGGCGGGCGCGAGAGGCTCGTGGATCCGCTGCGGCGCTGATAACGCGAGGCCACCGACTGGATCAGTTGCAGCTGGCGCAGCTCCTGGCTGTCGAGCTCACCGCGGCGGTTCTGCAGGGTGGGAAGAATCTCCTGACACACCTCAAGCGCAGCCCGGAAACGGCGCAGCATCTGCGCCTGGGCCTGCTTGGGAATGCTCAGCTGCAGCTCCGGGCGGACCGGGCGGTCGTTGTAGTACTCGAGCTCCAGGCTCTGAATCAGCAGAGCAGCCTCGTAGGCCCGCTCCAGATTCAGGCTCAGATCGCTGTTGCTGGCGCGATCAAACGCACCCATCCAGTCGGTCAACCCCATGGCTGGTTCAGCGGGAGAAGACCCACCAGGTGATCATCGGCACCAGTGTGCCAACCACCAGCAGCACGACAACCCACAGGAAGGCGTTGCTCGACTGCGTTTCCTCACGCGTGGGGATGTTGGTTTCAATCGGCATGCGCTCCGCCAGCTGCGGCGGGCCGGGATCCTCACCGCCATTCAGCACCACGGCCAGACGGTCGAGTGCATCGACACTGGCCTGGCGATAGCGGGCGCCCTCACGCAGGGGCAGGCCCATGGTGCTGATCGCTGTGCTCGAGAGCAGCTCGCTGGGCAGCTGGCCATCGAGATCGGAGGAGGCCACCACGGCGGCGCTGTTGTTCTGCGACTCGATCAACAGCAGCAGCAGAGAGCGATCCGGCTCATCGGCGCTCCAGCGCTCCACCAGCTGCTCACCCAGGGCATCGAGGCTGAGGCCGTAATCAAGGCGACGCAGGGTCACCAGGCGGGCATCGATGTGATCACCGCCGAACTCCTGCAGGCGACGATCCAGCTCAGTGCCCGCAGCGCGGCTGAGCAGATCGGCCTGATCGAGCACGTGGCTGGCCGGTGGCTGCGGCGGGAAGTCGGCCGCGCCGGTGGCCCAGGCCGCCGCTGGAAGTGCAAGGGCGGCAAACAGCAGCGCTGCACTCAGCAGTACTGCCGACAGACGCGCGCGAATCACGTGCCCCACGGATGCAGTCGGATGGTTCGCCACAGTCTGCCGTCAGCCCGCCAGGCTGTCGCGGTTGAGGATGGCCACCACATCAACAATCACGCGGGCGCGTTCGCTGTCCACGGCCAGGGCCTGGCTGAGGCTGGCCAGGAAGGTCTGCTCAGCGCTCGACTCCACGTGATCCGCCTGGGTGAGGGCCGCCGCCACGGCCAGGGCCGTTTCGGCGGCCTCGGGCGGCAGGAGGGGAGCCGCCTGGTTCACCAGGGCCTGCCAACCCTGTTCGCGCAGCAGCCGCAGCAGGCGATCGAGCAGATCGCCCATCGCCTGATCGCTGAGCTGGCGGTAGGGCTCGCGAAATTCGAGCTGTTGGCGCAGGCTTCTGGCCTCCAGGCTGGCCAGCTCGCCATCGCAGGCCACCGCCGCCAGGGCAATGGCGGCAAAGGCTTCCGCTGCGGTGCTGATGGGGGAGGCGCTGAGGTTGGCCATCGCTGGTGACGATCCACGGGCAATGCCTGCATTGCAACGCCACCGCCGCTGGCCTGCCAATCGGGTTGTCACCAGTTGTGAGAGGGTGCGACGACGACCTCTGCAAGCTTGGCTGCGATGGGCCTCGCCGCCCGCCTCTGTCTCAGCGCCGGTGTGGCCGGCCTCGCCCTGTGTGTGGCGAATCAGCTCACGGCGCCGCAGCTCACTCCGGCCCTGGAGCGGGCCGGTGTCCTGGCCAGTTTTCTGGCCGTGGGGCTGATGTTGGTGTCGATCCTGTGGACGCGGGCCGTTCCCGTGGCACCGGAGCGTGTGGAACTCGAGGGTGAGCAGGGCCTGCGCCTGGCGGACGATCTGCCGGAGCCGTTGCGCCAGGAGCTGGCCTGGGGCAGCCAGATGCTGCTCACCGCCACCCCGGCGGCCACGGTGCTGCTGCACTGGCAGGGCCGCACGCTGCTGGAGCGCGGCGTGCTCGGCCCTGGTGGTTTTGCACCGGGCGCGATCAGCGCACGGGCCTGGGCCACCGGCAAGGCGATCGGGCTGGTGAACCTGAAGCTCTATCCCGGCCGCGATGAATTTCAGGGCCTGCCGAGCGGGATACCGGCCGTGATCGTGCAACCGATCGGCGATGCGGGCTTGCTGCTGCTGGCCGGCTGGTCGCCCCGTTGTTTCAGCCGCAGCGATGAAACCTGGCTGGAGGGCTGGAGCCTCAAGCTCAGAAGCGCACTGCAGGAGCTGAACGCGCCGGCTGTTTCGCCCTCGTCTGAGACGGCGGGAGCGTGAACTGGGAATTCACCCTGGCCCCGGGTGAACTGAACACGGCAGTGCCGTCCTTGCCGATCGTGCCCCGCAGCTGGCTGGAGCGGGTGATCTGTTGGTTGGTGCTCCGCCGCAGCACCACATCCCCTTCCGCCTGGAAGCGACCGCTGGGCCAGTTCCACTGGCAGCGCTGGGCTGTGAGCTGTTCACCCGGCTGCCGCAGATTGCAGCCCGCCGGGATGAACACAGTGCTGGTGGCGAGATTCACCTGGAAGCGCTCACCCTGCCCCTGCAGCTTGTTGAAGGCACCCTGGAACGGTTGATCGCTGCTGAGTTGTTGATCGTTGATCAACCAGCGCGTCTGCTGCGCATTCAGCCAACCCTGGCGTTTGGGATCACGCACCTGAACGGGAGCGATCAGATCCAGGAAGCCCTCGCGCAGGTTGCCGCGCAGGGAGGAGGCGGTGAGGTTGAGCTGACCGTCCTTGTCGCGGCGCAGGCCGCGCACCGGCTGGGGGGCCTTGAGGTCGCCCTGCTCAGGTTTCCAATCCACCTGGGCCGTCTGCACGCGCAGGGGTGCGGGCCTGGTCCTCGCTGCAGCCTTGACCTTTTGATTCCACTGCTCGAGCACGGTGGAACCGCGCAGCTCGATCAGATCACGATCGAGGTAGTAGGTGGCCAGCTGGGCGGTGATGCGCGACTGGCGATCGAGCGCGGCGGGCTGACGGTCGATCAACATCAGCGACTGGGATGGAATCCAGCGGGCCTGTTCGCCTGTGATGCGCACGGGGTTCCGGCCCAGCAGGGTGATCACCACGTCACCTTCCAGCTGAATGGCCTGACCATCGCCGATCACGATGGCGCTGCGGGCGCTGATGGTGATGTTGGCCTTGCCGCGTTTGTACACCGTGCCGCGAGGTCTGCGGGCCTGAGCCACCTGACGGCTGATGTCGTAGCGGGCCTCAGGGCTCTTCAGATTCCAGGCGGGACGCCCCTTGGCATCCTGTTGCTCGAGATCCAGCGACTTGAACACAAACGGCTCGGCTGGCGTTGGCACCTTCGGCTTGCTGCTGACGCAGCCGCTGATCAGCAGGGCAAGGGCAACCCCAGCGAGTCGTTTCACGGCAATCGGCTCAAAGGGGCTCGCTGAGTTCAAGGCGGGCCATCACCGGAGAAGGCTCCGGCAGCGGCGCCCCACTCTGCAGCGCGCCCCACTCCAGCTGCAGGAGCCAGGAGCCATCGGGCTGCGCGCCCGCGCCTGAATCCGGAACGCTCTGCCCCAGCTGCAGGAGCATCCGCTCGCTCAGATCGGGCAACAGCGGTGCCATCAGCAGAGCCGTGATCCGGGCGGCTTCGAGCACGGCGTAGAGGTCATCGGCCACCTGATCGCGGCTGCCCTCCTGCTTCATGCGGCTCCAGGGCGCCTGCTCATTGAGGAAGCCATTGGCGGCGATCGCCAGCTGCAGGGCGGCTTCCGCGGCACTGCGGAACTCCAGCTGCTCCAGGCCTTCGAGAACAGCGGTGCGGGCATCGGCGGCCGCCAGGGCCAGGGGATGCCCGCTGCCCGTGGCGCCTGCAGCGGGCGGCACAGCGTTGTCGAACCAGCGCCGTGCCATCGAGCTGGTGCGGTTGAGCATGTTGCCGATCGTGTTGGCCAGATCGTTGTTCACCAGGTCGGTGAAGCGCTTCTGCTGAAAGTCGCCGTCGTCACCGAAGGGGATATCCCGCAGCAGATACCAACGCACCGCATCGCGGCCGCAACGCTCGAGCAGCTCCCCTGGATCGAGCACGTTGCCCAGGGATTTGCCCATCTTCTGGCCCTCGCGGGTGAGGAAGCCATGGCCGAACACCTTGGCCGGCAGGGGCAGCCCGGCCGACAGCAGCATCGCCGGCCAGTAGACGGCGTGGAAGCGCAGGATGTCCTTGCCGATCACATGCACCGAAGCGGGCCAGCCGCGGCTGAGGGCGGTGTCGAGGTCCGGCGCGTCGCTGGCCTCGAGCAGGGCAGTGATGTAGCCGAGCAGCGCATCGAACCACACATAAAAGGTGTGGCCCTCATGGCCGGGCACGGGGATCCCCCAGGGCAGGTTCACGCGGGAGATCGAGAAATCGCGCAGCCCCTGCTTGACGAAGTTCTCCACCTCGTTGCGGCGGCTGGCGGGCTGGATGAAGCCCGGCTGGGCGATCAGGGCCTCGATCTGCTCCTGATAGCGCGACAGACGGAAGAACAGATTCACCTCATCGCGCCACTCCAGCGGCCGGCGATGGGTGGGGCACTCGGGGTCCTGGGCTTCGTGCGGGTCGTCCTTGAACTCTTCGCAGGCCACGCAGTACCAGCCCTGCTGGCGGCCTTCCACGATGTCGCCGTTGGCCTCCACCCGCGCGAAGAACTGCTCCACGATCTGGCGGTGGCGCGGATCGGTGGTGCGGATCAGGCGGTTGTTGCTGATCTGCCAGCGCTCCCACAGCTCGCGGTACTGGGCGCTGACGCCATCGCAGTGGGCCTGGGGGCTGAGCCCGGCCGCCTCGGCGGTGCGCTGGATCTTCTGACCGTGCTCATCGCAGCCGGTGATGAACAGCACCCGCTCACCCTTCAGCCGCTGAAACCGCGCCAGGGCATCACAGGCCAGCGTCGTGTAGGCGCTGCCCAGGTGCGGTTTGTCGTTGACGTAGTAGAGCGGGGTGGTGAGGGTGTAAGTCATCAGGCGGATCCTACGGAGCAGGGCCCGGAGCGCATCAGAGGTGCCATCGTGCTGGACGGTCTCCTCCTCAACGCTTGGGGATCAGCTCCACGTCAGACAAACCCTGAAAATCTGTGTCCATGGTGTAGAGCCGCGCCTGGTGGCATCGCGCCGTAGCGAGGATGATGCTGTCGACCATCGGCAGGCGCAGAGCGTGACTGAGCTGTGCCGCTGACTCACGGCCACTGCCTCAATGGCCTCTGCTTCGCTGTGTTCACGCAGGATCCACTTGAACACTTCCAAGATGCTGATCGCCGGGATCATCGGAGCGCTTTCAGCTTGAAGCAACGTCAGGAAGCGGTCGGCCTGCGGGCCATCGGTGAACAGCTCAATCCAACCAGAGGAATCAACAACGGAACGCTGAAGCGTCACAGGCGATCGCTCTCCCGCTCGAAGTTGTTGTCACCGTTCAGGAATCCGCGCAGTGCGGCAGGGGGTTGGCTCGGAACCAGCTCGATGCGGCCTGGCAAGGCGATCACCTGAAACTGCTGGCCAGGAGACAGGCCGAACTGCTCGCGAACACGCTTGGGGATCACAACCTGGGATTTCAGGGAAACGGTCATCAGATCCATTGGAAAATCGTAGCCGGATAGGCGGATCAATCGTTCTCTCGTCATGCGCAGCGTGATCGAACTGGTTAGCTGGCCCCTGCCGTAGCCAGCAAAGCGCTTCAGCGACAACGAGCCGTTGCGTGGATTCAGGCCTTAACGCCAGCGTCAGCGGACAGGCCAAAGCGAGGAGCTGCCATGCTCGTCAGCATCCAGCCTTTGCCCCCATTCCATGACTTTAGAACCGATGTTGCGGCAGGAGCCCTGAGTGCTGCTGCCGCAAGTTGTCGCGGAGCGTGTTGAGCGGATCAGAGCATGAGCACATCGGATGAGAAGGCCTGGTTGCTGCGCAGGTTC
>VFQS010002238.1_pt1 | contig 16223 bp, 13 predicted proteins | sample 3512361 | NCBI WGS metagenome assembly VFQS01 (sample SAMN10412375, study PRJNA504923) | tailings metagenome | isolation source: Relicate 1 Philex TSF3 active mining | place: Philippines
CTGCAGATCGAGTTCTCGCGCACCATCCAACACATCACCGAAGACTCGGGCACCGAGATCGCCCCCGACGTCATGTGGGGCGCGTTCGAGACGGAGTACTTGCCGACGAACCCGCGGTATTCGCTCACCAGCCACGAGATGCGCAGCACGAGCGACGGTGTCACCAGCATCACCGCGCAAGTCGATGTCGACGGCAAGCGACTCACGCTGCACGCCGACGGCAACGGCCCGATCGATGCGTTCGTGCAGGCACTGCGCCGCGAGTTCGGCGTGAAGTTCGACGTGAAGGACTACGTGGAGCACGCACTCAGCCAGGGCTCAGAGGCCACGGCGGTCGCCTACATCGAGAGCGCCAACGAGTCAGGCGAAGTGCGTTGGGGAGTCGGCGTGCACCCGAGCACCATCACCGCGTCGCTGCGGGCGGTGCTCAGCGCTTTCGAGCGTCAGCAGCGTCGCTGATCAACTCCTCGACTTCGGACTCGAAGTCGGGGTCATCGACACTGGTCGCGTCGTGCGACTTGCCTTCGACGTCGATCTTCGGCAACAGCCGGTCGAGCCAGCGCGGCAACCACCAGTTGCGGTCGCCGAGCAGTTCCATCGTGGCGGGCACGAGCAACATGCGCACCACCGTGGCGTCGAGAAAGACCGCGACGGCAAGACCGAAACCGAACATCTTGATGCTGCGGTTGGCGTCGAGCACGAAGCTGCCGAAGACGAACACCATGATCGCCGCGGCGGCCGTGATCACGCGGGCAGTCTTGGCCAAGCCGTCGGCGACCGCGAGTTCGTTGTCGCCAGTGCGGTCGTATTCCTCCTTCACGCGGGAGAGCAAGAAGACTTCGTAGTCCATCGACAGGCCGAAGACGATGGCGAACATCATCACCGGCAGCCACGGGTCGATCGGCGCGCTGCCACCCAGCCCGACCAGCGAAGCGCCCCATCCCCACTGGAAGACGGCGACGACCGCGCCGTAGGCCGAGCCGATCGACAGCAAGTTCATCAGCACCGCTTTGAGCGGCACGAGCAACGAGCGGAACACCGCCATCAACAGCAAGAACGACAACGCCAGCACCACGGTGAAAAACAGCGGCAGGCGGTCGGCGAGGTACCGACTGAAATCGACGTTCACCGCCACGCTGCCGGTGACCTTCACGTCGAGACCCGAGTCACCGACCACATTCGGCAGCACGTCTTGGCGCAGACGCTGCACGAGATCGCTCGCGGCTTCAGACTGCGGGGCATCGGCCGGGTACAGCGTCCACAACACGGCGGTCGGCGCGGTCGGGCTGTTGGGAATCGCCGGCGACACACCGACCACACCAGGCGTCGAGGCGAGAACGTCGCCGACTCTCTGGGCGACTGCGAGCTCTTCGGGTGAGTCGATCGCGGCGGCGAGCGTGAGCGGGCCGTTGAAGCCGGCGCCGAATCCTTCGGCGAGCAAGTCGTACGCGCGCTTGGTGGTGGTGTCGGCCGGATAGTTGCCTTCGTCGGCGAAGCCGAGTCGCAAGTCGAGCACCGGCAACATGAGCGCGCAGAGCACGCCGGCGCCGAGCACGAGCGACAACCAGGGGCGTCGTTGCACCCAGCGGCTCCACTTGTACGGCAACGTTTCTGGCATCGGCTTGGTGCGGCGCGCCGGCAGCGTGCGCTTCAGCGCCGGGACGAAGCTGCCGATGATGAGCACGAGACCGGCGAGCGGCGCGGCGTAGAAGAGCGGTTCTTGCTTGATGCCGTAGCCGACCAGCGCGACGGCGACGAGCCCGGCGGCGACCACGCCGCGCCAGCGGGTTACCTCGACTCGCTCACCGACGAAACCGAGGAGTGCGGGTAGCAGAGTCACCGAAGCGAGCATGGTGAACGCGACGGTGATCGACGCGCCGATGGCAAGGCCGTTCATGAACGAGACGCCCATCAACAGCATGCCGAGCAGCGAGATCACCACGGTGGTGCCGGCGAACAGAACGGCCCGACCCGCGGTGTCGATCGACTCGACGGTGGCCTCAGCGCACGCGCGACCGCGCTGTCGAGCCTCGCGGTAGCGCGTGACGATGAAGAGCGCGTAGTCGATGCCGACGCCCAGTCCGATCATCACGCCGAGAGTGGTGGCGAAGTCGGGCATCGTCACGACGTTCGACACGAGGGTCACGAGCAACACGCCTGCGCCGATGCCGCCGAACGCGGTGCCGATCGGCAGACCCATGGCGAGCACGGATCCGAAGGCGAAGATGAGGATGACGATCGCGAACGCAAGGCCGATCACTTCCGACGTCGGCGCTTCGAATGCAGCGAAGACTTCGCCGCCGTACTCGATCTGGGCGCCGGCCACGACGGGCTCGACGGCCTTCATCGCGACGAAAACGGCCTCGGCTTCTTCTGCAGAGTCAATGTCGGGCGACAGGTTGACCGTCGCGAACGCGATGTCGCCGCGCGGCGAAACCTGTCGTGCGCCATCCGGCGAGAACGGGCTCACGACGCGCATGTCACTGCGTGCGTCCAGCGCCGCGAAGTACTCGTTGAGGGCCGCTCGCTGCGTGTCATTGAAGCCGCCTTCGGCGCGTACGACGACGGTGCCCGTACGACCGCTCTCTTCGCCGCCGAAGCGATCAGCCAACAGGTCGAAACCCTGCGCGCTTTCGACGTCGGGGAGATTGAACTGGGTGGAGAAACTGTTGCCGAAGACGCCGACGCCCACGCCGAGCGCGACAATGACCGCGAACCAGAGGGCAACGACCGCGCGACGACGCGCGTGCGAGAACGAACCAAGTTTCTTCAACATCAGGGGCTCTCTGAGGTTAGGAGCCCTTCGATGCTCAACTAGCGTCAGGCGCGGAGGTTGTCGTGAAAGTCACAGTGAACTTCGATGTCTGCGCCTCGACTGGGGCGTGCGCGCAAGTGGCGCCCGAGGTCTTCCAGGTGCGCAACGACGGAATGCTGCACATCATCGCCGAGCGTCCTGCGCCCGAGCTCTACGACGCGGTACAAGAAGCCGCCGACCTCTGCCCCACCGGCGCCATCGTGCTGGAAGATTGAGGCGCGTGTCGAGCCGCGATGTGATGCTTCGCGCGGCAGGGTGCATCTGAGCGTGGGGTTCACCGAGCGACTTCGCGCCGCGTGGCACGGTTCTGCGTCGCTCGTGTGCGTCGGGCTCGACCCCGACCCGGCGCGGTTTCCTGCATCGGTCGGGCGTGATTCGGCGAGCATCGAGCGGTTTTGCCGCGACATCATCGATGCGACCGGCGACCTCGTCTGTGCATTCAAACCGCAGATCGCGTACTTCGCCGCACACCGTGCTGAAAGCGCGCTCGAGCGCGTGTGCGACCACGTGCGCCGCGAGCACCCGCGCGCGGTACTCATTCTCGATGCCAAGCGAGGCGACATCGGCGATACCGCCGAGATGTACGCGCGCGAGGCCTTCGACCGCTACGGCGCCGATGCGGTGACCGTGAATCCCTATCTCGGCACCGACTCGCTCGAGCCGTTCTTTGCGCGGCGCGACCGCGGCACGTTCGTCTTGTGCCGCACTTCAAACCCCGGCTCAGGTGAATTGCAGACGCAGGTATACGAAACCGTCGCTCGGCGCGCCGCCGACGACTGGTCGAAGCGCGCGGGCGTCGGGCTTGTGGTCGGCGCCACGCAGCCCGCAGAGCTGCGACGGGTGCGAGAAATCGTCGGCGACCTGCCGCTCTTGGTGCCCGGCGTCGGCGCGCAGGGCGGCGACGCAGCGACCGTGGTGCGCGAGGGTGCTACATCCGACGGCACGGGGCTCGTCGTGAATTCATCTCGGGCGATTCTCTATGCGTCGAGCGGCGACGACTATGCAGATGCCGCACGACGAGCGACTACCGCGTTGCGCGACGCGTTGAACGCTGCTCGCTGAGCCTGGCGGTCAGCCCGCAATCACGCGGCTTTCAGCCGCCGATCGAGATCACTTCGACGATGCCGGGCACTTTGCGCAACTGCTCCACCACGTTCTGCGGCGTCGGCGACGCAGTCGCGATCACCATCATCGCGCTGCCGGCCTTGGGCGTCTTGCCGACGTCCATGTTGTCGATGTTCACGCCGGCATCACCGAGCGTCGTGCCGACGCGCCCGATCACGCCGGGTCGGTCGTCGTTGCGCACGATCAACATGCACTTCGCGGGCGGCACGTCGGAGAGATGGTCGTCGATCATCACGATGCGCGCCTCGCGGCGGCGACCCGCGAGCGTGCCGGAGATGTTGTGGCTGCCGGCGCGCAGAGTCACGAGGTTCACGTAGTCCTGGTGCGCGACGTCGTCGCGTCGTTGCTCGCGCACGGTGATGCCGCGCGCCGCGGCCACCGCCGGGGCGTTCACGTAGGTGATCGTCTCCTGCGACGTGCGCCCGAGGAAGCCGCGCATCGCCGCGAGCGTGATGATGCGGGTGTCGTAGGCGCCGATTTCTCCGCTCGCCTCCACTTCGATTTCGCGGGCATCGCGCGACACCATGTCGGCGAAGAGCCGGCCGAGACGCTCGGCCAGAGGAATGAAGGGCTTCAGCGTCTCGTTGGCTTCGGACGCATCGACGTTCACCGCGAACGGCACAAAGTCGCCGGCGAGCGCGAGCTGCACCATGTCGGCGATCACTTCGCCGGCTTTGTCTTGCGCCTCGCGCGTGCTGGCGCCGAGGTGCGGCGTGACGACAACGTTGGGCAGAGAGAAAAGCGGCGAGTCGGTGATGGGTTCGCGCTCGAACACGTCGAGTGCGGCACCGGCGATGATTCCGTCGCGCAGCGCCTCGGCGAGGTCGGCTTCGACGATGATGCCACCGCGCGCCACGTTGATGACGCGAAGCTGCGGCTTGGCCTTCAGCATGAGGTCGCGGTTGATGAGCCCCAGCGTCTCTTTGTTTTTCGGCAGGTGCACGGTGAGAAAGTCGCTCGTCGAAACCAACTGATCGAGCGGGAGCATGTCGACGTTCATCTGACGGCCGCGTTCGACGGAAATGTACGGGTCGTACGCCACAACTTTCATACCGAGCCCGAGCGCACGGTGCGCCACCAACTTGCCGATGCGCCCGAGCCCTGCGATGCCGAGCGTCTTGCCCGCGAGTTCGACGCCCTCCCATCTGCTGCGCTCCCAGCGTCCGCCGACGAGCGCGGCGTGCGCCTGCGGCACGTTGCGCGCCATCGCGAGCAGCAACGCGATCGTGTGCTCAGCAGCCGACACGATGTTGCTCTCCGGCGCGTTCACGACCATGACCCCGGCTTGCGTCGCTGCTTCGACGTCGATGTTGTCGAGCCCGACGCCGGCACGACCGACGACGACGAGCCCGTTCGTCGCTGCGAGCACGCGCGCATCCACCTGGGTTGAACTCCGCACGATGAGCGCGTGGGCATCGCGTAGCGCCTCGATCAGCGGGTCACCGTTGAGACCGAGCCGCACGTCGACCTCGTGGCCGGCCATGCGCAGACGATCGAGGCCCGTCTCGGCGATTTCTTCGGTGACGAGTACGCGTGGCACCCCTCCATGTTGGCGTGCGTGCGGCGCCCGAGCCAACATCGCAGCGCGCGCATTATCGTGACTGGTTGCGCACCGCGCTTTACAATTCGTCAGCACCACCACAGCGAGGCCTAGTGACCCACCCTTTTCTCTCCCCCGAGTGGATGGATGCGGCGCGCGCAATCCGCGAAAAGTACCGCGATCACGCCCCGAAAGTGGCGTTCGTGGTGCGGTTCAACCAGGTGGTCACCGGCGTGCCGTTCGGCGACGGCGTCGTGCACAGCCACATGGACACCTCGAGCGGCGAAGTGGTGATGGACCTCGGGCATCTCGAGAAAGTCGACGCAACGCTCACCACCGACTACGCCACCGCGCGCACGATTTTCGTCGAGCAAGACCCGCAGAAGGCGATGGAGGCCTTTCTCACCGGCAAGGTGAAGATCGAGGGCGACATGCTGAAGCTGATGTCGATGCAGACGGCGATGCCCCAGACCGAGATGTCGCTCGTGGTCGCCGCGGAGATTCGCGCAATTACGGCGTAGCGCCAGCCGAAGCGCTGGTCGCAGCGCGTCGGTCGGTCGAGCGCACCTCGCCCGCCAACAGTCCCGCCACCACGCACAACGCGGCGCCGACGACGAGCGCGTTCGAATAACTCGGCAACACGCCCTGTGCGCTCGTCGCCTCATGCACCGAGATCATCACGGCGGCACCGAGCAAAGCACCCATCTGCGACACGAGCTGCTGCATCGCACTCGCCGCGCCGAGTTGGTCGTCGTCGACCGCGTTGGCAAGCAGCGACGACATCGCCGGTGACGCGAGCCCGAGCCCGAGACCCGACAAGCCAAGACCGACTGCGATGAGCCACAGCGGCGTCGCCTCGCGCACGGTGGAGAGGATGACGAGCGACATGAAGACCGTCATCGAGCCGAACATTCCGGCGAAGCGCTCGCCGGTGCGCATCGTGACGCGCGCACCGAGCGGTGCGACGACGGCGAACGTGAGCGGCCGCGCGATGATCAACCATCCGACGGTCGCGAGCGCGAGACCGGCACCGTCTTTCAGCATCTGCGGCACGATCATGAACGCACCCATGTAACCGAAGTTGGCGAGTGACTGGCTGAGCACCGGGAATGCGACGTTGCGCGTGCGAAACCAGCGCGGCGGAATCATCGGCGCCGCGACGCGACGCTCGACTGCGACGAAAGCGGCGAGCATCACCGCGCCAGCCGCGAACGCAGCAATGATCCACGGCGAAGTCCAGCCCCATGCTCCGCCGCGGTTGACTCCGAGCAAGACGAGTGCAGCGCCAGCGCCGAGCGTTGCCGCGCCGGTGGCATCGAACTTCGCGCCAGGTTTGCGTTCGGTGTCGCGCAAGAGCCACCACGCCAGCACGGCGCCGAGCGCGCACAACGGAGCCTGCACGAAGAAGATGACGCGCCACCCCACGGTGCTCACGAGCGGCACGCCCGCGACGACACCGAGCACCGGCGCGCCGGCGGTCACGAAACTCCACACGCCGAGCGGGCGCACTCGTTCGTGCGGCTCGAACATCCTGCTCGTGAACGCCATCGCCGAGGGCCCGGTCGCTGAACCGCAGGCCGCAGAAAGCGTGCGCAGCACGATGAGCGCGGGGGCGTTCGGCGCGAACGCGGCGAGACCGGCGAAGATTCCCGCGCCGAGCAGACCTCCGACGAAGACGCGTTTGTGTCCGAACAGATCGCCAAGCGTGCCGAATGCGGGGCCGACGACCGCAAAGACGAGCATTGGGCCCGTGATTGTCCAGCTCACGACGCTGACGCTCGAGCCGAGGTCTCTCGCTACGGTGTCGAGCACGACGACGAGCAGCGTGATGGTGAAACTCACCGTGAATGCGCCGGCGAGCAGCACCGCCATCGTCGCCTTGCGTCGCGACACGCCGGTGCGCTCGATGAGCACCGAGCGCACGCGCTCACGCAGCGGCGCGAGGGCGACCTCGTCGACGCCTGCGGTCACGGGAACACCAAGTCGACCGCGCTGCCCTTTTGCACGGGGTCGCCGGCCTTCAACGTCTTGCCCGCCTGCGACACCGACCGCACTTTGCTCGTCGAACGACCGCTGATCGTCGCGATGCCGATGCCGGCCTCGCTGAGTTTCTTCTCGGCGTCTTTCAACGCGAGACCGACCACGTTGGGTAGCTCGACCATCTCCGGGCCTTTCGACAACGAGAATGCGACGATGCCGCTGCGCGCGAGTTGAGCACCGGGCTGCGGATCTTGCGACGCCACGAGCCCCACGGCAATCTCGCTGCTGTAGACGTCGTCGTTGCGCTGGCCGACGAGCTGCACCGACTCGATTTGTGCGAGCGCGTCGGCTTCGCTGCGCCCGATGAGGTTCGGGGCCGAGCGCAAGACCGGCCCGCCCGACACGACGATGGCCACCTGGGTGCCGCGCAGCACCTGGCTGCCTGCCGCGAGGTTCGGCTGCTCGGTCACGATCCACGACACCACTTTCCCCGCTGGCACCGTGTCGTCGTCGCGCAACGACTCGCTGACCACGAGACCCTGCGCGGCAAGCGCAGCGAGTGCCTCATCGCGCGCGAGACCCGTAACGTCGGGCACCACGGCGAGCGTGGCTCCCTCCGACACGACAATCACCAAGTCGCTGCCCTCGCGCAGCAGAGTGCCCGCAGGCGGCACGGTGCGAATCACGCTGCCGAGCGCGATGTCGTCTGATCGCTCGGCACGAATGAGAAGATTCCAGCCAAAGAGCGCCACGTCGTTGCGCGCCTCACCTTCGGGTGCTCCCACCACGTCGGGCACGGCGTACGACTTGGTGCTCGCCGCCTGCCAGACGAGCACGCCCGCAACCGCAAGTGCCACGACGATCGCGATGCCCGCCACCACGCGAAAGCGCTTGCGCTCGCCGGCTGGTGCCGCGATGGCCACGTCGACCGTGGCACTTTTTGTGTCGCCGAGTGTGCCGCCGACCGTATTGCCCGATGCATCCGTCGTCGACATCTGCGTTTGTGTCGCAACATCGGCCTGCCCGACCGGCGGAGTGGCGACCACTGCTTCGAGCGTGCGCGTAATCGCATCACGGAACGACTCGGTCTCCAGCATCTCGAGCGCGGCAGGCGGCGGAAGTTTTGCGGCTACTTGCGCGAGCGCGCGCCCAAACTCCTGGGCACTCGAGCGATCGGTCGCGTCGGGCCGCGCTGCTTTTTCGATTGGTGCCGCAATCGCACCGAGGTCGGCGGAGACGGGCAATAGTTTCCCTGCTCGGTTGGCGAGGGTGACCGCCGGTGAGTCGGCAGCGAAGGGAACCTCGCCCGTCAGCGTCTCGAGCACGGTGAGCGCGAGCGCATACATGTCGCTCGCCGCGGTGGGCGCGGGGTCGTGCGCGAGTTCTGGTGCGGCATATCTCGACTGCTCGACGCTCATTGCTGTCATACCAGAGATGCCCCGTTTGGTGCCCATGCCGGCGAGCCGCGCGCGGGAGTCGGGCGTGACGAACACGTTCGCGGGTCTGATGTCGCCGTGCGCCAACCCGTTGGTCTGCAGGTGCACGAGCGCGCGACACAAATCGAGGGCGAGCACGATGGCTTGCGACGGGCTCAAGCGCCGCGAGCGGTCGAGCAACTCGCGCAGCGAGGTTCCCGCCAGCCGCTCGGTCACGACGAACACGTGGCGTTGCCCGCCGATCGTCGTCTCGCCCCAGTCGAGCGGTGAGACGAGCACCGGGTGCGCGCTGCCCGACACCGCGAGCAGGTGGCGCTTGAACTGCTCGACATCGTCGTCGGTCGACTCGGGGCCAATCAGCACCAGGCGCACCACCACTTGACCGCCGCCGACCAGGTCGGTCGCGTCGAACACGTTCGAAGAGTCGGCCCCGCCGGGTCGCAGCGCCTCGAGGCGGTACCTGGCGGCGACGACCGCACCGGTCATCACATCGCGTTCGTTCATCGACCGACCCAAACTAGCCGTGCCGCATTCGTCACAACGGGCGCCGCGTGCGCGCGGGCACCGCAACGTCCAGCGAGAATGGAGCCATGCCTCCTCGTCTCGATCGCGCGCGGCTCGTCGTGAGCGTCGGCATCGCGATCGGTGTCGCACTCATCGCATTCGGGTTCGCCAGCGGCATCACCGGCGACGAAGCGCGCAAGTTCCCCGAAGCGATCGAACGTATGTCGCCCGCCGACGGTGACCGCGTGCTGAGACAGGCGCAGATCATCATCGACTTCGCGGATGGATACGAAGCGGCACTCGTGATCGACGGTTTGGAGCTGCCCGTCACGCGACTCGACGAACTCACCACGAGCGGCGCACAACCAGCACCTGGCGCGCAAGTCGAACTGCCCGCGACCGCAGTGTTCGACCCGGGCAACAACGTGCTCAGTTTTCAGCCGCAGACCGGCGCCGCGATCGAAGAGTTCGCGCAGGGCGAGCACACCGCGACGGTTCGCTATTGGAAGATTCTCGAGGGCCCGGCGAAGTACCGCACGTACCAGTGGCGGTTCGTGACCGACTGACCAGACCGCTAGTCGAGTCTTCCGGTCGCGAGCAGCCGCTCGAACGCCGCCTCGTCGATTTGCGGTATGCCCAACTCGGTCGCCTTCTTCACCTTCGCCGCGCCGGGCTCGGCGCCGACGACGAGGGCGAACGTCTTGGCACTCACGCTGCTCGCGCTCTTTCCCCCGCGGTCTTTGATGGCGCGCTGCGCTTCTTCGCGACCGAACCGCTCGAGCGTGCCGGTGACGACCACCGTCTTGCCCGCCAGCGTCGGCGCCGCGTCTACCACCGTCACATTGTCGAATCGCACGCCGCCCTTGCGCAACTTCGCGACGAGCGACTTGTGTTTCTTGTCGGAGAACCATGACGCCACCGAATCGGCAATCACGTCGCCCACGCCGTCGACGGCGGCCAGTTCTTCGACCGACGCAGCTGCTATCGCATCGAGTGAACCGAAGCGACGCGCGAGAGTCTCGCTTGCCGCGGGGCCGAGGTGCTTCACGCCGAGTGCGACGAGCAGTTTCTCGAGCGCCCGGTCGCGCGATGCATCGATCGACTTGAGCAGGTTCGACGTCTGCACCTCGCCGAAGCCCTGCGCGAGCAGCGTCTCAGCGGTGAGCGAGTAGATGTCGCCCGCATCTTCGATGACTCCTGCGTCGCTCAGGCGATACACCGTCTTTTCACCGAAGCCCTCGATGTCCATGCCGCCGCGCGAAGTGAAGTGGATGATCTTCTGGTCGCGCTGGTGCGGGCATTCGGGCTCGACACAGCGCGTGTCGGCCTCGTCTTTTTCTTGGACGAGCGTCGACTTGAGGTCGCACGGGCACTTCGTCGGGAACTTCCACGGCTTGGAGCCACTCGGGCGCCGCGACAAAACGGGGCCGACCACTTCCGGAATCACATCGCCCGCTTTGCGCACCGTGACTGTGTCGCCTGGGCGCACGTCTTTCAACTGCACCTGCTCGCGGTTGTGCAGGGTGGCGAGCGACACGGTGCTGCCGGCGACGACGACTGGCTCGAGCACCGCGAAGGGCGTGGCGCGACCGGTACGCCCGATCGACACCATGATGTCGCGCAGCAGCGTGGTGCGTTCTTCGGGCGGAAACTTCACGGCGATCGCCCATCTCGGCGCTTTCGCGGTGAAGCCGAGGCGCTCGCGCTGGGCGAGGTCGTCCACTTTCACCACGACGCCGTCGATGATGTAAGCGAGTTCGTCGCGGTGTTCTTGCCAGTGCGCGCAGAACTTGGCCACTTCATCGAGCGTGCCGACGAGGCGCACCTCGGGGTTCACCGGAAACCCGTGTTCGCGCAGATAGTCGAGTGTCGCATGATGCGACGCAAACTGCGGCACCCCGTCGACATCACCGAGTTGGTACGCCCAGAACGACAGCTCCCGCGTGGCGGTGACCTTCGGATCTTTTTGACGCAGGCTGCCCGCGCCGGCGTTGCGCGGATTTGCCGGCACCGGCAAGGGCTTCTTGTCTTGTGCCACGCGCTCTTCGTTCTCGCGCATCTTTTCTTCGCGCAGTCGTTCAAAAGCCTTCTTCGACATGTAAATCTCACCGCGCACCTCGAGCACGTGCGGCACATCGCGGCCCTGCAGTCGCGAGGGAATCTCGGCGATGGTGCGCACGTTGGAGGTCACGTCTTCGCCCACCTTGCCGTCGCCGCGCGTGGCGGCCTGCGCGAGCACGCCGTTTTCGTAGCGCAGACTGAGCGCGAGTCCGTCGATCTTGAGTTCGCAGACGAACTGTGTTACCTCGCCGAGCGGTTTTGCCTCGCCGGCGAGACCCTTTTGCACTCGCTCTCCCCACGCGCGCAACTCGGCGTCGTCCATCGCGTTGTCGAGGCTCGTCATCGGCACGCGGTGCACAACCGGGGCAAAAGTGGTGGTGCTGGCGGCACCCGGTGCGTCGAGCAACGATTGCTCGGGCACGAGTTCGGGATGTTCGCTCTCGATCTGGCGCAGTTCGCGCACCAGCTCGTCGAACTCGGCGTCAGAAATCTCGGGGTCGTCGGCGCCGAAGTACCGGTCGTTGTGATGGGCGATCAACTCACGCAGCTCTGCCGCACGCGCGGCGACGCGTTTCGACGGTGCCACGCCTGAACTTTACCGCTAGGGAGTCGCAGCATTCGCGTGCGAGGCGCGGAATTCACCGTTCGTAGGATGCCTGCGTGACCAACGCAGTGCGTGCCGCCGCAAGTCGGCGCGCGCCCGATGCGTGGCTGAACATCGTGCGGGTCGGATGGCTCGCGGCCGCCCTCCTCCCCGATTCGCTGTCGACCTCGGGCGCCTCACTCGTTGCCGCAGTAATCGTGTGGACTGCGTGGGCCTCGGTCGCGCTCGGTGTGCTCGTTGCCCACCCGCTCTCGCTCACGGTCGTGCGGTTCATCGCACCGCTCGTCGTGGTGCACGCTGCCGTGTCGAGCGTGGATGGCGATGCGTCAGCGCGGCAATTCGCAGGCGTGGTGGTGATGTTCGCTTCGACTCTTGTGGCGTTCTCTTCGCGCTACGGCGCGCCCCACGCCCAAGCCGCCGCGTATGGCCATGAGCGCCGGCACCTGCTGCGCCCGCCGGTCGCCGTGTTGCTGCCGCTCGGAGTGCTGTGGGTGGTGGTCGCTTCGTGCCTGGCGGTCGCGGTGCGCGCCGAGTCAGAAGTGTTGTCAATCGGCGGCGCAGTCGTCGGCGTCGCGGTGTGCGTGTTTGCGGTGCGCCGTGCTCTCGTGCTCGCTCGGCGGTGGTTGGTGTTCGTTCCGGCCGGCATCGCAGTGCACGACCCGCTCGTCTTGCGCGACACGTTCATGGTGCGAAAGCACGACGTGCGCGCGCTGCACCCGGCGCCCGCCGACACGCAGGCCTTCGACGCCACCTGCACCACGTGGGGCGTGCCGCTCGAGCTCGTGCTCGCCCACCCCCACGACGTTTCGCTCTCGCAGTTCGGCACGCGGGTGAGCCGTACGCTCGACCGCCTGCACGTGACGGCTCTGCTCGTTGCCCCGTCGCTGTCGCAGCGCGCGATCGCCGACTTGCGGACTTAACGCGCGATCGTGTTGTAATCGGGCGCGAGCGGTTTGGCGCGCCAATCCGCACCCAGACAGAACTCGATCTGCTTGCGATTCCACTTACCGAGTGGCTCTTCAATCATCTCGAAGTAATGCACGTCGCCGACCGGGTCGTGTTCGTATCGCCACTCTCGCTGCAGATTCGCCTTCAAGAACCGCGCGTTGGCGGTACGTCCGTCGACTACCACCAGGGTGCCGGGCAACAAGAAGTGCTCGATGCGAAGAATGTCGCACGACATCGGCAGACGATCGGGATGACGAGTAGAAACACCGTTTACGTCTCCGGTGGCGCTGTCTTGGCTCGGTCCATCGAGATAAATAAGGTCAGGAGCGATGTTCGGGAGCGACTCGTATTCAGTGCAGATGCGATCGGCGAAGGTGGTCATGCGCACAGGCGACAGATGAAACGTTGATCGCGAGGCTTGCTCGGGAGTGAGGCGCTCCCGCGACATCTGCAGGTATCGGGGCATGTCGTCGACTACGTGCAGTTCGAACGGATTGCCGCGCCGCAACTCGGCACGCACCCGAGGCCCGTGCTCGGCATCGTTGAGCCCGAGCGCGTGGGCAAACACCACAGATGAGTATCCGCAGCCGAATTCGAGCACGGTCGTCGCCCGACGACCACGCACCAGCGCAAAGAGGCGGCTCAGGTCGTCCCACTCCGGCTGATACGGCGTGGTCATCGACGGATCGACAGACTCGAACGCAGATTGTTCGTGCTGGCGTTCGCTCTCGGCGAACAGGCGATTCAATCCGTGTCGAAAAGCGAACTCACGCGCAGCCGTACTCGAACTCACTGAGGCGACACTACCTAGCGCGCGATGCCGCCAGCGACCACGACGCGATCGTCGCGGTCGTAGAGCACCACGCTCTGCCCCGGTGCCACACGGCGCTGCGGTTCGGCGAAACGCACGGTGAAAGAGTCGTGTGCCGCCACCTCGAGCACCCCAGGGCGGGCTGCACCATGCGCGCTCGACTGCACCATCACGCTCGAGCCGATCGGCAGCGGCTCGTGGCTCCACACCACGCCAGTCGCAGTGAGTTCTGCGCGCGCGAGACGCGACTCGTCGCCGACCACCACGGTGCGCGCCTCGACGTCGACGTCGAGCACGAACTGCTTGGGCGAGCCGCCAGGCAGGCGCAGCCCGCGACGCTGCCCGATGGTCACGAGTTCGACGGCATCCACCGAGCCGACCTGTGTGCCGGTCTCGTCGACGACCCGCGCTGAGCGAAACGGAATGCGATGACCCAGGAACGTCTCGCGTCCACCGGTCTTGCTAATGAAACAGACGTCTTGGCTGTCGGGCTTGGCCGCGGTGCGAAGCCCGAGTGTTCGCGCACGCTCGCGCACCTCCGCCTTGGTCAGATGGCCGACGGGAAACAACGTGTAAGCAAGCTCCCGCTGGTCGAGCATGTGCACCACGTAGCTCTGGTCTTTGGCCGCGTCGGCACCGCGCGCCACACGCCACACGCCCGACGGCTGACGCTCGATGCGCGCATGGTGGCCGGTCGCGACGGCGTCGAAGCCGAGCAGGCGCGCGCGCTCTGACAACCGCGCGAACTTGAGGTGGCGGTTGCACTCGATACACGGGTTCGGGGTTACTCCAGCGCGATGGGCGTCGACATACGGCTGGACGACGCCGGCCGTGAACTCGTCGGAGAAGTTGAAGACGAGGTGGTCGATGCGCAGCTGCTGGGCGACGCGACGCGCGTCGTCGACGTCGCTCACCGAGCAGCAGCCGGTGTCGCTCTCGCCGCCCCACAGTCGCATCGTGACGCCGACGACCTCGTGTCCCTCGCGGCGCAATTCTGCGGCGGCGACCGACGAATCGACGCCACCCGACATCGCGACGAGCACTTTCATACGGTGAAGGCTATTGACGCCGATAGTTATCGCCGTAGACGCGACACGCTACGCACGATCGACTCCACCGCCGCATCAACGTCATCAGACGTCGTGGTGTGGCCGAGGCTCAGTCGCAACGCACCCTTGGCATAGCGCGGCTCGACACCCATCGCGCGCAGCACATGACTGGGCTCCATCGCACCGCTCGCGCAGGCCGACGCCGCGGACGCACACACGCCGTCTTGATCGAGGAGGAAGAGAAGTGCCTCGCTCTCCACGTCGGCGATGCACAGGTGCGCCACGCCAGGCACGCTGCGTTCGGGCGACACCGTCTCCATCACGTCGGCAACCCGATCACGAACCGCTGATACGAGCCGCGACTTCAACGCGCCGACTCGCCGCACCTCGTGCTCACGCTCGCTGTTCGTCGCACGCAACGCAGCCGCAGTCGACACGATTCCGGCCACGTTCGAAGTTCCGCTGCGACGGTCGCGTTCTTGGCCGCCGCCCATGATGAGCGGTTCGAGCGTGGTGCCGCTCTTCACCACCATCACGCCCATGCCTTTTGGTCCGCCGAACTTGTGCGCCGAAAATGTCGCAACGTCAGTCACGCGAACGATGTCGCGCACGTCGAGCCAGCATGCTGCCTGCACGGCGTCAGTGTGCAAGACGGTCGACGGCGACGCGGCGCGTACGATGCGGGCGACGTCGCGCGTCGGCGTGATGCTGCCGACTTCGTTGTTCACTGCCATCACCGACACGCAGCCGACTCGCTCTCCGCGCGCGGCCATGGTGGCCAGCGTGTGCTCGAGTGCCACGAGGTCGATGACGCCGGTGCGATCAACGTCGACAACTTCACCGCCGAGATGCTCCACGCAATGCAACACGGCATGGTGCTCGGCAGCACTGCACACCGCGACTCCCCCGTGGCGGCGCACGGCGCCGAAGATCGCAGCGTTGTCGCCTTCGGTGCCGCCGCTGGTGAACACCACCTCGCCGGTCGCGCAACCGAGCACGTCGGCGACATCGTCTCGCGCCTCGTCAATTGCAGTTCGGGCATCTCGAGAGAAACGATGGCTGCCCGACGGGTTGGCGAACTGTTCATCGAAAAACGGCTGCAGGGCGGCGATCGCCTCTTTGCGCATCGGCGTGGTTGCGGCGTGGTCGAGGTACGCCAGACGCGGACGCGAGACGGACATGCCGTGCCGAGACTACTTGGGGTCGGATATCGCTGATGTCGCGAATCGTGCTCAACTTGAAGCCATGACGGTGTTGGAGCAATGACTGGGCGTCCCACGTACGGCGCGGCGTTCGCCGACGTCTACGACGAGTGGTACGCCGACGCAGACGACCTGCCGAGCGTGATTG
>VFQS010002239.1_pt1 | contig 16218 bp, 13 predicted proteins | sample 3512361 | NCBI WGS metagenome assembly VFQS01 (sample SAMN10412375, study PRJNA504923) | tailings metagenome | isolation source: Relicate 1 Philex TSF3 active mining | place: Philippines
GGGCCTGTCGGCAAGGCTCAAACCAGGACGATCCCTGCGTGATCCGGAGTTCCCAAACCCGCCGCGCAATGTGGCGGGCCCGATCCAGGTCGCCGGGTTCACCACGGGCGGCGTAGGCTTCAGCCCATCGCCGCATCAGCTGCGGGTACATCACGTCGTGCATGCCACGCTTGAAGGCCCGTTCAAGTTCGGGCGGCCACGGTTGACCAGCCTGTGGCCTGACCGAATGGATCACCACACGGTCTGCATATTTGCCAAAGAACCACGAGTCCTGGCCCTTGGCCATCGCCTCTCGGTTATGGTGGAACTCATATCGCCCGTAGCTGTTGCCGTACAGCACGGTGACCTTCTGGTAGTCCCACCACAGCACGGCTGCCATCACCATCATGCCCATGCCCAGCAGCGCCGCCGCCAAGGTTTGGCGTTCACTGGCCTGGCCGGGCCGCAAGTCATACCCCCACGCCACCCACAGGGCCATCACGGTGGGCAGCGCCAGGTGGGCGTACCACAGCGGGTATTCCAACAGGCTGTGCAGACCGATGACGGCCACCATCACCACGGCAAAGCGCCGGGCAGGCCCTGTCTGCGCGTCCTCATCGGCCCACGCACGGCGACTGGCTTTCCACACCACCGCCAGGATCAGGCCGATCATCAACAGGCCCAACGGCACACCCCATTCCACCAGGAGCGTCAACACCAGGTTATGCGTGTTGGTGAACAGTTCACCATTGCGATCGGGCAGTGGTGTCAGCATCCAGGCTCGATGAAAGTTGCCAAACCCAACACCCAACCAAGGCTCTGCTGCAATCAAGTCGAGCGTGTTCCGCCATCCCCACCAGCGGCCTTCGGCTGACATGCCATCACCAAACCCCAGACGCTTGACCGTTGTGGCGACGGCATCGGCCTGCGGCCCCCAGTGCGCGAGTAGCGCTGAAGCCACGCTGTACAGCACCGGAGCACCGCCGAGCAACAAACGGCTGTGCAGTGACAGACGCTTGTCGAACGAGGCCCACAAAACTAAGAAGCCGAGTGCCAAGGCTCCCGTGCGTGATCCCGTGGTCACCAGCCCGGCTGCGTAAAGGGCCATCCCAGCCCAGGCCAGGGGTCTTCTCACCAAGCCCTGTGCTGTCAATGCCGCCCACGCGGCGGCCCCCCAGACCAAGACCGTCGCAAGATGGTTGGGTTGATGAAGATTCGCCCCAACGCGTCCGCCCAACGAGGGCGCCACGACCCAACCATCGGCCAAGAGGGTAGAACTCGGCGCAAAGAACTGGAACAGCGCGATACAAGAGGACCACCAACCAAACGCTGCCACACCACTGATAAGAATCAGTGGCCATCTGGCCCGCGCCTTCTGGGGGCCGCTTCGGGCCAGACCCAGCTGCCGCTGCTGCACAACCGCACACTCCCAGGCCAACACCAACCAAACCATTCCAAAGAGCACAGTGGCCACCAGCTCGTTGACGATCCCTGGGCTTGGGGGAGCGTGATGAGGAATCAAGGCACCGGCTGCAAGCAGCAGGGCGCAGGTCAAGACGACCCCATCGAGACGGCGAGGCGTCTTCGATGCGGATGTCGCTGGTGTTGCGGGTGTCGCGGTCAAGCCAATAAGGCGAAAAAAAAACCGAGGGGGACACCCCTCGGTTGCACTACCAGTATCCCTTTCAGTTCGCGGTCTGGCCGTTAAGATAGGTGATGCCGAGAACGCCGTTCGCTGCCTGGCACTGACGGGTCAGGGTCTGTGTATCAGCTGCCTTCATTGACGGAGTCAGGTAATAAGTAGGAGCACTCGCGCCAACGGCCAAGTCTCCCATCATCGCAGAAGCAGCGTTGAATGTCAGCCCCGAGGCAGCTGCCAGGAAGTCAGCCCCTTCACGCAGCGCGGCTCCCAATGATGCACAAATGGCGGGATCTCTGGTGTCGACAATCAGCGAGAAGGACGTTGCGTCACCGCTGAACTTGTAGCGGAAGGTACCGTCCGTGTAGAACTTATCGGTTGGCACCGATTCGTCGTAACGCAAGTTCTTCGCGATCACACGAAGCTCACTGGTGCCCACCGCTGCGTCAGAGGTGATGCCCGTGAAATCACGGCTGACGCCAGCAAGCGATCGCGAATAGTCATAGATCGTCGAAATCGTGTTGACGGCCGTTTGAACCCTCTGCTGACGGTCGATCTGTGCCTGACGCACCAACAGCGCAGCCGCAGCGCCACCCACGACAGTGGTCACTACCAACAGTTCCACGATGCTCATGCCACGGATGCGGCGCTTGGTGGCAGGTGTGCTTTGCTTGACGTTCATCATGATCAAAAGTCCTTAGGTTCGGGCACGCCCATTTGGCGCAAATTTCAAATCCGGCTTTTTCGATTTTCGGAAGCTGATTTGTGTAGAGCAAGACCCCCCCCCACGAATGAGGGGGAGGCCGCTGAAGAGGCCAGACATCCTTCTTTGCGGCACATGATGCCCAACCCTGTAGCCATCGGCGCTCAATTGATCGTGATCAACTTCACACAGCGCAGCGATGCCCGCTCATTGGCCGTGTCTGTTGACTGACGGAAGCGACCCTTGATCTCGGTTGAGGTGGCCAGAAGTTGATCAAGGGTCGGATTGACATCGGTCGGTGTGCGAAAGGGCATCAACCAGACCGTCATGGTATTTCCCGGGTCGTTGTAGTGAGCTGACCAATACCGAGTACCACCGAAGCCCCCGATAGTCGCTCGCGCCGCGAACATGAGGGCCAGTTCGCCGCCATACGGCCATCGCCACCCCGTCGTCGACGTGGGGCAGCCTTCTGTCAACAGCGTGCTCGGGGTTGTCGGGCAGCCAAACAGGTTGTCTGGCGAAGTGGTGGTCCCTCCGCAACCGCCATTGGCGTTCGTGTTCGCACCGACGCCCAACACGCCCCCCGTTGTCGTGGTCGGAAATAAGAAGCGGCCATCGCCGACAGCACCAGCAGGCGCCGCCGCGACAGAGTCGTTCGGCGCAGCCACCAACAACTGGAAGAGAGGCGGCGTCGTGGCACTGTTGTTGACACGGATCACCGACACCACTTTGACCACCTGACCGTCAACATCAAGACAGTTGGAGCCTGGCATCAAGGCAATCACCCGTTTACGGCTATCGCAACGGGGCGCACGCGCGGTTTGATTTGTCTCCCGCCCCAGGTACAACATCCCCGCGGAATTGCCAGGCGTCACCACCGTGGTTGTGGCCACTGCGCTGGGCATTTGAAGGACAAACGCCAGCGCGCTGACCGCAGTGGCCGTCCGGAAGATGCTGGCGGCCAATCGCCCGCTGGTGCTCATGGTGTGGAAACCCTTGCTCGGAGGGTTTGCAGCTGAGAGGCGGTCACGAAGTCGTTGAGTTCGACTTTCCAACCATTTCCACAGGCTTCGAGTCGCTCGGGCCTTCCGCCCGCCGCAGGCAGCGTCGCGCATTGCCGAGCATCACCCAGCGGAATCAACCCACCAGTCGCACCCAAGGAATCGCGTGACGTGTGTAGAAAGGGCAACTGATCCGCTGGAACGGCCACCGTCGAGTAGCCGGAGTTATCGAATGGCGCTAAAACCACCAACATCTCCACGGAGCCGTCTCTTACGTCAGTAGGCTCGCTGAACATCTTGAAGATGGCTACCCACTTCACGCCGGGCATGACCTCAATGCTGATGTTGGGTGGCCAGACGCCTCGCCGCTGGAGCCAATACGCATCGAGAGCACAAGTCGCGCCATTGCGCACCCCGGCGCTGACCATCGCGTCGTAGGCAATCGGCGGCTCATCGGTGTTGATATCGGCAGGAACCCGGTCGTAAACCCGACAGTGATCCTGTATTGATCGAGGATCGCCGCTGCCCATCGCCGCATCCATGGCTTGACGATTGGTCAAGTAGTACTGCGAGGCGACGCGCTGGAAGGCCGCGAGGTTGTCTGCCCGCACACGTGCTGAGGCCTTCCGGTCGTTAGCGGACTTCAGCTGTAAAGCCTGGACCATCATCAGCCCCACGATCACCAAGCCGAACAAGATCTCCAACAGGCTCACCCCACGCTCCGGGCTGCGCTGGCGCGCTCCTCGAGCACCTCGTCTGAATCGAACCCTGTTCACAGAGCACTCCGACACAGAGCGACATAAGCAGCCAGATCAGCATCCGGATTGGCCGCATAGCGTGCTGCGTTTTCAGGGTAATCCGCCAGGATCGCCCGCCCAGCGTTTGCACCGCTACTCAAGGGCACGATGTACCGGATCGGCTTGGCGGTCTCACTCAGAAGTGGGTCTCGATCGGTGATGGCGTTGGCAGTCGTCGTGGGCATGGGGGCGCAAATGGCCCAACGCTCAGCGTCGTACACCAGCTTCCAACCCACGGGAACCGTGACGCCTCTTGAGGCCGGTGCCATGGAAGGGTGTAATCGAAGAACCGTCCAGTCGACCTGTCTTGCAGGTTGACCCGTTGCTGGGCGTGCAGGTACTGGAGCGGCCATGAAGTTTTCAGCCGCATAGGAGAAGAGCCGAAAGGACTCCTCCTGTCCGCGGATGGTGTCCCACTCGGCGGGCGTGTCCACCGCCGTTACCTGCTGGGGGTACTCGCCAACAAAGAAGACGATCATTGCCCCAAGGACCAGAACCAATAGCACCACCATGGCCGTCTTCCGCGTTCAGGCCGCCATGGGAATGGTTCTCACACAGCGGACCCAATGCAGCGCATTGGTCTTGCCACCGAAGCGCGCCAACAGAGAGTTCTCGGACGACCACCGACCGGTTTCGAAGTTCAATGCCCAGGCAGTCGTTCCAGAAGCCTCTTCACCGGACCAGTAAAAGGAGGTGGGGGAGTTGGTAGTCACCGAGGTCCCCTGAGTCACGTTCAAGCCCGTCAGCGACACGGTGGCCAACTGGCCCGTTGGATCGTAGGAAAACCCCCCAATCTGAGGGTAGGACTGGTAGAGCAGCATCAACTCGCCACCTCGGGGCAGACGCCACCCCACCGAGCTCGTGTCGCTGGTATTGAACATGCGTCCGAACCCCGGTTGGCTGAAGCTCAACTGTGCACAAGCGTGTATCGCGCCGCCCCGGGGAGCCTGCGTACGATTCCTCAGTAGCACCTCGTTGCAGTTTTGAGGCGTCAACACCCGGAACAAGCCAGCAGGCTCTGTTGCTGTTGCCGGGGTGTAGCAGATGTTGGGCCCGGTGTTGTTGTTGGTATTCCACGGGTACATGCCGAGATCGGTGGGGGTCGTCACCAATAGACACCGACGGGCCGGGTCGGTTTCGCAGGGAACAAACCCCACGATCTTGACCACACCACCCCCAGACGTACCCGCCGCACCCCCGAACTCCACGGTGTCGATGACGCAAGACGTTCCCGGCGGCGTGTACACCGGCACCGCCACGGTGTAGACGCCACACCCCAGGATGTCATTCGGATTGAATGCCGGGAAGAAACGATAGGCTGCCGGGCTCCCCGGTATGGGCAGAACCGGCGCGGCCTGCACGAGCAGCGCCACCAGAACGGTGAGGCCCGCGGCCATCCACCAGGCAATCTTCTTCATGGCTGCAAGGTGAAGGGGTCGACGATGGACAACATACCGGTATACATCCACAAGATCATGCCGCCCACCACAGCCAATAGCAGCGTGCTCAGGGTCTTCTCGAACACAACGCTGATGAGGGATTTCACGCGGCCCATGATTTCGTTGGCGATGCGCACATAGCTGGTGGTGGGGTCGTTGGCATCGCCATAGACCGAGATCAGCCAGTGGTAGCGCGGCGGCAGAATGGTCAACTCCAGAATGGCGTCATCCATGGGTCGGCCCTGGCGCAGGGCCCGCATGATGCGGCGGCACTGCCATTTCATGTAGGGCAGCGAGTTGGCGCCAATGTCCTGCACCGAATCTGAAAACGGGATGCCCGCTCTGACATAGCCCTTCAGCGCCGTGAGGAACTGCGCGCCGCTGATGGCGGCCATCAGGGTGAAGGGAAACAGGTGGCGATCCAACCAACTGCGCACCGGGCCGGTCCACCGGGGGGCGACATACATGACCAACGTCGCCAGTAGCCCCAGGATGACCGATGCAGCCATGATCAGATAGGGCGAGTTGTCGGTCACCGAAGCAAGGAAGCGCACATCAGAAGGCCAGGCGCTGCGAGGTGTCACCGCCTCAAACGCGGGGAAGACACGGCTCCCGAAGAAGGTCAACACGCCCAAGGCAATCGCCAGATACACCAGCGGGATCGACATCCCTTTGATCACTGAAGCCCGCAAACCACGCAGATCGTCCACAAAGTCGGCAGCATTTCGGAAGCCCTCAGCAGCCCGATTGGCGCTCAGTCCGGCATCAATCAGCATTCGCTCGGTGCTGGGTATCAGGCCCTCCAACTCGGTACCAATGGTGCGGCGCACCGGTGCCCCGGGCCGTTCGCCGCCGCGCATGCGCCGAACCAGTTCATCGATCACCGGCACCATGGGATGGCCTCGGGTCTTCTGAAAGTCACGCTGCATGTACTGCAAGGTCTCGAACAGAGGCTTGCCAGCATCCAGGGTCGTGGCAAGTGATCTGTACCACTCCACCCTGACTGCCTGTGTCAGCGACAGCCGTTGCAACAGGTTCAGACCCGGACCGCCGATCACGAGCTCACCACCTCCAGCTCGGGCCCGCGGTGCACCGGTGCCAGACGTGCCGCCTCCACGATCTCACTGGTCAGAATCCCCACCTGCGTTTCCAGGTCGCGCGGGTCCACCTTGGCGTCCAGCATCAGGCGCACCCCGTGCGCCAGCGCTGTCACGCCGATCCCGTCGATGTTCAGTGAGCTGTGCGTGTGCCAGTACTGGCGCGCCGCAGCCATCTTTTCTGCACGCACCAGATCCAGGAAATCCGCATCCGGCAGCAAGACCTCGGCACAGGGCACACGCCCGATGATCCCGGTCTGATTGCAGTTGGGGCAGCCCTTTTCGCTGCGAATCCGGACCTGGTGCACGCCGGAATCCACGACCGGCTTCAGGCGTTCCCACAAGGCTTTACGGACCCGACCATCCCGGTAGCCCCAGCTCACGGGCTCCGAGCACTTGGGACACATCCGGGGCACCAGACGCTGGTAGATGACGCCGGAGATGAAGCCTTCCATGGTCAAGATGCCGCGCGGGATGCCCATCTCCACCAGGCGATCAAAGACCGCCATGGACTCGTAGACGTGCAGCGTGGTCAGCAACTTGCGCCCCGCCAGCACGAGGTTCTTCACCGGCTCGGCTTCGGTGTGGTCACGGATCTCACCCACCATCACCACATCCGGGTCCTGCCGCAGCGTGGCACGGATCATCAGGTCATGCGGGTTGGCACCCTCGTGATCGTCCTTCAGCAAGTCATTCACACCCATCTGGCAGGCGTTATCGATCACATACTCGACCGGCTTTTCGATGGTGATGGCCTTGATGTGCGGCCCGCGGCGGTCATAGATGCGCCGCATGATGGCCTGCATGCTCGTGCTCTTGCCCGAGTTGGTGGGCCCCACCAGGAGTACACAGCCCTGAGATCCCACGATCATGTCCTCGATCGCGTCGATCTGTGGCTTCGTGTAGCCCAGGGATTCCAGTGATCGCTCATGGGCATTGTCAAGACGCAGCAGGCGCAGCACGCAGTGAAAGTTTTTCCCACGACCGGGGTGGATCGGCGCCGACGAGAAGCGGATGGTGACCGAGCGACCGTCCTCGGTCGTGTGCTCAATCGAGGTGTCCATGACCCGGTCAGGCGACCAGGTGATGTTCTTTGAGCTGGAGTCGGCGTGCACGACATACAGCACCGAACACATCTGATAGGCCTCTTCGTAAGTGATGTTGGCCTGTTCGTGGCGCTCACCGTGAACGCGGAAGAAGATCTGTGCGTAGGTGTTTCGCGTTTCGATATGCAGGTCAGAGGCGCCCGCCTCCAGTGCGTTCCGGATCAGCGCCCAGGCCTGCGCCTCCACCGAGCTCTGACTGTCGAATTCACCCTTGTAGCGCAGTCGGTGTACCGCTTGGATGACGGACGGCAGTGCGCGCTCCATCTGGCGCACTTCCAGGCCGCGCGAACGCAGCTGCTTGATCAGCTCGAACTGCGAATGGGAGGCCCACGCATCTTGCGCGATCACCAGCAGCACTTCCTTATCGCCGACTCGCAACAGGAGGAACTGCTCCGCAAAGGAGGTGGGAATCTGCAACAGCCGGAACGACAGGTAGTCGCCTTTAGGCAACGCAGCAGCCGACTGGATGACGGTGCTGCCTGATTCGACGGGTGCCGCGTTGGAAGCCGCCAGCTCCGGCCCTGCTGGTGGGGGCGAGGCGTCTTCTGCCTGTGTTGCCGGCTTGAGCGCAGTGGAGCCGATCACGCTCAAGGCAGGTGTGGCCGGCTTCTTCTCCGAGTCCTTCTTACCGCCGAACAGAAATCGCATGTGGTTCTCCCTGGGGCTCGGCCATCACGAAGCGCCCTCGAAACACAACCGCGTTGATGCGGCCGGCGGCATCCAGACTCAGCTCGAGGCGGTCCAGATGGGCGGGGTAGCTCTCGAGTAACCGAAATAGTTGTTGTGTTCGCGCGAGGGTGTCGTCTCCGGTCAACTGTCCACTGAGCTCTACAAAATGCCCCAGTTTCTGGGGCATGGCAGCCACGCCTGGTTCCGGCTGCACCACGATGGGCTGGGGTGCCCCGGTGGCCACAGTTGCCAAGGTGGGCATGCGGCGCTTGGCATCGATCAGGCGGACTTGGAACAACCCGGCGTCGATTGCAAACGGATTCCCGCCCGCCTGCGGTTTGGGTTCCTGATAGTCGAGCTCGGTGACCGCCAGGTAGCTCAGATCCTTGGGATCCAACGGTTTGCCTGTGACCAAGGTCTTGGCCTCCAAGGACGGGTACATACCCCGGGCCTCCCAGTTCACACTGCACTTGCCGTCGGCGCAGGCCAGGCGGGTGGGTCGATAGCCGCCCCGAGAAACCGGCAATTCGGCTCGGGCCTGCAACACCGCTTGCCATTCCTGGAGGAGGGTTGACCCGCCGGCGAGCGCCCCCACACGTTCCGCTTCCTCAGCCACACGTGCCAGATATCGCGAAAGGCCTGCCTGGGCGTTGATGCGAGCGCGCTCGACGGCCTGGTCGTCCGCACGCGCCTCGGAGACCACCGCGGCTGTGTTGTCGCCTTGCAGTTGCAGCAGCTGCCACACCAGGCCCGCCGCAGCAAGCAGGCCCATCAACGCCGTGCGCACCACGACCGGCTCCAGCCCACGACGCAAGACGCGGGTACGGCGCAGTCGGCGCCAAAAGCCCTTGGTGTCGTCGATCTGCTGATCAATGCGCTCCAGCGCGTCCTCGATCGACACCCCCGTGCCGGGCCAACCGCCCACCCGCTTGAGATGCCCGAACATGTTCAACACATCACGGGATTCGCGCTCGGCAGCCTCGCCACCCACCACCTTATCGAATCCGGCGACTGGCCGACCCCCGGCAATCACGCACAGCCACACCTCACCCCCTTGCAGCGGCCAGCTGATCACGGCATCAGGGAAGACTTCGGCAAAGTAAGCGGCACCCGGCAGAGTGCCCAGTGGAATGCTGTCCACCCCCTCCGCAACGCCGATCCACGACTCGTCGGATCGGCCGGATCCGCGCAGGGTGAAATAGGCCCCCCAACGTGACACCCGGCGCAAGGTCTCCCGCGTGTCCTTGCGGGTGCCGCAATAGTCCCACTCCAGACCCAGGGCCAGGCGTCGGGAGCCAAGATCAACCAGCCGCGTCACAGCAAGCGGCCCCCTTCTGCATTCGAAGGGACCACACCGGCAGGTGACAGCGGAACAGCCGGGGAAGGAATACCTTGCGGGGCCTGAGAGGCGCCCGGGATGGGGACCGCCCCGACCGGCTGCACCGGCGGATTCGCAATCGTCGGCGCCGGGGTCCCCGTGCCGGGAGGCACCGAAAGCGTGGGGCTGTCGAGCCCCCCCGTGGCCCCCACGGACGGCGGTTGCGGCCGTCCGGCCGAGGACGGGGTCTGGTCAGATGCACCGCGCGGCGCTTCACCGGCCGTTGCGCCAGCGCGAAGGCTTCGCTGCCGTTCAAGGGCCGCCGTCATGGATTCCATCGGCAGCTTGGTGGTGCGATCTGCTGCGGCCGATCGACCAGCCTGTGTCGGGACCACCAGGACCTGTTGGGCCTCGATGCTCTGAATGCGCCAATTGCCCACCACATCGCCCACCTTGAACAGCCCTGAATCTCCATCGGGCGTTCGAATCTGCGCGGCCCATGCCCGCTTGAGGCCTTGAATGCCGATGGAAATCACACGGGGAAGGCCACCGTCGTCGGTCAACGCCCCCAAAGCCCGGCGCAACTGGGACAGCTCGTTTTGCCGGCGAAGCAAGGCGATTTCCGCCTCCATCATGGCCATGCGGTCATCCATCTGCCACATCGGATCCTGGGTGAGTGAAGGGGGCGGTGATGCAGCACCGCTGGTCTGCGCCATGGCGGTGGATCCCTGGCCAGCCAGCACCGCGACCATGGCCATCAGAGCCCAACCGGCCGCGCCGCGAGCCGTTGTCATCAGCGGCACGGGATCCCGGTGGACGATCCTGGTGTCTTCAATTCGCACTGTTGACCTCCATCACCAAAACCAGCAGCTCGCGGCGCTCGCTGGTGGCACGGCCTACCGAGGTCACGCCCGCGGCGGTCGAGTTGTCAATGGCCTGACGCTCGAAGCCCATCAAGACGATGCTTTCACCCTCCCGCACCACGGTGGACTGCTGGAAGGATTGGGAGCTGATGTTGGGTGTGCTGATCACCGATGCCGTCTCGCTGGATGTCGAGGTGGACAACCGGGTGATGGTGGCCGAACTCACGGTGATGCTGTAGTCCAGCGCCACACGCCCGTCACCCAGCAACAGGGGCGTGAAATTCCCGGTGAACCCCACTTGGACCTGGCCCGGCGTCACCGTCGTCTGCAGCCCCACATTGGGAATGGCCGTGGTGCTGCTGGAGGCGATGTAGCCAATGGAGTTGGTGACTTGAATGGGAGCCGGCTGCCCGTTGATAGCCCGGACATCGCCCGACGTCACCTGGGAGACGGTGCCAAATTCGCTCATGGCCTGAATGAGAGCGGACAGGGTGTTGTTGCCATCACGGCTGAGGGTGACGGTGGAGGGTGCGAACTGCGCGCTGGCAGGCGCCGGCAACCCCCCGCCGACCACCCCGATGCGGGACCGCACCGAATTGAGCGCCAGTTCAGCGGTCACACCAGCAGAGGACGCCGTGTTCAGATTCCAGGACATCACCCGGACCCTGACATGTACGTTGCGGCTGAAGCGTTCATTCAGCAATTGAACGAGCTCGTGCACTTGTTCCAAAACGGCTGGTGAGGACGTGACCGTCAGCAAACCGAACTCACGACTGATGACGGCAGAGCCCAGGCTGGCGGTCACCCCCGTCTGGCCACCAGTCAATGACTGACCCGCCAAACCGGTGGCGGCCTGCGTTGCAAATGTCCCCACACCGCTGCGGGCTGCCGAATCAGCTCCGCCCCCCAAGACCACCTGAAGGGCGCGGATCACGCCTTGGTAGGCATCCGTGGCGGCACCGTCTGCAGTCGCGCGCCGCCCGCGCGGCACAGCCAGTTGCCACGTGCGGGTTTCATTCCGATAGAAGACCACCTCGCCATCCCGAAAACGCCAATGGCCACCGGCCTCGTTGGCCAGACGACTCAACAGCTGGGCGAGGGAGCCGAAATGCTGGATCTTGCGGATGACCGAAAGATCCAAACCTGGGCCTGCGGGCGAAGCGGGCGTACGACCGGCGCTGACCGGCAGGTTGACACGGTCGCGTACCGCGAATGTGACCCCAGTACGGGCACTGATGTCGTTGAGGATCTCATCGAGCGACTGTGCCGGAGAGAAATAAGGGAAGTCGGCTGACAAGATTTCCGGCCAGGCATTTTCAGGCCGCTGTCGGGTCGCAGGCGCACCCACAATCCGCGGTCCCTCATGCACGATCACTGCAGGATTGGCCATTCGCCGCGCTTCGTGAGCCTCGAGGGCGCCCTTGACGCTGGCTTCCATGCGGTTTTGGCGCCCTGCCGTGACCTCCATCTGGGCGCAGCCGGCGGCGAACAAGGCTGCACACAGCCCGATTCCAGCGATCCAGAGCCTCGGCGAAAAGATCAGTTTCAAGGATTTCACGGTGTGGTCCGGATGATCAGCGCAGCGCGATTGACAGGCCATAGATGCAACTGAATCGTGGCCCCCTGGCGCACCATCTGCGTCACCAGCGAGGACAGCGCTTGCTGAAAATCCCCGTCGAATTCGGTATCGGCTGGAGCGAGCCAGCTGGACTCGGGCAATTCCAGAGTCCAACCCGCTGCGCGTGCCCAGCGAAGCATGGCGTCAGCAATCACTTCACCACGCTTGAGCGTGAAACGCAGCCTTGTCGCGCCTGAGGCATTGACTGTCTGAACGGCGCCGGGTTCCGTGACGGGACTGTTGGCGTGTGCGTCAAGGGGCGCGAGCAGGAGCACTCCGAGCACGAACAGCAGTCGCGCGGGATTGGCTTGGTCAAATTTCCAACGCATTTTTCTCACATTGAAATTGTCGGGTGGATGCAAGCGCCATTCCATCGAATTGAGGGCGGAACACCCCCTCAAATAGGGGGGGTCAGGTCGGCTCGTGTCGGATGATGCGACCCGTCAAGGCGCCAACACCCAACTGCTTCAGTACGGTCATATCCGTTAAGGTCTCAACGCCGGTGGCGATCGACAAGATCCCCTCAGCCGCCAGCAGCGCACAGGTCTCCTCGAGCAGCAATCGCTTCTGATCGCTTTCCAGGATGTCGCTCGACAGGCTGGGGTGCAGCTTCACGTAGTCGATCTCTACACCCTTGAGCTGCGCCATGTTGAACGCGCTCTGCCCCACGCTTTCCAACCCGAACTTGCAGCCCAGCGCCCGGACCATCTGGCTGAAGCGTTCGATCTGCTTGAGGTGGTTATCCACCACGCGCAGCGGTACTTCGAAACTCAGGTGCGGATTGATGCGCGACCTTGACAGCATGGTGCGCATCGAATCGTAGAAAGTAGCGTCAGCAAAACTTTCAGCGCTCAGGTTGATGGCCAGATCAAAGGGACGCGCGGCATGCTGCCCCAGCAGCAACTCCACCACCTTGAGGTCAACCTGCGTCAACAAATCAAACCGAAACGCGAAGGGAAGGAATTCGGCGGCCCGAATGGGCGCCAACTGTGAAGGTCCCTTGATCGACACCATGGCCTCGCGGTGCACCATGAAGCCCAAGGTGCTGACCACATCCACATAATCAAACGCCAGATGCTGCCGATCCAAGGCCGCGGTGATCACGCGGCGCCATTCGTCATTTGATCTGACCAAGGTCGACACGGCCGGGCTCACATCCAGGTAGCGCGCCCCGGAATGCTTGCATCGGGCAAACCCCTGATCGACCTGCGCCAGCACCTCACCCGGGTGACTGGACGCCTCATAAGGCACGCCCACCGTGATGAAGCTCAGCTCGATCTGGTTGCGCCAGTGATCTCGGAATGGCTCGAGCGCCTCGTCGTTCAAGCGAGCCGGCATGCCACGCGACTCGGACGGGCCTGGCAGCATGACCGCGAACTCAGCGCCCCTCAATCGTCCGACGATGGCCTCGGGTGAAGACCGGCAGAAGTTGGTCAGGGACGAGCCCAGGTCCGCCAGAAGGCGGTTGGTGTCGTGGTAGCCCAGGGTCTCATTGAGCCCGACCAAGTCCTGAACCTGCACCACCATCAACGTTCCGGCTACGGCAGGGCCGCTCTTGAGAAAGTCACGGAATTGCGTCAGGAAGAAGTCACGATTGGCCAACTTGGTGACGGGATCAAAGTTGGCCTGCTGTTGCATGCGGGTCAGCCGCTCCGACTCCTGTTCGAACCAGGTTCGCAGGCGCACGGACATGTGGTTCATGTTGGTGAACAGTCCGCGAAGCTCAGCCACCTGAGGGTCTTCCAGCGTGATGAACCGTCGCTGCGCGATCGCCTCAGCCTGCTCACTGACCATGCGCAAAGGCCCGGTCACACGACGAACGGCATAGATGCTCACCAACAGGAGCGGAACAAAGCCGATCACCAGCGCCAGTACCTGAAAACCCGAGAGCGTAGCCAGGCTCAAGCCCGCCTGATAAAGCGGCGCGCGCACGCGGACTTCGCCAATCGGGCCCCTGTTTTCCAGAACCTGGGCGGCCCCCAAAGGCGCCTGGAGCAGGGCCTTGCTGAGGAACTCATCAGTGATCGAGTCCGCTACGGTGCGACGTAGGTTGACCACGACGGCACCAGAGAGGTCCACGAACTGCACCTCTGACAGCTCGTTCTGATCGTAGAAGAACGCCATCAGGATGCGCAGAGCCTCAGGGTCCTTGCGCGACAGCGTCAACTGCGTGGCCAAGGCCTTGGCGAACATCTCGTTGGTCCGCGCCTGCTGGGTCTCGAGATAGCCCCGGAAGCCGTACAGGCTGGCGCCAACACCCAGGGCAACCGAAAGGGCCAGGGCCAAGGCAATTCCAACGGAAAACTGTGGCTTCAAACGCATTCGCGAACGGCAACCGTGGCGCCGTGATCAGAGGTCAGAAAGATCGTTTCTGATTCTGGGCCAGGGGGCCCTGCGTCAAATGAAGGGCCGATGACGCCGCAGCCCAGATGCGGTCACGTGTCACACTTTGCCTGTTGTCATATTTCCACAACCGCTTTTCATGCCCGCTCATATTTTGTTAACCGGTGCCACCGGCTACATCGCGTCCCATACTTGGTTGGCCTTGCTGGCAGCGGGCTATCACGTCACCGGCATTGACAATTTCAGCAACAGCTCGCCTAAGGTGCTCGAGCGGCTGGCACGCCTGACGGATGCCCCCCTGAACTTTCAGGAGGCCGACATCCAGGACGCCCGGACCCTGGCGGATGTGATGGCTCGACAACCGGTGGATGCAGTGGTTCACTTTGCTGCCTACAAGGCGGTAGGCGAGTCGACCCAACAGCCGCTGCGGTATTACCGTAACAACATCGGCGGTCTGGTGACGCTGTGCGACACCCTGCACAGCACGGGTTGTCGGCGGCTGATCTTCAGCAGCAGCGCGACGGTCTATGGCAAGCCCGAGTGCCTGCCCATTCGAGAAGATGCAGTGGTGAACGCCACCAACCCGTACGGCCGCACCAAACTGATCGGCGAACAGATCCTCCAGGATCTGGGGCAATCCGACTCCAGTTGGCGCAGCGGCATCCTGCGCTACTTCAACCCTGTCGGTGCGCACGAAAGTGGGCTGATTGGTGAGGATCCGCGGGGCATACCGAACAACTTGATGCCCTATGTGGCCCAAGTGGCCGTCGGCCGTCGCGAGCGGCTGCAGGTCTTCGGCAACGACTACGACACGCCTGACGGGACGGGCGTCCGCGACTACATCCATGTGCAGGATCTGGCCGAAGGCCATGTGGCCGCGGTGCGGGCCCTGCTGGACGATGGCGATTCATTCACCGTGAATCTTGGCACCGGCCAAGGGTATTCCGTACTCGAACTGGTCAAGGCCTATGAAGCGGCCAGCGGTCGTCCGATCCCCTATGAAGTCGTAGGGCGGCGACCGGGCGACATCGACGCCTGCTTCGCCGATCCGGCAGCGGCTCGGCAACGCCTTGGCTGGCAAGCACTTCACGGGCTGCAACGGATGTGCGAGGACAGCTGGCGCTGGCAGCGCCTGAACCCCCTGGGCTACGAGTCCGAGATCAGCCGCTAACCCGCCTGACAGGGCGTCGACGCCGTGTTGGTGCTGGTGCAGCTGGCTCCAGCGATTGGGCCACCCAGCGCTCAATCCGCGCAGTGAGTTGTTCAGTCGACAGTTGCTCGCGCAGGCGTTCCACCATCAGGGGTAGACAGAACGGACTGGGCGACTTCAGATCAATACGGCGCCAGGTCCATTGCTGCAAGCGCTGGAGTGCGGCCTGCAGGCGCTCCACATCCAGCTCCTGGGTCAACACCTCACGCTCGGCCTGCACCAGCAATTCATTTTGCGCGTCATACCGGCGGAACACTTCGTAAAACAGACTGCTGGAAGCCTGGATCTGTCGGGTGCTCTTGCGGGCTCCGGGCAAACCGCCACTGACCAGGCCGGCCACACGGGCAATCTCGCGGAAGCGTCGTTGTGGCAAGTGACCGGCTTTCAGGCTCTCGAGGATGTCCTCCAGAAGGGTCTCCCCCGAGGCGGGGGGCAA
>VFQS010002240.1_pt1 | contig 16216 bp, 17 predicted proteins | sample 3512361 | NCBI WGS metagenome assembly VFQS01 (sample SAMN10412375, study PRJNA504923) | tailings metagenome | isolation source: Relicate 1 Philex TSF3 active mining | place: Philippines
GAATAATGAGAAGTATGGTTTGTGATGCCCAGATAATCATTCCAATGGCATTTCCAATAGCCAAAGCATTTGGGGTTTTATCTTTCATAACGAAATTAACTACCAATCCAACTAATAAAGGAAAGGTTCCAATTCCGCCATTGGTAAACATAATTCCTAGTGAGCCGGCAATAAATCCAAGTAAAATTCCGCTAATTGGAAAATCTTTTGTCTCTTCAAGTGAATAAAAACAAACTCCAAAATAAGTGATGTATGAAATCCAAATGAAAAAAGTGTGTAAAATATAGCCTGTTGGATTTTTTGATTTAAGAATAGATGTTAATCCAGCGAAAATATCTTTAATAAAATCAATAATTTTTTTACGAAGTTCAGGCTTTTTTCTAAAGTATAAAATAGCAATTATTAAACCGATGGCTAAAACAATTTCGATGATTAATTTGATCGGTAAACCATCTTTTTTCGAAGCAGTTGGGGTAAATGTATTTTGTATTTCGTTAAAAATAGCTTTGAAGTCTTGAAAACCAATGAATGCGGTTATTGATGCCAGTATTAGTAACATTACAAAATCCACTGCTCTTTCAGCGATAATTGTCCCAAAAGATTTAGAAAAAGGTACCCCTTCAGAACGGTATAACATTGCTGATCGAGAGGCTTCTCCAGCTCTTGGAATTGTAAGATTAATAATATAACCAATCATCAATGAATGATATCGATTCCACAAACTGGTCTTATATCCAAGGGGCTCCAACATGTATTTCCATCGATAAGCCCGGGATAAAAAAGCGAAAAAACTTAAGATGACCGAAAGAATAATCCAAGTGTAATCAGCATTTTGAATCGCAAAGAAAAAATAATCCTTTGCTTTTGCATCCATGTTGTTAAAAAAATACCAAATGAGATAAATACCTAGTAATAAGGGAAGGGTAATTTTGAGTCCTTTGATTAAAAGGGATTTCATTCTAAGTTAGATCAGGTTAGTTTCTTCATTTGGAAAAACCAATGAAGGCTTGAATTTCTTTGCCTCTTCAAACTCCATATATCCATATCCTATAATGATGATTGGATCTCCTACAGCCACTCTTCTCGCGGCAGGACCATTTAAACAGATTGTCCCAGAATTAGCATCCCCTTTGATAACATATGTTTCAAAACGTTCTCCATTGTTTATATTAACAATTTGAACTTTTTCTCCCTCTATGATGTTTGAAGCTTCCATTAAAGCCTCGTCAATAGTGATACTTCCAATATAATTAAGGTCCGCTTGTGTAACGCGTACTCTATGAATTTTAGATTTTACGACTTCGATTAGCATAATTTCGATTTTCGAGGAGCAAAGTTACATTAATTATTAGTCTTAGGACATTAGATTAATAAAAAGTTGTATCTAACTTAAAATCATATTGTCTATTAGTCGAATATGCTTCGTATAAGCAGCGATACAAGCAACTAAATTGTTCTTGTTTTTATCATCAACCAATGTTAAACTGTTTTGATTTACTATTTCAAGGTATTCTAAAGACAAGCTACCTGTGTTAAAAATTTCTAAAGCTTTGTTTTTTAATTCGGAAATAGATTCAAATTGCGTTAGATTTTTTTGGATAAAATCAAGGGTTTTGAAAATAATAAGTGCTTCCTGTTTTTCTATTTCTGATAAGCGAAGGTTTCTACTACTTAATGCAAGACCATTTTCTTCTCGTATGGTTGGACAAGCAACAATCTCAACGGGTAACTTGAAAAAAGAAGTCATGTATTTTATGACTGCAACTTGTTGAAAATCTTTCAAACCAAAATACGCGCGAGTAGGTTTAACCATATCAAATAGTCTGTAAACGATTTGACAAACTCCTTGAAAATGTCCTGGTCGAAATTTTCCTTCCATAACCGTTTCCAGTTCTTTTAAGTCTATCCCCTGAAATTGATAATCTTTATAAATTTCTTCAGTGCTAGGCATTAAAAGAAAATCACAACCTAGCTCCTCTAAAATAGATATGTCTTCTATTTCTTTTCTAGGATATTTTTCAAGATCTTCCGCTTTGTTAAATTGAGTTGGGTTAACGAATATAGAACAGATAACCAGTTGATTATCCTTTTTTGCGGTGGTGATTAATGATCCATGACCTTCATGCAAGGCTCCCATTGTCGGAACAAAACCAACCGTTGAGTTTCTATACTCAGCAGCGTTTATCAGTTTGCTCAGTTCTTCTAATGTTCGGATTATAATCATTTTAGAAATCTTAAATGCGTGCAAAACTATTTATTTTCTTTATGTTTCGCTAATTTTTTGTAATTTTGCATACTTTATATTTTAACCTTACCTCATGGAGAAAAAAAGAATTCTTTTTGTTTCACAAGAAATAACTCCTTTTTTACCTAAAACAGAAATGTCAAATACCGCTAGAAGATTACCTCAAGTAATCCAAGATGCTGGTAAAGAGATTCGTGTTTTTATGCCGAAATTCGGTGCAATCAATGAAAGACGCCATCAATTACATGAAGTGATTCGTTTGTCAGGATTGAATTTAGTGATTGACGACAAAGATCATCCATTAATTATCAAAGTTGCTTCTATTCCAGCTGCTAGAATGCAAGTGTATTTTATAGATAATGAAGAGTACTTCAAAAGAAAAAATACAATTGAAGACGAAAACGGAGAAATGTATAAGGACAACGATGAACGTTCGATGTTTTTCTGTAGAGGTGTTTTGGAAACGGTTAAAAAATTAGGTTGGAAACCAGATGTGATTCATTGTCATGGTTGGATGGCTTCCTTAATGCCATTGTATATCAAAAAAATGTACAACAAAGACCCTCATTTTTCAGATACTAAAGTGGTTGTAAGTTTATACGATACTATTTTTGAAAATGGTTGGGATACAAGATTTAATGAAAAATTAAGTTTTGATGGGTTTGATACAGAAATCACTGAAAATGTGAAGGATGCGTCTTATTTGAATGTCCTTAATACTGCCATAAAGTACGCAGATGGTGTAACAGTTGGATCTGAAAATCTTGATTCAATAACACAAGAGGTCTTTGATTCAGCTAATTGTTCTAAATTAGCTTATGTTCCAGAGGAAAATCAAGCACGTGTATTTTCTGAGTTTTTTGATAAAGTAATTGAAGAAGCTGTAGCTGCTGAGTAATTGAAAAAGCTTGTTTACATATTATTTATTGTTTTTATTGCTTTTTCTTGCAAAAAGGAAGTCAATAGTAATGGGTATGATTTATTGTCATCCGATGATGAATACAAAGTGGGAGCAATTGACACATTTTCCATAAAAACGGCTACTGTCTCTTTGGATACAGCATCAACTAATAATCCAGCTTATTTACTTCTTGGAACTAACAACGATCCAGTTTTTGGAAAAACAGAAGCCTCTTTTTGTTCTCAGTTGAGGTTGGTTACAACATCGCCGAATTTTGGGGATATTAGTACAATAGCCATTGATTCTGTTGTTTTATCAATTAGATACAATGATTCATATGGTGTAAATAAACCCTTGAAATTTTCAGTTTTTAGACTAACTGAAGATTTGAAGTCACAGACTTATTTTTCAAATTCTGTAATTTCAGATGATGCAGTAAATTTGTCAATCGATCCTACTAATTCAATTACCCCAAGAGTAAATGGTTCCTATTTTGTATCTTATTCAAAAGATACTATTTATGACCAAATCACTCTAAGATTAAAAAATGAATTAGGTAAGGAACTGATACAAAAATCAATCGAATCTCCTTCAACTTATACTTCGATTGAAAATTTTAATAGCTGGTTTAAAGGGATAAAGGTAGTTGCTAAAAACGAAAACAATCTGGATAATAATGGTGCTATATACTACATTAGTACCTCTCCCAGATTAATTATCTATTATACGCAGTCTGGTGTAAGTAAAAAATATTATTTCGAACTTAATCAAAATGCAAATAGAGTAAATTTAATCAAAAGTGATAATGCTGATTTTGAGGCTGGAAAAGGGCTGTCACTAAAAAATGGTAATTATTTTACACAATCAAATAAATTAAGAGCGCAATTGACCTTACCTTCCCTTTCTGATATTCCACGTAATTCAGTTGTTCATAGTGGTAAATTGATTCTGCCTTACGACGATAATTTAAGTGTATTTTACAGTCCAGGTTATCAAGTCTCTGTTTCAATTCCAAATTCAAGTTCTGACAATCGACTCAGAATTATTGGTTATGGAAATATAGATACTACAAATCATGTTTTTGTGGTTGACATAAGAGAACATATACAAAGCGTTATTTCTGGTAAAAGATTAAACATTGGTTTATATATATCACCAAGAGAGTTTAGTACGACAGCTACTAGAATTAAGTTTTTAAATGACGGAGCTCAATCAGTTCCAAAATTATATTTGAAAGTTTCAAGTTTTAACAAACAGTAATATTATGTGTGGTATTGTTGCATACATTGGGAAAAAAGAAGCATTTCCAATTTTAATTAAAGGATTATCTAGATTAGAATACAGAGGGTATGATAGTGCTGGAATAGCATTATTACATGAGGGAGAATTAAATTTGTATAAAAAACAAGGTAAAGTTGCTAATCTTGTTGAGTTTACAAATGGTAAAAATATAAATGGAAATGTTGGTATTGGACATACTAGATGGGCAACACATGGTGAACCAAATGACGTAAATGCTCATCCTCATTATTCTATGGATAAGCGTATTGCTGTAATTCACAACGGTATTATTGAAAATTACGATACAATACGAGAAGAATTAATTTCTCGTGGTTATGAATTTAAAAGCCAGACTGATACTGAAGCTTTGGTTCATTTAATTGACGACATTCAAAAAACTGAAAAAGTAGAACTAATTGAAGCAGTAAGACATGCTTTACAAAGTGTAATAGGTGCTTATGCTTTGGTAGTAATTTCTAAAGATAATCCAAATCAATTAATCGCTGCTCGAAAATCAAGTCCACTTGTAGTAGGTATTGGCGAAAATAATAGTGAATTTTATTTAGCTTCTGACGCAACGCCTATTGTTGAGTACACTAATCAAGTAGTATACCTAAATGATGAAGAAATTGCTGTCGTTGATGTAACGGAAGGTTTAAGAATTACAAACATTGCAAATCAAGAGAAAACTCCTTACATACAAGAATTAGAGCTACAGTTAGAAGCCTTGGAAAAAGGAGGGTATGAACACTTCATGATGAAAGAAATTTTTGAGCAACCTCGTTCTATTCATGACTGTTTTCGAGGAAGGCTTAATGCAGCTGAAGGTTTTGTACAATTAGGTGGTTTAAAAGATTATGAAAAAAGAATTTTAAACGCTAAAAGAATTGTATTTGTTGCTTGTGGTACATCTTGGCATGCATGTCAAGTTGCTGAGTACTTGATCGAAGATTTAGCACGTATAAATGTGGAAGTTGAATATGCAAGTGAATTTAGATATAGAAATCCAATTATATCAGAGAAAGATGTGATTATAGCTGTTTCTCAATCTGGTGAGACCGCAGATACTTTAGCAGCGTTGGAATTAGCAAAAGCTAGAGGAGCTTCTATATTTGGAATTTGTAATGTGGTTGGTTCATCGATTTCAAGGATTACAGATGCGGGATCTTATACTCACGCTGGTCCAGAAATTGGCGTAGCTTCTACAAAAGCATTTACGGCACAGGTTACCGTTTTAACTTTATTAGCATTAAGATTAGCTTATAAAAAAGAAACATTAAGCAATTCTAGATTTAGATCACTATTAACTGAACTTGAAGCAATACCAGAAAAGGTAAAACGCGTTTTAGATAAAAATGAGTTAATTAAAGAAATTGCGGCACATTATAAAGATTCAGCGAATGCATTGTATCTTGGTAGAGGAAGTTCTTTTCCTGTTGCTTTGGAAGGCGCTCTTAAATTAAAGGAGATTTCTTATATTCATGCTGAAGGATATCCTGCTGCTGAAATGAAACACGGTCCAATTGCTTTGATTGATGAGGATATGCCAGTATTTGTTATTGCTACAAAAGGAACTTCCTACGAAAAAGTAGTTAGCAACATTCAGGAAGTGAAAGCTCGCAAAGGAAAAATCATTGCGATTGTTACAGAAGGGGATACCCAAGTAAAAGAAATGGCTGACCATGTTATCGAAATCCCTGCAACTGATGAACATTTGGTTCCATTAATTGCAACGATACCGCTACAGATTCTATCGTATCATATAGCTTTAATGAGAGGTTGCAATGTGGATCAACCGAGAAATTTGGCGAAATCAGTTACTGTTGAATAATTATCATTTTTAATAGAATAAAAAAAAGAGCGAAATGAAAATTTCGCTCTTTTTTTATTTTAAATTAAACACTAATCATTAACAATTAATCATTATACTCTAATTAGTCTCTTTCTTTTAGCCATTTTGTTACTGCTGGAGAAAGTTCTTTTTGTGATTTACCTCCAACGAATACACCTATGTGACCACCTTCAAATTTGTAGATAGTTTTGTCTTTTGTACCCACATAATCATTTAATGGTATCGTAGCTGTAGGAGGAACTAAGTGGTCGTAAGTTGCATAGATGTTTAATAAAGGCATTGATAAATTTTTCAAATTTACCTTTTTACCACCCACTTCTAATTCACCTTTGATTAATTTATTGCCTTGGTATAAATCTTGCATAAACTGAAGGAAACAAGCTCCCGCTTGATCTGGACTTGCATTGATCCATTTCTCCATGCGAAGGAAGTTTAACAATTTTGTTTTTTCCTCCATTGAATTAATAAGTCCTGTAGATTTTTGGATTTTCATCATAGGTTTAAGCATTTCGAATCCATCATTCAAGAAAGATCCTGGTACCAAACCATCAAAACCTTCAACAAGCTTTTCAAAATCCATATCCTTACTCCATCTGAATAATAATCCATCATTCACGGAAAAGTCAATTGGAGTAACATGTGTCACTAAGTTTTTGATTTTTTCAGGAAATAAAGAAGAATAAATGACACTAAATGTACCACCTTGACAGATACTTAAAATATTGATTTTATCAACTTTATTTTCTTTTCGAACAAAGTCAACACAATTGTTAATATACCCATTGATATAATCATCCATAGAAAGGTATTTATCCATTTTTGTAGGATAACCCCAATCTATTAAGTAAACATCCAACCCAGCTTCCAATAAGTTTTTGATATAACTTCTGTCTGGCTGTAGATCTAACATTTGGTAGGTGTTTACTAAAGCATAAACGATTAAAACAGGAGTTTTATAAGTAGCTTTGGTATCTCTGTTGTAGCGGTAAAGTTTTAATTTATCCTCATGATATACTTCTGTTTTTGGAGTTGAAGCAATATCTACTTCTTTAATATCTTGAAGCAACTCCATTCCTTTTAGAAATTTTGACGTATTGTCAGAGAAATCTTTCAACATAGATAATTGAAAATCTTGCATAATTTATTTGATTAAAAAAAAAGGGAAATGCAACCATTTCCCTTTTCTGAATTATTAAAATAATTAAACTGTAGCAGTTTTCTTCGTAGTTGTTCTGGTAGTAGTAGTTTCAGTAGAAAGTTTGCTTTCTAAAGTTTTAACTGTTTTTTTCAAATCATGGATTGTTTTGTATAACTCATCCATTTCAGATTTTACTACTAATGGTAAAGACTCGATACGATTCTCAAATTGTTTTTCTAAGTTTTTCTTAATCTCAAAAGACAACGTTGTTAATTCTGCTTTCAATTTAGAAAACTCTTCAGTTGAAAATAAATTTGTATAGTGTTTTTCGTTGATATTAACCCACTCGTTGAAGAAAGGTTGGAAAGAAGTTGTCATTGTAGTTTCTTTCATTTTCTCAGTTAAGTAAGTAAACATATCTGTAGAAACATGTTGACCAGTCTTATACAAATGATTTTGTAATTCGTTTAATTTTAATTGGTAAGCAGCAGCTTTATCAAAATTAACCATTGCTAATTCAACATTTTCTTTTTCTTTAGAAGGAGCAACTAATTTCATGATTGGAGAAAAAGTCTCAGTCAATGAAGTGTTAAATCCTTTGAAAGTTTCAGTGAATTTAGCGAAATCACCAGAAATCATATGAGGAAACTTATCTGTAAATAATTTCCAGTATTCTTGAAAGTCTTTGTTTACAGTTGTATTGTTAGCGAAGAAATCTTTCACCATTTTCATGTTACTTTCTAACAATGTATTCAAGTTAGTAGTAGGGAAAAAAGAGTTGAATAATTCTTCAGTAACTTTTTTGTAGTTTGATGGATCAAACATATTTTTCATTCCTTCGTAAGAAAAATCTTTCGTTTGGAAAGCTTGAAAAAATGGTTTGTAGAACTCTTGTAATTTAAAATACAACGCATTTGTGTTCATTGCATTTTTGAATAATTCTTGGTGGTTAGAACCAGGCATCATTGTATTTAATGTATGCATTGTAGAGTTCAATGTTTTATTCCAAGATTCAAACAACGTATTCCAAGTAGAGTTCAAGTCTAAAAAGTTTTGGTTTGTTTCAGTAGTAGTTTTACCAAAGCTATTTAAAGTGTTATACATTCCTAGGTTGAAATCAGCAGCTTTTTTGAAAGCATCTAATTGAGCAGTATACATATTTTTGAAGAATTCTTCTGATTTTTCAAAAGTTGCATTTGCTTTATTTTCAGTCTTATGCTCAGTTGTATTGTTGTTGAACATAGCCATTTGATTTTCCCACCAGTTTTTGTATACCTCAGTTGACTTTTCCATTGGATTTTCAGATTTCATAGCTTCCTGAAACTTGTTTGCAGTTTCAACAAACGAATTCATTGCTTTTTGTTGTGTTTCCATCACAGTTTCAAATAATTCTTTTGAATTGTTCATATTGTTTGTATTTTTATTTTTAAAGGTTACAGTGCAAATTTCGGCTAATTATTTTTATTTACCAAAACTTTTTTTATCTAAATCACATTGTTTTCAACTATTCGCAAATAGTTATTAACTACATATATAGCCCCCCATTGATATTTAAACATTGCCCCGTCATGTAAGGTGCGTTAACAAGATAAACTACACCTTCAGCAATGTCCTTGGGGTCACCCAATTTACCAACAGGTATTTTAGCAACGATTCCTTTTAGAACTTCTTCTGGCATTGCTCCAACCATTTCAGTACCAATAAATCCAGGGCAAATGTTATTTACAGTGATTCCATATTTTGCAGTTTCTAATGCCAAAGATTTACTAAAACCGATTAAACCTGCCTTGGCCGCAGCATAATTTGTTTGTCCAAAACCTCCAGATTGTCCAATTACAGAACTGATATTAATGATTCGACCATATTTTTGTTCTACCATATCAGGAATTACCAAAGAGCACATATGGAATGCACTAGATAGATTCGTATTTATCACTTCCTGCCACTCAATCAAACTCATTTTTCGAAAAGATCGATCTCTTGTAATACCTGCGTTATTAACAAGGATATCAATATTTCCTAATTTTTCTTTGATAGTAGAAATCATTTGAATACAATCTGTGCTTTCTGCAATATTTCCTTGGATAGTCATGGCATGTCCGCCATTTTCAGTGATTTGATTAACAATATTGTTAGCATGAGATTCGTTATGATTATAATTTACAACGACATAATATCCTTCTTTTCCTAATGCTAATGATATTGCTGCTCCAATGCCTCGAGAACCTCCGGTTACCAAAGCTACTTTTGTATTATCGTTCGACATAACAATTATTTTGAAAGTTAGGTGTTAAATGTGAATTTTTGAAAAGATATATATTTTTTTTCAATTTTGAATTGTTTTAGTTGTTGAATTTATTTCGTAAATTGGGCTTTTGAAATAAAATTTTATGATCAATATTGGTGATACATTTGAACATCACTTTTCCTTTTCACAGGAAGATGTTGTTTTATTTGCAAAAGTGACAGGTGATAATAATCCAGTACACTTAGATGAGGAGTATGCTGCAAATACCATTTTTAAAAGACCTATCATTCATGGAATGTTAGGAGCTACAGTATTTTCAAAGGTTTTCGGAACAATGTTTCCCGGAGAAGGAACAATTTATTTGAATCAGAATCTTCAGTTTTTAAGACCCATGTTAGTAAATGTTGAGTATACAGCTCAATTTGAAGTTGTAGAAATTGACAGAGAAAAGCATAGAGCAACAATCAAAACTATTGTAATTAACGATGAAGGTAAAAAAGTAGTAGATGGAAGTGCCATATTGATGCATACTGAAAAGTTTTAATGGATGGTAGTAATAACTAGGGATAACAAAAATATTTTTACAGAAATTATAAATCATCAGAAGAATTTACCTGTGGTAGTACTTTTAAATGGTTTATCCCAAAGTACTGCTTCATGGGGATTCTTAACTCCATTATTGAAAGAAAAGTACACGGTTGTTTTAATGGATTTTGTTTTTCAAGGCAGTTCTGATAAAGATGGTGAATGGCGTGATTTTGATCAACATGCTGAGGATGTTATAAGTGTTTTAGATGCCCATGGTATACTAAAAGCATCGTTGATTGGTTTGTCATATGGAAGTATTGTTGCACAACATGTTGGTGTATTATTTCCAGGTCGCATTGAAAAGTTAATATTATTATCCACTTTTGCGCACAAAACTCCTTATTATGAAGCCATTGAATTATCTTGGAAACGATCCTTGGAAATTGGTGGGTATGGTTTGTTGTTGGATGTAATGCTTCCTTATGTATTAAGCGATCATTACTTTAATAATCCAATTATACCTATTGAGTTATTGAAATCCATGCGTAAAGATGTCGTTGAAGCTAAAGCTCTGGAAAAATTAATGACAGCTACGTTGCACATGAATGATTATCGCAAAGAATTACATAAAATCAAGGCTTCAACGTTGGTGATCCATGGAGGCAAAGATATGTTGTTTCCGATTGAATTAGGAAGAGCTGTTTCTGATCATATCAATGACTCAAAATTTGTGGTACTTTCTGATGCTGGTCATACTTTGAATTTAGAAGATGTCCCTCAAGTAGTTAATTTAATTAAAGAATTTATATAAATGAAAACAGTTTTAATAACAGGAAGTACGAGTGGTATTGGACTTGGAATAGCTAAAGAATTTGCGAAAGCAGGATATCAAATTGCTTTCAATGGATTGGAAGAAAATGGTCCTGAAATAGCCAAACAAATACAAGAAGAGTTTGGAGTTAAAACCGCATTTTATGGAGCTGATTTAAGAAATCCTGATTCAATTTTTGAGATGGTTTCAAATGCAATAAATCATTTTGGAAAAGTTGATGTTTTAATAAATAATGCTGGAATTCAATATGTTTCACCAATAGATGATTTTCCATTAGAAAAATGGAATGCTATCATTGATGTAAATTTAAACGCTGTATTTCATATGTCAAAAGCAGTATGGAAGGGCATGAAAGAAAATCATTTTGGTAGAATCATAAATATAGCTTCAGCGCATGGTTTGGTTGCATCTGAATTTAAAGTCGCGTATGTTTCTGCAAAACATGCTGTAGTTGGAATGACAAAGGTATTAGGATTAGAAGGAGCTCCTTTTGGAATTACTGTTAATGCAATTTGTCCGGGTTATGTTAAAACTCCTTTAGTAGAAAAACAGATTGCTGAACAAGCAAAAGCCCATGGAATTTCTGAGGATGAGGTTATTTCTAAAATAATGCTTCAAAAGCATGCGATTAAAGATTTTGTGACTCCTGAAACATTAGGTAGACTTGCTTTGTTTTTAGCATCTGAAGAGGCATCAACAATTACAGGTACAGCTTTGCCAGTAGATGGTGGTTGGATAGCTCAATAAGAAAAAAGAATGAAATTAAAAACTAAACACGTAGGTCTTGCTTTACAAGGTGGTGGGGCACACGGTGCTTTTACTTGGGGAGTATTAGATCGTCTTTTAGAAATAGAAGAGCTAGTTGCTGACGGTATCGTTGGTACAAGTGCTGGAGCTATTAATGCAGTTGTAACTGCATATGGCTTGCATATCGGTGGAAAAGAAAAGGCAAAAGAACTTTTGGATAAACTCTGGAAAGATATCGCGTTGTCTGGAAATATTTTATTTAAACCATCAGTGGTTGATTCAATGTTTTCTAATGGAGATTTATATAATACTCCCGGGTACATGATGTTTAATGCAATGTCACAATTTTTTTCCCCTTATCAATTAAATCCTGCAAATATTAATCCTCTAAGACAAATTTTAGATTCATTAGTGGATTTTGATGATTTGAGAAAATACAATAAAAAGAAGTTGTTTATTTGCGCAACTAATGTTAAAACAAATAGAGCAAAAGTTTTTGGTAATGAAGAGATTACTGTTGATTCAGTACTTGCGTCTACCTGCCTACCTTATCTTTTTCAAGCTGTTGAAATTGAGGGTGAATTTTATTGGGATGGGGGGTACATGGGAAATCCACCATTGTTTCCTTTAATTGAAAATACGGATATAAGTGACTTGTTATTAGTTAAAATTAATTCAATTAATATTAAAGAATTACCCACCAGCGCAAGAGATATTGAAGATAGAATCACTGAAATTTGTTTTAATTCTAGTTTGATCAATGAAATGAAGTTGATTCATTATCGTAACGAGTTGGTTAGGAGGGGTATTTCATTAGAAGAGGATAGAAAACCGAGAGAAATATTTGTGCATTCAATTTCTGCACATGAGGCTATAGGTCATCTTAAGTATTCAAGTAAGATGAATACCTCGTGGGAGTTTTTGTTAGATCTAAAACAAAAGGGTAGGGAATATGCTGAAAAGTGGATTATAAATGAATATGATCAAGTAGGAATTAAATCTTCATTTGACATTGAAAAACATTTTTTTAATAAGTTTAAATGAAAAAAATAGCAAAGTTTTTATTTACGTTTTTAATTTCAATCATTGTTTTTCTTGGATTATTTTTTCTTATCGCATTTATATGCGGAAAGGTAAAAACCAGTTCTGTTAAAACAAAAGACAAAAAGATATACAAGGCTTTAATACTTTCTAATGGTGTACATACAGATTTGGTTTTACCAGTAAAAAATAAATTAATTGATTGGAGAAAAACTTTTTCAGTGAAAAATACCAGATCTAAACAAGATCATACTGGTTGGGTTGCATTTGGTTGGGGTGATAAAGGATTTTATCTAAATACACCAACTTGGGGTGATTTGACATTTTCAACCGCCTTTAAAGCTGTAACTGGTTTGAGCAGTACAGCTTTACATGTAACTTACAGAGATTCAATAAAATTAGATTCGAGTAATTGTATTCAACTGAATCTTACACAAAAGGAATTCATATGTCTAAAAAAGTACATCGTTAATTCTATTCAATTAAAAAATGGAAAGCCTATTTATATTCCAACAAATGCAGTATATGGGGATAATGATGCTTTTTACGAGTCTACAGGAACTTATCATCTATTCAATACATGTAATACATGGACAAATGATGGTTTAAAAATTTGTAATCAGAAAGCTTGTTTTTGGACACCGTTTGAGTCAGGTATTTTTGATTTATATAAACATTGAAACTTTTTCTTTGTGAAATCGTTATAAAATTCACTAAATATTCAAAATGAAAGGTATAGTTTTAGCAGGTGGATCAGGTACAAGATTACATCCTTTAACATTAGCTGTGAGCAAGCAGTTGATGCCAGTTTATGATAAACCTATGATTTATTATCCACTTTCTGTTTTAATTGGTGCTGGAATAAATGAGATTTTAATAATTTCTACTCCACATGATATACCACATTTTAAACGTTTACTCGGAGATGGATCTAACTTAGGTTGTAAATTTGAATATGCAGAACAACCAGAACCCAATGGGTTAGCTCAAGCTTTTGTGATAGGAGAGGAGTTTATTGGTAAAGAAAGTGTTGCTTTAATCTTAGGGGATAATATTTTCTATGGAGCAGGAATGAGTGAACTGTTAAGTGAAAATTTAAATCCAGATGGTGGAATAGTTTACGCTTATCACGTTAGTGATCCTGAACGATATGGAGTTGTTGAATTTGATGAAAACATGCATGCGATTTCGATTGAAGAAAAACCAACGAATCCCAAGTCAAATTATGCTGTTCCTGGGTTGTATTTTTACGACAATGATGTTGTAGCTATTGCTAAATCGTTACAACCATCAGCAAGAGGGGAGTATGAGATTACGGACGTCAATGCTGAATATTTAAGAAGAAAAAAACTGAAAGTATCTTTGTTGAGTAGAGGTACAGCGTGGTTAGATACAGGTACTTTTCCATCTTTAATGCAAGCAGGCCAATTTGTACAAGTGATTGAAGAAAGACAAGGACTTAAGATTGGTTGTATTGAGGAAGTTGCATTTAGAAATGGATTTATTTCTAAAGAGCAATTAAAAGAAATAGCTAAACCACTTTTAAAAAGTGGATATGGTACATATTTAATGACATTAATTTCTTAATGAAAACACTAAAAGATTATTCGATTCTTTTCGAACAAATATTGAAGGAGTACCGATTTCCAGGTGCTCCTTCAAATTTATACGACCCTTTGAATTATTTCATGAATTTAGGAGGGAAACGTATTCGACCCCTTCTTACGTTGATGTCTGTTGAAATGTTTGGTGGTCAAATTAAAGATGCATATCCAAGTGCCTTATCGATTGAGTTTTTTCATAATTTTTCATTAATTCATGACGATATAATGGATGATGCACCTTTACGAAGAAATAAAGAAACCGTACATGAAAAATGGAATGACAACATTGCTATTTTATCCGGCGATGTTCTATTAGTTAAAGCCTATCAAGAACTTCAAAAACATGAATCTCATCACTTAAAGGATTTGATTACCATTTTCAATAAAACTGCAGTTGATGTTTGTGAAGGTCAGCAAATGGACATGGATTTTGAAACAAGAACTGATGTTTCTGTTTTAGAATATTTAGAAATGATTCGATTGAAGACATCTGTATTGTTAGGTGCAGCTTTACAAATGGGGGCTATCTCTGCTGATGCAACTGATTCTGATCAACGATTGATTTATGATTTTGGTGTAAACTTAGGTATTGCTTTTCAAATACAAGATGATATTTTAGACCTTTATGGTGACCCAGATAAGTTTGGAAAACAAGTTGGTGGTGATATAATTACAAATAAAAAAACGTATCTATTGTTAAAAGCACTTGAGAAGCAGAAAAACAATGAAATTGATCAAATGCTTTTGATCTCAGATAAGCGATTAAAAGTTGAGACAGCCCAATACTTGATAAAGAACTTAGGAGTATTTGATGAAGCTCAAGAGCTAAAATCTTTCTATCAACAAAAAGCAATGGATTCTTTGAAATCAATTGATGTTTCAGTAGAAAAGAAGGCTGTTTTAATTGAATTATCTGATTTTTTATTTAATAGAGAAGTGTAATATGGAGAAAATAATCAAACATGTAGAAGAATTTCATGATTCTTTTGGAATAAAAAATAATTACCAACCTACCGTAGATTTATCTGTTGATGAGATTAAACTTCGTTATAATTTAATGAAAGAAGAAAATGAAGAGTATCTTGAAGCAGCATTAAATGGGGATTTAGTCGAGGTGGCTGATGCTTTGGGTGATCAATTGTATATTTTGTGTGGAACTATTCTAAAACATGGGTTACAATCTAAAATAGAAGAGGTTTTTGAAGAAATTCAACGCTCTAATATGAGCAAGCTTGATAAAAATGGTAATCCAATTTATCGAGAAGACGGTAAAATTCTCAAATCTGACTTGTACTTTAAGCCAGATATTAAGAAAATTATTGGAAAATGAAGAAATTCAATATTCGAGTTTATGGAATATTGATCAATGAAAAAAATGAAATTTTAGTATTAGATGAGAACAGAAATGGAATTCACTTTACAAAGTTTCCTGGAGGAGGATTAGAATGGGGAGAAGGAATTGAACAATGTTTACATAGAGAATTTGAGGAAGAGCTTGGTTTAAAAATTGATATTAAAGAATTATACTATGTAAATGGAGATTTTGTTCAGTCAGCTTTTAACAAAAGTGATCAACTTATTTCTTTGTATTATTTTGTTTCTTTACTAAAAAATCAGATTGTTTATCAAAAAACAGAATCCGAAGTCCCCCGGTGGGTTTCTATTTATAAAATTAAAGAACAAGATTTAACTTTTCCGATAGACAAAAGAGTTCTATATAAACTAAAAAAGGAGATCATTTGATCACTAATGGTCGGAAGAAATTCCGGCCATTTTTTATGTTTTAAAAAATAATTCAG
>VFQS010002241.1_pt1 | contig 16210 bp, 14 predicted proteins | sample 3512361 | NCBI WGS metagenome assembly VFQS01 (sample SAMN10412375, study PRJNA504923) | tailings metagenome | isolation source: Relicate 1 Philex TSF3 active mining | place: Philippines
AAGGTTCGGTATAACAGGGTTTATAGTTAAAATTATAATAAGACATTTTTATTATTTTTAAGACCGCCAGCGGCGAAAAACCCATACTTGCGCTGTCGCCGCGCGCTTTCATATTTTTGATTTTTATACTTTCTAGAGTATAAAAATACAGAGTTTACCAGTTTTTAGTGTGGCCAAAAATAATAAAATTTGTATGGGTTTTTCATCGGTGTTGATCTTAAAATTCTATATTCAGTTTTGAACTTAATGATACAACTTTCTGATACACAAATATATGTACTTATGATAAAAAATGACAAATCAATTAAACTTCTTCAATACATTTATTATTTTTTTCTATTTCTTCATCAATTAAACTATCATCTCTTTCTTCATTTACAATATGAAATGTAAATAATCCTACATTTCTTGCTCTTCCTATATATCTGTTATTAACTATTATATTATCTCCGTTTTTTGGAGAATTATAAGCTTTTAGCCAATAACAACCATTTACGAGATATGGTGCTAAACTTGGTAATTTTCCTCTTGATCTAAGTTTATTTTCAAGTCTTTGAGCATCGCCTATATTTATAGGATTATTTTCACATAAAGTATTAAAATCATCAGAATTTTTGATTTGTTCAATAGAATATCCGTTAGATAATTTATCTAAAACATAAGATAAAATAATATTGTGAGAACTCATTATATAAATTTTTTATAAAATTAAATCTATAAAATCATTTTTATTTTTTAATCTCTAACAAGACCTAATATTTTTTCTATTTTATTTAGTATCATTGGATTATCAATAGTTTTACCATCAATTTTTTCATAATCTCTAATTACATCCATAATTTTTAAAAAACATCAATTTTTATTATAAATTACTCTATCTCAAAAAATTTAAACAAATTTAAACAAATTAAAATTAATATATAATATAATTTTAATAATGTCTTTTAAATTTTATGTAGAAACTGGTAATGTCTTATTTGATTACATTCGCGAGTATCTCTATTCTAATTACGAAAAACTTAAAACTAAAAAAAATGGTAATATGTTTAAAGATATTATTAAAAGTTTTGGATTAACCAATAATCGTCAACTAAAATATGGTCTTTCTTATGGTACTTATACCATTATTTTTAATGGAGTTAAAATGGTCATCGATTATAATATCGAAGGCAAGGAACATGGTTGTATGGAAGATGTTCAATATTACAAAAGAATAATTATTACTTCTGAAAACGAACAAGCCATTAAAGATTTAGTAGACACTGTTTATAAAGAAAAAAATAAAACACTTTCGGATGGCAAAATTAATATTTTTGTACCGGAAAGTAGTGGTGACTGGATTAAATACCAGGAAATTCCAAAAAGAAATTTAAATTCAATTTATATTAATGAAGAGTCAAAAACTAAATTATTAAATGACATAAAAACTTTTATAACTCAGGAAGATGAATACAATAGTTTTGGTATTCCATATAAGCGAACCTACTTATTTTCTGGACCGCCAGGTTCTGGAAAGACTTCTTTTGTTAAGGCGATTTGTAATGAGTTAGATTATAATTTATCAATTCTTTCACTCAATAAAAAATTTGACGATGGAGCTTTTATGTGGGCGATGTCTTCCATTAAAGAGAAAAGTATTCTTTTGGTTGAAGATATTGATTGTTTATTTAATAAACGTGAAAAAGGATCTAATGATGTTCAAATTGCTTTTAGTAATTTTTTAAATGTTTTAGATGGAGTACTTTACAAACATGGATGTATCATGTTTTTAACTACTAATCATATCGAAAAACTTGATCATGCGCTTCTACGAATTGGCAGAGTTGATTATATACTTGAATTTGATTTACCAAAGAGAACAGAAGTAAAGAAATTATTTTTTGATATCATTGGTAAAGATGAAAGTAATTTAGAAAAAGAAATAGATAAAGAATTAAATAAAGAACTAGATAAAGAACTAGAAAAAGAACTAGATAAACAATTCAATGAATTTTACGATAATATTCGTTCTAAGAATTTACCAATGGCAGCGATAGTTAATTATCTATTTCTTAATAAGAAAAGTTGGAAGGAAAATATAAATGAACTCATAAACACTAATAATTTTATTAAAAAAGCTTTGAAAACCGATGTAGATAAGAGTTTATATAGTTAGCGGACAGGGTTCCGACCATTTAGCTACCCCCGCGCGACGGACTTTTTTAGATTTATTTGGTTTTTGGTCGTAATTTATTTTCCTAACTAAGCGATTAGTTAGGAAACTAGTATATTGTAAAATTGATAAAATAATTGTCTGACAATTTTCAGATTTATTTATAAGATCAACACCGATGAAAAACCCATACAAATTTTATTATTTTTGGCCACTGGCGGTCTTAATAAAAAATTAAATTAATAAAATATTTTTTTATATAAAATGTCAAAAAAAGTATGTATGGATTATAATAATTTTAATAATCTTCTTGATTTAGCTTTACGTAACTGTAATGGAGAAATTAGACAACAGAATAGAGAAAATAGAGAAAATAGAGCTATAGAAAGGCGTAAAATAGAGGAAAATAAACCTTACCGTATAGATAGTTCAGATCCTAACTTTTATAAATTATTAAACAAACCAATGTATTTTAATAATATTTTTAATATCCCTAATATTGAAAATGTTAAAAATATTGAAAATGTTGAAAAATATTACAATCAAAATTATGAAAATTATCAAACTACAAAAAATCCAATTCTTTTTATACCAGGTATGGCAGCTTCACAATTAATATCTGAAAATACTGATTGGGGTAAATTTCCAAAATGTGGTTTCGGGCAAAATTATGATGGTACTATTTGGCTTCCATTAAATGCTGGAAGCGATTGTCATTTATCTTTATTGACTCCTAAATATGACAGAATTAACCGTCGTATTAAAACTGTAGACGGAACTAATATTAGAGTTAAAGGAGTTAAAGGAGTTAAAGGTGAAAAAGATGGTTCATTTGAATGTTGTAATTGTTTGAATGATTCACTTAATTGTTTCTATGGTGCAAGTGTTTATGCTAAAAGATTTGTTAATTCCTTGATAGATGATGGTTACACTGTAAATAAAGATTTATTTGCTTTAGGTTATGATTTTCGTTTAGCCCCACATTTAGGAGGTTATGAATTAAATGATTATAAAAATTACGATAAACCTGGTAATCATTTCGGAAATTTATTTTTACGATTCAAATCTTTAGTAGAAACATCTTATAATTTAAATAATAAAAAGGTAATTTTATGTGGGCATAGCGAGGGTGGGCTCTTATCTACTTTATTTTTAAATGTTTGCAACCGTGTTTTAGGTATGAGAAATTGGGTTAAAAAATATATACAATCTATAATTTCAATCGCCCCTGCGTATGATGGTAGTCCTACTTCAACAAGATATTTAATTAGTGGTGGTAATCCAGGTGTACCATTACAAAGTGATTTACAATGGAGAAATATACAAAGATATATGGCTGGTAGTATTTTGCTTAGTTCAATGACAGAAAGAGGTTATAAAGATGGAATAATGATTAAAATAACAGATCCTAAAGATCCATTAAAAGATGAAATATATAAAACTGATGGTGCGATTGGTGAAAGATCTGGATTTTTGAAATTTTTAAGAAAATATTCAGTACAAGTACCAGAATTTGATGATATAATTGAGATTTATAAAGATTTACTTGAAATAAAATTATTAGCTTTACATGATCCTGAAGTTCCAGTTCATATAATATATGGAAGTAATATAAAAACAGAAGCAGGGGGTTATGAATATTATAGAAAAAATGATAAACAGGTTGATTTTGATAATGTTATATCAATGTATTATAATAATCAAGGTGATGGGACAGTTCCAGAAGGAATTTTTAAATATTATAATGAAAATCATTCTTATAAATTTGATCCAATAAGAGATAATCTAGGTAGTTATTTTATTAAAGATAATGATACTGTATATATAAAGAAATGGCAAGAAGTTTACGAATATAAGATAACTAATAGTCTGTATAGTAATCATGTAACTATTATGCTTATTTCTTCCGAAACATATAATATTATTAAAAAAATAGTTGCTAATATTAAAAATTAAAAAATTAGTATGAGTTAAATTTATAAATTATATCTATAATTTATAAATTTAAATTGTGACCTAGCAATTTATTAGTTAAAATCAAAGCTTACTTGACATCCTAGTCTATTTAAACATAAATAAAGAACCATTAATTCTTCTGGTTTAACATCTTTACTGGTAGAATATTTTTTTACACCTCTACATTCATTACGTATCGAACCACTACTAAAACCCGAATGAGAAAATGATATCCATTCATCAATATAATCATTAAAAATTTCTATACCACCTTCAGCCGCAAATAGTACTCCATAAGAACACAAAGTTGGATATTTTACGCGATTTTTATTCTGCACGCTTAAAAATTTATTACAATCTTTCAGGACACTTTCAGCAACTGGAGAGTGATTTCCATCTTTTGTATACCAAACTCCTTTATTTGGACCACTATCAACTGTTAAATAGTAACTTTTATGCTGATGTGAAAGATAAATCATTCTGTCAAAAACATAAGTAGGAATAGGTTCAATCAAGTCTTTATAATTTATTTCTTGAATGATTGAATATTCAATTGTATCATCACAAAAATCTTTTATTATGTCGAACCAACGATAAGGTATGAAACCATTGGTTTGAAAAACTACTCTTTCATTTCTTTCAGTTTCTTCTTCTTTAATTGCAAAACTTGTTTGACATCCTAAAAAACTTCGCAAATATAAAACAGGAAAATCCTTATAATCAAAAGAAAAAGATATACTATTTGAATAATTGTAATAATTAACATTAAATAGTGGTGTAGAATAAGTAGTTTCAAAATTAGTTTTTAATTTATCTTTTCTAATCTTCACTTCAATATTAGGAAAAGTTTTGGATAAGTATCTATTAACAGCTTCTTTCATAATTTTAAATTACTTTAAATTTTTTTCAATAATTTTCAATTTTAATAATTCTTTATCTTTATTAAAATTATATAATGGACAGTATACCAACAGAATTTTCATGGCACTTAAATTATCCAGAAAGTATAGAAACTCCAAGATCACAATTATATTCTAATTGTTGGGCACATAGTTTAGCTGCAACTATCGGTGATAATTTTTCTATTAGCAACAATTTAAAATCTGTTTATCCTAGTTCTTTATGGATTACTTCTTTATATGCTGATTCTTGTCGCTATGATAAATCACTTGGAGAAATTGGATGTCTTAATTTTGTCGGAATTAATCATGGATATAATGAATATAGCGCGGCACGTTTTATGTTAAGTAAAAATTATTTTACTAAGTTAGAAAGTTGTTATCCAGAATTAAGAACTTTTAATAAAATATTAAAGTATTTATATTTAAATAATAAAAAAGATCAAAAAGATAAATACACTGATTGGGAAAATTTTAAAAAAGGTAATGATATTGAATTTGAATACTTAGATAAATTTTTTACAGATAACAATTTAGTTTGTTGTGAAAAAAATTTTGATCTTAATGGTATTTATAAATTATATTGTGAAATTAAAGGGGGATTAGACAAAACAAAAAAATTGGAATATTTAGAATTTTTACGTCAGAATATTAAATTTGAAATTAGTCATTTGTCACAATTTAAATATTCTTTGAAGTACAAAAAAGATTATACCAGTCGAGATATTTATGCTATACAACGATCAATTAAAGCTTATATATTATGTTACGGTCCAACTATGTGTACTATTTTAGCTACGAAGGAATATCAAAATTTTTTTTATAAAAAACCTAAAGAAAATGAAGAAAATGAAAAAACTTCTAGGAAAAGAAAAATAATACCGATATTTCAACAAACTGAAAAAGTTTTAGATAAAGAAGATTATATACGGAGTAGCGAAGGATCATTAGCTCATGCGATCAATATTTTAGGTTGGGGTAACGATGATGGTCAAGAATATTGGTGGATTCGTGATTCTAATAGTGGAAACTTTAGTGGTGATTATTATAAAATTGCATTTTCACGTTTTGATAATAAGGATCAATGGATTGGTCCTGATATTTATTGGAAAGAAGATTCAACTCTTGGAACTATTCCACGTATGAACTATATGACATTATTGACAGTTGAAAATTTAAATAATTTAGACGACTTACTCGAAAATAAAATATTTGAAAAATGTGAAGAAATGTGAAAAATTTGAAAAGTAAAAAAATCTGAAGAATAATATTTTGAATCATTTCTCTGGTCTGGTAAATTGTTCTCTTCTACACACATAACACATATATTCATCGGAATATTTACCTGTAAAATAACCTGGATAATATTCTCTCAATTTTACCAAAATAGTTGAGAAACAATATTTGCACTTTTTACTATTCGCTTTTATCTCCTTTAAAAATTCATAATTGCAATTTTTACATGTATATTTTAAACGAGAGTCTATTAAATCAGTGGATGAACATTTTGGACATTTTGGACAACTTGCCATTTTATATTTTATTTATTTTTAAATTTTTTTAATTTTCCTTTAAATCTAAAATGAAATGATATATCGTGTTTTTTTACATTTAGACCATATATCCTCGCATAATTTAAATTCTGTTAACAATTTTTTACAATAGTTTCTAGAAGGATTATTTTCAATTTTTTTATATTTTTCATCTTTACTATCTTTACTATCTTTACTTTCTTTACTTACACAAACATCTCTCATATTGATAAGACTAAGATATATTTCGGTACATTTGTCGTCATAACATTCAGGTTGATTATTTGGCATGTTTATTATTTATTTTTTATTGTTTTGAATTAAATTTTTAAATTATTTTAATTAATTTAAAACTAAATTTTAATTTTTACAATAAATAAATTATATGAATACATTTCCAAAAGAATTTTCCTGGCATTTAAAATATCCTGGACGCGTTGAAAAACCACGTGCGCAAATATATGGAACTTGTTGGGCACATAGTTTAGCTTCAATTATTGGTGATAGTTTCTCAATGAATAATAAATTAGAATCAGTATATCCAAGTTCATTTTGGATTACTTCTATACGTAAAGATGCTTGTAAATTTTTTAATAAAAGAAAAGATGTTTGTAAAGAAGGTGAAATTGGAATAAATAATGGTTTTATTGAAAGTTTTATGGCTCATTTTATGAAAGAAAATTCAGATACATATTATACTAAATTAGAACAATGCTATCCAAACTTAGAAACTATTCGTCGTGTCTTAGCAAAAACATATTTTGAATACAAAGATAAAAGTTTAGTAAATTCAATTACATATCCTCCTATTAGTGCTATGGAATGGATGAAAGGTAACTCTTTAGATTTAGAATATCTTGGATATATTTTACCAGAATGCTGTACAAATAAAATAATGATTAATAGATATTATAATAGATTTTATTGTCAACCATATATTCTTAGTCCAAACTTAGAAAAAATAGATATGTTAAAAAAAAATGTTAAATTTAAAGTACAAAATATGGCTTTTTTCAATTATACATTTAAATTTAAAGAAGAATATTCTGAACAAGACATCAAAAATATGCAACAACAACTTAAAAAATATATTTTATGTTATGGTGAAATTATGTCAACTATTATAGCTACGCGAGGATACAAAGAATTTTTTTACAATTCTAAACGCAAATATACTGAGATTTTTTATCCTGATACTCAACCAAAAGAAACAGAACGTAATCACGCGGTTATTATTTTAGGTTGGGGTAACGATGATGGACAAGAATATTGGTGGATTCGTGATTCAAACGCTGGACACTTTTATCCACCTCGATATTATAAAATAGCTTTTTCGCGATTTGATAATAAAGATTACTGGTTTGGACCAGATCTTTTATGGAAAGAAGAAAATAATGTTGTAATTGGTGAGAAGCCATCATTTTTAATTACTGACCCGATTGAGAATATAGATGAATTATTAGAAGCAAAAATATTTCAAAAAAGTCGATAAAGTTTTATACTTTTTCAAGTATAAAAAACAAAAAAACAAAAGTAAAATAATTTAAAAAAATATTTATAAAAAGAAAATGAAATTACCTACATTTTTAATCATATTTTTGTTTATTATTTTAGTTTTACTCATAAGTATTCTTATAATAAAGAATAAAAAGGAACAAAAAGATAAACAAAAAGATAAACAAAGGGAACAAAAAGATAAACAAAAATATCCTACAATAACGAGTAAGAAACCTAGTCCTCATTTTATTAAACCTATTAATTTTGGTATTTTTGGTATTTTTGATGATGTTGCCATTCCTATTTTATCTAGTGGTATTTATGCTAGTAAAAAATATTATTGTGGTGAAAATATCCTTGTATATGATCATGATAATAAAGATAATATAAAAATATATCAAGATAATAATTGCAAATTTCCTACTTCTTTAAATACTCTCTTTCATAATTATGTAAATACTCCTGAATATTATAGTTCAATAGAGGATATATTTTTTAAAATAAATATACAACCATCAGAATTTCAAAATTATTTATATATCGAGTTAATAGGACCACTAATGGGAGTAATACAAAGTTCAAATGAAGGAAATGTTCCGCAAATGAGTGATCCACTCTTAACGAAAAATTTACCAAATCTTCAAGTGTATGAATATCGGCGCAATCAAATTTTTTTCATTTATACTAAAGAATCAAATTATCCTTCTGTTAATTTATATGTTTTTAATGAATTTACCAATAATTTTTTAATTTATCAAATTTCTCGAATTAATGGAGTCTTTCAAATTAAAGGAGAACTTAAAAATTCCAATTTCTTTTTATGTAACCAACCCAGAGATTTAAATTCCGGTAATATGACACGTATTTCTCCATTTCTTTATATTGGTCCAGAATTGAATTTTGAAATTGCAACTTTACAACCAAAAATAATCAATACTTTTTTTCAACCTGGAAGTACAAAATATTGGACATTAGTAAACGGATATTTTACTTTTCCTTATTTAAATAATTACGTTAATGTTGATCAAAATAGCGGAACTCTTGTTTTACGAAAATTAAAAGGTGATTATCTTATAAATTTAAGTTACAACTTGTTGACTTCAAATACTTTAACCGTAAGTTCTGAAATTGAAAATAAAAATTCAGGATTAATAAAAAATCAAACAGTTTCCTTTAAATTTAGCGAAAATGAAAATATGTATGTATCTATACAAGAATCACCTATTTTAATTTTCTCCAACGTCAAGAGTAATATGGTTCGTCAAATTGAAAATAATTTAGAAAATACGTCGGTACACTTTTTTACTTTTATTAATGAAGATAATCAAACAGAACAAGTAACTGTCTATAAAAATTCTGATTTTTATTTTCCTCGTAATATCAATAGTTTCTTTGATCAATATACTATTCCTCAGAACCTTGTTTTAGCCAGTTTAAATGAACAAATTATTCAAACATATGACAACTCATCAAAATTTATTTATATTGAACTTCTAGGAACTCTAAGAGGTGGATTTTCAAAACCAAATCAAAACGGTACTTTTGAGAATTTCGAAACTTTTCAAAGTAATTTTCAAATTTTTGAGATCATTGCCAATAAAGTTATGTTGTTATACTTTAAAGATGATAAAGATGATAATCTTTTACCAATCAATTTCTATGTTTTTAACCCAATTACTAAATCACTTCTTACTTATGTTATTTTATTTAGTGCTGGAAAATTAGTTTTGAAGAGCACAATTGATGATCTATTTTTAAATTATTATTATGATCAAGGTACCAGTATCTCGAATTTTTTTATTAATCCTTTAGTACTCTTATCACGTCGTATCATTATTGGACCAGAAACTGCTAGTTTACGTGGTTTTGGATTAAATAGTCAAGTTGAATATTTAGATCAAGGTGCACTTGAAAACGAGTTTCAAAAAAATAATAGTATTACTGTTATAGATAGTCAAACTGGTCAATCATTTCAAAAATATGTTTATTCGGAAGATAGCAAATTTTGTGTCGATCCAAATAGTATGGTAAATGTATTTGAAAATAACTTATTCTTGTTTAAAATGACAGACTTACCATCATTATTTCAAATTAATCCAAATATGAGTTATCTTTTTATTTCGATTCTTGGAGATATGAAATTTGGATTTCGTGAACCAACAATTGAAGGAATATTTGATGATTATGCTTTATCAAACCCTAATTTACCTAATTTACCTAATTTACAAATATTCAAATATGATGATAAAAATATAGCAATACCGACAACTAATTTAAATAATTTAACTAATTTAACTAATTTAACTTTATGGGTTTATGATAATGTTAGTAATACTACATTGAAATATATTTTAAACCAAACCAATAACGTTATGAATATCGCGATTGATTATATGTCAGAAATAGGTAATTATTTGTTGAAAAACAATTTGAGTAACAATTTGAGTCACAATTTTTTATTCATTGGACCACCAATACAGAAAAATGCTATTTCTGAATCTACATTAGATGATTTCATGAACAAAAAAACCGAAAATAACGAAAAAATTCAACCTACACCAGATGTTTTAGCAAAGTTACCAAAAATTTCCAACCCTACTTGTCCAAATAAACAAACATTTGGAAAGACACTGTTATCAAGCGCGGAGCAATTCCGTTTACCTAATAGTGACCCGACAAAACCAAATTATTTACCACCAGAAACATTTATTTCAACTTTATCTCAAGAAGAAGCTGATTTTTTGATTGATTTGCAATTTGCACTGCAAACATATGAGTATAATCCAGTTTGTCCATTCGGTTATGTTACAACAAAAGATGGAGAAGGAAATATTCAATGTGTTCCCGAGACACCTTGTTTACCAACGGTTCTTCCAAATTCATCAAATTTGTCAAATTGTACTTGCTACAATAATCAAACATGTGGAGGTTTAGATAGTTGTCAAGAAGAAAATTGTTATTTAGAAAAGTTTGGTGAAAATATAAGCACAATTTGGCGTTTAGTAAATGAAAATGATCAAACAACTACTGATTATAGTTTAAAATCAACCGGAATAAATTCATTTGTTTTGATTGGGTTAAATGAGTTAAATGGGTTAAATTCGCTAAAAGTAATAACTGATGATAAAAAATCAGTCATAAAATTACAGAATGATTTAAAATTATCAGCGAATTCTTATTATAATTTTTATACTATCAAAGCAGATTCTATCTTCTTTTTAGATATAAAAACGAATAGGTATAAATTTACCGAAAATGAAACTATATATTTTTATCCAATTAATTGTCAAAATAGCTGTATTAGTTTAGAAAATAATGATAAAAATTGTGGTGCTTGTGGAAAAGCCTGCGGAGAAAATGAAAAATGTTGTGGTAAAAAGTGCATTCCTGTACAAGAATATAATTTAAGTTATTGTCAAAATATTTGTCGAAATGATCCAAGTTATTGTCAAATGACAATTTTACCAACTAAACAACCCGTTTGTCAACCAAATTGCCTCATTAATTGCGGAGAATTGAATGGATGTGGAGGTTATTGTAATAATACATATTTTAATCAAAAAGGTTTTAATCCACTTCTGAATAAGAATGATAATAATTTCAAGTGGATATTAAGAAAAGGTAATCAATTTGATTACTTATATCCATACCCAGGACAATTGGAGAATACTATTAATTTTAAACCGAGTTCATTGAGTTCAACTATTTTAGGAGTTTATCAACTAGACAGCAATTCCCCATTAACTATAAGTCAAATAAGTTCTGATTTAAATAAAGCATATGGATTGAATGAAAAAGACACCTTTAATTTTGATAAAAAAACTAATATTTATTCGTGTAAAAAAGATTTTGGCGTTGTTCAATTATTGCCAAGTAAATGCGGGATAATGAAGTAAGTAAGAACAACACCGATAAAAAAACCGATACAAATTTTATTATTTTTTGATCAAATTAAAATATGACAAACTCTATATTTTTATACTGTAGAAAGTATATAAATAAAAAATATGATAAATGATAAAAATGTTTTATAAAACTTTTTTATACTAATTAGTATAAAAAATTGTAGAAAATCAAATAGCAACTATTGATGCCAATTCTTTCTTAAAAATTTGATTATTCGTATCAATTGTATTGACTTCATTATTTTTTTCTAATGCAATCTCAACTTTACTTTTGTCTATTAGAGTATCTTTACCAATCCATTCTTCTGATATGTCAGTCGCTTTTTCTTTAATACCACTTCCAACTAAGTAATTAGTTAATCTTTTGGCTTCAAAATCTTTTTGTACATTTCCAACTTTATCTAGATATTTAAAAATTCCACGACCTAAATCGGTACATAGATATTTAAAATTATTTTCTTCGTCCCTTAACACAGTATCAACTAAAAAACGTGCGAGACCTTTTTGACCATCTAAGAAGTAATCTAAATTGTAATTTGCAAGAGCATTTTCAATCAATGTTTTATCTTCAAAATCTAAAGGAGCTTTGATATTTAGAACTTTGGTATTATTAGTTGTTGTATTATTTTTTGGTTGTTTTGCAATATCCATTAATGTTCCATGTTCTTTTGTATAGACATTAATAGAACCATTTAATGTACATATTATATTATCTTTTTCAATAACTAACTTTTCTAATTCCTTGTTTCTTATTTCTATTTTTTCTAAATCTTCAATTCTTTTTTCTAAATAAATAATTCGATCTCTAACTGTGCAATTTTTAGTATGTACTTCATGATTATATTTACTATTAGATATTTTACCACAAGCACATTTATACTCTTTCTCACTACAATTTTTCCCTTGAATTTGTAAACAATATTTAGCTGTTTTTTGATGATGTGTAAGTGCAGATTTACTTGAAAAGTTTTTATTACAAAATTGACATTCCATTTTAATAATAAATATATACTTTTAAATTTAAATTTTTTTATCGCGCGATATTTCTGAAATTTTAGAAATTTTGAGAGATATTTTGCGATAAAAAAAATTTGTAAAAAAACAGTTGCAGGCTCTTACAGTTTAAAAATTCTCTTTTACGACATTTTTAAAAATATTTTTCCCACACACTCATTTTATGAGTGTGTGGAAATTTTTTATTTTTCCGGAAAAACTTTTTAAAAAAAATATTTTTTTAAAAATGTAAATATTTTTATGAGAATAGAATTTTTTTTTAGAAAAAATATTTTTTTAGATTTAATTTATCAATAATTTAAGGTTGTAAATTACAATAAAATTACACTAAAAATATATGATAAAAAATATTATTTTAAACTATTACACACTTTAAAATTATGCATTAATACACCTTCAAAAAAGTTTCGTTTGATAAAAGTGCCCTCGTTAAATAAACTGATTACACTTTAAAAATATCACTTTTTGTATCTATGATTTTCATAATTTCAAGGTGGAAACTATTTTTCAACACACTTATATTTGTGGATTTTAGGTTATAGTTATACGTCAACGTAAAAATATAGGTTAACAGTTCGAACATGTTGAAACATGAAAGTTATTTAAACTAAAAAGAGTTTAAATATTTTACTTTGTGGAAATTTTTAAATTTTCTTAAATTAGTATTATAAAATATCTTAAAATAGATGAAATAAATTCAGAATACCAACTTTTCTTATCTTCTATGTACATAGCTCCACCGGGCCATATATCTTTTTTTCAATTATTCTGTAAAAATACAATTAAGTTTTCATAAAGGAATAAAATTATTGTAATATTTAAAGAAATATAAAATTAAATTATGTTTGATAAACTACCGTACGAATTGGAATGTAAAATTTTATTTATGGCACATCCAACTCTTTCAAAAATAATACAAAATGAATTAAAAAATCATAAATTCATAAAGAAAAATAGTTTGCGTTTTCAACATTCATTTGAAACATTATTATTTTTTTTAAGATAATTTTTTTTTAATTTTTAACTGACACAATTTTTTCTGGATTTTTGATATTTAGAATAAAAATAAAATATATGAAAGATTTATTTTGTATAGTTTACTTACCTTAATTACAAATTGGTACCATAAATTCAGAATACCAACTTTTCTCAGCTTCTATGTATCCAACTCCACCTGGTTTATATCTTTTATCAAGTACTCTATAATAATAGACTAACAATTTCCCGATTATTTTCGAATAATTTTTAAGTTTTTTAATAAGATATCGAAAAAATGTTTTTTTAAAAATAAATGGTACAGCTTCACAATTTGGTCTTGAAATATAAGTTTGATTGAGATCATTTATTAAATATTTTTCTACACTATTCAATTTAGAATAATCTAAGTCTGAAAAATACTTAACTAAAAACATATCAACTTTGTATTTATATACTGTAAAACAACTATCTAGTATACTAAATTTATCTTTATTTTTACTTTTTTTATTTTTTTTACTTCCATTTAAACGATAATATATAAAAGTATTTGTTTTATTTGAATCTATTTTTATGATTTTATTTTCTAGAATGTGATCAAATAATTTCCAAAAAATTAAAAAAGTGCTATCTAATTTTTTATTTTCTCGCAAATCATTATATAAGGTTGTATATAAATGATTATAAACTTCATCATCTACATCATTGTAGAATTCCCACATTTCTAAAAATCTTTCTAAATTTAAATTTTTTGATTGTAAACTTTTTTTGATATTACTGGTAAATTCTTTTGGAATTTCCAAAATATCACAAACTCTTTCTTCATATTTTTGGAGAATGAAAGAATCAGCATCTAAATCATCTGAAAACCACATTTAAAATAAATTAATTTATTTTAAATTTTAATTCAATTTTAATCTTTTTTCTTCTTACTTTCTTTACTTTCCATTTTTTTAGTAATATAATAATCAAATAAATCAAAATTTTTCATTATATGTTCTTTGTTATTTTCAGTTAACATTAAATCATATTTTTCTATATATTCATTCGTTTCATTCATACTATCAATTTTATCTTTAATTCCATAATTTTCAAATTTAGGCATTTTATATTTTTTTATTTCATAAGGTAATCTGCAAAGTGGTAACTTATATTTATCAAATAAATCTGAATTTTTAAATATTTTACCTTCTTTACATGTAAATTTATCTGTTAAAATACTATTAACTGCAAAAAATTTTCTTAATTCAGGACCTAAACATGTAAATAATAAATAACTATCTTCAGTTGTTTCTACTAAAATTTCATCTTCGTATATTAAAGATACAACCGGTATTGAGTTTATAAATCTTAATTTATTTTTTAAAATATTTCCTTGTTGAAATAAACCAACACTATTAATATTTATCTTGAATTCACAATCATCTTCTGAATATATTCCAAAAAATATATCCATTTCCATTCTCAATTTGGTAAGATTTATTTTTTCATTCTTTTTTATAAAATATTTATAATAACCATAATATTTTAAAGAATTACCATCTTTAAACATATATTCAAGTGTTTGTTTAAAATTTGTATTTTCAATTTTTTCAAAAGTAATATTTTGTGTGTTTTCATAATAATCATCTAATGGATTTTTACTTTTATTTTGCATAATATATTATACATGTATATAATATGTTTTTAAATTCTTTATTTTTTAGTATCTCTTTCTTCATGTTTTTGAAAACCACATTTTTTTATTTTATTTTTTTATTTCAATCTAATAAATGAGAGTTGAAAATAATCAGCAAATCCAAATCGATGAATTATATAAATTATACAGTCAAGAAACTATAAATAATGAACAAAATACCCTGCTATTTCTCGCTAGTTATACCATAAACGGAGGACAAAGTTATAGTACATATCAAATTAAAGAAGCAACATCTCAAATAAATTATTCTTCAATTGATCAAATTTTTGATTTCAAAATTAATGAATCTTACTATTTTGTCTTACCAGAAAATGTTGTATATTATTTTGGATTTCAATCTCAACGTTTAAATTCTTATCCAGGTGAAAGTATTTTAGATGAAGAATTATATTTAAGTATTTCACTAAATAAAATTATTATTGGTAGTGTAAGAGCAAAAATAACTTATCCAGATCAAGGTACTACAAACATAAGTTCAGAAGGAAAAACAATTTATCCAGTATACCTTTCCTCCGGAATATTGCAACCTGTTAAAAATATTGAAATTCAGTTTTTCCCTGATCTTTCACGTAAAGTATATT
>VFQS010002244.1_pt1 | contig 16199 bp, 12 predicted proteins | sample 3512361 | NCBI WGS metagenome assembly VFQS01 (sample SAMN10412375, study PRJNA504923) | tailings metagenome | isolation source: Relicate 1 Philex TSF3 active mining | place: Philippines
CGCCGGGCATGGTGCCCTCCTGCGCCGAAGGCGGTGTGGTGGGCGTGCTGCCCGGGATCATCGGCGTGATCCAGGCCACCGAGGCGGTGAAGATCATCACCGGCATCGGCACCACCCTCAGCGGCCGGCTGCTGCTGTTTGATGCCCTGGGCATGAAATTCCGCGAGCTGAAGCTGCGGCCCAACCCGGAGCGCCCGGTGATCGACAAGCTGATCGACTACCAGGAGTTCTGCGGTGTGGGCGGCAGCGCTCCGGGGCAGGAGGAGGCCGGTGCGGTGGAGAGCATCAGCGTGAGCGAGCTCAAGGCCCTGCTCGATGGGGACACCAGCGGCCTGGCCCTGGTTGATGTGCGCAACCCTCCCGAGGCCGAGATCGCCGTGATCCCCGGAGCTGAGTTGATCCCGCTGGATCAGATTGAAAACGGCACGGCGGTTGAGCGGGTGCGCCAGCTGGCTGCGGGCAAGCAGTTGTATGTGCACTGCAAGCTGGGCGGCCGCAGTGCCAAGGCCCTGATTGCCCTCAAGCGCCATGGCATCGAGGGCATCAACGTGACCGGCGGCATCGACGCCTGGAGCCAGGAGGTGGACCCGAGCGTGCCGCGCTACTGAGCGCGGCAGCGCCTCAGTAATCCACGCCCCGCTTGAGATCCACGCCGCGCTCGGCGTAGTGCTTGTGGCACACCATTTCGGAGTGCACCGACGCCAGATCGAAGTAGGCGGGGCGGTTCTTGCAGCGGCCGGTGAGGATCACCTCGGTTTCGGCCGGCTTGCGCAGCAGGGTCTGCACGATCGGCTCCACCGGCAGCAGCTCCAGATCCACGGTGGGGTTGATCTCATCGAGGATCACCGTTTTGTAGAGCCCGCTGGAGATCGCGGCGCGGGCAATCTCCCAGGCCCGCTCGGCCTCCACGTAGTCGATCGGTTGCTGCTGGCCGCGCCACACGATCGCGTCGCGGCCGGAGCGCAGGTGATCCACCAGGTGCGGGTAGCTCTCGCGCAAGGCTGCGATGGCGGCGTCTTCCGTGTAGCCGCTGCCGCCCTTGAGCCACTGCAGGATCAGCACCCGGTGGCTCTTGTCCTGGCTGATGCCCCGGCCGATCGCCTGCAGACCCTTGCCCAGGGCGCTGGTGCTCTTGCCCTTGCCTTCGCCCGTGTAGATCTCGATCCCGTCGAGGCCCTGGGGTTGGCTGTCGTCATCGACGCCGCCCTGGCGCCGGTGGGCGCGCATCTCGGAGTGCAGATCGGCCAGCTGCACCAGCTGGCGCGGCGCCCCCCGGCCGGTGCAGATCACCTCCATGCCGGGCGGTTTGGCGGCCAGGGCGCGGCACACCGCGTCGGTGTCGAGCAGCCCCAGATCCAGCACCGGGTTGAGCTCATCGAGCACCACCACCGAATAGAGATCGGAGGCGATGGCGCCCTTGGCGATGTCCCAGCCGCGCTGGGCTTCCTGCCGATCAAATCTGGTGGCCTCTTCTGCCGTGAAGAACTCACCGCGGCCGGTGCGCACCTGGTCGATCAGGTGGGGGAAGCCCTGTTGCAGGGCCTCGATGGCGGCGTCCTCGTCGTAGGCGCGGCCCGGTCCTTTGAGGAAGCGCAGCAGCAGCACCCGGGTGCGCTTCTGCTCGCAGATGCCCAGGCCGATGGTGCGCAGCACCACCCCGAGGGCGGCCTGGCTCTTGCCCTTGCCATCGCCGTCGTAGACGTGCAGCTGGCCGTAGGCGCGCTCGTCGCTACCGGCCGCCGTGCGGATGCCGATGCCCCGGCCCGTACCCCGCTGCGGCATCTGGGTGCTGCTCATGGCCGGATGCTACCGGCGGCGGCGAGCGCCGGATTGCCAGGATTCCGGTTGCCCTTCCCGCGCGCGTGGCCTTCACCCTGCTGGACAGCCTGCCGCCCGAGCTCGAGCGGGCCCTGGCGCAGCTGCGGCATGCGCTCGCCGAGCTGCCTGCGGTGGTAGTGGCCTATTCCGGCGGGGTGGACAGCGCCCTGGTGGCGGCAATTGCGGTGGAGCAACTCGGCAGCCACGCCCAGGCGATCACCGGCGTCTCGCCCGCTCTGGCGCCCCATCTGCGCCAGGAAGCCCGCGACCAGGCCCGCTGGCTGGGCATCACCCACCGGGAGATTCCCACCGCCGAGCTGGCCGATCCGGCCTATGCCGCCAATCCGGCTGAGCGCTGCTACGCCTGCAAGCGCGAGCTCCACAGCCTGCTGGCTCCGATCGCCGCCGCGGCCGGCGCTGCCCGGGTGCTCGATGGGGTGAACCGCGACGACCTGGGCGATCACCGCCCTGGCATCCAGGCGGCCCGCGAGCACGGGGTGCTTTCGCCCCTGGCCGCCTGCGGCATCGATAAAGCCGGGGTGCGCCAGGTGTCGCGGGCCCTGGGCCTGCCCTGGTGGGACAAGCCCGCCAATCCCTGCCTGGCCTCCCGCTTTCCCTACGGCGAGCCGATCACCGCCGAGCGGCTGGCGCGGGTGGCCGCCGCCGAAGACTGGCTGCGTCAGCGGGGGTTTCCGGAGCTGCGGGTGCGCTGCCAGGGACAGACCGCCCGGATCGAACTGCCGGCCGATCAGCTCAGCGGGGCGCTGGAGCGTTGGCGGGATCCGCAGCAGCGCACCGATCTGGTGGATGCTTTCCGGGCGCTGGGGTTCACGGCCGTGGGGCTGGATCTGGAAGGGCTGGTGAGCGGCAAGCTCAACCGCGAGCTGCGCTAACCCCCGCATCGCCCAGGACGACCACAAAAAAGCCCCCGGCTGGCGGGGGCTGGGCATGGTTCGCGCTCGGAACGCTCAGGCGGCCAAGGCCGGTTCGCGCTCGCTGGCGGCGATGGCGGAGGGCGTTTCGCGGCGGAAGCTGGTGAGCTTCTGACTGGTGGCGGCCAGTTCCTCGGCCAGCACCTGGCAGGCCCGCTCGGGCATGGTGTGGTCGCCACAGGTGAACACGTCCACGGCGGCATAGCCCGATTCGGGCCAGGTGTGGATTGAGATGTGGGATTCGGCCAGCAGGGCCAGACCCGTGACGCCCTGCGGCTCGAAGCGGTGGGTGATCAGGTTGAGCAGGGTGGCACCAGCCCGTTTCGCAGCGGTGGTGATGGTGTCCCTGAGGAAGGCTTCGTCGTCGAGCCGGAAGCTCTCGCAGCCGTAGAGCTCGAGGATGCAGTGTTTACCCACGGTGTCGCACACCGCTTGGGTGGAGGTCGGGAGGGTGGCATCAGCTCCGTTCCATCCCGGGTTGGGGTGGAGGCAGGGCAGGGTCTGGGTCATCGAATCCGACCGCACAAGCCGCCCACCATACGGTGTTTGGCCCTTCACGTCGGGCTGAGCCGTCCGGCTTCCATCCGCACCACCTGGCTGGCGTTGCGCCAGCCGTCGTTGAAGGCCTCCACATGGGTGGCGCTCACCAGGCACTGGTGCTCGCTGCCCACCGCCTCCAGCAGCAGTTGCTGGCGCCCCGGATCCAGCTCCGCGAGCACGTCGTCGAGGAGCAGCAGCGGCGGCTCGCCCACCACCGCGCCCACCAGGTCGAGCTCCGCCAGCTTCAGGGCCAGCACCAGGGTGCGCTGCTGGCCCGCCGAGCCATAGCGGCGCGCGGCATCACCGGCCAGCAGCAGGGCGATCTCATCGCGGTGGGGGCCCACCGTGCACTGGCCCAGGCGCCGCTCCTCCGGCCGCTGGGCAAGCAGCTGTTCGGCCAGAGCCAACCGCCACGGTTCTTCCGCCTCTGGCCCCTCCAGCCTCGTGCCGCTGCGGTAGGCGAGGCTCAGGCTCTCCCGTCCGCCCCCCAGGCGCTGTTGCCAGGCCCGCGCCAGGGGTTCCAGTCGCCGCAGCGCCCGGGCCCGCCGCCGGTGCAGCCGCGTGCCGATCACGGCCATCTGCAGATCGAATGCATCCAGCAGGGGACCGAGCTGGCTGCCGGCCAGGCTGCGGCGCAGCAGCTGGCTGCGCTGGCGCAGCAGGCGGCCGTAGCGGCTGAGCAAGTCGCCATACAGCGGCTCCAGCTGCAGCACCACCCGGTCGAGCCACTGGCGCCGCAGTGCCGGCTCCCCGCGCACCAGATCCAGATCCAGGGCACTGAAGCCCACACAGCGCAGCGAGCCCAGCAGGTCGAGCTGGCGCTCCAGGGTCTTGCCGTTGCGCTGGGCGCTGCGGCCACCGCTGCGCCGCAGCTCGAGCTGGAGCACATCGCCGCTGGGGGTGCGGGCCCGCAGCAGGCTGGCGGGCTGGCCGTGGCGGATCAGGTCGCGGTCGGAGCCGGTGCGATGGGAGCGCAGGCTGCCCAGCAGCTCCACCGCCTCCAGCAGGTTCGACTTGCCCTCACCGTTGCGCCCCACCACCAGCAGCCGGGGCGCCTCCAGGGCCAGCTCGAGCCGCTCGATGTTGCGGAACTGGCTGAGCTCCAGGCGTTCCAGCCGGATCGGACGGCCGATGGGGCGAGCGGCAACGTGCGGTTAAGGTAGGTGTTGCGGTGCACAGCATCCGCCGATGGGCATGTAGCTCAGTTGGATAGAGCATCAGATTCCGGTTCTGAGTGTCGGGGGTTCGAGTCCCTCCATGCTCGTTGTGCCTTGATTCCCTCCCGCCGGAACGGGAGGGTTTTTTGTGGCAGGACCCCATTCCGGCTGGAGGGTTGATTCAGCCGCGTACCAGTTGCAGCCCCATGGCGCGGATGCCGCCGGGATCCACCACGAAGCCATGGCGCTCCAGTGCCTCCAGGGCCGCTGGCGGTGCCGACAGCGAGATGCTGCAGCCCCCCAGCTCCTTGCGCAGCCGCATCAGCGCCGTGTAGACGAGCACGGTGAGCACCTGCTGCTCGTGGGCATCGCCCGGGTCAGCGCAGAGATCCCACAGGTTGGCGTTGAGGGCCAGGTCGCTGGTGATGCGCACGAAGCCCACCAGCTGGCCGGCTGGATCGGTCACACCGAAGTGCCAGAGGCTGCGCTCCAGTGCCCGGGTCCAGCGCTCCGGACTGCGGGGGGGATCGCCCATCAGCGTGAGCAGCCGATTGAGGGCTTCCGGTTCGGGGCCGGAGTTGTCGAGCAGGCGGTAGCCCTCCGAAAGTCGGGGGGCCGGGGGCTGGCTGCGGAAGGGGATCAACAGGGAGTCCAGAGGCTGAATCCGATCAACCGGTGTTGCGCATGCCGGCGGCGATGCCATTGATGGTGAGCAGGGCACCGCGCAGCAGTTCGCTGCGGCTGTAGGTGCGGCCGTCATCGCTGACCGCGGCGGCTTCGCTCATGGGTGGCTGGCGGTTCTGGTCGCGCAGGCGCCGCAGCAGGGCCACCTGCAGATAGCCGAGGGGCACGATCGTGCGGTTGCGCAGATCCACCGAGAGCTGCAGCGCCGGATCGCTGTCGAGCAGGCGCGTGTGACCGGTGATCGCGAGCACCAGGTCGCGGGTGAGCACGAACTCGGCGGCGATCGTCTGGAAGATCGCCTCGAAGGCATCGCGGCTTTCGCTGCGGCCCAGCGACTGCACGTAGTGGTGGGCCAGGTCGATGTCCACCTTGGAGAGGGTCATCTCCACCTTGGAGATGAGCATCCGGAAGAACGGCCAGCGCTGGTGGAGCAGCTGCAGCAGCTCCAGCTGTTCAGGGTCGCGGTCGAGTTCCTCCTGCAGGGCGGCCCCCACGCCGAACCAGCTGGGCAGCAGGAAGCGGCTCTGGGTCCAGCCGAACACCCAGGGGATGGCCCGCAGGCTGGAAAGATCCTTGGCACCGCCCTTGCGGCGGGCCGGACGGCTGGAGATCTGCAGCTTGCTGATCTCCTCGATCGGGGTGCACTGCTGGAAGAAGGCCACCAGATCCGGGTTGTCGTGCACCAGGGCCCGGTAGAAGTCGCGCGAGCGGGCGGCCAGGCGGCCCATCAGCGCGTTCCAGGCGGGGGTGTCGTCCACCGGAGTGCTCACCAGGCTGTTCTGGATCACGGCGGTGGTGACCGTTTCCAGGTTGTAGAGCGCCAGCTCGGGCAGGGCGTATTTCGAGGCGAGCACTTCGCCCTGCTCGGTGATCTTGATCCGACCGCTGAGGGTGCCGCTGGGCTGGGCCAGGATCGCCTGGTAGGCGGGGCCGCCGCCCCGTCCCACCGAGCCGCCGCGGCCGTGGAAGATGCGCAGCGCCACGCCATGGCGGATGGCCAGCCGCTGCAGGGCGATCTGGGCCTTGTGGATCTCCCAGTTGCTGGAGAGGAAGCCCGAATCCTTGTTGCTGTCGGAATAGCCGAGCATCACCTCCTGCAGGGGCTGGTCGGTCTCGGGGCCGATCAGCAGTTCCCGGTAGAAGCTGTCGCCCAGCAGCCGGTCCATCACCGCCGGTGCGCCCTGCAGATCTTCCACCGTCTCGAACAGGGGCACCACCAGCAGGCTCGAGCGCCGTGCCTGGGGATCCACCAGGCCGGCCTCCTTGGCCAGCAGCAGCACCTCCAGCAGGTCGGACACCGTGTGACTCATCGAGATCACGTAGGTGCGGCAGATCCGCGAGCCGAATTCGTTCTGCAGCCGCTGCAGCATCCGGAACACGGCGAAGGTTTCGGCCGTGGCCGGGCTCCAGCTGGCGGCGGGGGGCAGCAGTGGCCGGCGGGTCTGCAGTTCGGTGAGCAGCCAGCTCACCCGTTGCTCTTCGTCCATCGCGCCGTAGGGCACCGGCAGCTGCAGATAGCGGCTGAGCTCGTCGAGGGCGTCGCTGTGGCGCGTGCTCTCCTGGCGGATGTCGAGGCTGGCCAGACAGAAGGAGAAGACGTGGGCCTGGCTGATCAGGTGCTGCAGGGCTTCACAGCTGAGCCCCGTGCTGTCCATGCTCCGCTGGATCAGCTCCAGATCGCTGCGGAACTCGTCCACTGTGGCGTAGTGGAGGTCCTGGGCCTGCGCGTTCTGGGTGGCCGCCAGATTGCCGCCGCTGAGCGGCACGGCCGCCGGCGCATCGCACGGGGATTCCCAGCCGGCGTCCGACAGGTTCTGGTTGCGCACCAGCGAGAGCCGCAGCCGCTCGAGCATGTAGCTCAGCTTGAGGCGGTAGGGCTCGAGCCGGTAGCGGGCGGCGCGTTCCTCGTAGATCTCGGGAAAGCGCAGCCGGTCCATCTCCAGCGACTCCAGCAGCGCCGGGCTCACCTGGCTCCACTGCATCGAGATGCTGAGCTGGTCGCGCAGGTTGCCCACGCTGCGGATGTAGCGCTCGAGCATCAGCGCGCGCTGATAGCAGGCGGTGCGCCAGGTGATCGCGGGGGTCACCGAGGGGTTGCCGTCGCGGTCGGAGCCCACCCAGGAGCCGAAGGTGCAGAAGGCGTCACGGGGCGGCACCACATCGGGGTAGCTGGTGTCGAGCGCCGCGCGGATCCGCTGGCGCAGATGCGGCATCGCGTCGAACAGCACCTGCTGGAAGTAGTGCAGGGCGTAATCGACTTCGTCGAGCACGGTGGGCTTGAACTGGTGCAGCTCATCGGTGCGCCACCACAGCCGGATCTCCTCTTCCAGCTGCAGGCGCAGGCTCTGGCGCTCCACCGCGTTGAGCAGGGTGCCCTGTTCGAGCTTCTGGATCAGGGCGGCCACCTTGCGCTGCTTGTGGCGCACGGTGTGGCGCACGATCTCGGTGGGGTGCGCCGTGAACACCAGGCGCAGATCCAGATCGCGCAGCAGGGTTTCGATCTTGGCGGGGGGCACGTTGAGGGCCCGCAGCCGCTCGAACAGCTGGCGGAAGGTGGCCGGTTCGGTCTGGCTGGCCAGTGGCGGCAGGAACGGATCGGTGCAGACCGGCTCGCCGTTGGTCTTGAGGCTGTCGAGATAGCTGTCTTCCTCGATGTGCTGCTCGAGGATGTTCACCAGCTGGAAATAGAGCGAGAACGCCCGGGCCGCGGCGATCGCCTCGGCCAGATCCATCTCGCGGATCAGCTGCACGATGGCGCCGGTGTCGATGGCGCCGTCGCCATCGCCGGTGGGATCGCTCAGCTGCTTGAGGCGCAGCAGCCGCTCGGCCTGCCCCGGCGGACACTCACTGCGCAGCACCTCCTGCCATAGGTCTTCCACCAACTCCAGGCGCTCGCCCAACAGCCGCGTGGCCCGCGGCGAGGGTTCCGGACTGGCGGACAGGAGCTGCCCCATGGAGGCGTGCCGCGACGCGGTTGAATTCATGATCATCCCAAAGGGGTTGGGGCTGGGTCTGTCGCGAGCGCAGCCGCCAGCACGTCTTCCTGCCAGGCCAGGGCGGCGGCATCGTGGGCCACGATCGCCGCGATGCTCTCGCCGGCCTGGTGGCGCCGCAGCCACTGGATGGCCGTGTTGCCCTCCTGCAGCAGCGTGTGCAGCGGTGCGAGCGTGGCGCTCAGCCCGAGCTCGCTGGCGAGGGGGGCCATGGCCGCCAGCGACTCTGCGATCCAGGCCCGTGCCTGCACCGGCTCGCCGCCCCGCCAGTGGCGGAGCTCCGCATCCAGGCTGGAGCGGGCGGCGCTGCGGTCGTTGGCATCGGCCAGCTGCGCCAGCGCCGTGGCCTGGAGGCTGCTGGCCCGCAGGGGGTCCTGGCCGGCCGGATCGCGCAGCAGCTGGTGCAGCCGCAGTTCGGCGAAGGCGGTGATCGCCAGCAGCAGCGAAGGATCGGCCACCAGATCGCAGATGCGGATCTCCAGGCGGTTGAGGTCGTGGGGGCGGTTGTCGCCGTTGGGGCGCACGGAGGTCCAGAGATGGCGCACGTTCTGCATGGCACCGGCTGCCAGCTGGGCCTCCATCCAGTCGATGTAGTGCTGGTGGCTGATGAACAGCGGCACCTGCGGCGGGGTGAGCGGGAACTGCAACCAGCGCTGGGAATGGGCGCCGCACACCTGGCCGTCGAGAAAGGGGGAGCTGGCGGACAGGGCCAGCAGCAGGGCGCCTTCGCAGCGCAGCAGCCGCAGCCCGGCGAACAGCTGCTCCATCGCGTGGAAGCCCGCCGCCTCCGTGAGGCCGATGTTGATATGCACGCTGGCGGTCACCACCCGGGTGCCGTAGGTGGTTTCGATGTAGCCGTGATACGGGTTGGCGGGATCGGAGCGCTCGAAGCGCTGGCTGTCGCCGGTGCTGAGCGTGCTGCCGGGCAGCAGGGTGAGCCCCCGCTGGGCCAGCCAGGCCCGCAGCCGCTGACGCGGCTCAAGCAACAGCGCCAGCTGCTGGTCGTAGCCGGCATCCGGTGGCGTCACGTATTCGAGGTTGCGGTGGTCGGGTTCGGTCACAAAACCCGCCAGATCCCGCGCCGCCTCGGCGGCGCAACCCACCACCGTGCCGTCAGGCCGGCCGGTGTACATCTCGATTTCAAAGCCCTTGAGCAGCAGCGGGGCTGTCATCGCGCCGCCCCTCACAGCAGGCAAGCCAGGGCCTTCAGCATGCCGCGGGCCTTGTTGAGGGTTTCCTGGTATTCGGCTTCCGGGCGCGAGTCCGCCACCAGGCCGGCACCGGCCTGCACCTGCACCCGCCAGCCGCCCTCGGGGTGGGGCAGCACCACCATCGTGCGGATCGTGATGGCGGTGTTGAGGGCACCGGCCAGATCCACGGCGCCGTACACCCCGGAGTAGGGACCGCGGGCATCGGGTTCCAGGGCGTGGATCAGCTGCATCGCCCGGATCTTGGGGGCGCCGCTGACGGTGCCGGCGGGAAAAGAGGCCATCAGCAGATCCCACACGCTCTTGCCCTCGCTCAGCAGCCCTTCCACCTGGCTCACGATGTGCATCACGTGGGAGTAGCGCTCGATCACCATCAGATCGCTCACCGTCACGGTGCCCGGCTGGCACACCCGGCCCAGGTCGTTGCGGCCGAGGTCCACCAGCATCACGTGCTCGGCCCGCTCCTTGGGATCGGCAAGCAGGTCGGCCTCGAGGGCCAGATCCTCGGCCTCATCGGCACCGCGGGGCCGGGTGCCGGCGATCGGCCGCAGCGAGGCCTTCACGGCTCCATCCGGCATGGGATCGGCCTTCACCATCACCTCGGGGCTGGAGCCGATCAGGTGCCAGCCGCCGAAGTTGAAGAACGCCATGTAGGGCGAGGGATTCACCATCCGCAGGCTGCGGTAGAGCTCGAAGGGCTCACGCTCCACCCGGGTTTCCAGCCGCTGGCTCAGCACCAGCTGGAAGACATCACCGGCGGCGATGTGCTCGCGGGCGCTCACCACCGCCGCCTCGAAATCGGCCTGGCCCCGGTTGCTCTGCGGCTTGAGCCGCTCCTCGATCTCGCCCACCGGCGCGTCATGCCAGTCGAGCGGCAGTACCCCCGCCGGCAGAGGCTGGTGCATCTGGGCTTCGAGTGCGTCGATGCGGGCGCAGGCGGCGCGCCAGGCGGTTTCGGGATCGCCGCCCTCGCTGAGATCGGCGTAGGCCACCGCCGTGATCTGGCGCTTCACCTGGTCGAACACCAAGAGGCTGTCGGCGAGCATCCAGCAGCCGTCCGGCGGCGCCCCTGGGGCGGGCGCATGCACCGGCACGGTGGGCTCGATCCAGCGGATCAGCTCGTAGCCCCAGAAGCCGAACAGCTGGCCCAGGGCCGGCAGGCCCGGCACCGGGGCGCTGCGCAGCGGTGCCAGGCACTGCTGCTGCAGGTGGAAGGGATTGCCACTGAGGGATTCGCGCCGGCCATCGCGCCACACCCGCTCGCTGGCATCGCCGCGGCAGGTGAGGGTCCAGAGAGGGTCGGCGGCCACCAGGCTCCAGCGGCCGATCCGCTCTCCCCCTTCCACGGATTCGAGCAGCACGCCATGGCTGGCGTTGGCTCCCACCTTCAGCCAGGTGGTGAGCGGTGTTTCCAGGTCGGCGGGCCAGCGGCGGGCCAGCGGCACGAAGGTGTGGCCCGCCGCCACCTGCTCCAGGAAGGCCTGATCGGGCCAGCTCGATCCGCCGGAGCGGCCAGGTCGATCAGGGCTGGGCATCGGGCTGCGGGCGGGCAAAAAAAACGGGGCCTGAAGCCCCGCCTTTATAGGTGCTGGCTGGAAGCTCAGGAGTCGAAGGTGTTCTTGCCGGTGAACTTGATCGAGGAGGGATTGACGTTCTGACCAATGCGGCGGGCATTGTGCCCCACCATCGGACGACCCTCGTTCACCTTCTCGGGGAACACGCCATCTTTGGGGTGGAGGAACTCGGTGTCGCCACCGGGGAAGATGCGGTAAATCTTGTAATCCTCGATGCGGGGCTTGAACTTGGTGCGCAGCTGCGTGCCAAGGGCCAGGCACTGTTCCTTGCGGGCGAAGTACATGATGTTTTCGCCCTCATTCATCTCGGCGGCGCCGCCGGTCGGGAGTTCGAAAGCCTGAGCCTTGGAGCTGGTCCAGGTGATCGCGTACTTCTCCTCGGTTTCAGCGGCGTTCAGCAGGCCACCGGTGCTGCCGATGGACTTGGGAAGCTGACCGCTCAGCGCCGTTGCTGTCATGGCTGTTCCAGGAGAAGGTGAGTGTCGGCGGACCGTTTCGACCGGAAGCTAGCACCGTGTTTTTGGGCCTTCCGTGGCCTTCTGCGCAGTCTTCACACCCGTCAACAAACGGACGTTCCACACACCGGAAAGAACACCGTGAGGCCGCTTTCGCCCCGCTCGGTGAGCCGGCCCCCCAGGCGGGCGAACAGTCGCTGGGTGGCCTGACGACTCAGGTGCAGGCTGCCGGTGGTGGGATTCCAGCTCAGCACCGGCCCCACCAGCTCCCGCTGGCTGGCGTCGCGGGCGGCGGGCGCTGGGCCGGCCTCAGAGCTGCTCGCCAGCCGCAGCTTGAGCCGGGCGCCGGCGGGCTGCAGGCTCACCGTCACGGTGGAGCCGGCCGGCAGACCGCGGCTGAAGCGGTCCACCAGGCCGCCGAGCATCGTTTCCAGCCGCACTGGATCGCTGAGCACGGCGGGCAGATCGTTGCCGATCTCCAGCACCAGCTCCAGGCCGCGGCGGGAGAGCTGGCGCTGCCACAGCTCCCGCAGTTGCTCCAGCAGGGCACTCAGGTCGGTGCGGGCCAGGCTGGTGGCGCTGGGGCCGGTGTCCGGCTGGCGCTGCAATTCGGCGGCCAGGAAGATCAGGCCGAAGCGGTCGATCTGCTCGCTGCATTCGCCGTCGATCTGCTCCAGCCGCTGCTGCACCACCGCCGGCAGGTCGCTGCGGCGCAGCAGCGAGCGGATCAGGGTGCGGATCGTGGCCAGCGGTGTGCGCACCTCGTGGGTGAGAGCCTCGAGCAGGGCCAGTTCGCTGCTCAGGGCCCGGGCCGAGGCGCCGGGGCGCTCACCGCCGGCCTGCATCAGCGGCTGCAGCGTCACGCTCGGGGCCATGGCCGCCAGGCGTTCGGCCAGCCGCGGCCAGAAGCGCTGGGCGAGCTGCTCATCGCTCCGCAGCGGCCCGAGCTGCTGCAGGCTGCGGCGCAGCTGTTCGGCCTCAGCGGCGCCGCCCTCGCGGCGCAGCCGTTCGTCGAGCAGGCTCAGCGCCGCGCTGAGGGCCTGGGGATCGAAGCGCACCACCAGCCGGCGGGCGTCGGGCGGACCGTCGAGGCAGAGCGCCACCTGCACCGCCGGTGTGATCACCACCAGCAGGGGGTCGGTGCCGTCGTCGTCGCGCAGGGCCAGGCGCCGGAAGCCGCCCGCCAGCTGGGCGCGGCTGCGCTGGCCCGGCAGCAGGGCGCCGCCGGGGGGCAGCAGGGCCGCCAGCTCGGCCGGGGCCCACACCCAGCCCTTCAGCCGCTCCAGCAGGGCCGGCTCGTAGAGCGCCGGCAGGGGCGCGGCCAGCCAGATGCCGCCGCTGGGGCCATCGCTGCCTTCATCGCCACCCAGCAGCACATCGCGCTGGATGGTGTCGAGGGCGGCCCACCACTGGCGGCGCACGGCGTCATCGTTGCTGTGGCCAGGGGGCACGCCCTCGGCCAGCAGCGCCCGCAGCTCGGCCAGGCTGCCGCCGCCGCTCACCATGGCCTCGTGCTGCTGCGGCCCCGCCGGGCCACCGAGGCGCAGAGGCCCAGCGCGATGAAGTTCACGAGCATGGCCGAGCGGCCATAGCTCAGGAACGGCAGCGGAATGCCGGTGATCGGCCCCAGGCCGATGGTCATGTTGATGTTCACCACCACCTGGAACATCAGCATCGCGCCGATGCCAACCACCACCAGCGATTCAAGGTCGGTGCGGGCGCGGCCGGCGATCTGCAGCAGTCGCCACATCAGCAGCACGAAGCCGACCACCACCAGGGTGGAGCCGATGAACCCTGTTTCCTCGCCCAGGGCACTGAAGATGAAGTCGGTGTGCTGCTCGGGGATGAAGCGCAGCTTGGTGAGCGAGCCATGCAGCAGGCCCGTACCCCAGATCTGACCGCTGCCGATGCCCACCGTGCTCTGCAGCAGGTGATAGCCGCCGCCCAGGGGATCCTGGGCGGGATCCAGAAAAAGGGTGAGCCGCGCGCGCTGGTGGGGCCGCAGGCCGTGCTCCCACAACCAGGGGGTGATCACCGCGAACATTCCCTGAACGCCCACGGCCACCGAGGCGGCGGCGCGTTTCCAGGGCAGGCTTTTCCAGGCCAGCCAGCCGATCAGCGGAATCCAGCCGATCAGGGCCCAGGGCCAGGTGCCGGCGGCGATCGCGCTCACCAGCGGCGAGAGCAGCAGCACCACCCAGGCTCCGGGCATGCCGCTCCAGAACAGCATCGTGAGCAGCACGGCGCCGAACACCAGCGAGCTGCCCAGATCCGGCTGCACGAACACCAGCAGCCAGGGCACCGAGATCATCGCGATCGGGCGCAGCAGATCAACCGGCCGCTCCACCGGATGGCGGTTCAGCACGCCGGCCAGCAGCAGGATCGCCGCCACCTTGGCGAACTCCGAGGGCTGCACGTAGAAGCCGCCGATGTTGATCCAGCTCTGGGCACCCAGGGCGCTCACACCGATGATCCGCACCGCGATCAGGCTGGCCACCATCAGGCCGTAGATCGGCCACTGCCAGCGCAGCACCCGCTCCATCGGCAGCCGGGCCAGCAGCAGGGCCACGCCCATGCCCACGGCGGCGGTGATCCAGTGCTGATACCACTCGGTGGTGGGGGCTTCCCGCTGGGTGCTGGCGATCAGCCCGCCCGCCAGCAAGATCATGGCCCAGGGCACCCCCCACAGGATCCAGTCCACCTCGGCCAGCCGGCTGCGCCGGGCGCCGCGACGCCGGGGCAGACCGACCATCGGCTCAGGCCGGCACCAGATGGCTGGCGCCGATGCGCTCCGCCAGGGCCCTGAACGCCAGGGCCGTGGCCGAATCGGGGGCCGAGAGCACCACAGGTCTGCCGGCGTCACCGCCTTCGCGCACGGGCATCTCCAGGGGCAGCTCGGCCAGCAGCGGCACATCGGCCTCGGCCGCCAGGCGGCTGCCGCCGCCGCTGCCGAAGATCGCGTAGCGCTTCTCCGGGGCGTCGGGTGGGATGAAGGCACTCATGTTCTCCACCACCCCCAGCACCGGGATGCCCATCTGCAGGAACATCGCCAGGCCGCGGCGGGCATCGGCCAGCGACACCTCCTGGGGGGTGGTCACGATGATCACGCCGGCCATCGGCACCGCCTGGGCCAGGCTGAGCTGGGCGTCACCGGTGCCGGGCGGCAGATCCACCACCACCACGTCGCGCTCGCCCCACTCCACCTGATAGAGGAACTGGCGGATGATCCCGTTGAGCATCGGGCCACGCCAGATCACCGGCTGGTTTTCAGCGATCAGCAGCCCCATCGACACCATGGCGATGCCGCAGCTCTCGATCGGGGTGAGCACCTGGCTGGAGCCCTCACCGCGCACCTCGGGGGTGCGGTCGGCCACGCCCAGCATCGTGGGGGCGTTGGGGCCGTAGATGTCGGCGTCGAGCAGGCCCACCTTCAAACCCTGGGCAGCCAGGGCGCAGGCCAGGTTCACGGCCACGGTGCTCTTGCCCACGCCGCCCTTGCCGCTGCTCACGGCGATCACCTGCTTCACGCCGGGGATCGGCTGGCGCTCCGGCATCTGGCCATGGCCGCCGGGGCCGGGGGCCTGCCCATGGCCGGCGGCACCGATCGGCGCACCCTGGTGGCCGGCATTGCCGGGCTGGGCCAGCTCGATCTGCACGTCCTTGATGCCCTCCACCGCCAGCAGGGCACTGCGGGCCTCGGCGGCGATGCGGTCGCGCTGGCTCTGGGCGAAGCCCGGCAGCGCCAGGCGGAACACGGCGCGATCGCCCTGGAGGCGCGGGGCTTCGATCCAGCCCAGCTCCAGCAGGGAGCGACCGCTGCCGGCATCGCTGAGGGGCCGCAGGGCATCCAGCACCTGGTCGGGAGAAGCCTGCTGCGGCGCGGACATCCGGCGGCGTGAGAAGGGCCGTGATCCTAGGCAGGGCGGATCGGGCCCCTGACGCGCCATGGGGAGTCATGCCGCCATCGTGATGGCGGTGACAAAGGCTCTCGACCCCTTGTGTGCGGGTTCGGCGGGCTGAAAGGGTATGGGGGTTTCTGGCACCCCAGCAGGTGCGCCACCGGATGTTGAAGGGCCTGCTCTCGCGCACCAAGTCGGCTCCTGCGGAGCTGGAGGCGCCCCCGGCCGATTCGCGCGCCCGGGCCAGGGCCCTGCTGATGGGGTTGCAGGACTCCATCTGCGCCGGCCTGGAGCAGTTCGATGGCGTGGGCCGCTTCGCGGAGGAGAGCTGGGTGCGGCCGGAGGGCGGCGGCGGCCGCTCGCGGGTGATGAAGCAGGGCCGCGTGTTCGAGCAGGGCGGCGTGAACTTCTCCGAGGTGGAGGGCAGTGAGCTGCCGCCTTCCATCCTCAGCCAGCGCCCCGAGGCCAAGGGCCATCGCTGGTTCGCCACCGGCACCTCGATGGTGCTGCACCCGCGCAACCCCTACATCCCCACCGTTCACCTCAACTACCGCTACTTCGAGGCGGGCCCGGTGTGGTGGTTCGGCGGCGGCGCCGATCTCACCCCCTACTACCCCTTCCTCGACGACGCCAGGCACTTCCACCGCACCCTCAAGGCGGCCTGCGACAGCGTGAACCCCGCCTATTACCAGGTGTTCAAGCCCTGGTGCGACGAATACTTCTTCCTCAAGCACCGCGGCGAGACCCGCGGCGTGGGGGGCATCTTCTACGACTACCAGGATCCCCGCGGCGTGCTCTACAAGGGCCAGGACCCCAACGGCCCGGCTGCCGCGGAGAGCAAGGCCATCGGCCCGGTGAGCCAGAGCTGGGAGCAGCTGTTCCAGCTGGCCAGCGCCTGCGGCAATGCCTTCCTGCCCAGCTACGTGCCGATCGCCGAGA
>VFQS010002249.1_pt1 | contig 16177 bp, 16 predicted proteins | sample 3512361 | NCBI WGS metagenome assembly VFQS01 (sample SAMN10412375, study PRJNA504923) | tailings metagenome | isolation source: Relicate 1 Philex TSF3 active mining | place: Philippines
ATTAGTCCCGGTACTTCGGTTAATTCACCCTCATCATTTTTTGCTGCCATGGTGAAATAGCAGGAATTAGTATGGGTAACTACTCCCGTTTTGGGTTTTAATGACTCGATGCGCATCCCTATAATCATCGTGGTTCTGCCCACATAGTTTACAGAAGCTTTAATGGAAACTAGATCTCCCACTTCTACCGGATTAAAGAATTCAACTCCCTCTACGGCTACTGTGACGCAATAATTACCACTATGCTTTGCTGCACACACGTAGGCTACTTTGTCCATTAAAGAAAGTAATGTGCCACCATGTATTTTGCCACTGAAATTAGCGTAGGCAGGAATCATTAATTCGGTGATTGTGGTTTCTGAATCGGAAACGCGCTTAGGGCTGAGCATTTTAATAGGTTTATCGGTACTAAGCTAGCTAATTTTTGGCCATAAAAAAAGGGACGATCGATGACCGTCCCCCTCTTATTGCCGAGAAAACAATTATTTTGCTTCCGCTGCTGTAGCACCTTTTGCGATATTCCAAACAACAAGGCCAAAACCAATTTTGTTGATTGCATCCGCAATATTGTATGCTAAGTCGATGTTTCCTGTGAAACCAGATAACAAGTTGCCTGGTAACATCATGTAGCCGATTGGATAGATTGCCCAACCTACTAATGTGAACCAACGCATTACTTTGAAACCTGTTTGAACGTCTGCATTCGTAGAAGCCGCAGCTAATTTAGAAGCTTCTCCCATGTAGATTTCGTAAATGATTAAAGCCCATCCTAAAGTGGAGATGATTCCCCACATTACGTTTTGAGCTGGAACTACGGCTTCTCCAATGTAACCTGCTACTAGCATTACTACAGATCCGAAGATTAAGCGTGTTAACATTCCTGTTTTAGCACCTGCGGGCTTTAAAATCAAGAAATATTCAATACACATTAACGGAACGGTTAGTGTCCAGTCAATGTAGCGGAATTGTGTAGGGGACTCGTGAGTGTCTAACCATACACCGCGCATGTAGAAATAATGCACTGCCGCAATAAAGGTGATCAAAGCAGAAATCAAAAGGGATGTTTTCCACTTATCGTTTACTGTACCTCTCTCTACAATGAAGAAGATCGAAGCAGCAAGCATCGACATATAACCTGTAAAGAAGGTGAAGCCGATGTAATCTCCGGCAGCTAGGGTGCCGTTTAATAAAATGTTTAATGTTTCCATAAATGTTAATGATTTAAAGTGATACTGATTAAACTATGTGATGTCGGCAATTGTTTCAAATATTGTAAAAAAAATTTAAAAAAAAATAAAAATTGTCCAAAATAGTCAAAATGGACGTTTTATTAATTTATGCATAAGTAGAAAATGAGGTAGGGTTAGTAAAGATAGAAAGATGAAAACGGGGTAGGTTTGTAAGTTGCTGGTTACCAAAAAAATATACGTTATACCTAGTAAAAGCGCGCCTATAGAGAATGGGATTAGTTTTTTGTATAATTCTAATATTTTCAATTCTAAGTGCTTTCGCATGGCTTCAAAGCTAGTAATGGCATGGCAACAAGCGAAATAACAGATAAAGGCGGGAATCAAGGGTAGGAAAAATCCAATCCATAAAGTCAAAAAAGTATTGAAAAAAGGATGGCTGTTTTTCTTTTGAAAACCTAAAGTCAGCAACAAATGGCTTAGGACTAGGGAAAATGGTGGCAAGTGTTTGGGTACATTCACCTGCATCGATGAGATAATGTCATAAGCCTCTTCCCAATGACTTATTAAGAGGAAAGATAGGATCCCACCACCGAGGCAAAGAGTCTGTACTAGATTGACCCAGGTTTTATGGGATTCAACTGGCTGTACATCTTCCATGTCACCGAAGTGAAACACACTAATGGCAATGAATATAACGAATGCAAGTAAAGGAGAAACGAACCAAAGCGCCGCATAGGCCAGCATGATGCCAAGGTAATAGACCACAAATGGCCGCAAATGAAAAGTGAGATTTTCCCGTTTTGCGATTTTGGCAGCAATTAAATGGTCTCCAGCTCCGTGTGGAATTCCAATGGCCAGTAGCATAAATCCGCAAATCGAAAGATCGATGTCATTCGACCATGGTCCTAGCATGAAGTAGGTCACTAAGTAAAGTGAAGTAATGCAAGCCCCTATATAGTTTTTCATCTCAAAAGGTGTTTTAGAAAAAGGGGGATATCTAATTGAGACAAAAGACCTATTTCTTGGCTTAATGTTGTCTTATCGTCTAAAAAACGGAGGATGAGAGGTGTAGAAACCCGATCAAACAACCGATCCATTACTTCAGGGATTTTATTCATTTCCTTTTGCATGATTTTTAAGAGCATACTATCATAGAAATGGAATCGGTTTGGCGTATGAATTACCTTATTTTTCGCCCTATTGATCGCATCTTGGTGCATTCTGGTAAAGGCATAGCCAGTCGAGGCTTTCATTTTTCCCCCTGCTGCACCTATCGAGAATATGGAACCCTCTTTCTTTATGAAGGGTTTTCCCATGGGGATACTACCGTTTTCCTCAGAGTGAATATTGAATTTTTGATTTGAATAATGCAGTTTCATGTAAGAGTGCCAAATCCCTTCATATGTCTCCTTGTCATAGTCTAAACGCGTAAAGATGGTCGTTTCAATCAGGGCTTTGGTTTTACTGAAAGGTAAAATGTAATGGAAAACGGACATTTCTCTAGTGGATGCAGGAAGACTAAAATCCATTAAGGTCATGGTGGAATCATCTAAAATAGGTTCATCAAATTCAATAAATTTTCCGCTGAAATGCTGGAAGATTAAGTCGTCCTCAGAGGATTTAACGGGTCTTGAATCTGCTACTTTTAGGGCAATAAATGAATCTCCACTTTTACACCTAATTTCCACACCCGTAGGCATTTCTACCAAGTTTGTAACCCACGCATTCCTGCATGTAATGTTTGGATGAGTGGGAATGAATTCCTCGAAAAAATAGGTAAAAAAATGGTTTGATGAAATATAGTGATAGGCAAGAGGATTAATTTCTGAGGTGATGCTTTCCCCTTTAGAGGTTTTGTAGAGCATTGAATCCCATGATTTTTCGATTAGAAACGGGAAACAAGTTGCCTTTTTATTATCCCAAAAACACCAACTCTTGGGTGATCGATCTCCTGAATCAAGGAGAAGAATTTTTTGTTCAGGATTAGCTTTGGTTAATTCAAATACTAGCTGTAATCCTGAGGCTCCAGCACCTATAATCGCAATATCGTATACAAGTGAGGGCATAATATAATTATTAAAATAAATAATTGTACAATATAAACTAAAATCAGTTCATAATGTTTTATTTATGTCGCGGTGCGTCGATTACAAGGCAAAGGCCCGCCTGAAAGACGATTAATGCGAATGTTCCATAATAAAAATAGTTTCCACCTTGGAATTTGATTAGACCTGCGTCTATCGCCATTGACAGGCCAGCTCCCGTTAGCAATAGTCCTAAAGAAGCTTGTAGCACCCATTTTGTTTTATTTTGCATGTTGTAAGAAGTTAACTAATGTATGATAACCTTGTTTTTTAACATAAGTTTCATCAAAAAGCAATGGGTATTCCTTAGGCCGTTTGAAATAGCCTCGTAACCAAGAATCTTTATCTGTTACGTTCCAAAACGTAATTCCGTATTGTTGCCTAGCCGGAATAGCCCCATAAGCCTTGAAAACGAAGGTGAATAATTCATTTTGAGCGCTAGCTTCATAGCTGTATTCCGGATTGTTTTTCGGATTAACGGCGATGTCTAACTCGGAAAAATGAATGGAAAGGCCTGTTTGTACAGATTTTGAGATGACTTCTTGAATTTCTGCACGTTTCGAATCCACATTGATGTGCATCTGCAAGCCTAATCCGTGAAAGGGAATCTTGCGTTTCTGAAGGTCAGCGACAAGATCGAGAATGGCTTGCATCTTTTTGGGATGTCCGTCCTGCCCGTAATCATTGTAAAAAAGGGTTGCGTTAGGGTCTGCCTCATGCGCCCATTGGAAACTTTTGGCGATATAATCTGGAATATGATCTGCCCAAAGAGAAGGCCGCAAACTGCCGTCATCTAAAAACGATTCGTTTACCACATCCCAACCGGAAACCCTTCCTTTATAATGCGTTACAACTGTTTGTATATGGTTTTTCAACATCGCCTCCCAGGCCTTTTGGTCTCCTTGAAAATCCTTCATCCACTGTGGAACTTGATTATGCCAAACCAAGGTATGGCCGTGCATTCTTTTGCCTGTCTTTTCAGCGAAGGCCACAATTTCATCCCCTTTAGAGAAATCAAAACGATCCGCCGCTGGATGAATTAACATCATTTTCATGTGATTCTCGGCGGTCATGCTCGTGAATTCATTACTAGCGATATTTCTGTAGGCCTCGTTTTCCGCGAGCAATCTGGGATTTACAGAGGCACCTAGACGAAAGGGTACCACATCCTTTAATAAATCTTGGGCATTTACAAGGGTGGAAATGCTTAGTAATAAGGCAATTAGTTTCATAGTTTGGAGGTTTATATTACTCCCCATTCACCTTCTTGATGAACGATATTACTCCGTTCATGTAGACCTTTTGGTCGTCCCACATGGCTAAGTGGCTACCGTTAGGGCAGTATAAATAGGAGCCTTTTTGGACTAATTTACTTTGCTCTTCCATCGCTTTAGGGTCCATGGTGTCGTATTTAGCGCCCACCATTAAAGTAGGAACGTAAATTTCTTTTAGTCGGTTTTGATGTCCCATTTTTCCAAAAGGCCGCTAATCCCAAATTCGCTCGGTCCCTGCATGCGAACATAAACGTCACTATTCCCATGCTTAAATGTACGATTTAAGGCATCTGGCCATACTTTTAAACGACAAATATGTTCATTGTAGAAGTTTGGAATCAGCAATTCCATGTAACGTGGATTGTTGAAATCCTTTTTCGCTTCGATAGCTCTTACCTCTGCTAAGACTTTAGGATCCATTTGCTTTGCAAGTACCTCTTCTGCATATTTTCCATATTCTGGTGCACTCGCCACCATATTAGAAATCACTAATCCTTTGATATTTTTTTGGTATTTCAACGCATATTCCATGCCTAAAATGCCACCCCATGAATTACCCACAATGTAAAAATTAGAGGAATCTGCACCGATAGCCTTACGCACCTGTTCTACCTCTTCTACGAAACGCTCTGTTTTCCAAAGTGTAGAATCAGTGGGTTGATCACTGTAATACGAACCTAGTTGGTCGTATTCATAGAATTCGAAGCCCTCTCTTTGAAAAAACGTCTCAAAGCATTCCATGTATTCATGCGTCATAGCAGGTCCACCATGTAATAAGAGAATTTTAATTTTAGGATTATTGCCAAAACGCTTCGTCCACACCTTGAAATTTCCCACAGGCGTAGTGATAGGAATCATTTTCACCCCTGCGGCCTCTAGGCTATCAGGATAGGTGAAATAATTAGATACCGTTTCACCACTTTTAGAGCAGGAAGAAAGAGCAAAAATGGACAGAGCTAAGAGTAGTAGTTTTTTCATCGTTTTTTTTTCTTTAAACTTAAGTGTATTACTTGAAAAATCCACTTTGAATTTGTTCCTAAATCGGAAATGGGAACAAAAAAGGCCCCTAGATGGGGCCTTTTGAGGAATTATTTAGAAGACAAATCCGGCTGCAGAGTCATGAAAACGGTTTCATTCTCTACTACGTAATTGCGCAAGATGGCTATATCGCGTTCGTAGGAACCTTTACCATATATTTCTTCATAAGCAGTTTTTAATTTCGAAGGTTCATCTAACTCTTTCCATCCATTTGGGAAGCGTCGTGAGAAAATGATTCGATTGGCTCCAGATGTTTGGTAAGTAGCCACTTTGTAACCTGCTTTGTCCCATGCCTTTGGAAGGCGTTTCATCACATCCCAAAATTCTTGCGCTGGGGCATACTTAATCGTCAATAAATTCGATCGAATCTTGGCAGATCTTTCTGCTGGGCTCGAATTACTGTATTCAGGTTGAAATGTGATGATTTCACCACCAGTTACCCCTTCTAAATGAGGGGAAACGTTCAAATAAAAGTCATTGGCTGCCTCAGTATTCGGGGGTAAATTGCTAAGCTCATCGCGTTGAGCCCAAGATAAACCGATATTAGAAAGAGCCATAACTTCGTTATGATGACTTCCTCCTACTAAGTTAAATACGGCCCAAGCATAAGGAGTCCCAGCTTTTCGGAATTTAGCAACGTGCGTTTTAAGCGCTTCGTTAAAAGCAGAGCGATGTCCTGCTTTTACCTTGTAATAAATAAAATTGGCCGTATTCGCTTGTGCAAATGCACTCAAAGTGAAGAGGCAAAGAGCGGAGATAATCAGTAGTTTTTTCATGTTTCGTATAGTTTTGGTTTGGATGGAAAATTAGTGGCTTCCATTAGTTTAAATTGATTTTTCACTTTCGTTTTTGTCCATTTTTCTCTATTTTTTGTCTAAAATTCAGCTGTTAACCTGAAATCTATGTTTGATTTTGTTCCGTACTTATCCTTTTTGACAAGTGGAATCGGGGTGTTGTTTATCATCTATTTGATTATTCGTTTTCCTAAAATTCCTCAAGTATATGGGCTAGCCTGGATCATATTTTCCCTCGTTTTTTTGGAGTTTTACATTTATGCCTTAACCTCAAAGCATATCTACCAGATGCTCTTTATTTTAAGGACTCCTAATATTATACGCGTCTTTTTACCTGTTACCTTATTCTTGTATGTTCGAAAAATGCTCGATCCTATCATGTCGATTAGTGGCTGGCATTACCTTCATTTATTGTTTCCCGTCGTAATCACGATCGGTATAATGCCAGATTTGTTTTTATCAGCCGCAGAAAAGTCAGCTATTTTGGATCATTATTATCAGCGTAATCAATATTTTATTTCAAAGCCCATGGGGTGGATACCGGCCGGTTTTGTACAACCCGTTTCGATTCTTGTGGGGATTTTATATGGGGTGATATCGCTTTGGACTATTCAAAAAACAAAGCAAAAAAGAGGGTCCAACTTTATCTATCTAAATAAACAGTCTCTCACTTGGTTGAATTTATTAAGCGGGGCAGTCACTGTTTATTTTCTACTTCAGTTGTATCAATATGTAAACCTATTTTTGAATAATAGTTTTGATCCGCCCTCTCAATTAATCAAGTGTATTTTAGGGATTTCTTTGTTTACTTATTTTATTACAACGCCTAATGTGCAAGAAAACATGGACGGGTGCATTTTGCCCAAAGAAAAAGGAGCCCCTTCCGTGTTAGAAATACAACCCATGTTGCTCGATTCTTACTCATTGGAAAAGGAGGCCATCGCTTTTGACAAAAAAGTAAAACTAGAACAAGCTTATTTATCCACAGATTTCGATCTCGCAGCAATGGCTAAAACGATGGAAGTTCCTACCAGCAAACTGTCGAAATTACTAAAAAAATACTATGGAATTTCCTTTGCAGAATACATCAATCGCTTGCGTATACATCATTTTTTAGAGCAGCGAGCTTCTTTCGATCAATATACTTTGGAGACGTATATCTATCGCAGTGGGTTTACAAACCGCTCCACTTTTTATGCAGCCTTTAAGAAATATGTAGGAGTGAACCCGAGTTTTTATTTGAAGGAAATGAATAGTTAATTCCGCTCATTCGCCTTATAAACCCTCAAAAAATTACCCCCTAATACCTTGCTGATATCCTTGTTCGAATAGCCGCGTGCGATTAATGCCTGAGTGAAAAGAGGATAATCTAACACCGTTTTTAATTGTTTAGGGGCAGAATTAATTCCATCGAAATCAGAGCCTAACCCTACATGATCAATCCCGATTAGTTTGACAATGTGGTCAAAATGCTTCATTAATTGTTCCAAATCAGGCTTAATGGCATCACTTTCTAGTGCATATTTGTCTGAGATAGCAGTGAATGCATATTCGGTTTGCATCCCTGACTTGATTAAGGAATCGATCTCAGCTGCGTGGTTTTTACGGAATGCGGCATCTTTTTTGAAGAAATCCACATCCACAAAACCAGAAAAGAAGTTAAGATGGATCACTCCGCCATTTTTTCCGATAGCAATAATTTGCTCGTCCTTTAGGTTTCTGGAAACGGGACAAATGCTGTAAGCATTGCTGTGAGAGGCAATAATTGGTTTTGTGGTCGTGTTTATCACATCCCAAAACGTCGTTTCCCCCACATGCGAAACATCGACTATCATGCCCAGCTGGTTCATTTTTTGTACTACCGTTTTGCCAAAATCCGTCAAGCCTTTGTGACCCTTGTAATCTGGATTCTTCTCATCCGCATGCGAACTCGCCCATCCAGGTGAATTGTTCCAAGTCAGAGTCATATACCGCACTCCTCGGTTATAAAATGTCTCTAATTTCTGCAAATCACGATCAATCATGTGTCCGCCTTCCACTCCGAATTGCGCTACCAATTTTTGCTCTTTTAAGGCGCGCTGGATGTCTTTCCAGGATTTGGCAATCACCACCTTATCCGGATTTCTCGCTGCCACGGCATACAAACTATCTATCTCCCGCATAGCCCACGCATAGGGATTCGCCTTCTCCCCGTCACACCAAACGGAAAACAACTGATAATCCACCCCGCCCTTCTTAAATCGCGCTAAATCCGAGTGATTAATACCCGTCAAATCCTGATCAAGTGACACTTTTTTCTCGATACAAGCCGTCAAACAATCGTTGTGCGTATCCACTAAAATGGATTTAAAATGTACGTCCTGCGCGAAGGTGGAGAAGGAAAGAAGGAAGAATAATAAGTGTTTCATACGTTAGAAGGTTTGGTTGAAATTATCAGTTTTATTCGGTTAAACCAATTAGACGATATAAATCAGGTATAACTAATTTGTTTCGTCTATATTTGCCGATGGTAGATGAGTGGTTTCTACATGATAATTCTGACCTTGTTTCAGAATTAATTGCTGAGAAAACAAGAGAAAAATTTGTAATCATTTACAATGCAAAAAAATGGCAAATACTAAATCAAGTCAAGTGAGAAAAAATATGTCTACAGCAGAAAAGCTGGAGATAGGTATGAAACTGGTGAAAGCGGATCTTATCGCTTACAAAAAAGCCAAGAACTCAGAGTTGGTAGTCATGCAAGGGGGTAAAATTGTCTATTTAAAACCTGACGAAATTCCTGACTAGACTGATGACCAGCTGGAAAACCACGAATCGATCTCTAGAGAAAACCTTCGAATTTTCAACTTTCGAAGAAGCGATGCAATTCATGCAGGACGCCACACCTTTTATCACGCTAACGGATCACCACCCCACTTGGTCAAACACCTACAATCGGGTTCACGTGGTGATTACCACACATGATGCAGGAAATCAGGTGACAGAAAAGGACCATCGATTAGCGAACTTTTTAGATGAATTATACAAGCGATGAAAAAATGCCTATTCGGTTTATTTACGCTGTTTATGCTGAGTGCTTGCACTAGGGATACACCTCCTAAAGAAGGCTTTATTGATGTAGCGGGAGGTAAAATATGGTACCGGATTGATGGAGAGGGAGACAAAACGCCATTGCTCTTATTGCACGGAGGACCAGGATCTTCAAGTTATTATCTAGAACCTTTGAAGGAATTAAGCAAGGACAGGCCAGTAATCTTTATTGATCAATTGGGCTGTGGCCGTTCTACCCGTATCACGGATACAACCTTGATGACCATAGAGAAAAATGTGGAGCAATTAGAGCAGGTCAGAAAAGCACTTAAATTAGAGCGCTTTTATCTGTATGGACATTCTTGGGGTACAATGCTGGGGATGGATTATTATTTGAAATACCCTAAAGGCATTCAAGCGCTTATTTTTGCGAGTCCCTTGTTTAGTACCCAAATTTGGACAAAAGATGCGGATACCTTAATTGCTGCTTTGCCTGTAGCCACTCAAAAAGCTATCAGGGAAAGTGATGAGCAAAAAAATTATACATCGGAATCCTACAAACAAGCGATGAAAGTGTATTATAAAGCGCATTTAAGACGAGGAAATGATACAAAATCGCGGAAGGATACGCTTGACCGGTTTTTTGGCGAGAAAGTGTACACGTTTATGTGGGGGCCAAGTGAATTTAAGGCAACGGGTAATTTGCTTCACTATGATCGATTAAAAGAGTTAGCGACCATTCAGGTTCCTACACTTTTAACAGCAGGGGAATTTGATGAGGCTAGACCTTCCAGCGTCCGTTATTATACCAGCTTAATTCCGGGAGCACAATTTCAAGTCATTTCTAATGCCGCGCATGTAACGATGGGGGATAACCCCAAGGAAAACAACCGTGTGCTTTCGGAGTTTCTACGAAAAATCGATAAATAATCGAGAGGAGTAAAATCTAAAATTCATTCGTAAAACTATTTTTAAGACAATTTTTTCTTTGTTTAAATATATTTGGTATAATTGGTGTCAAAATGAAACCAAAATACTAATTACCCTCTAAAACTATGAAAAAATTTGTTCTGCTGTTCTCTGCGGCTGTTCTTGTGCTAGGCAGCATCGCCTTTATCACTAAATCGATTCCTGGTAGTCCATTGCATATTGCGAAAGTGGTGGGTGCTGTTCAAGACCAACAAATTGCTAGCGTGGATGACAACACGGGTGATTGGTTGACCTATGGTCGCAATTATGGCGAGGAGCGTTTTAGTCCTTTGGGTCAAATTACTAAAGATAATGTGAGTCAATTAGGTCTCGCGTGGAGCTTAAATTTAGGCACTAAACGTGGTATTGAAGGCACGCCTTTAGTGGTGGATGGGATTATGTTTTTGAGTGGACCATGGAGCGTGGTTTATGCTATCGATACACGCAAGGGCAAGCTTTTGTGGACGTATGATCCGCAGGTACCTAAAGGTTTTGGAGAGAAAGCTTGCTGCGATGTAGTTAATCGAGGTTTAGCCATGTACAAAGGAAACATTTTTGTGGGTACCCTTGATGGACGTTTGGTCTCGATCAATGCGGCGACTGGAAAAAAGAAATGGGAAGTATTGTCTGTATCGCATGACCGCTCCTACACGATTACAGGCGCTCCTCGCGTGATGGACGGTAAAGTTATTATTGGAAACAGTGGCGCAGAATATGGGGTGAGAGGATATGTGACGGCTTATGATGCGATGACGGGAAAGAAAATTTGGCGATTCTTTACTGTTCCAGGAAATCCAGCGAATGGATTTGAGCATCCTGAAATGGAAACGGCCGCGAAAACCTGGAATGGCGAATGGTGGAAATATGGGGGAGGAGGAACGGCCTGGGATGCTTTTGCCTATGACCCTAAATTGAAATTGATTTATGTGGGGACCGGAAATGGTTCTCCATGGAATAGAGAAATCAGAAGCCCCGGTGGAGGAGATAACTTATACCTTTCCTCCATCTTAGCGATTCATGCCGAAACTGGTAAATTAAAATGGCATTACCAAACCACTCCAGGGGATTCATGGGATTTTACCGCGGTTCAACAAATCATTTTGACCCAATTAGAAATCAAAGGCAAAAAGCGCGATGTCTTGATGCAGGCACCTAAAAACGGGTTCTTCTATGTGCTAGACCGCAATTCGGGGGAGTTATTGTCAGCTGAACCCTATGTCTATGTTAACTGGGCCTCTAAAGTGGATTTGAAAACAGGACGACCGGTAGAGAATCCGAATGCGCGCTATGTGAACACTAATGAGCAAATTTATCCGAGTCCATTTGGGGGGCATAATTGGCAAGCGATGGCGTATAATCCCAAAACAAATTTGGTTTATATCCCGGCGAGGGAGCAGTCGTGGAATTTTGGAAATCAAAAGGATTTCGTCTATGATAAAGACCATTGGAGTTTAGGGACGAATAGCAACCCAGCTAATCCAACCAATAAGGATGCCAAAGGTCCTAATTCTTTCGGTAAATTAATTGCTTGGGATCCGGTTCAAAACAAAGAAGTTTGGCATAAAGCAGAAAAAACCGGTTGGAATTCGGGTGTACTGACCACCTCTGATTTAGTTTTCCAAGGGAATGCAGAAGGTGATTTTAATGCGTTGGATGCCAAAACAGGTAAAGTGCTGTGGACTAAAAACTTGGGTACAGGGATTGTAGCACCTCCTATTACGTATTTAGTGGACGGGGTTCAATATGTGACGATTGCAGTAGGCTGGGGAGGTGTAATGAGTCTTTCAACCAGAAGTACGGAACAGATTAATCCAGGAACGGTCTATACCTTCGCCATTGGTAAAAATGCGGCGATGCCTGTTTATGAGAAGGAGCCTAAAAAGGAATATTTGACTTTACCTGTCGAAGTTTCAGATGAGCAAGTGGCGAAAGGTGCCAGTTTATTTGGTAAATATTGTGGGGCCTGCCATAACCTCAATGCCGGTAACCCCGGTGGTACCATCCCTAATTTGACCTATTCGCACCCAGACATCATGGGTGCTTTTCATCAAATCGTAAGAGATGGAATATTTTTACCAAAGGGTATGCCGAAGTTTGGCGGTAGACTAAGTGACACAGACATCTCGAACATCAAAGGGTATATCCTAGCGACTGCGAAGAAAAATAGAGAGAAAAAACAATAAGTATATTTTCATTTTTTAAACTAACTAAACAATTATCCTATGAAAAAAGTAGCCTTATCTATTCTAGCTGCTGCGGCACTATTTGCGTGTTCTGAAGCGAAAAAAGAAGAAACAGCAAGCCCTATCGAGCACATTTACAAACCTACCTATACTGATAATTTCAAAATAGGGGATCAAAAGAATGTATTGTTAGCAGAGAAATTCCACCAAGATCTTTTTGCAAAAGATTATAAAAAAGCCGGTGAAATCATTGCTGATACAGCAGAGTTTCATAATGAAGACGGGACCTTGATTAAGGGGAAAGCAGCCATCCTTGATTTCATGGAAAAGGGCTTCTCTCAAGTGAAGTTTAAGAATTATGAAATTGTAGCCATCATTCCTACGGTAGGTGAAAATGGTCACCAGTGGGTGAATGTGTGGGACAAAGCAGATGTGGAAACACCTGATGGAAAAACGCAAAAACTTGTTTGGGTTGATTCATTTAGATTTGAAAATGGAAAAGTGGTGAGATTTGATGGATATGTGAAAGCATTGAAAGAATAACCCTCTTTTTCTAACAATACGAAGACCCCTTTTTAGGGGTCTTTTTTTGATTATTTTAATGAATAAATAAAAGTATGATGTTAAAAAAACTTATTGGATTAGTAGTCTTTATGTCCTCCTTTCAGGCTATCGCACAAGAAGGATATTTTATCAAAAGTAAAGACAAGACGGAAATTTTTATTGAGGAAAAGGGTACGGGAACACCGGTTGTTTTATTATCAGGTGGTCCTGGTTTAAACCCTGGCTATGTTTATCCTATTCATGAGCAGTTAAGCAAGCAATTTAGATCGATCATTTTGCACCAAAGAGGGACGGGGAAAACGGTGATGGCCAAAATTGACTCGACCACCCTTTCTTTGGAAAAATACATCGAGGATTTAGAGGCTCTTCGAAATCATTTACAGGTGAAAAAGCTCATCTTAATAGGGCAATCTTGGGGCGGAATGTTGTCGTTAGAATATTGCTCTCGTCTCCCTGATCATGTGGAGAAATTAGTATTAGTAGGTTCAGGAAGTCCTAGCATGAATTTTGGCAACTATTTTTCCGACAATATTCAAATGCGACTTCGCCCAGAAGATTTAACTGAAAAGGCTGGTTTAAAACGTATTTGGACGGGCTATTTTTTTGATCGGGAGTCTGCATTGGCTTCCAAAGCGGCGATTGATTTTACCAAAGTAAACGGTCAGCCTGGCATTAATTCAATCATGGTGGGGGATTATGCGGCGAAAGAGTCACAACGCTTAACAAATCTAAAGAAGTACAAAGGCCCTGCCATTGTTATTCAAGGTTACCAAGATCCGGTGGGATTTGCCGCATATGAGATAAAATCTGCGATTCCACAGGCAGAGCTATTATTTGTCAAGCAAAGTGGGCACTTCCCTTGGTTTGAAAAGGAAAGCACGCAGAAACAATTTTATGAATATTTGAATAAAGCGCTAAAATAAGCGGTCGGTTAATGAAAAAAGCCACCTCATTGTAGGTGGCTTTTTTATTAATGTTCCAGTTCCTGCTCGAGGAGTTTGATTAAGTCTTTGGCTTGTTGCTGTTGCATTTTGGACATAATCATATAGTACGATATATAACCGCTCATTGTACCGGTGATGTTCGCATATTCATGAAATACAAATTTATTTGAAGTTAGAAAAGAACTACCTGTTTGTTTTTTTATTTGAGCTAATTTCACTTTATCATAGACTACTTTTCCGATAGTCTCTTTGGTTGAAAAAACAGTGGTTTCAAGCAATGAATTTTGTATTCTATGCACATTCGCCCCTCTATCCATTAATTGCTCTAATTGAACTTTCATGGTTATCTTCCCTTTTTCATATTCAGAAATTTTACGAACAATTCGTTCATTTTGAATGAGACGGAACCCTCCGGCATTTCGTAATTGATCGATTGTCCCAGATGAAAAATCTATATTGTATACCCTGCTGACCATAATCAAGCTATTTAAGTAGATAGAGTCAATATCTGCCTCATTCCAAGCTGGTTTAAAGATTACCTCGTTTAGTTTATTGGAAGCTCTAACCATTTCTTCCATTCTGGAATCTTTAATTTTCATCTCCACTAAATCCGCTTTCAAATCTTCCTTCATACTCACTAAATAATCATGCTCTTTATGTCTCTCCGCTCTGTATTCAAGGTAATACTCGGCCATAAAGCCTAAAAAGACGGCGAAAAAAAGCATTAAAAACTCTTGAACGTATTCTTTCCAGGATTTAGGGTGGTGGCTATGGTGGTGAACTTCCATGGGGTATTTAGTAGGATTAATGTTTCTTGAAATTATGAGTTTTAATTGGTTATGCCAAAGGAGGAGAGGCAACCACTACTTCAACACATGAAACGCCAGCACATTCTGCACGTCGTATACATTCACTGATTTATTAAATTGCTTAACGATGCTGGGCTGAGCTTCACCAGAGATCCAAATCTTCAATTCCGCATCTAAATCAAAAGTCCCAGCCGTTTCAATACTGAAGCGCGAAATACTTTTGTAATTGATAGATTTGTATTCGGTTTTAGATCCAGTAAGTCCTTGTTTGTCTACTAAAATAAGACGCTTAGAAGTAAATATGAAGGTATCTCGGATGAGCTTGAAGCCTAGTTCGATGTCTTCGCCTTCAATCAGAAGTTTGCCAAAATCTTTCAATAAATCTTCTTTGCTAACGGTTCCTGCGTTACCTAAAATGGCTGAAAATAGTCCCATGGTGTTTTGATTGAGTGTTTTAGTGTGATGGATGAAATTACGGAAATTAATTTAGTAATTTTATATAATACCATTCTATACGTTAACTGATAATCATTCATGTCAACTACCACCCTAAAAAGAATTGATTCCATCGATGTTTTAAGAGGCATTGTCATGGTTATTATGGCCATCGATCATGTACGGGATTTTGTACATGACCAGGCATATACGGGGGACCCGTTGAATGTGTTGACGACGACTCCTGTGCTGTATTTTACGCGGTGGATTACGCACCTATGCGCACCTACCTTCGTTTTTCTATCAGGGCTTTCGATTTACCTGCAGAGTATTCGCAAGTCTAAGGCAGAGTTGAGTTCGTTTCTTTTCAAGCGGGGGCTTTGGTTGATATTTGTAGAGATTTGTTTGATTTCTTTGGCATTTACATTTAATCCGTCCTATAATTTTATCATACTACAGGTTATTTGGGCCATTGGAATTAGTATGATTTTACTGGGTTTTCTGTGTCGACTGCCGTATAAAGTGGTTTTGGCCATCGGGTTAGTGATTGTTCTGGGTCATAATGTGTTGGATTTTTGGGAGGCTGCGCCTGGATTTAAGGCGGGGTTTTGGTGGGATTTGATTCACCATGGTTTATTTGCGGTTTACCCTATCGTGGGTGATCATCACCTGATTATTATGTATCCTTTTGTCCCTTGGACGGGTCTCATGATTGTAGGTTATTGTTTTGGGGTCTTTTTTACTGCCAAATTCACATCGACTGAAAGGCAAAAAATCTTAACTAGGATTGGGATATTCTTATTAGGCTTTTTTGGGGTTTTGAGGGCGATTAATGTCTATGGTGATCCGCATCCTTGGACGAC
>VFQS010002250.1_pt1 | contig 16172 bp, 7 predicted proteins | sample 3512361 | NCBI WGS metagenome assembly VFQS01 (sample SAMN10412375, study PRJNA504923) | tailings metagenome | isolation source: Relicate 1 Philex TSF3 active mining | place: Philippines
CAAAATGGTGAGCATGTTTATTTTGGGGTGATTTGGATTTGGAACCAAGAGGAAAATACATTTTACACCGTGGTTTTAAAAGACAATATGCGGGATCAAGAAAAATATGAGACCCGTTATTTGGATCCTCAATCCTGGCCTGCTGCTTTGTATTACGAGATTATACCGCACTTCAAAGGAAGAGGGAATAAAAAATGCGACACTTATACGTTAATGGGGTGGGATGGACGAGACAATTTGACCAATGCCAAAATATTGGATGTTATTAAGATCACGGCCAAGGACAATGTTCGTTTTGGTGAAGGTTTATTTGAAACGGGAACGGGAATGAAGAAACGATTGATGTTTCAGTATGCGGATGAGGTCAGTGCATCGTTCAAGTATTACCCCAAGAAAAAGTGCATAGTGATGGATCATCTTTCTCCCAAGAGTTCGATGATGGAGGGAATCTTTGCTGATTACGGGCCTGATGGTACTTATGACCTGTATCAGTGGGAGAAAGGCAAATGGAAGTTGTATTCCAACATTGACATCAGCCTTTTCTCCTCAACGGATAACAAGATGTATAAGCCGCCGGTTCGACAGCGTAATTTCTAATTACTGCACCACCAATCTTGTGGGCTCTTGGTCAACCACCATCATGTAAACTCCGGCGGCCAAGTGGGGTAGGGTGATGTGGTGGATGGTACCGGATACGTTTTCTATGGATTTCCAAATGGTTTTTCCTGTCATGTCTTGGATGACCATTGTAACCATTCCCTCTTGCATTTCTTTCCAAGTCACCTGCAACTCATCGGTCAGAGTAGGATTGGGCGCAATGGAATAATCATTGCGCTGCGTTGTTGTGCTTGAGAAGTCATCCTCAGCCAACGGTGTCATGCCCGCTGATCCCAATGTTCTAACACAAGAAACAGTGCTGTATGGGGTTATTGAAACTTGGTCGAAATGCTTGACACGAATGCGCACATCGTATTTCTGTCCCATGTCTATTCCTGTTACTTGAGTGATGCCCAACGTTCTTGAACCACCAATGGATCCATTGATGTTGAGGGGTAAACCAGCGTTGGGCAGAACCATGGTCCATTCCCATTGGTATTGTGCAGCTCCACACACACTTCTGTTGGTGGCAACACTTCCGTACAAAGGCGACTTGTAATTGGGGCAAGCATCGCTGGCACGAACGGTAAGGGGGGCCTCATTGTTCAAATTGAAGTTACCCATTACAATTCCCTTGGCATTCAGGTTTTCAATGGTTCCATAGGCATTGGGCAATTGATATTGCACATCCACCGTTACGTGTAAGTTTTGTACTTGTCCGCTGAAGTTGGGAGGTGTGATGCGTCCCAATTGACAAATGGTGCTGCTCATGGAAGGAATAGCATAAGACCAGGCGGGTGTGCCATTGATGTCATCAGTGGCATTGTTCCAACGGTGGATGGTGTAATATTTACCATTGGGCTTGAACTTACATTTGAAGTTTTGGCAGGTATTGTTATACGTATTGGTGTATTGAGTATAGGGTCCGATGTCGGTGGCACTGCCGTAAAGAAAGCCAACTGACATTTGAATATTGCCGGGTGCATTGTTTGTATTTTGGATACATACCAAGTAGGTTTGACCCACCGTTAATTGATCAAATAATATAGTCTCATTACCCGCATCATTGGATGCCCCTTGGTCCGAGATTGAGACAGCATCTTCTGTATCCAATGGAATCCATTCTTGCCCCAAAGGTTGACCACCTTCGAACAAAATCAATCGGTTGTCATCATTTACAGTTGTTGATCCTTTTAGGCCAATGCGCGCAGCATTACTGGCTGCCGTAAATTGATACCATCGGTCGTTTCCTGCACCAGGTGACTCAATTGAATTTCCACCACCTGCGAGATTAAAGCTGATGTTGGATTGAACACCTGTTCCGTACTGTGTTACGCCAGGCACTGGAATGGGTGCGCCAGGTGTTCCTGTTGTGTAGCAAGGTAAGTCAGTGCCATTGCAGTCTTCGTCAATGCTGTTTCCGCAGATCTCAGAAGTGCCTGGATTGATAGACGCATTGTTGTCATCACAATCACCATTGCTGATCACATAGCCGACACCAGGATTGCTACAAAGGTTTAAAGCCAATCCAGATCCAAATCCATCTCCGTCAAGGTCGTTGTAATAGTTGACAAAAGGCAAGCCGTCATCAATTTGTCCGTTGCAGTTGTTGTCTATGGCATCACAAATTTCGATAGCAGAGCTGTAAATAGCAGGATTGCTGTCATCACAATCTTGATTGTTTCCAACGTACCCTGCGGTTAACTCGCACAGACCATCCACTGAAATATTGTTGGCTCCATAACCGTCTCCATCTGCATCGATGTATGCGGCAATCCATAGTCCATCATTGAGAACACCATCACAATTCTCGTCAACATTGTTACAAATCTCATTGGCTACGGGTGAAATGGTAGCATCATTGTCATTGCAATCACCTCCAATAGTAGCGTATCCAGGAAGGAAAGCACAACTCTCTGTAGAACTTCCCGTTCCAATGCCATCACCATCGTTATCCATGAACCAAGTGAATAAAGGAAGGTCTTCATCGATTTGCAAATCACAGTCGTCATCTGCACCATTACAAAGTTCAATGCCATTGGTATTAATCAATGGATCATTATCATTGCAATCCACGAAGTTATCGCTATATCCCAAGGGGGCAGTACAAGCCAAAACGGTGGAATTACTTACGCCAAAACCGTCTCCATCTATATCCAAATAAAAGGTATTGAGGACCCCTTCGTCAATTGTCCCATCGCAGTTGTCATCCAGACTGTTACATGTTTCTAGTTGCGGTAAAACACAACTTCCATCATTGGTATTGGCACTTGGGTCGTAATTACAAGCGGATGCATCGGTACAGCCGTTGACAACAGCCACACAAGAACCATCATCGGTGTTTGCTGTTGCGTTGTAGTTCAATGCTGTGATGTCAGTACAGCCATAGATATAGGGAATACAAGAACCATCGTCGGTGTTGGCAATGGGGTTAAAATTGAACGCATTCAAATCAGTGCAACCGGTAATGGTTGGAATGCAAGATCCATTTTCCGTATTTGCATTGGGATTATAGTTGAAAGCGGTGAAGTCTGTGCATCCATAGATAAATGGCTCACAAGAGCCATCATCGGTATTGGCCGTAGCGTCATAGTTGAAGGCTGTTACATCGGTACAGCCGTTGACAACAGCCACACAAGAACCATCATCGGTATTGGCTGCAGCATTGTAGTTGTAGGCGGTAACATCGGTACAACCATAAATGAAAGGAATACAAGAACCATCATCGGAGTTGGCTGCTGCGTTGTAGTTCAATGCAGTGATGTCAGTACACCCGTAAATATATGGAATACAAGAACCATCGTCGGTGTTGGCAATGGGGTTAAAATTGAAGGCATTGAAATCAGTACAACCAATAATTGTTGGAATGCAAGATCCATTTTCCGTATTTGCATTGGGATTATAGTTGAAAGCGGTGAAGTCTGTGCATCCATAGATAAATGACACACAAGAGCCATCATCGGTATTGGCCGTAGCGTCATAGTTGAAGGCTGTTAAATCTGTACAGCCGTAAATAAATGGTGCACAACTTCCATCATCGGTATTTGCAGCAGCGTTGAAGTTCCACGCTGTAGGATCCATGCAACCAAGGATGGGCAAAATACATGAGCCATCATCTACAGTGGCTGAGGCGTTGTAATTGAGGGCAACAGGGTTGGTACATCCAGGAACATCAAATAATTGCTGAAACCCTTGGGTGAAGGTGAGGGTACTTTGATTGAGTGTGGCTGTAAAAGTTTCACCCATGGACCAACTGTATGAATTTCCATTGGACATGGTACCGACACTTCCGGCAGACATCCATACGGAGGGGGTTATTTGTTGAGCAATTACCATTGCTGGTAAGGCCCAGGCAAATATGATTATCAAAAATGTACAGAGTACGAATAAGCTTTTTTTCATGGCTTTGGTTGTTTTAGGTAACTGGTTAAAATTAATGCTAAAGTTTATAAAAACTAATAAATTTTTCGATTTGTAGTTGAATTAGAAATACCTCACCGCTCTTACCAGTGCATTTGAATTTTTTTGAATTGAACTGATGGCACCTAGTGAATTGTACACATATACCATCTGTGCATTGATCGCGGAGGAACTCCAATACAAACCATTCAATCCCAAAAGTGAATTGTTCATTGAAATTTTCTCCCAATCCCCCTTCGTTGGCAAAAACCAGTCCGAAAAACCACTCTCTGAAAAGTTGGTGCATGCCATTAGCGCTTGCGCGGTTGAGCAATTGGTTAATATGGTTTCCGCATTTGCTCCAGCAGATAATAACGCAACTTCAGTCGCAAAATCGTCTTGAATGCATCCCCATTGCATCGAGCCAATATCTGTTTGATTGATGATAATGCCGTGTGTTACATTGATTTCGAAACCAACATCACCTGGTTGGAGTATGTAGGCTAATTTACCGCCCTGATAGTTAGATCCGATACTGAGTATTGGCGAGCCATTGCAGGTGCATTCATTCCCAATAATATCATTAGAGGTGTTGGGAATTCCATCGTTGCACGTTTGATTGATGTATAAACAAGATGAAGCGGTATGATTTGTATAATTACAAGCACTCAAATCTGTGCAATTGTCATATGCATCACACAAACCGTCTGAATCAATATCATCATAATCGCAAGATGTGGCTTGCGGATCCATGTAATTGCAGGCCGTCAGCGCATAGCAGCCATCCAAATTGTCACAAATGCCATCAGCATCTAGATCAGGGAAACAAATTAAATTTTCAGAAGCGTTGTAATTACAGGCATTCATGTCCGTGCAATTGTCATTCACATCACAAATCCCGTCAGAATCGCTGTCGTAAACGCAACCATCATAATGACAATTTTCAATAGGGAATTGAAGGGCCATGTAAGAGCCATTGTTTATATACATATGACTAAGGTCGCAGATGCGAAATTGCATATTGGCTCCGGCTCCAAAATAGTTACAGGCATTTAGATCTTGACATCTATCTGGACTTGTCCAATCATTATTGTAATTCCCACATAAACCATCAAAATCATAATCATATGTACACTCTTGATTAGGAATTCCAAAATAATTACACGCCGTTAGGTCTGTGCACCTATCTTGCTGTTCTCCACAAATTCCGTCATTGTCGACATCATATGCGCAAAACAAATTTTCACTGGCATAGTTACATGCTGTAGTATCAAAACAGTAATCATCCCAAAGATCACATATTTCGTCAGAATCCACATCAACCATTGCTCCTGAACAATCTTCACATCCCGTCCCATTCCATGCTGTTGACCAATAGCATGTATTATCGCCCAATGTCGCTGATGGATTGTAATTGCAGGCATTTTGTTCCATACATCCCAATACACCAGGATTTCCTTGGCAGGTGCAATCACTGTTGATTGCATCAAACACGGTGCTTCCATTTTGGTCGTCACAGGGCTGGCCTACATAGATGCATGAATTATCATTCACATTGGCTTGCGGATTGTAATTGCAAGCATTTCCATCGGCACAACCTTCCACAATAACAACTCCTTCGCAGGTACAATTGTTATTGTAAACATCATTCATTGTTCCGGAATTTCCGTCGTCACAGTTTTGGCCAATGAAAAAGCAAGAGTTGTTGCTCACATTGGCGCTGGGATTGTAATTGCAAGCACCTGGAGTTGTGCATCCAGTTATCAAATCATATCCCAAACATTCACAATTGCTGTTGATGATATCGCCAACCGTATTGCTGTTTTGGTCATTGCAAATTTCACCAATGAAAACACAAGATCCATCGTTATAGTTAACGTTTGGATTGTAATTGCAGGCGCCGGTTATGGTGCAGCCTGCAGACATCACTTGACCAGCATTGACTTGCGTTCCATTGTCTAAGGTGATGATGAGCTCATTGTTTTGAATGGAAATGGTCGATATACCATTTCCAGCAGGACCTTGCTCTCCTTGCGGACCGGCAGGACCGGGTGTTCCAGGGGTGCCGCTTTGATACGCATACATCGCATACGGCACACTCATCATCTGCTGCGTCCCCATATCAACATACCCATTGCCATCATTGGCTTCCACTTGGATAAACTTGCTGGTGTTGGACCAAACAATTCCAGAAAAGGTTCCTTGGGTAGGCGTGCCAGTGCCGAATTGCGTATTGATCAATCCGTAAGCGTTGGTGGTCAAAGCTTGTGTCTCTTGGTACTCGACAGGACCGGTGGTTGTGTTTTGATGCAACGTAAATCGCACTGTCACATTGGCGTTCTCCAACGCCGCACCATCATTGCCTCGGATCATCGCTTGGTAGGGGATGCCTTGGGGGACTTGGGCGACAAGGGATGAGGTGATGAGGAGAAGAAGGAAGAAAGTTGCGAGAGTTAAGCGATGCGCTGTGAGGGATGTTTTGTTTTTCATTTTGGTCTCTTATTATTCTTTTTTGATTGGCTGCGTTGGGTATTTATTTCTTTTCGAAAATCTTGTTCTAATTGTTTCCATTGATCATCATAACTCATGGATGGATCATACAATGGCTGAATGAATTGCGGATAATTTGAATCTTTTTGGTTTCCACTTCTCATATGAAAAATTGGATGCTCGTATTTTCGGTTCTCTTTCTTTGTGAAATTTCTTCTTCTAAACGCTAATGCACTCCATAAATCCCATTCTGCATGTGACAGACTGCAACCTAGGAAATAAAGTTCATTAAAAATGAATGAATCTAACCAGGAAAAAGGTTCTTCAAGAATCTTAGATTGCAAAGCAATTCTTTTAATATCTCCATTGATTATCTCTGTTTCTTTTTTCTTTAAATGAGAAAATAGTCGAGATATTACTGATGTTTGACCGCAATATCGATGAGAGCCGAAAACCATTGTTGCAGTGGATTTTGATACCCCATGTGGAAACCAGAATCTAATATTACACTTAAACTTTTCGTTCAATTTATAATATTCGCAATTGTTACGGAACGCACGCTTACTTTTAATTATAGCTTTTTGTTTATCCAAAAGGTTAAAATCACTCCATTTTAAATCAAATGGTGGATTGAAATTTAGGCAGATGATATCTGATATATTTGGATTTTTTAAAATCCAATCGAAGGTATCCTCACAAATAGACTTCGTATTCTGCGACATTTCTTTTTTCATTTCTTTCAAAATCATTTTCTCCAATTTCAGGGCCTGATGTTCTTCATAGGAAAATAGAGAAAGATCTCGAATTTTTTCTTCAATTGCCAAAGAACCAGGAACGTTTTTACTCATTGGTTTTAAATAAAAATGTTCTAAAAAATTTTCCCAGCTTGACAGATAGCATTTGTTGCCATATATCCGAGCATTAAGTCCAGCACCAACAACTAAAGTTTTTCTCGCAATTAACTTCATAAAGGAAATATTAATTTTTTAGGCATCTAACACTGTAACCGTATTTTTTTGGAGTGCTATATTGGTTAATAGCTGATAAACCTGATTGAAGGTTTAATAAGATGGCGTTATCATTCTGGGAAGTTGAGGTCCAATATGCGGTTGAAACATTGATAGACCAAAATTCACCAAACTCATTCCGTATTCCCGCAGGTAGGGCGTTGAATCCGAAATTATTTGCAGCTCCGACATTAGGCATTTGCCAATATCCCCCGTATCCGAAAATGTATTGATTCTTTAAAGCTCCGCCGACATTATTGTATTCAGACTGACCTCCTTGGGCATTTGGCTCTATGAAATTTATAAGTTGAGTCCATTCCGAAAGTGAAGGAACATGCCATCCTATTGGACATATACCACGAACATCTTCAATGGAGTACCAATTGTACAATTTGCCGTAAATACTGTCATTTTCAATCAAATTCTCATAAATTGAATAACTACCAATGTTACTTGAGCTCCATACGGGAGTTTCAGTGATAAATTGAATATCGTCTCCATTGTTGTATTTTGACACAGCTAAATTTTTCGATAGCCATTCTTGTTCACCGATTATGATTGATGGGTAAAAATTGCCATCAATGTCAGTGGTGCCATTACCATGGGTTGTTCCGTAGCAATTACAATCTGTCCCAAGTATATCAGGAAATGTGGCATTATTTAAATCGTCGCAATTCTCTCCAAAATAAATGCAATTCAAGGCATCGTTGTCTGAGTAATTACATGCATTTTGATCTTCACAAAAATCTCCGATACAAATCCCATCATTGTCCCAATCATAAATGCAGAATTCATTGCTATATGCAAGTGAACTGTAATTACAAGCCGTAGGATCTGAACATTCTATAATTAAAGAATCCGAACATATTCCATCCATATTATTATCATACAAGCAATTTGAATTCGCTACACTCAATGAATCATAGTTGCATGCTTGAGAATCTCGACACTGAATTTCAGACATGAAATAAGTGAAAATAGATGACCAAGAGGTGTCATTTGAAGTGTTTACATGAAATGCTTTGTAATAATTATTTCCGATATCCCCGCAGAAATAGGATTGCATATATGCACCATTCTGATTTGAGGATAATGACCATTCGTCCATTGTGCAATTTTGATATGACGTGAAATCTACGGTATTTGACCGAATAATTCCAAATCCGGAATACAAAGGAGGGATAAATGATAAATTCGCTCGTATTCTAGGATTGTTGCCAAATATCATCTGCCATCCTAAAAATACGGCAGGACAATCTCCCCATACAATTTCACCATCACACCAATTTAAAGTGGCATGACTACTAGTGGGAGGAGCAATAGTCTCCCAATTTGAACCATTCCAAACGAGCATAGTCCCAGGTTCATTGCCCTGTGGTAATGATGAATTCCCCGCACTCCCCGCATACATCGCATACGGCACGCTCATCATCTGCTGTGTCCCCATATCAACATACCCATTGCCATCATTGGCTTCCACTTGAATAAACTTGCTGGTGTTGGACCAAACAATTCCAGAAAAGGTTCCTTGGGTAGGCGTGCCAGTGCCGAATTGCGTATTGATCAATCCGTAAGCGTTGGTGGTCAAAGCTTGTGTCTCTTGGTACTCGACAGGACCGGTGGTTGTGTTTTGATGCAACGTAAATCGCACTGTCACATTGGCGTTCTCCAACGCCGCACCATCATTGCCTCGGATCATCGCTTGGTAGGGAATGCCTTGGGGGACTTGAGCAACGAGAGACGACGACAGAAACAGAGCGAGAAACAGAATGAGAATGAGGGAAGTGTTGTTTTTCATATTTCAATTACTATAGATCAATAAACAATTTTTAAATCACCGGTTGCCGTCCGGTACATATCTCCCGCCACCAATCCACCCGCCAATGCAGCGGCGTTGTCAGCGAAAACCGGAAGGCCGGCGTTTTTCACTTTGTTGGACTCGTTGGCTTTTAATGCAAAGGGAACGGACATCATCTGTTGAGTGCCCATTTCCACAAAACCACTTCCCGTATTGGCTTCCACCTGAATGAACTTGGTGGTGTTGCTCCAGTTGATATTGGCAAAGGTGCCTTGGGTGGCAGTGCCTGTACCGAAGTGGGTATTGACCAATCCAAAGGCATTGGTGGTGAGGTTGTGGGTTTCTTGGTATTCCACCGTTCCATCAATGGCATCTTGGCGCAACGAGAAGCGCACGATAACAGGCGTATTCACCAACGCCGCGCCGTTGTTGTCTCGGATCATGGCTTGGTAGGGTATGCCCTGGGGTACGCTTGGTGCGGGAGGTCCTGGTACATTATTGGAGATCCCTCCGTTACTTGAATATGAATTTATAAATAAGGCACTAATCTCTTCATCCGTCAAGGCGCGATCATAGATGCTAATATCATCCAAGGCTCCTTGAAAAAAACCATTAGCGGCAAGACCATGATATCGTCCAAAGTAAATGGGATATGTGCCTGAGATGCTGGTAATCGAAGTGTTTTGTTCTGAACAATTCTCAGACAATAAAATTCCATTTCGGAAAATCTTAGTATTAAGCACGCCATTTAACGAGTCACTTTCACGAACTATATTGTAAAAAGTCCAAGAATTTTCTTGTGAATCTGATTTTGCTATTGAATTTTGATAAGTATCAAATACCATGGAACCAGAGCATTCTCCATCGCCCAAATACACTTGACAACTAGATCCAGGAGTTGCATCCCCTCCATATCCTATGATGTGTCCGTATGTGTTTTGATTACTTTTTATCCAAAAAGATAAAGTTAAATCGGGATTTCCCAATGGACCGGGATTGATGCATTCTATAAAATCATCGACTCCATCAAATTGGTAGGCACTCTCATTTTGACCAGTTCGATCTGCTGTTAGCTGAGCTCCTAAAGATTGGCCATGATTGATATTTCCACTTTCGTCATTTGCATTACCATTAAATGGCCACCAACCTACTAACCCATTTGATGAAAGATAACCAGGGAGGTAGTAATTTTCATACTCGTCACAGACGCCATCATTATTATTATCCTCCAAACATGACCCATCCTCCACTCCTGCGGAAGGATTGAAATTACAGGCATTTGCATCCATGCAGCCAGGAATGGATTGAATCAAATTCAAATCTCCGTTTAATCTGATCATGGGTATGCTATTCATGGCTCCCCAATTTCCGTCATTAATCCATGATCCACGAAAAACATTGATTCCAGATAGAGCCAATCGGACAGAACCATCTGAAATAACTCCAACCCAATAAACTTTCCCACCTTCTAACATAACAGGCTGTGTAAATGAAAGTGAAACAAAATTACTTTCACCTGCTATTGAGTTATCAGCAGAAGTAACTGCATACTCGACTGTTTGAATACCAAGGTCATTAAGCATTGGATCTCCATTATCCCCAAAACCGGCGAATTCATATATTTTCCCAGCAATCAAGCTACCCTCATTTGCTGACATAAAATTGACTGCAACATCGATTGCACCAAACTCTTGGTTATTATAAATTTGAAATAAGTTACCTGCTTCGTAGAAGTTATTGGTCGAAAAAAATGCTTGAGCTGAACCAGCGTCACGAGCATAAATATTTTCTGTTATAGCAACTTGAACATTTCCAGAATTATTACTCGGTTGTTCATCGCTGTTGGTTAAGACAATCGTGGCAGAAATATCTATCAACCCAACCATATCGGGAATCCACGTGGAATAAGCAGCTAATGTGTCGTGGGCTAAGCTATTAATATTAGATTGAGGAGAAGAAAAGGAAGTTTGGATAATGCCATTTTGAGTTACCTCAAAATTAATATTCACATTTTCTTCAATACCTAAGGCTCCATTTAAAACAACTGCTGACGCCTTGATCAAATTGGCTTGTGTTATTGGAATCATTGAATAATCCAAAAAATCAACTCCCGAACTTGTGTTAGACCAGTCAGCCGCAATGGTTTTAACCATAACCATGTCATGGCCAAGTGCTCCCTGCACCAAAATGTTATCCAACGCAAATCCCGATGCCCAGTTTCCTTCATCAGACCATTGAAAACGGATCTTAGCAGTCGTATTAACAAAATTCGTCAAATCAAGAATAACAGTTTGCCAAAAGCTGGCATCTACTGCGAGTGTATCAATAATTAGCCAACTATTTCCAGAATCAGTCGAAATTTGAACCGTTGCATCGCCACCACCGAAATTTCTATCATGAAAAAAACTAAAGGACAAAGTTTGAGGCATTTCGGGTAAGGAAATTTCAGGTGTTTCTATCCAAACATTCATAAAATCGCAATCACAAGGTTCGGGATCATCATTCGCTCCTGCAAAACGATTATTGGCAGCACCCAAGTTCGGAACAGGCCAATATCCCCCGGAATTGGCTGTTGAGGCATTGTAAATTCTAAAACTTGGGCCTTGGCTTCCATCATTCTGAGTCGACAAATTTGTGGTCCAAGTAGAGGGAATGGCTCCTGGTAAAGCTCCTGAAGTTTGAAAGTCCTCGCTGAAAATTATTTGCGATTTTAATGTGTAATTACAGAAAATCATCATAATGACACAAACCCAATTTATATTTTTCATATTATAGCGTATAAATATTTTTCTTCAATAAACCACCATCAAAACACCACCTGCCGTCCGGTACATATCTCCCGCAACTAAACCACCTGCCAATGCTGCTGCGTTGTTGGCATAAACGGGAAGGCCTGCGTTTTTAACCTTGTTGGCTTCATTAGCGGAATTGGCTTTTAATGCAAAGGGAACGGACATCATCTGTTGTGTCCCCATCTCCACAAAACCCGCTCCGCTGTTGGCTTCCACTTGAATGAACTTGGTGGTATTGCTCCAGTTGATGTTGGCAAAGGTGCCTTGGGTAGCGGAGCCGGAACCGAAGTGGGTATTGACCAATCCAAAGGCGTTGGTGGTGAGGTTGTGGGTTTCTTGGTATTCCACCGTTCCATCAATGGCATCTTGGCGCAAGGAGAAGCGCACAATGACAGGAGTATTCACCAATGCCGCGCCGTTGTTGTCTCGGATCATGGCTTGGTAGGGGATGCCCTGGGGTACGCTTGGTGCCGGTGTTCCGGCGGTTCCTCCATTTCCACCTCCACCTCCATTGGTTGTCCCATTGTACAACGCGGTGATTTCTTCTTGGGAGAGGGCGCGGTTGTAAATGGCGATGTCATCCATTAAACCTTGAAATGGATAATAACTCCCATTCGTTCCTCCTCCAGGCATTGCCCCAAAAGCAATATTATCTGAATTTGAAATTGGAGAGTTGATAAATCCTGAGGAAACCAAAGTTCCATTAATGTGAAGATCTCCCATAGTATTGTTGCCATTTCTCGAGAAGCATAGCATCATCCATTCTGAGGTATTGATTGGTAAACTATAGTCGATATAGCCTCCAGCACTACCAAAAGCTACGCCGGCTAGTGGATATTGAATTCTTGAAAAGAATCCTATATCGTCATTTCCTTTGTTCAATAACTCTCCTGTTTGACATGTTGAACTGACTTTGACCCACATGACGATAGTGTATGAGTTATTAAGCATTAGCGAATTGTTATTTGATATTTCAATGTAAGGTCCATTAGTATTCCATGAAGGATTCGATGTGAAATTCACACAACTTGAATTGACATTATTTCGATCAGTATCAAAAGTTATAGTTCCATTTTGATTATTATTCATTGTCCCATGATTCCCATTGCCACTTTCATCATTGGCGTTGCCGTTGAATGGCCAGTAGCCCACGAGACCGTTGGATGGCAGGTAGGAGGGAAGGGTAGGCGTTTCCAATTCATCACAAATACCATCATTGTCCGCATCATTGATGCAAGTGCCAGCGCAGTTCAAATACGTTTGAGTAGGGTAGGTGCAAGATCCATCGTCTTGGGTGGCTGAGGCGTTGTAGTTGCAGGCGGTGCTATTGGTGCAGCCGGCAATAGAAGTATTGGTTGTTCCATTGTACAACGCTGTGATTTCTTCTTGGGTGAGCGCGCGGTTGTAAATGGCGATGTCGTCGATTTTACCATCAGTGGGATACCAATAACCGTTTGCTTGGTTGGATTCACCTATTGATATGCCTGAGTTACCTGCAGTGTTTAAAGGTAATGATGCATTCACAGAATTTACAAGTACTCCATTTAAGTATAAATCTAATGTTGCTTCATTATAAGTAAAGACTATATGATGCCAAGTATTTAAAGATAAAGGATTATTATGAGAAACGGTAGCACTATTTTGAGAATTGTTTGAAGCACCTTCAAGAATAAATGCTGATAACGAACTCTGATTAAAACCCATACCCCAGGTTTGCCCGTTGGGATTACTGTAACCATATTCATATCTCACAATTATTGTTGATCCCCCGGGATTGCCTGACCAATCATATGACCTTGGATAAACCCAAACTGAAACAGAAATACTGGTTGAATTTAAGATTGAATTGAATGGAATATAAATTTCATCGGTTTGACCACCAAAAGAAACGGTAGAGAAATCAAAGTCATAAGAAGTATTTGAATTTCCGTTTCTGTCAGTCGTTAAAGTTGGGCCTCCAAGAACATTTCCTCCAAGATTGTTTCCACTCTCATCATTGGCGTTGCCATTGAAGGGCCAGTAGCCCACGAGGCCGTTGGTGGGGACGTAAGAGGGGATTTGGGAATGAAGGGATGAGGGGACGAGGAATGAGGGGATGAGGAGTAGAAGGAATGAGGTAGCGAGAGCCAAGCGATTCGCTATGCAGAGATGAAGAGATGAAGAGATGAGGGAGCGGTAGCGATTCTTAGTTACGACGCGATTGGCGATGATAGAATAAAAAGATATGGAAATGAAGTTCCTCTCAATTGTTGCAATTTTTGGTAAATGCAAAGTGCTTACCTCACCCCAATAGGTGTTCAATTTTTCTTTGGCCATAATGATTTGTATAGGTCTTGGAAGAATGTTACTTTTTCCATTGTAAATATACACCACTAAGGCACTTTATTTATAGGATTTGGAAAATGATTATTGTTGGTTGTTTTTTGTCTTTACTCGCCGTTAAATTGGAATATTCTCAGTGCTCGTTGGTGTTGTCAGCAGTTCCAGGATTTGAAACCAGAGAACTTAAGAATGACGCTCGGTAAATACCCCATTTATTAATTCTCATCTTTATGCTCAGAATCAATATTGTTAAAGTCTTCAGCCACCTCATTGAGATCAGCCTGGAATAATGGATCAGTTGAAGCTTGTCGCATAAGGTCCATCTTTTTCTGAAAACTGTCAGACTCGTCTTCTAAATACACAACAACTTGATTTTTATGTTCAAAATTTGGAGGAAGTGTTATTACGACCTGATTATTTTTTTATTTCGCACACAATTCTATAAGTCATAGGAGTACGTTTATTGTAGCGAAGATAAACAAATTAAATGCTTTGCAATTCCTTCATTCAATTTTGAATTGCAGTCATCACTTCGTCGTGGGCATTTTCATGTCTTTGCCCATCTGGTCATAGACGTTGTCATTGGGCTCCCACAATTCTATTTTGTTGCCCTCCGGATCCATGATGTGGATGAACTTTCCATAATCATACACCTCCATGGTATCGGTGATGGTGACTCCCTCCGCCTTGAGCGCAGCTACCAATTTTTCTAAATCCGCTACACGGTAATTGATCATGAACTCCTTGGTGGACGGCGCAAAATATTGTGTCTTCTCCCCAAATGGACTCCATTGGGTAAAGCCTTTTTGCGTGGTATCCGCTCCCTGTCGCCACTCAAACACCGCTCCATAGGGATTGGTGTTTAACCCCAAGTGCTCCTGGTACCAAGCCCGAATCATCTTGGGATCCTTGCACTTGAAGAATATCCCTCCAATACCTGTTACCCTTTTGAAATCTCCTTCTGTTTCAGGTGTTGTATTGAGGTAGCGGTGAGCCACAAAGCCCATTCCAAAAGAACCCGCCATGAGCATGACCAATGTGATGAGCTTGTTTTTCATGGCGATTTCTCCTGTTGGTGTTACATATTTCTTCGGTATTGTCCTCCCACCTCAAACATGCTCTGTGTGAGTTGTCCCAAAGAACAATACTTGGTGGCTCGCATCAATACTTCAAACAAGTTTTCATTTTGAATGGCCGCATGTCTGATTTCTTTCAAACTCTCAGTCATCTTGTCCGGACTCATCTGGTGCAATTGCTCCAACATTTGTATCTGGTATTCCTTCTCTTCACTTGTCGCACGGATGATCTCTCCTGGCACTACGGTGGGCGACCCCTTGGAACTCAAGAAGGTATTGACCCCAATAATGGGATATTCTCCGGTATGCTTCAACATTTCATAATGCATCGACTCTTCTTGTATCTTGCTGCGTTGGTACATGGTTTCCATGGCTCCCAATACTCCGCCGCGCTCAGTGATGCGGTCAAACTCACTCAATACGGCTTCTTCTACCAAATCTGTCAACTCCTCAATGATGAATGATCCCTGCAATGGGTTTTCATTTTTGGCCAGTCCCAACTCGCGGTTGATGATCAACTGAATGGCCATGGCACGGCGCACGCTTTCCTCTGTTGGAGTGGTGATGGCCTCGTCATAGGCATTGGTGTGCAAACTGTTGCAGTTGTCATATATCGCATACAAGGCTTGCAACGTGGTGCGTATGTCATTGAAATCAATTTCTTGTGCGTGCAATGAACGGCCACTGGTTT
>VFQS010002251.1_pt1 | contig 16164 bp, 11 predicted proteins | sample 3512361 | NCBI WGS metagenome assembly VFQS01 (sample SAMN10412375, study PRJNA504923) | tailings metagenome | isolation source: Relicate 1 Philex TSF3 active mining | place: Philippines
GGGTCATCATGGTCAACCGCGACAAGCTCGAGTTCCCCCAATTCCACGCCTTCTACGGCTTCGTCGGCATCATCGCAATCGCCATCATCTACTCCTACCGCACACAGCTCAAGGGCAAGACCTACCTGCTGTATGGATTCGGGAGCCTCTTCATCATGGGGCTCGGTATAAGGGCGATGTTGGTGGGGCAGGTCGGCTGACCACTAGCTTGTTCGCGAATTTCACACGTTTACGGATGGAGCGTTGCGCCTGTCGAGTGATTGGCCTACTCGATAGCAAATTTGTCTGCGGGCTACCATCAGTTCATGCCACGGAATGAAATTGAGTGGGACTGGCCGTATGAGCGCCCGCCCTGGCAGCCATTTCCTCAACGCGAACCAACCTCGGAACCACGGGCGCCAGGTCACTTCGATGAGCCAATGGTCCACCGTGAGGCTCACGTCATCGCCGCAAGCGAAGGAGAAGACACCTTCGCTATCGAAGAGGCGTTGCAGCAACTTTTGGATGGTGGAGGCTCACCGCCGTCGCAACCCCCAATGAGTCCACCAGAACCGCCTTGGTCGCACGACGAAGGCACAGATAAATGTGCGTGGTACTACTCATTTCGTTACGGAAGACCGAGGTTTGGAATCTATATGTGTATCGAATGCCTTGACCAAATTACGAGAATTTTATGGCACTATGGTCTCGAGCGCAGCAGGGCACAGCGGGTTGCATTTGCATTCTTGTACGGTCACGAGCGATTCCACTACAGAGTCGACCGTGGCATCGAAATTCTGGAACGTAGTTTGGAAGTGGCCACCGGGGACGCCGTGCAGCTTTGGCTTCAGTACTGGGTAAGAACTCGCTACCACACTCCCGGTAGAGGCCTCGACCTGCTCGAGGAGGCGTGCGCTAATCAGCAAGGCTTGTCGGCGGCGGTGAAGGAAGCGTCGTTCCCTTACATTGGAAAGTCAAAACGTAAGCGACCCGAGGCGGAAATTGATCGTGACAAGGTAACCACGCGGAAAGTCCTCTCCGAGATGATGAAGCACTCGGCACCGGGATACAAGGATTTTGACAAAATCGACGGCCGAGTGGGATTGGCACAAGACGAATTGATGTCCTGGTATCTCTTAATCAATTCGGCCGGAACCGGAAGACCTGTCGGGCCGGTTGAAGGTGTCAGCATGGTTATTCCAAGACCAGTCAAGAGAGGGAATCTCAACACGGACCCCGAACTTCCGCTGCGACTCGTAAAGTGCTAGCCGAAAGTTGATTAGCTAGCGGGTCACGAGGGTGTCATAGAAGATCGATTAACCCTAGATCTGGAATAGAGAAATCCGCCAAGTATGCGTGTAAGTCGAATAAGCATTGGCGCCAGCAGTGTTTCCAGGAACAAGTTGCCAGACAGCACTCAATAAATCAAGTAGTAACATCTCCGAGTCTTGGAGGAAAAAAGTTTTGAAGATAAACGAGATACTGAGATATCCGGAGGCCGACAGGGAGAAGATCAAGAAGATCAAGAAGGTCGAATGGATAGATGGTCTAAGGAACTGGTATTTCGAGACCGATGCCCCCGACGGCAGGGTGTGGAACGCCGCTCAGCTACCCCAGGGAATAAATACTTCGCAGTTGGTGGGGAAAGGTCAACGCAGAATCCCCTATCTGGCATTGAGGTCCAGTCCACATCGATTCGGATCCGCGACAACACCTTGGGAGGACATTCATCGTCCGGATCAAGGATTCTGTCGGTACTTCGGTGATGCAAAGCCAGGTTCCAAGAAGGCGGAAGAGTTTCTGGGAAATAGGCGACTCCTGGAAGCTTTTGTCCAACATCGGGGAGATCGCGAAGAGCGCCTGAAGTCACCACCTGTACTGGTCTTTGAAGCAGTTCCACATGGTGGACGAACAAAAGGTCAGGTCATGTTCAATGGATTCGGAGTCATTATGCGAGCTGAATTGGTTGTTCAGCGTGATGACAAGAGCTCACGGACATTTCCAAACTATGTGTACGAGATTGCGCTCCTAGACCTTGCAGAAGATAATGAAGATCTCAATTGGGAGTGGATAAACGCACGTCGAGACAGCGCGATCGACCTGGAAGCATGTCTTGCTCTGGCACCTTCGAGCTGGAAGAAATGGGTAGAAGGTGGCTCTGCGACTCTCGAGGGGCTCCGCAGAAATGTATTGACTCGGAACGTAGTGTCCGAAAGGATGCAGAAGCCACCGAGTGGTTCAGAGGAAGACCAGATTCTCAATGAAGTCTACTCCTACTACGAAAACAAGAAACATAAGTTTGAAGCACTTGCGGAGTTCGTCACTGCGGGAATATTCCGTGATCAGCAGATTCAATACCAGCCGGGTTGGATTACTCAAAGCGGTGGTGACGGAGGAATTGATTTTGTTGGTGCAATCGATTTGGATCCAGTTGGACTAATGAAGTCAAGCAAACAGGTTGTCCTTGGTCAGGCAAAATGCGAGAAACTTAGCAAATCAACTAATGGTCTGCACATTGCTCGGTTGGCGGCCCGTCTACGCCGAGGTTGGATCGGGGTGTATGTCACCACGTCGTATTTCTCGCAACACGTTCAGCGCGAAGTGTTAGTTGATAGATACCCCGTAGTGCTCGTCGACGGGGCTCGCCTCGCAACTGTGCTGCGTCGTTATCTGCTCGATAACGGCGTCTCGCTCAGTGTTCTACTAGATCAGCTTTCAGAGCATTACGTAACAAGAATCGGTTATGGCGACCCCGAGGCCATCCTGGCTTAAGTCGGGAACTTCAGCTGGTAGATCGGTCGTGCTAGTGCACTGAAGTGCAAGGAAAGTTAGTACCTCCTGTAGGCCTCGATTCGAGTCGTCTGCCCCGACCGGGTCATGTGAGGAAATTGGTAGGGACAAGAGCAAGAGAGAATCAAAACCTCAACCTCTTTCAACTGGACGTCAAAACGGCGACCAGGTCTGGAAGGGTGCAGTTGGCCGACGGGCCCCTTTCTTTGAGGCAGTGAGAGAGGTTGCGGTCCTGTAAAAACGTTTTGGAAGCTTGTAAGTCTGGTGTGCAAGGAGGTCAGTTGACCTTAACAATGATGTGTAAGAGCGTGCACAAGGAGACATAGTTCGACGGATTGTCGAGTCTGGGGGCGTGGTACCATAATTAGTCTAATGCTTGAGTGGGGTTTCAAACAGCTGGACAGGGACGACCCGATCCGAGGCGGAGCACAAAATTACGTTATTAGCCGAAAGGTGCATAACTTCGTACGAGAGTCGATCCAGAACTCGTGGGACCAGCGTCGAAACTCAGTGGAACCAGTCAGAGTCGTGTACTCATTTGCGGATCTAGAGGGCCCTGAACTCGTGCAGTTCCTCGAAGATATTAACTGGACTTCAGGTCTGGAGGAGCATCTTCGTGCGTGCGCTGGGCAGAAGAATCATGACAAACCTAAGCTCCGCAACAGTTTAGGAAAGTTTGACGCGGGCAAGGTGCGTGTTCTTCGGGTGTCTGACCACAACACAAGAGGTTTGACCGGCCCGGAGTTAGGCGAGGAGGGGAACTTCTGCAAGTTGTGCCGTAACGAGATGATCCCTTCCGAGGGTGGCGCGGCCGCCGGTCGTGGCGGGGCGTTCGGCGTTGGAAAGTCTGTGTACTGGTCCTTCAGCGGACTTAATACTGTGGTTTTCAGTTCGGTGTACCGAGACGAGAGTGATGTCGAGGCAACGCGGGTCTTCGGACGCACATACCTTCCGACGCATCAACTTGTGCCTGGTAAAGGCGAGCGTCCTTACTCGGGGGACGCATTTATGTGTGTCCGTAATTCCAATGGTGACAGAGTTCCATCGGATTTCACTACTGCGGGGATCGGGCATGGATCGCTCCTTCACAGGGACGCAGGCGACTACGGAACATCAATTGTTGTCGTAATGTACGAAGAAGTCGAGAGCGAAGAAGAACCCTCCTTGGGTGATATCGCGCAGAAGTTCCGTGACGCTATTGTGGCGAACTTCTGGCCCCTGCTACATGATGGGTCGCTTGAAGCTGTGGTCGAATGGCGTGACCGTGGCGGATCAGTATCAGCATCGGTAGGTGTTCCTGAGGAGTTCGCCCCCTTCACACGAGCGTTGATGCAGTCACAGGATGACGATGTGTTCGCTTTAAGATCTGCCCCTGAAATTCTCCAGCCTGGCGAGACTGTATTCTTCGGAGGAGAAATCCAGATTTCTGCCCGAACAGACAAGGACGACCCGAAGCCTGCGACCTCCGACGGAGCCGTGTCCGTGGCGGTTACTCGTCTGACCGAAGATGAGAAGGCAAAGTTAATGAATTTTGAGGAGCGATACGGCGAGCCCAAGTTCAAGTTCGTGAACCGAATCGCTAATATCCGTGGCGCGCGAATGGTGGTAGAGAACAGGGAGTACGTGACCGGAGCCTGTTTTGACCATGTCGGAGTTGTGCGCGCTGGTCGCTTCCGTGACTTGGACGGAGTTGTGACTCAGGATGACGAATTAATCGAGCAGTTTCTCCGCGACAGCGAACCACCGGCTCACGACGAATGGGAGTTCCACGACAAAGTCAAGAACGCCTACGCCAAGCCGTGGAAAAACGTGGTCCCCAACATGTTCAGCGACGTTGGCTCAAAGGCGCGCAAGCTGCTCCGTGTAGTTCTGCAGGGAACCGAAGACCGGCCTGATGGCCTCGCCAAGCTGCTGGCCGGGCGACCAGTTGGCGGTGAGATTATTGTTCCGACAGGTTTCCGATTCCGCTCCAACGTCGACTCCTGCGAATTCGACATCCCGAACAAGGTTGCTCGTTGCACGGCATCGGTACGCAGACTTGGTGGTACAAGACGGGCACGCTTGCCTTGGACTGCAACAGTCGGCATGGAGGCTGTCGGCGAACAGGGCGATGAGCCCCTACATCATCGCTCCGCGACTGTCACGGAGGGTCTTTCCGCAGTACCAAATGGAGCTGCGACGAATGTGAGTTCCTTTACCGTGTCAGTTCCGGCTGACAAGGACAAGTTTGAGATTGTGATTGAAGTTTCGCTTCTATCTCTCTCCGACGCGGTGATCCGGCGTCTCCGTCTGGGTCTTGCTGTAACTGCCAAGGACACTAAGTGACACGTCGCGGAAGTACACCGTTCCTACAGACGGTTTTCGAATCCGAGCTTGTGGTCCATGCATCCAAGTCCGGAATAGGTCAACAGTGGGAGGAAGTTGACCGAAAATCGACCGAAGGGGCCTCCTGGGAGGACTGGCAGGTGTACTTCGGTGAGATCCGGGATAATGGTTATGACCAACTTCGACTGGTCGTCACATCCAAAGGTGACATTGGACTTGACGAGTACAGGTCCAGCGAAGGTAATGGTGAAGAGTTGGTCTTCGGGTTCGCTGTCGTGTCGAGCCAGAACCGCCGTCGATATTTCGAAATGGGTAGCATCACCCTGCAGTCGGGACAGTACTTCGCGAGCTGCACTCTCGACCTGAAATTGAACGAAATACACGGCGAAGTCCTTGTGGAACCAATGATCTTGGCAGCCAAAGACTTGCCTGGCCCGAAGAAATGGATTCCTGTCACCAAGGGAACAATTGTGGGAACTAGCAACCTCATTCGACTCCGCGAGGTTTCCACCACCGGCCCCTTCGGGGACATTTTCGAATTCAAGTGGTTGAGCTTCTCTTCGGCTGACAATGTCTCTTCAGGGGAGTGGTTCGACATAGATCTCCTCTATCCGGGAGACCGCCCTGTCCTGTATCTCAACGAGGATATCGAAAACTTCCACTATCTCATGAATATGAAGGACCAGGTCATGGGCAAGCCGAGTGCAAAGGTGAAGTCGCGTCGCGCCATGGATTCGTCCCTCGCAGTGCAAGTGATGACTGAGGCACTAGCGGCAGTTGCACATCGGATTGCTGAACTGGCGTCGCAGAGGAGGCTCGAGGATCCGAACGAGTCTGAGTTCGGATCAATCTTCGACGAGCTATCTGTCCACGAACAGACGATCGTAGAAGGATGGCGACATTTGCTCGGAACGTCGTCGGAGCACAAGAACGGCTCCTCGGTTTGTGCTGAGATCGGGGCAATGAATTCGAGCGACTTGTTGATGCACCTCTCAAGTGTGATGCCACGTCGAATCCGTGCCCAGGCGGAGATGGAGACTGCAGCTCAGTACATCATCGCCGGGGGATTGAAGCCTGAAACTGTCGAGGAGGATGCGTGAACTCCAACGTTATACTTCCCGGGGTGCTCCGCGACAAGGGGCAGATTGCCCAGGTGTTGCGTGGTGAGGCTTCTCTTGCTCCGCAGGATACTCACGGGATCGATGTTGTCGCTGTTAGAACAGCCGCCACCAGAGCAACGGCCGATCTCGAGGCAAAAAAAGGGTTCGGCGAGGTGGACAAAGCGCTAGCCCAGGTACTTCACAAGGAACTCGAACCGGTGCGCGCAACTTCGCCCTGGGTGTTGAACGACCCGCTCATCTGGCAGTGGTTGGCATTCGACCCACTCCGCGAGTACACGTTGCGTCGATGGTGCGATGGCGCGGCTTGGCTGGACGACCCCGCTCAAGAAGTTCCGACCGGCGCGATGCGATTTGTTCTGACGGCAGGAAGTGTGAAGACACATGCCCGCCATTCGGCACGTCGGCTTTACTTATACGCCGATTGTTCTCACGCATTTGACGGAACGTACAACCATCTCGCCAAGATTCTTGAGGTAGACCCGGACATACCCGGTGCAGTCTTCGAGCGGAAGTTGGGTCTGTCTCCGTTGATTGCCCTCGTGCTTGTCCGGGTCTCATCAACGTTCTCGTCAACCAAGAAGACATCGACCACTAAATCGGTGTCAGCCAGGGATAAACGACGTAATTTTTTCCGACAAGTGAATTTCCTGGTTTCAACTGTTGCGGTCGAATATCTCGACGAAGCAACTATGACGAGCTACTTCAACGACATCGCGAACGAAATTAAATGAGGTTCGGAGTGCAGTGAAGTTTGGCGATTGGCCTCAACAGGATTACTTGTGTCGCGCAGCCATGTGCGGGGCAGTCGATGCGCCACCCAGTCGCGGGGAAGAGGGTGGAGCGTACCTACCGTATTGAAATACGCCGATCCCAGGGTGGCGACGGACGGCGTGCAACGTGTGGCCCGTGACAGGAGACCGAGCCGAATCCTCGACTCACGCCCGAACTAGTGTTCTGGTGCTATGGCATCGCAGACCAAACGCCTCCACGATTTTACCTTCGCAGATCTTTTCGCGGGTATCGGGGGTATGCGAATGGCCTTCGAGAACGCAGGTGGGGCTTGCATTCTAACATCGGAAATCGACCCGCACGCACGTGAGACGTACAAGGCACAGAAGTGGAAACACAATTTGACCGGTCACCAATACGTTCACGACGTTGAACGGTTGGGCGAAATGGAGCCCGATGAGTATCCGGCCGATGAAATCGATGTACTTGTTGCGGGGTTCCCTTGCCAGCCCTACAGCATTGCCGGCTTGCGCCAGGGGCTCCACGATGAAAAGGGTCGAGGTCAAGTGTTTCTCTCCATGCTCGACATCCTCCGAACCGCCCGCCCAAAGGCTTTTCTGCTGGAGAACGTGAAGGGGTTGAAGTCTCATGACAATGGGAAAACTGTCAAGTTCATGGTGGAAGAGCTTGAGAAGTGCAACTACACGGTACTCGAGCCCCAGGTGTTGAACAGCATGGTCCACGGTGGCGTTCCCCAGAACCGTGAGCGGCTCTTCATCATCGGATTCCACGAGAACTTGGGTCCGGTTGATGCAGTAGTCGAGGGGAAGCTTTCTGTGGTTCGCTCGGAAAGGGTCTTCTCATGGCCCGGCGAGATCGAGCTGAAGAGAAGCCTCGTCGACTTGCTCGATAAGGAGGGCGTCCCGGAAAAGTACGTGTACACATCCGAGAAGTACGACTGCTATGCGGAAATTGCTGAGGTGGTCACCCGGACTGATACTGCATATCAGTGGCGACGGGCGTACGTGCGCGAGAACAAGAGCGGAGTATGCCCTGCATTGACGGCAAACATGGGCTCCGGTGGGCACAATGTCCCTCTTGTGAAAGTCGGTAGGCAAATCCGCAAGCTGACACCACGCGAGTGCGCACGGCTTCAAGGTTTCCCTGAGAGTTTCGCGTTCCCGAAGGGTATGGCCGATGCCCACCTTTATCACCAGTTCGGAAACAGTGTTACAGTTCCGTTGATTCAGCGTCTGGCTAAGGAAATCACGAAGGTCATCTGATGCTTCCCCGCGACGCAGAACGTTACGAGTACCTCCTTGCTTCGATAGCAAACATTTCCGGGTTGTTCAGCAAGTCGGACGTGCCCTACGTCGATTCAAGGTTTGTGGAAAATCTATTCGTGACAACGACCGGCGCCGTCGACTGTGGCAGGGCAGACATGTCGTTCGATGCATTGCTCCCCGGCGGAATCGGAGTGGGAATCAAGACGTTCGTCGGTGGCAATGCATGCCACAAGAATGAGAAGGTGGCAGAGTTCACGACTCTTGCGAGGGAAGGCCATTTCCGCGGTGTTGGAAAGAAAGAGCTCGTGCGGCGGATTGCCGTGGCTCGAAATGCTCGCATCTCGGCGAATGCGGCGGAGTATGCGATCGATCTCGACAAGTGCGTGTACCACTGTCTGATTCGCCTACCCGGTGGGGCAGTTGTCCACGAAGAGCCATATCGCCTGATCGACGTGTCTAATCTCCGGCCACTCACGAAGTCGGGTCACCCAGCAGAAGGCTGGTCCGATATGGGCGAAGGCGTGTTCTTCACCGATGGCATCTCGAGGTACTCGTATAGCGTCTCAAAGAATGTGTTGATCAAGCGCTTCGAGTTTGATCCCACATCCGGATTTATGCCCCTCGCTATCCACCCGGACCCCTTGTCCCTACTTGACCAGCTAGTAGGTCGGGCCCCGAGCACGCGTCGTACAACGATGGCAAGCTCGTCCGCAATGGCAATTGACGTCAACGAAGACCCCGGCAGACCGGGTATCGACTACATAATCCTACCCTTGTATTCCCCTCGCGACCACGTCGTGCACCCGAAGTCAGGAATTAACCAATGGAATGCCGGTGGACGCACCCGAACATTCGGTGAGGCATATGTTTTGATTCCTGCCGAACTGAGAGATCAATTCCCAAGTTTTTTCCCGCCCCAGCATGAACATTTTGATCTCATTCTTCCGAACGGAAATGCAGTGCGACGCGCCAAAGTGTGTCAACAGGGGGGCAAGGCGCTCATGACCGAAAGCAACATTGAACTTGGACGTTGGTTGATCTCCGTAATTGATCCCACCACTCGTCTCAGTGACTTCGGTGGCCCAGTCGGTAGGCGACGTCCTTATACGTACGCTGACCTTGCGGCCATTGGGTCTGACTCTGTGATGATTCGGCGCGAGGGGAAGGGAAAGTCGGCAAAGTATTCGGCAAAGTTTGCGTCGCTTGGCTCATACGAGGACTTCATGGAGTCCAACGGCTCCTGACGGACACTTTATTTCGGGACTGGTACATTGCTCGCTGGCGTTTTAGATGCACCTTGGTCGAGTAAATCAAACCAGTACCAAAGTTTAAACTCGAGACTGAGTACGAGGGTAGGTGTCAGTGGATCAGAGATGGATGTCGCGTCAAGATCAATCAGCCCCTTTGAGCGATTTCCGGTCGGCCAAAGCTGTGACCATCGCTTGAACGCCTCTGGCGGTGTGTCCCGTTCTGCTCGTGTAAGCAAGTCAGTCCGTGATTCACAGAGTGAATTGTGGGTTAGATCTCGGAACAATCCCTCGTTCTTACCGACCACCGAGGCTCGGGCAATCTGATCAGCTGGAACCCGCTTTTATCCTCTGATCACAATGCCGAGGAGCTCAGTATTTGACATCATCCTTGAGAGGGTACTAGCGCATCGGGTATCGGAAATATCTGTTCCCTAGTTCACTTTTCGCTGAGGGGACTACTTGCAATGTTTATTGTGACTTGGCCCTCTTGTGCCTCTTGCGCGGACTAGATATTCGCGTTTCTGGACGAGGTGCTCCTCAGGTATCTTTGGAGTAGGCGAAAAGGACAAATGTGAGAAAAACTTTTGGGGAACGTTTCTCTTTTGATACCGATGATGTCCGGGTTGGCGGATTTGCTCAGGTCTACCGAGGAATAGACCTCAATTCTCGACCACCTAAAGAGGTGGCGGTGAAGATACTTGATGGGACGGTAGCCGAGGAGCCATTGTTAAAGACGTTTTACGACCGAGAGGTTGAATCTCTCCTAACACTCGAGCATTCGAACATCGTTGAACTTATTGACGCTGGAGTGGATGGGGATGGCAAGTATTACCTAGTCCTTGAATGGCTTGAAAGTGACCTACGGACTTGGCTACAGGGGCGTGGCGAGCTCCCATGGGAAGACTTCATGCAGCATATGGGGCTTCCCTTGGTTGAAGCGTTAGCCTTCGCGCACGACCGAAAGGTCATTCACAGGGATATCAAGCCAGGAAACGTTCTAATAAGTTCGGGTGATATACCGAAACTTGCAGATTTTGGTATTGCCAAAATTAAGAATGACCTTACATTGTCTCCTCATACCACGGTTGACTTCATGTCTAGGCCATATTCACCCCCTGAAATTGATTCGACCTTTTCTCGAGATGTGTTTGGTATCGGTGCACTCTTAATTGGTTGCATTAGCGGCCGTCATCTAGTTGATTATCCAGATATAGGTGTGGCTTTAGACACCCTTGACGTTCCGGGCCCCTTGACCGATTTGTTGGGACGTTGCACCAGCATGTCACCCGACCAAAGACCCAAGAATGGGCTCATATTGTTAGAGGAGCTAAAGGGAATCCTTAATGAACGAATGGTCAAACGGAGGACTGCTACCAAGATTCACTTAGCCCTTACAAAAAGCGTCGAAAACAAATGGGCTGAAATTACTCGCCAACCACCAGCGAACGCGCGAAATGCAATTCTTAAGGACCTCTCCGAAGGCGCGAGCCTGCGTCAAGCTCAAGATCCAGAGGCGTTTGGCCAAGTAGACGGTCGCCAAGTGTTTCTTGGGGGAATGGAATTTAGCTATCGTGCGGCTATTAGTGCCGATGGGCCTAGACCGCCTGTTCTCACACTCACAGGAATTGTAACGCGGCGACCAGGTGATGTTGAAAGAAGCATCAATTATGACTTGTTGCTTTCAGACTTTGTATTCACCTTTGATCAGTCTTTGAATGGAAACATTGCCCTGGCATCTCTGACTTATCTCGTCAACCAACTAGATAGTCATCAACAACAAAAGGAAAGGTACTTCGAAGAAAGAGAAGACGGTCGACTCTTGGAGCAATGGAAAGCTCAATTGAACGCTCGACAGGAAGTTGAAAAACGCCGTGAAAGACCAATCCGCTATCGAGGGTTTTCGCGCAATGCGAATAGAGTTCATTTTAAAAACATTGGCGACGTGGAGAGTGTTGAAATAGGTGAGCTTCGGAAGCTGGACACTGGGGATCCTGGATGGCAACCAGTTGGGGAAGTCGAGGCCGTTACTGAGGATGGAATTGATGTGTGGTTTGAATCTGAACCACAGCGAATCCCAAATTCGGGTCGCTTGCTTTTGGACACGTCCGCTGCAACTATAAAAATCGACAGAGAAAAGGCAGCCCTGAATGGACTGATTCACAGAGCTTCCGAAGTGGTTGAGCATTCGCTTCGAGACATAATTGTTGATCCTTCAATCCAGCAAGCACCAGACGTGGTGAAAGTGATTGATTGGAAACGTGATGGACTAGATGACGACAAAAAGGACGTAGTACAGGCGGCGCTTGGTTGCACCGGAATGTTTGCAGTTGAAGGTCCTCCAGGTACGGGCAAGACCACATTTATTGCGGAGTTGGTTGCACAAGAAATTGCTAGAAATCCGCGAGCGCGAATCCTTATTTCATCCCAGACAAACGTTGCACTTGATAACGCCCTCATCCGCATCATTGATTTTGTTGAACCAGCAAAGGTTGTCCGTCTCGCTGACCGTGCAGGGTCAAAGGTCTCCGGCGACGCAAAAGAGTTGCTTCTCGAGCAACAGGTTGAGCTGTGGCGCCAAAAGACAATTCTCAAGGCTCGTTCAGCATTCGAATCATGGTGTTCTGATAGAGGAGTAAAAGCTGCTGACTTGGAAGCAGCTGGTGTTTTGCACCAAATTGCTGAACTTAAAGAAGCCGAAACTGCGCATCGATTAACTTCTGAAGTGATTCAGCGACGATTGTTTGATGTGCGGAGTAGTCACCCCACTGAATTACTGAATCAAGAGGAGGTAGACGAACTCAACAGTGAACTTGACGAAGTAAAGGAAAAACAATTACAGGCTCGACGTGACTATCGGGAACTTGAGAAGCGGATTGACAAGAAGTTTGTAAGAAAAATGGGGTTTGACCTCGAAAAGGGTTCGCCGACAGACTTACGAAAACTTGCAAGTGAGCTATACGCGCCATTGGGGAACGATCGGGCAAAAGTCGACCTTTATGTCGCATGGTGCCTACGTCTTCAGAAAGGCCAAGAGTTTCTTGAGGCTATTGTCAATCAAACCCAAGTAATTGGTGGAACCTGCATTGGTATCGCACGGCACAAGGAAATCGGAAATTTGAAGTTTGACCTTTGCATAGTCGACGAGGCGTCAAAAGCAACGGCCACCGAGACTCTTGTGCCTCTCGTGCGGTCAAGGCGATGGGTTCTGGTTGGAGACCAGCGTCAATTGCCACCATTTCAGGAAGATGCACTTCGAGAAAGGGCACTGCTCGACGAATTCGACCTGGATGAGAATGAACTCAGGTCAACCTTGTTTGACCGAATGTTGAGAGGGTTGCCGGACCACAGCAAGAAGTCACTTCGCGTCCAGAGACGTATGACAGAAGCGATTGGAGAGTTGGTGTCGGAGTGCTTTTATGATGGCCTCCTCGTCTCGCGAGGCCCGGAGGCAATGGATGACATTCTTGGTGTATTGACAAGGCCAATCACATGGTGGAGTACCAGTGCTCTGCCTAAACGATTTGAAATTCCAGGCGGATATGACGGTAAGAGTTTTTCCAATCCAGTCGAAGCCAGGTTGGTGAGAGATCTACTTTCGCGGCTCTTATTTGCGCGCAACGCTGGAAAAGAGCCAAAAGAGCTGGAAATATTGGTAATCGCTCCCTACAGCGCACAAGTAAGTGACATAAGCAGGCAGATAGGCGGACTTGTGTCTCAACTTCACGGAGTTCGCATTGAAGTAAACTCAATTGATGCCGTTCAAGGACGAGAAGCTGACCTCGTAATCTTTTCAACAGTTCGCTCTAATGATAATTCGCGAGTTGGATTCTTAGCCTCAGACAAGAGGATAAATGTTGCCCTATCTCGGGCGAGGAGGGGCTTAGTTATTGTCGGCGATTCACTGTTTTTGTCAAATGCACAATCGCCGTTCAAGGAAGTATTGAGCTTTATCGAGCGCAAGCCTAATTGGGCGCGAATAGAGACTGTCGCATGACTTTTGACGACGCGCGAGTAGCTGAAAGATTCGCTTCGGTGCGACCTGGGTACAAGCTCTTAGCTTGCGAAGCTGCTGCTCTTCCACAGTTTCTAATCTCAGCTCCAGTACTAGTCCAACAGCGATTGCCGATACCGCCTATCGAAGAAGTTGTTCTGCGTGGGATAAGCGAAGGGCTGACTTCCGTTGACATGATAACAGAATTCCTAGGCCTTGACGAGGACCTAGTAAGTCTTTCGTTGTCACGACTATGGCAAAGCGACTACGTCGATATGCCCGTGGCTTCAGCGGGTAGGCGCCTTCGTCTGACCAGCCAAGGGCAGACAGCTCTACAAGAGTTAAGCGAGCTTGTACCGAGTGAGCTAGAAGCGTATTTTTCGTTCGATCGTTTGTTGTGGAGAGCGATTCCTATTGCTACAAGGGACCTTCTTCGTCCCAGGGATGTTGAGGAACTGGGACTACTCCGAATCAAACCTCGATTTGCGCGAAAGCCTCAAGTTGCTGAGATCCCGGCTCGAGATGTCGACCGTGCAATCAAAGAGTCGATGAAGAATGTCTTGAGTGATGCAAGTGTGCTCTTGGTGAAACGTATTGAGCGCGCAGAGCAGAAATTTCTATCGTGTCATGTGCTTGTCTACGAATCACTTGATGGCCTGGACCATGTATTAGAGATTTCTGTTAACGGACGTCTTCGCGAAGACATCCGAAATGCAATTGACAGAGAGGGTGGTGTCGCCTACTTCGATTTCGACTTCGCCCAGTCTGCACTTTCTAATTCTGCTGAGTTTCAACCTGTGATTGAGGTAGTTGAACGGGTCAAAACGCAAGTCATATCTCTTGATGTTGTTGACGAAGTGCGTCGACAGGCAAGTGTTGCTCCGGTTGAAGTGGCAAGCGTTGAGATTGCCGATGTTGCTACAGGGAGACCTGTGGCCATCGAGAATATGGAAGTTCGTCATATCGACACCTTTGAGCATCAGCCGTTTCTGAGCCAAGCGATAGCTGAAGCAAAGTCACGTTTGTTGATCATTTCTCCATGGGTGCGACGAGCCGTCGTACGTCGTGAATTTCTCGACAACATGAGTTCAGCGGCAAAGCGTGGCGTAGAAATTCACATAGGTTACGGAATCGATTTACAAGGAAGTGATTGCGATGTCGATGCGCTTGAAAAACTTGAGAAATTAGCAAAGCAGTACAAAAATGTGCATCTGGCCTGCCTGGGCAGTACCCATGCAAAAATCTTGATATGGGACAACAACCAGATAACGACGAGCTTTAATTGGTTGTCTTTTCGAGGGGACCAAGACCGCACCTACCGTCAAGAAGTTGGTTTGCTCTTGCGAAATCAACAAAAAGTTGATGAATTCTGGACAGAACAAAAGGATTGGATTGAACGTGCCGCCAAGGAGGTGCGATCATGGAATTGAACATCTTGGCTCTCAGACCGACATGGCTTTTGCAAGTGGACGGCGTAGTTTCGTCAAGCAATTGACTGAAGGTCGCCGATGTTGAAAAAACATCTCACGCACCTCTGCATTCGACATTGAGCATCTCAGTTGCAAGATTTAGATCGGAGTCTTCGGTCCGAACAGGTGCGTACAGAATTCGAACCCCTGAGGAAATTCGCTTACGAAGAATCTTGACTGTGCGCAGTTTGAGTGGTCACGCCAATACCAACTTGTGCTCTTCTAGCGACGTGCTGAGTTTCTTCGGCAGTCGTTCTCCGAAGGCGACGCAGTATTCGCGGATCTGGGGGTCTTCGCATTGATCTTGGTGCCGATGGAGAGCCAGTGGTTGAAGTAGTCGGCCACGTTGTTGCCGCAGAAGGGGAGTATGGATATCGGGTTGAAGCGGAGTTTGCCGATCTGACCGCCTCCAGGCGCGGTGGACGTTGACGCCCGTATTTGGTCGATTTGTGGATTGAGGGTTTCTTGGCGATGCAAGAACATACAATTAAGAAATTGCATTTAATGTGTCCGCAGGCTATGCGTGGGTTCACCGTAAGCGAAAAAGTGGTCGGTAGCGTGTGCTGGCTATTGCTCGGCGACAGTGAAAGTTAGATTGCAAACTAGTGACCGGCGACGTCATTCACCTCGCCTCGGCAGACACGATTCCAGTCTTGAATCGAGAGCGTGCCAACGTGTCGTCCGACGAAGTGGCGTCTGACCTTCTCCGTCTTGTGGCCGACGACCGATTCGTGGTCGAGACCTGCTTCTTCCCAGTCGGTGAGGACCACGGCCCTCCACTTGCCGGCAAAGTGACTCGCCCTTGAGTAGATCGGTCGGACGATGTAGTAGGACGGCGCAACGGCGACGATCACGCACGGCCTGGTCTTTCCTACTTGTGGGTCCTCCTTCCCGTAGGAGACGAACGCTGCCTTGACGGCGCCGACGTCCGGGTGGTCGGTTGAAGCCTTGCGATACCTCGTGAGGTGACCGTGTCGGAGTTTTGTGACCGAAATCGGAAACTCCGGAACCGTCTCGACTCGTTCGTCTGAAGGTTTGGCGTCCATGGGACGCTTCGATCGGCGTGATCGGACGGATTTTTCGTTGCGCCGAGACGTGGACTCCTGGCTCCTCCGTGCGGCACGCGCCTCGCGCTCTGCGCGTCGCCGTTCCTTGCGTGAGGACTTCACTTCCTCGCTCGGTGTCGGCCTTGGTTCGGCGACGTTGACGGGTGACTCGTCGTGG
>VFQS010002255.1_pt1 | contig 16137 bp, 14 predicted proteins | sample 3512361 | NCBI WGS metagenome assembly VFQS01 (sample SAMN10412375, study PRJNA504923) | tailings metagenome | isolation source: Relicate 1 Philex TSF3 active mining | place: Philippines
GCGAAGTCGTTTCCCTTGAACAGAAGGGGCAGATCCAGGGCCATGGCCAGCCCATAGCTGAAGCAATCGCCCAGGTTGAGGCCGGCTGGATGGCGACGCTTGCCGTAACGGCGCCAGCCCTGCAGCGCCCAATGGAGGTGAGAGGGCTCAAAAGCCACGATCTGCACATCGGCGCGACTTAACAGCAACTCCAGCTCAGGCAAGCCCACGTCGTCGCCCAGGTGGCTGCAGACCACAATCTGGGCTTCGAGCAGGGTGGCGGTGCTGATCAGGGCGGTGGCAGCCTGGCTGAGACAGAGGAGAAGATCCTCCGCATCAGGCTCAACCTTGAGGATGGCTACCAGGGCCGATGTGTCGACAACCATCAGAGGAGCCTCAAACCGGCAGGCCCTGTTCGTCGTAGAGCGCATCCTGCAGCTCCTTGCTGGTGAGCCCTTCGGGCCAGGTCAGCCTTCCAAAGCGATCAAGCAGCTCCTGCACGTGTTGCTTGCGCAGACGAATTGCCTGCTCCTCAGACTCGTGACCAGAGCGCTCCAGCTCCGCCCGCAGGGCCTGGCGCACGGCATCAGTGACGGTGGTAGACCGCCGGGCCGCCAGCTCCCGGGCCATGGCATGCACCTCGGGATCCTTGATGTTCATGCCCATCGCCGCAGCAGGGTAGAAGGTCAACAGGATTCTACCCAGATACATAGACCACATCTTGTCGCCATCCACGGCAAGATCCAGCGCTAACTTGTCGCCATGGACGGCAAGCTTCCCGAGCCCATGCGCACTCTGTTGCGCCAGAAGCTGGTGGACAGCTGGGAGCAACCGCTGCCGCAGCTCACGCGCCGCGACACCTGGATCCCCAGGATCCCCGGCAAAACGCTGGCGGTGATTGGCATGCGCCGCAGCGGCAAAACATCGCTGCTCTGGCAGGAAGTGGCACGGCGGGTGGGAGAGGGTGCCGAGCGCAGTTGGCTGCCGATGCTCTCGCTCGAAGACGAGCGTTTGCTGGCCCATAACCCAGGCGTGGAACTGCTCGACGAGCTCCTGGACACCTACTTCCAACTGCAGCCCCAGGTACGGCAACCAGGGCCACAACGCGGCTGTCTCTTTCTCGACGAGATCCAGCGCATTTCCGGCTGGGAGGGATTCGTGCGGCGGGTCATGGACAGTGAACCGATCGACGTGGTGGTGAGTGGCTCGTCGGCCCAGATGCTCTCGGCGGAAATCGCCAGCACCCTGCGGGGACGGGCGGTGGAGGCCGTGGTGTTCCCCTTCAGCTTCCGCGAGAGCCTGCGTCACGCGGGCCTGGAACCGCAGCAGCCCAGCCCGCACTGGAGCAGTGCCGAGCGCTCCCGCTTAGCCCATCAGCTTGAGCGCTACCTGCACTGCGGGGGCTTCCCCGAGGCGCAAGGGCTGGAGGAGCGCAGTCGGCGGCTCCTGCTGAGCAGCTACGTGGACAGCACCGTGCTGCGCGATGTGATCGAGCGCCATGGCATCCGCCAACCCCTGGCTCTGCAATGGCTGGTGCGGCAGCTACTAGGGCACGGAGGGGGCAGCTTCAGCCTCAATAAGCTGCATGGAGCGCTGAAAAGCCAGGGACTGGCCATCAGCCGAGAGCATCTTGCCGAGCAGGTGCACCATCTCGACAGCGCGTTTCTGATCCGGTGCGTGGGTGTGGTGGGGGGATCGTTGCGCCGTCAGATGACGCTGCCGCGCAAGGTGTATCCCATCGACCCCGGCCTACTGCCGCTCTATGAACTGCAGGGCCGCAGCAATGTCGGCCACGCACTGGAAACAGTGGTGCTGCTGGAGTTGCTGCGACGTGGCGCGGAGGTGGGGTATCTGCGCAACAGCAGCGGCACCGAGGTGGATTTCCAAGCTCGCTTCCCGAATGGCCTGCGAGAACTGATCCAAGTGTGCGCCGATCTGAGCGATCCAGCAACGCGGCAGCGGGAGCTCAGAGCTTTGCTGGAGGCCATGGAGGAGCCATCAGGGCAGGGAGCTCAGCCTCGCCTGATCAGCCTGGAGCAACGGCGGCCCCATGGCGAGTGGCCGGAATCGGTGGCCTGGAGCAACGCGGTGGAGTGGCTCCTGGAAGACTGAGCGCCTCCACCACCGCCTCTTAGTCCGCCGGCGGACTAACGTTGATCCAGTGGCGGCCCGCCCCCGCCTCCCTGGGATCAAGCCAATGCCTGAACCACTCCGCACCGTGAATGTGCATGAGGCCAAAACCCACTTTTCGCATCTGATCGATGCGGCCCATGCCGGCGAAACGATCGTGGTGGCCAAGGGGGGACGGCCCTGGGCGCGGCTGGTGCCGCTCGAGCCACCGATCCCACGGCGCCAGCCTGGCGTGCTGGCCGGGCGCATCAGCCTGCCGCCCATCGAGGAGCTGCTGGAGCCGCTGCCTGCAGAGGAACTCGCCGGCCTTGAGCAACCGCTCCCGTGAGACTGCTCCTGGACACCCATGCCCTTCTCTGGTGGCTGGCGGAACCGGAGCGCCTGTCACCGGCGGCCCACGCCGCCATTGCCGATGGGAACAACCGGGTGTTGGCAAGCGCCGCCTCCGGGTGGGAGATCGCCACCAAGGTGCGTCTGGGCAAGCTGCCGGCAGCCAGCGAACTGGTGGACGACTTACCCCACCTGTTGGCAGCCCAGGGCTTTGAGCTGTTTCCCATCACGCTTCGCCATGGCCTACACGCGGGCGGCTACGCGATGCCACACCGCGATCCCTTCGATCGCCTGCTGGCGGCCCAGGCCGAACTGGACCAGCTCACTCTGGTGAGCCTGGATCCTGCTCTGCAGGCCTTCCCTTGCCGTTTGCTCTGGTGAGCCCAGAAGGATCAAGGGCGCGTCCAGATGCAGCGGCCCACGCGCTTGATGTGGGCCAGCAGCTCGGCATCCAGCTGCTGCATCAGCAGCAGGTCGACCCGCCAGGGCAGCAACAGATCATCGATCGCAGCCAGCAGTGAGAGGTGGCTGGAGTGGCTGAGCCGAGGCGCATCGAGACAGAGATCAATATCAGACCCTGGTTGATACCGATCCATCGCCCGTGAGCCGAACAGCCAAATGGCCTCAAGTTCGGGGTGGGCTGTCAGCAGAGCCAGCAGTTGCCGCGACGGGCGCTCGGGGATCCCGGGGAGAGCCGATAGGCCGATGGTTTCTGAGGGAGTGCTTGGGTTGGTCATGTCGACTCTGCCAAACGTCGCTGTTCCAACCTGTCTCGCAGGTGCTGAAAGCAGGGCAGGTAGCTGCCGGTGATCTGAGCTGCTATGGCATCAGCCGTGGCTCGGTTGTAGCCGTGGCTGGTGAGGTTGCGATCCTGAATCATCTGCATCCAGGTTTCGCCCGCATCGATCAGTCCCAGACGAAACGCCTCGCGCAGGGTGTCGCGCGAGCCAAGCAGCGAGGTGTTGCCCTGGCTGCGCAGCAGATCCCGCAATGTGTTCCAGGCCAATTCAAAGGTGTATTCGAAGGCCTTAATCAACCCCTGCTGTTCCCGTTCGTTCAATGCCGGGGGGTCGATGAAGCTTTCCAGCTGCGTGAGCGCCCGGCTGTAGTTGCTGAAGCGCTGCTGCCAGCGGATGTCTTCGGCCATCGGCTCACACCGGGTGCGTTCGCCACCGCAGTCTCTCGAACCGTCAAGGCCCCTGTCCCGGTAAGCTGCCTTCAGTGCTGGCTCGCCTGCTTCGATGCTCAAGCTGTTGCTGGGTGACCCCAATGCCCGCAAGCTGAAGCGCTACCAGCCGATCGTTTCCGATATCAACCTGCTCGAGGAGGAGGTTGCCCCCCTCTCCGACGAGGAGCTGCGAGGCCTGACGGCGGAATTCCAGGGCAAGCTCGCCGCCCTGCAGCTCGAGTGCAAAAACCGCGGCCTGAGCATCGAAACCACGCTCGAGCGGGAGCGAAAACTGCTCGATGAGCTGCTGCCCCAGGCGTTTGCTGTGGTGCGCGAAGCGGGCAAGCGCGTGCTCGGCATGCGCCACTTCGATGTGCAGCTGATCGGCGGCATGGTGCTGCACGACGGCCAGATCGCCGAGATGAAAACCGGCGAGGGCAAAACCCTTGTGGCCACCCTGCCCGCCTACCTCAACGCCCTCACCGGCCGGGGCGTGCACGTGGTCACGGTGAACGACTACCTGGCCCGCCGCGATGCCGAGTGGATGGGGCAGGTGCACCGCTTCCTCGGCCTCTCGGTGGGACTGATCCAGCAGGACATGGATCCCGCCACCCGCCGCCAGAACTACGGCTGCGACATCACCTACGCCACCAACTCAGAGCTGGGCTTCGACTACCTGCGCGACAACATGGCGGCGGACATCGCCGAGGTGGTGCAGCGCGAGTTCCACTACTGCGTGATCGACGAAGTCGACTCGATCCTGATCGATGAGGCCCGCACGCCACTGATCATCTCTGGCCAGGTGGAGCGCCCCCAGGAGAAATATCAGAGGGCCGCCGAGGTGGCCGCCGCCCTGGTGCGCGCCGCCGAACTCGGCAAAGACGGCATCGACCCCGAAGGCGACTACGAGGTGGATGAGAAGCAGCGCAACTGCACCCTCACCGATGAGGGTTACGCCAAAGCCGAGCAGCTGCTCGGGGTGAGTGATCTGTTTGATCCCCAAGACCCCTGGGCGCACTACATCAACAACGCGCTCAAGGCCAAGGAGCTGTTCGTGAAGGACGTGAACTACATCGTGCGCGGCAGCGATGCCGTGATCGTGGATGAGTTCACCGGCCGCGTGATGCCCGGCCGCCGCTGGAGCGATGGCCAGCACCAGGCGATCGAGGCCAAGGAGGGTCTGCCGATCCAGCCCGAAACGCAGACGCTCGCCTCGATCACCTACCAGAACTTCTTCCTGCTCTACCCGCGCCTGGCGGGCATGACCGGCACCGCCAAAACGGAAGAGGTGGAATTCGAGAAGACCTACAAGCTCGAGGTCACCATCGTTCCTACCAACCGCGTGCGCTCGCGGGCGGACTGGACCGATCAGGTGTACAAGAACGAAACCGCCAAGTGGCGCGCCGTGGCCCTGGAAACGGCCGAGGTGCACAAAACCGGCCGGCCGGTGCTGGTGGGCACCACCAGTGTGGAGAAATCGGAGCTGCTGAGCGCCCTGCTCGCCGAGCAGCAGATCCCCCACAACCTGCTCAACGCCAAGCCGGAAAACGTTGAGCGGGAAGCCGAGATCGTTGCCCAGGCGGGCCGAGCCGGCGCCGTGACCATCGCCACCAACATGGCCGGCCGCGGCACCGACATCATCCTGGGGGGCAACGCCGATTACATGGCCCGCCTCAAGCTGCGGGAGGTGTTGCTGCCGCGCCTGGTGCGACCGGAAGAGGGTCACAAACCACCGATGCCCCTGCAGCGTGCGCCGGAAGCGGCCCCCGGCTTCGGAGCAGCCTCGGCACAAGCAGCAACCAAGGCGCCGTCGGAGGCACGAGCGATCGGCGCGCTCTACCCCTGCGCGCTGAGCGACGCCACCGAACAATCGCTATCGGAGTTGGCCCATGATCTGGTGAAGGCCTGGGGTGACCGCCAACTCACCGTGCTGGAGCTGGAGGATCGAATCGCTCAGGCGGCAGAGAAGGCACCCACAAGCGACCCACAGGTGCAAGCCCTGCGCAACTTGATCGCACGCGTGAAAGCCGAATACGAAGCCGTCACCAAAACGGAAGACGAACAGGTGCGCCAGGCTGGCGGCCTGCACGTGATCGGCACCGAGCGCCACGAATCCCGCCGAGTGGACAACCAACTCCGCGGCCGCGCCGGCCGCCAGGGCGACCCCGGCTCCACCCGCTTCTTCCTCTCCCTGGAAGACAACCTGCTGCGCATCTTCGGCGGCGACCGCGTGGCCGGCCTGATGAATGCCTTCCGCGTGGAGGAAGACATGCCGATCGAATCCGGCATGCTCACCCGCTCGCTCGAGGGCGCCCAGAAGAAGGTGGAAACGTATTACTACGACATCCGCAAGCAGGTGTTCGAGTACGACGAAGTGATGAACAACCAGCGCAAGGCCGTGTACGCCGAGCGCCGGCGTGTGCTCGAAGGCCGCGAACTGAAGCAACAGGTGGTCGGCTACGGCGAGCGCACCATGGACGACATCGTGGAGGCCTACGTGAATCCCGAGCTGCCGCCCGAGGAGTGGGATCTGGGTCGCCTGGTGAGCAAGGTGCAGGAATTCGTGTATCTGCTCGAAGATCTCAAGCCTGAGCAGCTCAGCGGCCTCTCAGTGGAGGAGCTCAAGGCGTTCCTGCAAGAGCAGTTGCGCAACGCTTACGACATCAAGGAGGGCCAGATCGAGCAACAGCGCCCCGGGCTGATGCGCGAAGCCGAGCGCTTCTTCATCCTCCAGCAGATCGACACCCTCTGGCGCGAGCACCTGCAGGCGATGGACGCCCTGCGGGAATCGGTTGGACTACGGGGCTACGGCCAGAAAGATCCACTGATCGAATACAAGAACGAGGGTTATGACATGTTCCTGGAGATGATGACGCAGATGCGCAGGAATGTGATTTATTCGATGTTTATGTTCCAGCCTGCAGGATCTACGCAACCTGTATAGCCACGATGCTCACGTTCCCGCAAAGACTCTGGAAGAACCGCGAGTTGTGGTGGAGACTAACGGAGCGTGAAGTGTTAGGACGATATCGAGGCTCACTGCTCGGTATCGGCTGGTCATTCATCACTCCGCTAGCGATGTTGGCGGTCTACACGTTTGTCTTCTCTCAAGTGTTTAAAGCACGATGGGGTGGCCTTGAACAAGCTGGACCTCTTGGATTTGCTGTCAATCTCTTTGCTGGTCTAATCGTGTTCAACCTGTTCAGCGAATGCCTGAACCGCGCACCTGCACTGGTGGTCTCCAATCCCAACTATGTGAAGAAGGTTGTTTTCCCACTTGAGGTTCTCGGCTGCGTTGCAGTGGGCAATGCTGGCTTTCACGCACTCACAAGCTTATTGATACTAATCATATTTGAACTAATCTCTTTGCATCATATACCTCTAACACTTCTATGGCTTCCACTGATCTGGCTACCGCTATTCCTCGGATCGTTAGCTTGCACTTGGTTTTTGAGTGCTGCTGGCGTATTCCTGCGTGACATAGGCCAACTGATCGGCGTGGGGTTAAACATGCTCATGTTCCTCAGCCCAATCTTCTTTCCCCTTTCGGCTTTACCAGAAAGGTGGCAACCTTTACTCCAAATCAACCCGTTGGCTCAGGTGATCGAACAAACTCGACGAGTAGTCGTTGAAGGTTTAAATCCTGACTGGACCTACCTAGTTGTAGGCACACTTTTTACACTAGCAGCATGCGAACTGAGCTTCCGCGGGTTTCAGAAGTCTAAAAGGGCTTTTGCCGATGTTCTCTAAAGAGATGGCACCGACTAACCCTATCAAAGACATTGCTATTAAATGCACAAGTCTAGGCAAGTGCTACCAGATCTATGAAAGCCCAAAAGCCCGACTAAAACAGGCAATCTGGCGTGGACGAAGAAGGTACTACAAGGAATTCTGGGCGCTCCGGGATGTAAGTTTTGAAGTGAGACGTGGTGAGAGCTTTGGAATCATTGGCCACAACGGTAGCGGCAAAAGCACACTGTTGCAATTGATCTGTGGCACCCTCACTCCCTCAGAAGGTATTATTAAGACAAACGGGCGGATTGCTGCGTTACTAGAGCTGGGAAGTGGCTTTAACCCAGAATTTACAGGCCTGGAGAATGTCTACCTAAATGCTTCAATGCTTGGCCTAAGCAAAGAAGAAACAGAAGAACGGCTTGACGACATCCTCGCTTTCGCAGACATTGGCGATTTTGTCATGCAGCCAGTGAAGACATATTCGAGCGGCATGGCACTAAGGCTTGCTTTCGCTGTAGTTGCACACACCAACGCTGATATTTTAATCGTAGATGAGGCGCTATCGGTTGGTGATGCTTTCTTCACACAGAAGTGCATGCGCTTCATCAGCCGCTTTAGGCAAGATCATTGCTTGCTTTTCGTGAGTCATGACTCAAGCGCGATTACTTCATTATGCGAGAGCGCGATAATGCTGAAGCAGGGCAGGACCGTCGCCCTTGACACATCAAGAAAGGTCATAGAGCTATACACAAAGGAAATTTACTCGACATTTCAGGATGTAGAGCAGTCCGAGAAAGAAAGCAACGACTCGAAGCCGTATACAGGGGAGGCAAAAGAAACTCAGAGCATTGAGCCCGCCGACTGGATTGATTACCGAACACAACTAATCAACAATTCAAGCACGCCTAATTTATTCACCATCACGAGGTTCGAAGAAGAATTGAGCAATGCCGAAAGCTTCGGAAGCGGACGTGCGATCATAAAAGATGTGACACTCGTCGATGTTGCCACTCAAAAACGGATTGTCACAGGCCTAGGAGGCGAAAGAATACGGTTAAGAGTTGATGCCCTTTCGCTTGATACAATAGATAACCCAGTCGTTGGTTTCCTTTTAAAGAATGACAAGGGGCTTATACTGCTTGGCGACAACACATTGAATCAGAGAACAGAACCGAAAGGCAGCGCCTATGGAATACTTCCAAAAGGCACGCAGTACTACGCGGAGTTTGAATTTACACTGCCACTTCTGCCAAGCGGAAAGTATTCCTTTACCATTTCACTCGCTGAAGGCAGCCAGGAAGTGCATAGTCAACTTCAGTGGATGAATGATGCATTGTTGTTAGAGTCATTAAATAGCTGTATATCTGCTGGGCTCGCCGGGGTGCCAATGCACAGGATTGTGTTAGAATCAGTAAATAACGGCGAGGGCCAGTGATTCCCAACTCACTAGCAATCAATCCCAATTATTTGGCACCCTCTGCGTGGTGGCAACACGTTCCAATAGCTCATTGGCTTGTTGAAGAACTCAAGCCAAGCAGAGTTGTAGAACTTGGAACTCATTATGGCGTTTCTTTTTTTGCATTCTGTGAAGCGGCTGAGCGACTTTCAGCTGACTCATTTATTTATGCAATAGATACGTGGGAAGGCGATGAGCACGCTTCGTTTTACAATGATGACGTATTCACGAAAGTGGAAGATCACTGGAGGTCAAACCACAGAGGACTTTCTACACTGATACGATCCAGATTTGACGATGCTGTTTCTTATTTTGATGACAAGTCAATAGATATCCTTCATATCGATGGTCTACATACCTACGAGGCTGTCAAGCATGACTTCGAGACATGGCTTCCAAAGATGAAGGAGGAGTCTCTCGTATTATTCCATGACATAAATGTTCGAGAAAGAGACTTTGGGGTGTGGAAGCTATGGAAAGAACTAAAGAGTAGATATAATACACGTGAAGTTTTGAATGGCCATGGATTAGGCATTTTAATTTTAGGCACTAACATGGATTTGAAGCTATCTGGCTTCAATGACCTGATACAAATTTTTCAAGCAAAGGGTGAGCTGCTTGAAAGTATTGCTCAAATAACACCCGGTGGAAGCTTCGGGGTCCATCCACTAGAACAAGCGCGTACTGAACTTGCAGATGCACGTGCTGAACTTGCAGATGCACGTGCTGAACTTGTAGAAGCACGCGATGAAGTTGAAAAGGCAAGAGCTAGAGCAAAGCAAAGCAAAGACAACTTAGAAATGATTCATGCATCAAGGATGTGGAAGTCTTTAGAACCCGTGAGAGTTTTCATGGACAGTATAAAGAGTTTTATCAGAGTGAAACATTGAGCTGTCTAGCAGGCAGTTATAGGTGTTTTGCCCAGGATGAAGAGAGCATATACTAACTCATTGCTCACAGCTATGCAGGCTGGGAATAGAGTCAAAGAGTTCATTGTCGACAATCAGTTCGCTTCTTGCTCATGGTCTAAAATTGATTGACCAGAAACCAACAGAACATTAGGCATAACTAGAGATTAGCCATGTTAAGAGAGGCACTCAAGGCTGCGCAACCACACAAGCTCAGAGCCTTTAAGAATTTGCTTCGCAATGCGCTATTTGCGCCTAAGCTTGTATTTGGTGACTACAAGACTATTCACTTTATACTCTCCAGGCGTAAGGATTTATCAGTTTTCTTTGATCCTACGTTTTACTCAATTAGGTACATGAATGGTAAGGCGGGATCCTGGGAGGCTATCTATCACTTCACTCGCAAGGGATGGAAGGACATGCATGATCCGAACCCATTCACACATCTAAGATTTGTTAGGGCTTATTATACTGATCAGTCAAAAGACATTGCAAGCCTTACAACCCTACTTGGCAGTAGACTGTACTTGAACGCACTTCTTGCTTGTCAGTGCACCTATCAGGAAATTGCAAACGCATCAGATACAGATGATGACGAGACACTACGTCGACTTCTTGTATTTGAGCCGCAGTCCTACAAGGCTAGACAGGCCGACCTTGTCAACATTGGTCATGTGGGTACAATAAGGCATCTATTCGAAAGTGGTCTTTCGGAAAGTCGACTATCAGAGAGCTGTGCTTTCAGGCATTTTAATATTCCATTTGATAATAGGAGTAGCGACTATACTAATCTATCGGCTCTAACTTCGCCACTCGGGGATTCACGTCATAGCTTTATATCACTACCAAAGAGCAGCCGTTTAGACCATCAGGGAATAGACCCTTCATTGAACAGGATTCAGCTAGATGGAATTACCATTGGCATAGTGTTATACAGAAATACCAGGGAAGAAGTAGATCGGGTTATAGGTTCTATTGTCGAGAACATGAAAGATACGACTAGTGAGATTAGGCTCATGGTCTACGACAACAGCCCGGGAAACACAGACTATGGGTTTGACAGATCAGTTATATATTCAGTACTCAATGACAAGTCAAATCCAGGATTTGGTTATGGGCACAACTCTCTAATGTCACGGGCTTTCTCAAGCGGCAGCGATATATATATAGGACTTAATCCAGATGGGTTCCTACTGCCTTCTATCCTGCATAGAGTTCTAGAATTTATTCGGTCAAAGCCTTCTGGTATCTTGCTTGAACTAAATAGCTTCCCTTTGCCTCATCCAAAATGGTTTGATCCTCATACTGGGGAAACTGACTGGGCATCTGGTGCAGCATTTGCAATTGATAGGCTAGGCTATTCGAAGACTAAGGGCTTTGATCCACTATTTCCTATGTATTGTGAAGATGTTGATTTGTCTTTTCGCTTTAGAGTTAGTGGACTTGGCGTCTTTGTTACACCATTCTCCGCCTTCTTCCATGACATAGTGCCTCGTAGGTATCAGATAGATGACCCCCGAGTCATTAGATCAATGATTGGTGAATGGTGTCTTTGCACCAAGTGGGGCATAAGCGGACGTGCAGAAAGGATCAGAAAAGAGATAATAGAAAGAGACAACTCTGTTATTCTTCCTAAGATTAAGCCATTTGGGGGTAAGACACCAGACTGTATACGCGATCTCTTTAGTTATGAACGCTTCGCCAGGAGTCTTTTTTGGTAATCTGAGGTATGTCAATGACATTTAGAGTCACAGTTGGAATTCGGTTTCATGACATTTCTCGCATTGAACTGCTCTCAAGATGTTTGCTGTCTGTTAGTGGACAGACTGGAGTTGAAACGGATGTATGTATTGCTGTTCAAGGCCTTGAATATGATGAATTGAATACAGTGACCGAGATTGCGGGGAAATACCTTCGTATCTCCGAAGGAGGAACTCTGAAAGTTATTAACATTCCCAATCCGAACAAGAGAGATCTGCGATCAAGACTTTTGAACTATATAATAGATTATCACTATTGTCTGCCGGGGTCACAGTTTCTTATTTTTATTGATTACGACGATATTTGGTTTTCCCATGCACTGTCGACATTAGTTAGTTCGCTGATATCCGGGTCCTTTGCGCTGTCATACGGCGATGTACATGCCGCTGATTTGGCTTGGACTAATGGTTCATTTGTGGTAAGAGACATTCGCGATGTCTTTGGGATCTCTGGAAAGTCTAAAGCCGATCTGAGAACTGGTAACTTTTTGCCATTGCATTCATATATGTTCCACACCAAGAATCTTGCCAAGGATATGCTGAGATACGACGAAAGCCTTGCTCGATTAGAAGACTATGATGTTTTACTCAGAGTTGCAAGCTCATGCCCAGTTAACTCATCAGAACGCTGCAAGCTTATAGGATTATATAATTTTTATACAGACTATCGAGAGGAGACAATTGGTTCACAAGTAAACACTATGCATAGCCCGTTTGCCCATAGTTCTGACAGAAGTCTGAATGGATGTGATTTAGAGCGGGATTCTCTTAGATATATACTAGAGTGCAATTGTGGGCTTGAGTGGAAGACGTTTGTAGGTGAGTTAACTTGATGTGCTTACGAGTCGACGGCTTTGCTCGGAGATGGAGTCAGAAATGCAACTTGTCATTAGCCTCGTAGGTTTCAGGAAGGTTGATATGCCTTAGATGTGTAATCCGACCACATTGTTCAGCAGCTAACCAAGGGATGTGAGCTCATCAGTGTCAGCGTGCCACCCTCGTCCCCAGAGCGGTGAATTTCAGGAAAGTTGTCACTCCTTAGCTGCCGTTCAGACGACCTGAATCAAGGTTAGCTCCATAATTGGACTGGGCTCTTCGAGTGGCTTGTTGGTCCACGCCTCTTCTGGTTCATTCCAACAGCCCCCTCTGCATGCAAAGTTGAGACCTCTCAATGTAAAGTCCAACACCTTACGCTTTCACCTTCATGCTGGATAGGATTGATAAGCGGCAAGGACGCTCGATATAATGAAAACTAAGAACACCAAAAGCAAGCGATGACAATGAAACGAACAGCAAACCCTCTACGAAGTCATTCAAGATAAAAGCAGTCTGCCTGAGGTTCCAAAGGATCTGTTGGATAGGAAAGCTGTAGAGGTAGACCCCATAGGAGTAATCAACTTGAGGACCCCATGGCCATTGGATCATCCAGCAAACACAAATAGAATATGGAAGAATTACTGGGGATACAATATTGAATATTCTAAGGTCCACATAGTAGGAAGCAACCAAAAGCACAATGAACAAGAACCCTATCTTCGGATTGATGTCAATACGGCTCGAATAGATTGCATAGATGATGCCACTTAACAGATACACGCCAAGAAGAAGATGACTATCGGTACCAGTTTCAAATCCGTAACCAGCTAATACGGCTCGCAGACCAATACGTGGGTGTTGTGGGTTCAGAGCAAGAAACGAAACTCCAGCTCCAAGCAGCATAACAAGAAGCCTTGGTGTCATACAGAACAAGGGAAACAGAATAGCGATTAGCAGGTATCCCATAATCTCGGGCTGGAGCGTCCACAAAGATCCATTAATCGCTTGGACAGGATTGTCAATCTTTAAATCAGTTGGCAAATAGAGATTCTGAGTAAATGCCAAGTTACGAAGAAAATAATCAGCAGAAGCATATATCAATCTTTTGTTGAAAGCCAAGGTGAGGTCGCTACCATTTCGGACGAAGCCTGCGAGTACTGGGATGAACAGCAAGGATGTGACAGTCAAGCAAGCGACATAACCTGGAATGATGCACGCAAACCGAAGCAACAAGAATCGTGGCGCACTATTCCGAGACCTACTAATAAAACAGAGTAACCCTGACATAAAGATAAACATATAAACTGCAAAGCTGCTGAGAGTAATGCCACCACTTAAAAAGCTTGGCCGAGGAATTGCGAGAAGAACATACTGATGATCTAGCAAAACAAAGAATGCCAGTATTAAACGTGATTGGGTTAGCCCGTTATTGTGGTCCTTGAGAATGTCACCGAGCTTAGCTACATCGCCTCCTTGTCATCAATAAGCTTTAAGTTTCTAAGTGATTATACGACAAAAGAACGATGCTTTTATTGTGCGGTGTTGAACGGCAAAGAGGGAGCGGCTCAGTCATTGCCGAAGGTGACCTGGTTTTGTGGGCAGACCCCATCGTCAACCTCTCAGGCGGGATACCGTCCCTGATAGGGGTTCCGACCAATGAGCAAGCGCCGAATGTCCGGTGACAACTACGTACGCGGCCCGCACCCTGATTGACACGGGACAGATGTGGAGCAATAAAACAAGATAGTGTCCAGTGCCTCAAACGGGCTTTGGCAAATGTATGCATGGAGCATGAGCCTTGGTTGGGCGGTAACCCCTGAACCGATAGTGACCTCACACCTGTGATCATCGGGTTACCCCAACAGTTCAGGGTTGACCCGCCTCACACTTGGCCGACCCGCTCGTGCTCTCAATGAGATTTGTCGCCTTGATCTGATGGGGCCAACCAACAAGACAGGATCGTGACTTGATCAGGAGCCTGGCCTATAGGTCCCATCACAGGTCTGTCCGCCTGTCCTGTTGATTGCTTTATCCCACCACCATCAGGCAACGATGGCATCTGCAACCTTGACACAACCCAGGCCTGACAGCGACTTTGATGCTGTCATCGGCGTCGATACCCACCGTGATTTTCACGTCGCTGTGGCCGTGTCTCCCAATGGCGCCAGGCTGGATGAGTACCAGATCCCTACCAATCCAAGGGGATATCAGGCTCTGCTCGGATGGTCTGAGCTGTTTGGCAACAAGCCTGTGTTTGCCATGGAGGGCACCAACTCGTTTGGAGCTGGCCTCTGTCGTGAGCTCTTGGCTGCAGGCTTTGTGGTCGTGGAAGCCAACAGACCCGATCGCTCCACAAGGAGAAGGCTCGGCAAAGATGACGGCATTGATGCCGAGATGGCTGCCAGGGCTTTCTTAGCGGGCACGGCCATGGCTGTGCCCAAGAGCGGTGAAGACCAGGTGGAGATGATCCGCATGCTCAAGGTCGCCAAGGACTCAGCGATCGACGCACGGACCAAAGCCATCAACCAGATGCGTGCCCTACTGGTCACCGCAACGCCTACTCTGCGCGAGAGGTTGGACGGGCTCAGCAGAGGAGAGCTGATCTCCACCTGTGCCGCATTCCGAGCTGGGGCTTTGGTGGGGCCGCTCGCTGCGGCGAAACGAGCTTTGCGCACCCTTGCTCGGCGCGTCCAAGTCTTGGACGCTGAGCTCGACGAGCTCCTGAAAGACCTTGATGTACTGACCCAGGAGGCTTGTCCGGGGATGCGGCAGACCTATGGAATCGGTGTTGATGGAGCTGCGATCCTGCTGACCGCAGCGGGTGACAACCCTGAGCGATTGCGCTCGGAGGCTTCATTCGCGGCGCTTTGCGGAGCCAGCCCTCTGCCGGCAAGCTCAGGGAATACCCGACGTCATCGACTCAACCGCGGTGGCAACCGGCAGGCCAATGCGGCTCTACATCGCATTGCAGTCGTTCGGTTGCGCTACCACCAGGCCACAAAGGCTTACGCAGAACGCCGTCGCGGCGAAGGTCTCAGCAACAAGGAAATCCTGCGCTGCCTCAAGCGGTTCATTGCCAGGGAGGTTTTCCACCTACTCATGGGACGTGATCCGATGAGGACGGCGGCCACCTGAGCAGGCCGATAGGGCTTGACGATCTATAGGAGCATCTCATTGACTACTGAACAAAGTGGTGAAACCCAACAACTAGCATTCAGCTATTCCTGGTGTGTTGAGGTTGAGACCATCAGCTTGCATATGCTGACTCAATAAGTCGCCATCGCTCCAGTCGCGGCGGCCAAGCAAGGCAAAAGTTGGGGTTATCAACGCTTAAATTTGGGTTGTAAGCCGGATCATGGAGCAACTGCTCACCCCAACGTTGCTGCATCCAGGCCACTTCAGCAGCAAAACGTGCCGCCTTCTGAGGGCTCAGATCCTGACCTCGGCTCACTGATTCGTGATGGATCAACTTGGCTGCAGGTGCGTACACATTCTGCAGACCCTGCTCACGCAGCTTCAGGCAGAAATCCACATCATTGAAGGCCACCTTCAGATTTTCGGCATCGAGTCCGCCCACGGCAAAATAGTTAGTTCGGCTCACAAGTAGGCACGCACCCGTGACGGCAGCTATCTCCTGGGTGAGCTGTGCGCGTCCGAAGTATCCCGGATGTTCACCTGCCCAGCCGAGATGGGCATGATTGGCCACACCGCCGACACCGAGGAGCACGCCACCATGCTGGATACTGGAATTGGGATAAAGCAGTCGCGCACCCACGGCACCAACGCCAGGCCGCATGGCTTGCACCACCAGCTCCTCCAACCAGCCGGCATCAATCACCTCGATGTCGTTATTGA
>VFQS010002259.1_pt1 | contig 16102 bp, 13 predicted proteins | sample 3512361 | NCBI WGS metagenome assembly VFQS01 (sample SAMN10412375, study PRJNA504923) | tailings metagenome | isolation source: Relicate 1 Philex TSF3 active mining | place: Philippines
CCCCAAAACCCCAAAACCCCTCTCTATTAATCAATGAGCGGATTATATTTGTATAATATTAATAAAAACGATGAAGATATCCTTCGAGAAAGATGATGACTGTTGCGGATATTTGCCTCAGTCAAGATCACGACACAAATTCAAGTTGAGCATACCAAAAACGTCAACTTGTATGAGTCTCTTCATAATGTTAGGTCTCGTTCAATAAGTTGAAACTTAATTCATGCCAATGGTTATGCCACCAGGTCCACCACCTCCACCACCAAGTCCGCCTCCAAGTTCCCCACCAATATCTCCAGCAGTCATTCCATCAGTTATTATTACATGTAATATTTATTTTCTATTCATTGATAAAGGCGAACCGTATTAGTACGCATCAGGAGGAGTCTGTCTAAGTAAGTTACAGAGTTACTATTTAGTATAATTTAAATATCTTGTATTAAACATTTTAATTATTAATGACTTAATCTTTAACTCTTGATAGACTGCGAGGATTCACTCTATGGTTGCCAGACGTGCTAGCTCACCACAACATCTTATGGTGGAAACTTCTTGCAGTGCACTAGCTGCCTTGAGGGATTCTATTTGCTTCAGAATAAGACGAATTTCTACGACAACTACCCAGAGAGTGACTTTAGATCTTTGCCATGGCCACCCTTGCAATAGGTGTGGCTCCCAGATTCATACACGTTTTGCGTCACAGACTGCACTAAAGCTCATTAATCATTCGTGAATAACCCTAGTAATGGAAGGTGCGAGTGGTGTGGAGAATATTGTCAATCCTGCAACTTGCAGAGTGGCTGTGAGACCTGCGTCGGTACTGCTTAAAAGAATTGGGTCATTAGCCAAACTTACATCTAAGACGTCTTTGCTCATCAGTTTTCTGCCACCTTCGCTGAATGCGTTAGTAAGAGAATTATTATTTTTACTTTACAGGATGCAACAATAATAAATGGTGTACGGGGTGTAGTCCAACTAGCAGGACTAGTTGCACTTCATGCGGATCCCTTGGAGCCCGTTTTAACACGTGGTTGCCTTTACAGCCTGCATGCAGTAAGAAAATTAATATTTGATATTCTACTAGCTCCATAATACCATCCAAAATACGTAAAGACTAACTTGCCGTACTTGACAACGATCGAAAGTTCATGGTCCGATCCAAATTGTTTAGTCCGATATTACAATTCCACCACATTATAACTCACGGAAGATTGCTCATTGTGCATAGATGAGTATTTTCGTGTCACTAACGAATAAACATACCCTGGCTACATGATTACTCCATTCTTTGAGCAGTGCTGGTAGCGTAAGTATTAAACAATTACTCATTATTTTAATTCCTATTAAATAAAATGATATTGATGCTCAGCTTATTATTAAATACCTTCTTCATTTCATCAATTCAAAAATTATTAGATTCTCAATACGGCTAAGGATTATGCTAAGAGGCTATCTAATTAGACAAGTGCATGAGATGCTACCTTTTCAGCGACTTATTCGAAAACGGTGCTAACAGTCAGTGTCAGAGTAAGTATAGATAATGTGTTGATCTCTTTAGAATGTGAGCCTGGAGAAATGTGGTATCCCTAGGGTGCAAAATGCTCATTCGTTCCAGGAACTTGGGGTTCATAAAGAAGAGCATGGAAAGCCTGCTAAGATGGATTTGTTGATCCAGGATCACTTGACTGTGTTACTAATTGTGGTGCCGGTAGATATGGTTCCCCTTCATTTACTGACCGTGGACTTTTAGTGTCCTCTTACTGCTACAACTGTCATATAAGTTGCATTGAATGCATTGGGGGTGCCTCAAATTAGTGCAAATAATGCAGAAAAGGCTATTTCTTGCAAATTACTGATCCCACAAAGTCTTTTGGCTCATGCGTACTTAAGGCAGGCACGTCCACTGGAACAATCTTGTATGTTGATTCTATAACTGTGAATCCGAATCCTTTGCAATCAATAACTGGAACTTCAGCTGACAGCTTTAACTATCTGGAAGATGCAGTAATGAAAGCCTACGAAATCGGGGCTCCTTTTCTTTCAGCTCAGATAACCATAATAATGAAGGATGTTGGCCCACATTTCATGAAGAGAGGAAGAATCATCTACAAACCTTTGAAACAAGACTCTAATTCTCAAACAACCTAGTTAATAATAGACTCTTTTGATTCGGCAACAAAAGTAACTGTCATATATAAATTACGAGACAAGTGGACCTTCAATGTGAGAGCAGGGCTCACCGTAAAAAATGTTATCTTCGATGGGATCGACTCAAGTATGCATTACAGCAATGTAGATCCTCTCTATGCAAGTGCCTAGAGTTGTCTTGCTAGCAGTTCAGTGTGCTGTGCTCTTAATCCTGCTGGAAACGGAATAGTGCCAGCAGCTGCTTCAACAGCACCCTGCAAATTTATCAAACCACCGTAATGAGATATATAATTAACGTTCTTTAGTTCGGAGCGATGTTATGCAACACTCGGAATCGGGGCAGGCTTCTTCACCTTTGATTTAAGTTCAACAACTCTCTTAACATCACCCCCAACCCTTCTCCTGCAGGTAACCTTTCTTACAAATCATTCTCACTTTGAATTAGAATACCGAGTTCCGGAATTTCTTCTACGAATTCAATAGCTTTATTGAACTAAACAAAAATGGTGGGAAAGTGCAAATAATTAATTCTAAGTTCGATCATTTCAGCACTTGTGGTTCGATCATTCGAAATAAATGGTAGAGGCCTGTCTATACACCTTACGTTGATCCAATCTACAATTAATGGTAAATCAAAAGTTGGGAACAAAGGTACAGTGAGAGACAGAACAGGTTGCCACAAGAAATGCTTACCCAAAAGTATCAGCAGCTAATACCCAGTCCATTCAGTACATTTTGTTCTACTTAAGAGTGCTTTGGAATAACTATTGATAGCACTACTTTCACAAACTTCGGCAACTTAAAATCAGTAGAAGCTAATCCAATATGGGTAGATGACTCCTTGAAAATGAAGCACGTTGGTCAGATTCTTGATTTGGATAGTTTTGATGGAAGAGTTATTGTGCGAGGCAGCTTTTTCAATGGAATTAAGGCCAAACTTGCCAGCTGCGACGCTGCTGCCTCTATGATGAATAATTTCACTACCCTAGGTGGAACAAATCCTTACCCTGTTTATGGAGCTTCAAAGACTAAGCTTCAAATTAAGTCTGTACTATCAATAGTTAATCACGGATATGATTTTGAGCTATTGGGAAATGTTTTTTAGTACAACAGTGGAATTAAAGGCATTATATACCTAGACATTTTGCATAGATCTATCTATCATACTCTGATAGCTCACAATATTTTCAGAGGAAACTCTGGCTTTCTCGATGCCTCAGTAATTTTCATACGAGCAAGAGCCCTCACAAGCATCAATATAGATAATGAGGCGCCAACTTCTGGAAACAGTTTTTGCACAGGCTATCATTTCTAAGAGAACCTATTTGATAAGAATTTGGGATGCAGCAAGCGTGCCGGAGCTGTTATTAAGTTTGAATGCCAAAATTAATAGGCTGTTTCCTATGAAGCTAATGACATGCTGACATACAGTGCTTTTACCGCAGCGACAATCCAAGGATACGATTAGATTGACCTCACGATTCATACAATCAATACTCAAACAGTGACTTGGAACGGAAAAACCTATAATGTAGACCTCAACCTCAATCTCTTTCAGATGAATATCTATAATGAGAACTATGTCTCAGCTGGAAAAGCCCTTCTAGATATAGTGAGTAGCCCAAGAAATTTCTTCGCTGGAGAGATCTATTAGAAAAATGGAGAGAGCTCGTTGCAAGCAATAAATGCTTATGGCGTGTCTTAGACAGGAATGAGCGCGGCATGGGACGAAATCAATATGCAAGATGTCGTTTCTAATACTGGTTCTTTGCCAAGTACCACCGAATTGATGAAGAGTTTGATTTACATTTAGAGGAGTTCATAAGCATCATTTTAGAATATGACGTTTATGTAGAATTGGCTAATGACTCATCCCACAATTTTTGATGTAAGCAGAGCACAAATAGTAGTTTTCAATGATTTCCATGGTGAAATCTTGATGAATCAAGTTCTCATCAATGATCAGAGGGGAATCTTGAATAGACCAGCTGGTTTTGGTGTTACTGTTGCAGCAGCTTCTTCAAGTGCCACAACCACAGATATTCCGCTCTTTGGTTTCATAAACAGTATATCTCTTCAGAAATTTGAAGCTAATTAAATGACAATCACTTAAGCTTACTACAGTTAGAGTCCATTGACAGGGTCTGTTTCGATGATCTTCAATTTTTAATCAAGTGCACAAAACATGTATTAAGCAGCGATTTTTACACTAAAAAACTCACTTATTTAGAATACTCGTTGCTACCTTTGCAATTTATCTCCAATTTGGGTTCATTCTAAAATCACAACGATTGATTCAAACAAATTTGATCAGTACAATACTGATGCTGGAGGACTAGGTTGGCATGCTGTAGCCCCTTTCATCACTCTAAATCTAAGAAAACCTTATAATGCAGCTGTTGCTCCCAATAAAGTCACAGATGAGGTGATTTTCAAAAGCAACATTATTGACAATTTCTACACGGTAGATCCTGGGCGGTTTATGAATATCGAATATGTTTCGAGCTCCCCAGAACTTGCAATAACCTCAACCTAAATTAAGATCACAGACACCACTATCAATACGATGGTTCACACAGGTTCAGCTGCTTTTTGTAAATTAAATGTAGGAATGCTCAAAGTAGAAGTTGTTACTTGGAAAAACACTGTGCCTATAAATATCTCTCCCTCCACTAATGGTGGTATGTTTTATGTGCAAAGTGCAGGTGAATTAACAATGTCTGCAATCACTGCATTAGATATTTATGCTACAGATACCAGCGCTACACCAGGCAGGGGTCGCTTTTTGTATGCAAATCAACTCACTACACTTCTTTTTACTTTGACTTAATCAACTATTACTTGCAGCTCTACCCTGTATGATGAAACTGTGATGCCTGCTAATTTTGCAGGAGGAATTTATACTTAGTCTAGTGCATTTGACTTTGTCGGGCCAATTACTGCTGGTACACCAACCTCAACTATTACATTCACTTTGAATACGATTAAAAATTGCTATGGAGCTTAATATGGTGGAGCAATCAGAGCAGAATATTTTAATGTTAACCTTGTTGAAAACAATTTCGATAAAAATAGCGCAATCTATGGTGGGTCAATAGCTGCCAAGAATTCCTTCTTCACTTCTATTGCAAAAAATTCATTGAAAAGTGGTAGATCATGGTAAGGAGGAGATTACTACATTACTGATCCGATCAACTCTATTACTCTCGATTCTAATTAACATTAGGGCTCGAGATCTTTTCAGAATGGTGGGTCACTTTATATAACATTGACTTCAGCTGCTCCAAACCCTGTTTTCTAATTTACAATTCTCTATTCCTATCCCTTGCCCTATGATTCAAAATACTCATCTCTTATCTCTGATGGCAAAGCTGCTTTTGCATATTTTGATTTGAGTTTAGCTCCTGTAGCGACAGGTTCACTTACTATAGATTGTCAATAGACTAAATTCGATTCAAACTCTGCTGTAGGGTCAGGTGGTCTCTTTTCTGTTTCAAATGGATATCAGAGAAGTGTTGATCTTATTTTCAATACAGTCATGATAAAGTTAACATCTGTAACAGGATCAGGAGGAGGTGGAGCAGTAATTTATACTCCACTGACTTCAACATCATCCACTATAACAATAAGCACTTCGACCTTTATTACGAATACAGTTATGGGTAACGGAGGCCTATTCTATTTAGAGGGTACAGCCTCAAAATCAGTTACCTTTAACTCAGCAACTTCAATCAGTGGAACCTCAGCTGGTGGAAATGGAGGTCTTCTTTACATCAACTCTCCAACCTAGAGTGTAGTATTCACAGGTGCAACACAAGTTGATACCACTTAAGCAAGCCTTGAAGGTGGAATTTATTACCCTTAGTTCCCTGCCGCTGGCACCAATACTCTATCTCTAACACTCTATCAGTCAACCTTCATTAACTTTAAGTCGCTCGTAGAGGGATCATTCATTACTGTGAAGCCCCTCGGGAATCCCGTGCTGACTGTCAGCATCACTCAAACATCATTATCGTGCAAACCCAATGATCTCTACTGGAATTTCCCCACTTAATATAATCAGATCATATCGGATATTGATAATTCCATATGGGGAATGGCCGGTGCTTTTAAGTTTAACTTAGGTGCTACAGGTACCTTAACTTCTCAATCTTCAACCTATAAGAACTGCTATATTGCAGACAGTGGTGCAGTGTTTTCCATTCCGAGTGGTTTAACCTTCACAGACACCTAGTCTATCTTTAAACAAAATGCGGGGTTGAACTCGCAATTCTTTTGTGACGGATGTGTAGCAACTTTTACCTCGACTCAATTTTTAGACTCGCTTGCCCTCGATGGTTCTGTCATGATCATCAAAAATGCAGCTACAGTTACTTTCGATAGCATAAAGATGAACTATGGCAAGGCGAGAAGAAACGGAGGAGCGATAATGTCATTTGGCACAGGCTTGCAAACTGTGACATTCTAGCTTTGCTTGGCGACTAACCCCATCACATACTTTTAGAGTTAATAGAATGGAGGGTTCCTGCACGTGAGCAACCCTGACTTTAAGTTGGTCACAAGCGGCTGTGACTTTAATCATTTGAGGGCCGGTCAATACGGCGGTTTCTTGTACGGACAGAATTTGGCCGAGGTAGCACTGTCCACTTGCAATCTCCAGAATATCACGAGTGGGTTGGGCGGAAATTTCATTCAAACGACTACACCTGGGTTCAAGTTTGGGATACAGAGCTGCAATGTAAAATGTTCAAATGTTGCTCTCGACCCACCTGCGAGTGTGACTGTTTCCAACATGTTCAGCATGTTTGAAATCAGTAATGCCTTGCAAGTGACTTCTGCAAATAACAACTTCGAGAATTGTTAGACAGCTGCCTAAGGAGCAATCTTCAGTCTATTTTCCACGACCTTTACAGACACTCTCTCAGTTTACAAATCTAATGCAGCCGTCAAGGGAGGTGCCCTGTTTCTCTCTGGCACTCAGTCTACTTTGTCGAAGCTAACCTTCGAAAACAACTGGGCGAACTATGGCGGAACCATTTACATAGAAGGTGCCTCAACCACTACTCTAAGTGAGCTTAATGTCATAAAGTCGCGTGCAGCAACTGATGGTGGGTTTATTTACGCAAAAGAAGCCACAACAGCTAATGTGATAGTCAAGGTCAATACTGTGCCAATCAACATCAAAGATTCATAAGCGGTCAGTGGCAACGGTGGTGCTATATACATCGATGCTCCAAATGCACAATATGAAATGAAAGATATTACCACTGTTTAAGGGGTCAAAGCTGGATAGAAAGGAGGCTTTCTCTATATTGCGCAAGCTTAAAATATCGATATACAAAATTCTTAGATCTCAGATGTTAGCAGCCTTTAATCTGGATCAATATTGTATTCAACGGGTCTTGCTACATTCACATTCAAGAATAACTAAATTTAATGCAAAATGGCTTAATACGTTTCCTCTGATATCGAACTTGCACTCTCCGCAGCAACACCTGTAGCAACTCAGGGCGGTGCATTTTGGATTAAAGAAGCTATTTCAGTTGTTTCTTTAGCCAATAATATTAAATATTGTTACCTCGGAGACCTAGGTGGCGGTTATTATCTCGAAAAGACCACTTTCACTGATACTAATTCAATCCTGAGCTACAATTCGGCTATCGAAGGAGGTGCATTCTATTGCAAAACATGCACAATGACACTAGATGGAACGCAGATAACAAATCACAAAGGTTTCAACGGTGGAGCTTTTTATCTCAAGGAGTATGCTTCGGTTACTCTCAATGATTTTTATGCCTAAGCAATCACAGCCTAGAATAGTGGTGGTCTATTTTATGCGACCGAGTCTACGAATCCAGGTGTGGCATCATTGGTTAAGTTCGTTGATACAAATGTTGCAACTCTAACTTTTTAAGACATTCAAAGTAAAAATGATGGAGGTGTATTCTATATCGATCATTAGTCAATGAATGTTGAGATGAATCAAGTCACTGCACAAAAAATCAAAGCAACCGGGTCAGGATCAAGAGGTGGAGTATTCATGATTAAGAGGAATTCAGGACTTTTAATACAAAATAGTAACTTTTAAGAGTATCAGTCCCCCTCAAGTGGATCTTTCCTTTTCTCCGACTTTTCTGGGCTCTAACTCACCTTGAAGTTTAGCACTTTTTCTTGCCATGTTCTCGCACCGGGCTCTTTACAGTCCTAGCTTATGATTTAACAAAGCAATATTGGCGGGTCATTTTATGTTAAGAATGCTATTGCTTAGGTAATATCTTTGACCAACACTTTTAAGAACTGTTATTCAGGAGACTCAGGAGGCTCTTTCTCACTAATATCAAGCTCGATGCAAGATCGTACCTCTATACATAGAGATAATGGAGCTGTCTTGGGAGGGGCAATCTTTTGTCAATCCTGCACTCTTGATATCCTAAGTATTTAGTTTCTCAACAGTCAAGCATACCGTGGCGGCACATTTTACATATAAGACTATGTCGGTAGCTTGGTGACAGATTTGATAACTGTTACCCAAACTAAGGCCTTTAATCATGGTGGCACTTTTTACATCAGTGGAGCTACGAATAATCTCGTAAAGGTCAACAAATTCACTATTACAAATACTGAATCTGAAACCTAAGGAGGACTCGCCTATGTTGACAACCCACTTTAGTTTATAGAGATCATGACCATGGTCATGGTTAATTCTAGAGCTAATATCAATGGTGGAGCGTTTTACATCAAAAAAGCATCAAATTTGAAGATATAAAATAGCGATTTCTCCCTATTTTATGCACCAAGTGAGGGAAGTTTCTTGCATTCACAGGCAGTCAACTTAGTCTTCAATCATAATAACAACTTATATAAGTGCTTAAGTTCACCATATGTATACACTCCGACTCTAGAAAACTAACTTAAAGCTTTAAATCCGGTACATACAATGGGTGGCTCATTCTTTATCGACGGTGCACTGTCAGTTGTTAGCAACACAAACAAAATATGGAATTGCTACTTGTGCGACGAAGGCAGTGCCTATACCTTATAAAATGTGGCAAGTTTTTCTGACTCAGCTTCTATTTATGAATACAATTCAGCTTTGGTTGGCGGAGTTATTAGTGCAACAAATGCTCAAATGATTTTTAGTAACATTGTCTTTTAGTACATCTATGCTATTAGTGGGGGAGTTATATACCTCGAAAATAGTTGTCCTATGATCATGACAGGCATAACCTTTTTATCAAATGAAGCCATTGAGAATGGAGGAATCTTTTATATACAGTCACAAATTTCTGCACCAACGTTGGCAAACCCACTCTTTGACATATAAATCACGAGTTCTACCTTTACAAACGCTTATGCAGCAAATGATGGTGGAGGATTTTATATCGAGAGTCCTCTTATGAGAAATATAGAGACAACAGATGTGAACTTTATTAATTTGAAATCTGCAAGAAATGGAGGAGGTTTTTGTATCCAAGACATGTCAGGAAAGCTTTCTCTCACGTCAACAGTTCCCTTAGCCAAGAAGATAGAATCTTTCGAAGCTCTAAACCTTGGATCCTTCCTTTATTCAGTCCCCATAGCTTTTGAATTTTCTATTAAAAACTACCTGGTTTAGTGCAAACTTCTCTATGATGCATCGATAGTCAGCACTTCTTTGTCAACTACTATTTCAAACATGGGCGGTGCTTTCTTCCTCTAGGATTCTTTGCTTGGTGTATCAAGCATGGACAACGAATTCCGCTACTGCTATCCCACCTATGACGGTTCCATATTCACTATGATCAATTCTAAGCTCACAGAGCTAAGAAGCATCTTTCATCACAATCAAGCATAGGCCGGAGGAGTTATCAAGTGTGCTACTTGCAGCTTGAGTTTCACCCAGTCACAGTTCTATGAGAACTAAGCCTTAGAGGGAGGCGTGATGCTATTGGATAATTCAATTACAATGAACTTAGACAGGGTGCCCATTTACAATAACAAAGCAATTAAAAAGGGTGGAGCCATGAGTATCACTAAAAATAGCTAGAAAACTCTCTCTCCAACCCTTATCACTTTTACAAAATGCATTTAACTTTACTAGATACAAGCAGAGACAGGAGGATTTATTTCTATGGACAACAAATATGTGGGACTAAAATTCTCTGACTCAAAGATTTCGAATGTTTAAGCGCCTGTTCGTGGTGGAGTCTTTGACATTTAAGATGCAAGAACAATTGATTTCGAAAATAGCGAATTCAAAAACTTTTCTTCGATATCCTCGAGCTTTATGTACTCGATTTCACCGACACTCAAGTTAGGAATATTCAAAACTCTGATTGATTGTCAACCTCCCTTGGCTTTATTAGATACTCCGATGATTGTTACTTTGAATAACACAGCCCTTCCACGAGTATCATCAAACACTTTCTATATTTTGCAAGCCCAAAATGTCTCTTTGCAATATAATACCCTCTAAAACTGTGGAGCCAATAAGAAAGGGGGTCTGTTTGATCTCCAATAGACGAATTTTTATGATGTGGAATCTCTGTATCAAAATATTGCTGCAGATTGGGGAGGTGTAATAAACTGCGAGTCTTGCAATATGAATATTAAAGGATCGAGATTTTTAAAAAATAGGGCGGGATCAGCCGGCGTCATATCCCTCCGAACCGAATCATACATGAAAGCAAATAGAGTAATGTTCCAGCAAAACAGCGCTATGGAGCAGGCAGGAGCACTCTACACATCGACTGAGTCTTATTTTGATGCTTTAGACTGCACATTTGATAGGAATACCGCTTCGGAATCCTCAGTCCTCCATGTGATTGGTAGCTCTAAAACTAAAAATATAACTATGACTTAATGCATAATGGACTAGAATAGTGCAACTTAAAAAACTATGTCATTCTTAGATTCAAGAGCTTTAATTAAAAAATGCGAGTTTACTAACAATCATGCTGAAAAAAAGACAAAGAATATTTTTGTAGGCTTTTCTGACCTCTATATAATTGGGACTTAATTCAAAAACAAAAAATTGCCAGAGTGGAGGGTTGAGAGTATAACAGGTACTTTCATATTCTTAATATTGGATGTCAATCTGTATTTGGAATCAACTACCTTTGTGAATGGCTAAGCCTATTAAGGTGGTGCAATATACCTTACAGGTACTTCCATTCTTAAAATGATTAATACTCAATTCTATAATAATCAAGCTATTATGTAGGGAGGAGCAGTATTTGCTTCTGGCTTTCTTGATCTTTCTTGTACTAATAAAGGCGTTTTTAGGAACAACAAGGCTGGCGATTCCGGTGATGACTTTTATGTAGTCAACACAGAGAACACTTTTTATCTTGCTTAAGTTTCAATCATGAATCCTGAAGCATTGTCTTCAATTTATGCAGAAAGAGTGAATGTTAAGTTTTCAGAAGTCTCAATGCAAGAAATCAATGTCAAACCAAATCCAGCATTACGAACAAAGGGTTCTGCTCTAGCTTGTTTTGATTGCAAGGCTATTTCTATAGTTAGATCAGAGTTCAAAAACATAAAAAGCACTCAGGGAGGTGCAATATTTATTCAAGAGACAGAGGTATCAAAAAAGGTGACTGATAAATATGGAAAGTATGTCATCAATGAGACAGTCATAGAGTATTGCTCAGCAGTTACTGGAGGAGCTATTTTCATCGACAATACTCATTACATGACAATATCTAGCTCTCGCTTTTAGCATAATTATGCAACAAGCTATACCTCAAGCTCTGGAACTAATGTCCTCGGGAATGGCGCAGGTGGTGCAATCTACTATCAGTGTGATAGCGTCATTCAGAATTGTCAGTTAGATATCATAGATAAAACCACTTTCTTAAACAACCGTGCTGATGTAAATGGAGGAGCAATTGACTCTGAAATAATTCTTCCAAAGTTTACAGGTGATGTCACATTCTTTAATAATACAGCAAAAGTTTACGGAGATCATATCGCTGGTTTCTCTCAAATTTTGTCTGTGATATCAGAATAAAGAAGAGAAATGCTTAAAATATAATATCGCATCAACTATATTGTAACTACCTAAAGATTTATATTTGCCAATCGAGGTCGCCACCTATTTTGATGTTCACCAACTTCAAAATTCAAGTATTGAGTCCAAGTCCGGATATCTGTTAACAAATTTCACTGAAAATACTCCAATTCGACAGCTAATTAGTTTCGCGGCCATTCATGTTTGCTAAAAAACTTTCCAACATTTTGAGATTTTTTCAAAATTGAAATAGACCTCGATGCAGGATAAGATTCTTAGGGAACTTGCGACTTAGGCAAGATCACCTCAATCACTTATAGCGACACACTACCACACGACACTTTTTACAATGAACCCAGACCTATCTAAAACCAACAGACAGATATACGAAACCAGATTATAACCCTCATATAGCCAGCACACAGGGTCAACGGAAAGAGCGAAATTACCATATGTCATGGTAAGAACAACAACTTCAAAAGACCTCAGACAAACTTCGCGCGGTCAAAAGTAAAAATAAACATCACACAAAGAAAGAAAGACACAACAGTTGAGAAAGTCAGCGTAAGCGGCTGGACCAAGCATCAAATGGGGTCGCGGGAGCTCAGAGAAGAGAATTAAAAACGTAAGGACATACCATAAACGGGGAAAGTCGGTCAACAACTCATAGACTATGCAAAAGTGTGCCATGACACGGTGGCGAAAATTGAAGCCGAGATTGATCAAATGACACCAACACAATAGTTCATGGCGATCTACAGCATTAGCCTCTAAGTTAGTTGAGATTAATACATTCAATCATAGCTTCTGCTCAATACCCATAATCTAATATTTCTCGATCTAAAGTCACAATGAGCGATATTTGGACTGAGAATATGGCGTCCTAAATCAAATCAAACACCAATTAAGATGAAAAAGGAAGTGCAAACTTAATTTTTATCACACTGGGTAGCAATTATAGAGGAGTAAGGTAGTACAATTAAACACTCAGGAAATTTGGCCACTTTAAACGTGAAGATGAAGATTTAATATATGATCAGCTCCGAAAGAATGGTGGGAAAAGGTTGTTATAAATAACTAATTTGACAACAAAAGATTAAGATCAACCAAAATTTATCAACTATTCGATGATTAAAGTTCAACAAGATAAGTTTAAAACTAAGGAATTGGTGCCTGTATAGCGTAGTGGTGGTGAATTTCCATTGACCTATGTAGCTCATATTGATGCTTTCGGGTAAATTGTGACCTCTGATAACCTGAGCAAAGTAAGAGCTTTCGTCGATACCCAGTTCAATACTGATCCTAATTCAAAAATTTATCCTCCTCTTATCGATGGTGAAACTTAGTTCCCCACTATAGCTGGTTGCGCCAAGATAAATTAATTCAGTTTTACTGGTTCGCCAGGCTACAACTACAGTATTGTATTGTCAACTGATGGAATCGACCTGAGCAAGAAGGACAATAAAGAGTTCATGTTGGCAAAGGAAAAGAATGATTTGGATTTCCACAAGTAGATGAACCTCAGAGAGTGTGAGGTGGGCGAAGTGTTCACTGTTGCCGGATAGTGTAAAGAATGTCCGGAGGGTACCGGATTTGCAATTAAAAAAATGACATCTCCTGGAACATGTTCTAAGTGCCCAAGTGATAAAGCTATTTGTTTGGGAGGCAAGAAAATAGGTCCTAAGCCAGGTTTCTGGAGAAAGAGCAATTCAACTGGCTTTTTTGTCGAATGTCCATACTATGCAGCATGCTTGGGAATGGTAGAACCTGATTATAATCCAATGGGATCTTGTGAAGTTGGTTATGAAGGCATCTTATGTACAGAGTGCATGCCCGGTTATTCAAGAACTGGTGATTTTAAATGTGGAAAATGTCCTGAAAAAATCAGCAACATCATTAGACTCATATTTATCTTCATTATTGCCATCATGATCATGGTTTTCGTTATTAGATCAACTTTAGCTGGAGCGAGATAGAGAAACAATGTGACAAGTATCTTCCTTAAAATCCTGATGAATCATTTCCAACTTCTTGTTCTATCGGCTTCTTTTAATTTCAACTGGCCAAGAGTTGTTATCCAGTTTTTCGATACAGCAAAACCAATTGCTCAAGCATCTTAGCAAATTCTATCCTTCGACTGTTTCCTCGATCAACGCAAAGTCAACTCGACACTTCCTTCGGTCGATTAATAAGTAGGTGGAATCCGTATCTTCTTCTAGAAATTGATAATGCTCGCTCTCTTGCCTTTTATATTATTTGGGATGAGTTGGGGCTTCTGGAGCATTTTGAAGTTGTGCAATAGAAAGAACAAGGAAGATAAGACTGACTATTTCGGCAGGTCGATTGCCACACTTGTCATCGCTCTCTTTTTGGTGCACCCCAGTATCGTGTAAACTATGTTCTACAACTTCAAGTGCATTGAAATTGATCAAGAGAAAAGAGTTATGGACGACATGCAGGTTATATGTTGGAATAAGCAGCACACATTCTTTTCATACTTTGTTGTTGTGCCTAGCATTGTTGTTTGGGGAATGGGCATTCCATTCTTTGCCTTAGTCTTGTTGACTAGATTAAGAAAGAATCTTGATGTTCTAGAAACTAGAGAAAAATACGGGTTTTTGTACCGTGGTTACCGAAAGGAATTTTATTTCTGGGAGATTATAATTATGTATCGTAAGATAGCTCTGATATTTATTGCTGTATTCATCAGTGCTTATGGTACTATTGCTTAAGCACTTATTGTATTCTTATTTTTGATCATGTAAGCTTCTTTGAATTGATTGTTTATATAGATTCCTTTTGATCAACATCAAGCACAAGCCTTTTAGCACGGAGACCCTGAACGACTTGGAGCTTTTGTCTCTGATCACCTCAATGATCACTATCTATTGCGGCCTGTTCTATCTCTCTGAGATCCCAGCCGATCTCATGAAGAAGAATCCTGATGTGACGAATGGCCTGCAGCTGTCAGAGGACATGAAGTTGTTTTTCTTCGCAGCCATCATTATCGCAAACCTGTTCTTCTTTATCTACTGGGGCTACAAGATGTACCTGGAGGTGAAGTCCAAGTTTAGAAACAGTCTCCCCAAGCTGTACACTATGCTCTGTCTATGCGGAGATAATATCCGGTTTGAAAGGGAGCAAGAGCAGTCAAAGATATAGACTGATAATGATCATCTCCGAGAGGACTTCTTTAGATGTAAGTTTATTGTTAATGTGCTCTAAGTCTGTGTTTTAGCTATTCAACAAATCAAGGACCTTTACGATAAGGGCAGTCTGATTTTGACTTCGCGCAACATTTAGAAACTCTAGGTGTATCTCAACCGAGACAAGATTCTGGGCGTTGCCGGCATGAAGGAGCTCTACGAAAGGGATAAAGACCTGGCAGATTTAAGGGAACGCTAGAAGAGAATGAAAGAGGGCAGAGAACACCTTGACATCATTAAAATGAGAGAGGGTAGAGGTGTGGTCCCCATCGGCGCACTCGATGACCTGTAGCTTGATGAGAATTATGATCATGGGTTTGACGGTCCACAGGGCTCAAATCAAAAGCTCAATGATGATGCGACTGCCATCTACAATGAAGAATTCAGTTAAGATTTATACTTGCCATCTTTGAATAATAATAGACAGGATATATCGCCGCCAAGAAAGAATAAAGCGCATCAAGGTTATGATTATTCATCGGACTATTCGTTCTCAGAGTATGATGAAGGAAATTCTTCATCAAAATAGGCCGTTGGTCATTCAAGAAGTATTACGCAAACCAACTTACTTGAAGAAAGCAAGACGGCAGCAGTCCTGCCACAATCATAACCTCATGCCGTTGGAGGTAGTCTTCTTCTCGAAGATAGCGAGGAGGATTGGAACTTCTATGGTGAAGAGGGCGATGATCTTTGACATTATTATTATGTAATTCATTTTGCAAATTAATATAAATGGGGTTTTGGGGTTTTGGGG
>VFQS010002260.1_pt1 | contig 16102 bp, 12 predicted proteins | sample 3512361 | NCBI WGS metagenome assembly VFQS01 (sample SAMN10412375, study PRJNA504923) | tailings metagenome | isolation source: Relicate 1 Philex TSF3 active mining | place: Philippines
ACGAAGTAGCTCCAGAAGATTTTGCTTTAATTGATTATACTAACACATCTAAATTAGAAGCGCAACAAATAATTCGTGAAGCTCTTGATTTAATGATTAAAGAAGTAGGATAATAGCTATGAAGTTTTTAAGAGATAAAATAGACCAAATTAGAAAGCCTTTTGAGAAAGGGCAAAAATTTGAAAAGTTCGCTCCTGCAATAAATGCATTAGATACATTTTTATATGTGCCTAATCATACAACCAAGCATGGTGCGCACATTAGAGATGCTGTAGATTTAAAGCGAACTATGATTACGGTAGTTTTAGCTTTAATCCCAGCTTTATTATTCGGAATTTATAATGCAGGTTACCAACATTTTGTTCAAATTGATGGTTCTGATATGTCATTTTGGAATTTGTTTTCTCACGGATTGTGGAAAGTAATACCAATGATAATTGTTTCTTACGCAGTAGGGTTAGGAATTGAGTTTGCATTCGCTATTTGGAGAGGACACGAAGTGAACGAAGGGTACTTAGTAACTGGATTATTAATTCCAATGGTAATGCCAATTGATTTACCTTTATGGATGTTAGCAATTGCGGTTGCTTTTTCTGTAGTAATTGGTAAAGAGGTTTTCGGTGGAACTGGAATGAATATCTTCAATCCTGCTTTATTAGCTCGTGCATTTGCATTCTTTGCTTATCCTACATTTATGTCGGGAGATAAAATTTGGGTTAGCGAAGCTAGTACTACTGATGCTATTTCAGGAGAAACTATTTTAGGTGCTTTAGCGCAAGGGAAAGAAGTGACTTATTCTACAATGGATATGTTCTTTGGTTTTATACCAGGATCTGTAGCGGAAACTTCAACTTTTGCAATTTTAATAGGTGCTTTAGTGCTAATTGTAACAGGAGTTGGGAGTTGGAGAATTATGGTGTCTGGAGTAATTGGGGCAATTCTTACTACTTTAATGTTTAAAGCAGTAGGATTAACAGCTTTAATGAACTTTGAATGGTATAATCACTTATTTGTTGGAGGTTTTGCTTTTGGTATTGTGTTTATGGCAACGGATCCCGTTTCAGCTGCACAAACTGATAAAGGAAAAATTATTTATGGTTTGTTAATAGGTTTCTTTGCAATGTCTATCAGAATTTTTAATCCTGCATATCCAGAAGGAATTATGTTAGCAATTCTATTAATGAATTCAGTAGCTCCTACAATCGATTATTATGTTGTAAATAGCAATATTAGCAAAAGAATGAAGCGTTTAGCTAAGTCAAAAAAAATTAAAACTGCATAATCATGAATAGAGAAGGTAATAGTTATACGTTTGTATTTGCGACGGTAATGGTAGTTTTTGTTGCAGCAGCACTAGCTTATGCTGCAACGGCTTTGAAACCAGCTCAAGATGCTAATATTCAAAACGAGAAAAGACAATATATTTTAAAATCGTTTGGAATAAATGTAGAAAGAGATGCTTCGATAGAAGCTTATAAAAAATATATCAAAGCAGAATATGTTTTTGATGCTGAAGGTAATGAGATTGGTAAAGATGCATTTAATGTTGATATTGCAACAGATAAAACAAAATTTCCAGTTTTTGTAACTGAAAAAGAAGGTAAAAAATTCTACGTTATTCCAGTAAGAGGAATGGGGCTTTGGGATGCAATTTGGGGTTATATTTCAATCAATGAAGAGCTAAAAGTAGATGGAATTGTTTTTGATCACAAAGCTGAAACTCCAGGATTAGGTGCTGAGATTAAGGAAGATTTCTTTACAAAAAGGTTCGTTAATGAAAATATTTTTGATGCTAATGGTGTTTTACAATCAGTAAAAGTTGTAAAAGGATATACAGGTGGAGAAAATAAGGACGATGGTGAAGTAGATGCAATTTCTGGTGCAACTTTAACATGTAATGGTGTAACAAATATGTTAGTTTCAGGATTGAAGCCTTATGAAAAATTTTTAAAATCACATAAAAAATAATCAAGATGACAGATAAAAAAGAAGGATTATTTTCAAAAAGTAATATTAAATTGGTTACAAACCCTTTTAATGATGATAATCCAGTAACCGTTCAGGTTTTAGGTATATGTTCTGCATTAGCGGTGACCGTTCAAATGAAGAATGCTTTTGTTATGGCATTGTCTGTAACTGTTGTTGTTGCATTTGGTAACGTGATTATTTCTTTATTAAGAAATTTAATTCCTAATAGAATTCGTATTATTGTTCAGTTAGTTGTAGCGGCTGCTCTAGTAATTGTTGTAGATCAAATATTAAAAGCATATTCTTATGATGTCAGTAAACAGTTATCTGTATTTGTAGGATTGATTATTACCAACTGTATTTTAATGGGACGTTTCGAAGCATTTGCTTTAGGAAATAAACCTTGGCCTTCGTTTTTAGATGGTTTAGGAAACGGATTAGGATATGGTATCATTTTAATGGTAGTTGCTTTTTTTAGAGAATTACTTGGTTCTGGAAAATTATTCGGAGTTGAAATTTTAGGTAGTTCGATTGAGAAAACTGGATTATATTCTACTGGTTATGTAAATAATGGATTTATGCTTTTAGCACCAATGGCACTTGTACTTGTTGGAACTGTTATTTGGGTACAAAGAGGAATAAATAAAAAATTAATTGAGAAAAACTAATAGTTATGTTTGAATATATCAATATATTTTTAAAATCCATGTTTATCGAAAACATGGTGTTTGCATTCTTTCTAGGAATGTGTTCGTTCTTAGCAATTTCTAAGAAAGTATCATCAGCTCTTGGACTTGGAATTGCAGTAACCTTTGTACAAATTATCACTGTTCCATTAAACTATTTAATGTACGAGTATATATTAAAACCGGGTGCTTTGAAATGGTTAGACCCATCAATGGGTAATTTAGATTTAAGTTTTTTAACTTTTATTTTATTCATTGCTTCGGTAGCGACTATTGTACAATTAGTTGAGATGATTGTAGAAAAATTCTCTCCATCTCTTTACAATACACTTGGAATTTTCTTGCCACTTATTGCTGTAAACTGTGCTATTTTAGGTGGTTCATTATTTATGCAACAAAGAGTAGATGCTGGTACATATTCAAGTTTTGGGCATGTATTAACTTTTGGTTTAGCTTCAGGACTTGGATGGGCATTAGCTATTGTCTTGATGGCTGCAATACGTGAAAAAATGGAATATTCTAATGTGTTAGCACCACTAAGAGGTCTTGGTATTACATTTATTACGACAGGTTTAATGGCTATTGGTTTTATGAGTTTTGGTGGAATTGACCTTAATGCGTTAAATAAAAAACCAGAAGTTAAAGTGGAAGCACCTGCTCCTGTAGTAGTTGAAACACCTGTAATTGATTCTTTACAAGTAGCAACAGATTCTGTAAAAGTAGATTCAACTCAGGTAGTTAAATAATAGTATAACATTAAAAATTGAACTCATGTTTAGTATATCAGAAATAATTACATATTCAATTTTAGCCTTTTTAGTGCTTATTTTACTAATGGTGTTTATGCTATTATATGCAAAATCTAAATTAGTGAATTCGGGTGCTGTTAAGATTAAAATTAACGGTGAAAACGAAATCGAAGTAGGAGGAGGAAGTTCTTTACTTTCTACTCTAGGAAATAATAAAATCTTTTTACCATCAGCTTGTGGTGGTGGAGGTTCTTGTTTACAATGTAAATGTAAAGTATTAGATGGTGGTGGTGAGCCATTACCAACAGAAATACCAAACTTTACTCGTAAAGAATTAGCAGAAGGATGGAGATTAGGATGTCAGGTTAAAGTAAAACAAGACATGGTAATCGAAGTACCAGAAGAAATTTTTGGTATTAAAAAATTCGAAGCAAAAGTATATTCTAACTACAACGTAGCTTCTTTTATTAAAGAATTTATTGTTGAGTTACCAGAAGATATGCACTACGAGGCTGGAGGTTATATCCAAATTGAAATTCCAGCTTGTGAAGTTAAATTTACAGATATTGATATTACAGCTCACCCAGTTGAACATCCAGGTGAACCTGAAAAATTCAAAATCGAGTGGGATAAGTTTAAGTTGTGGCCATTGGTTATGAAGAATAACGAATTGGTTGAAAGAGCTTACTCTATGGCTTCTTACCCAGCTGAAGGAAGAAAAATCATGTTGAACGTTCGTATTGCGACGCCTCCATTTGATAGAGCTACAAACGATTGGATGAAAGTAAACCCAGGTATTGCTTCTTCATACGTTTTCTCAAGAAAAGCCGGAGATACTGTAACTGTTTCTGGACCTTACGGTGAATTCTTCATCAACGAGTCTGAAGCTGAAATGTTGTACATCGGTGGTGGAGCAGGTATGGCTCCAATGCGTTCGCACTTATACCACTTATTTCGTACAGTTAAAACAGGAAGAAAAGTTACGTATTGGTACGGAGGTCGTTCTAAACGTGAGTTGTTCTATGTAGACCACTTTAGAGCTTTAGAAAAAGATTTCCCTAACTTCAAATTCCATATCGCATTATCTGAACCTTTACCAGAAGATAATTGGAAAGTAAAAGATGGACCAAATGGAGAAGGTGATGGTTTCGTAGGATTTATCCATAATGTAGTTATCGATAATCACTTGAAATTACACGATTCACCAGAAGATATTGAATTCTATTTCTGTGGACCACCAATGATGAATAACGCAGTTGTAAAAATGTGTGACGATTGGGGTGTGCCAAAAGAAAATGTTCGTTTCGACGACTTCGGAGGTTAATCCAAATTTTATATATCAAAACCGATTCAGAAATGAGTCGGTTTTTTTGTATTTTAAGAAAAAGTAAAATTTAAATTTATTACATTGCACCAAATTTGTCCCCTAACATATTTACAATGAAAAAAACTTACTTACTATTATTTCTTTTTATTACTGTACTTGCCAAAGCCCAAATCGAACAAAAAAATCAACTAAAATTAACAGAGCATAATAAAGAGTCTGTTCGTCGATTTGGAGTAATAAGATGTTTATCAACCGAAGCCGATTCTTTAAGTAGAATCAAGTATCCAGAAAGAGGTACTATTAATGAATTTGAAGATTGGTTAGCTCCAAAAATTATTGAATATAAAAGACAAGTTGCTAATGGCACTTTAAATAGAGCAACTGTTTTAACAATTCCTGTTGTTGTGCATGTTATTCATGATGGTGATGCAGTAGGAAGTGGCGAGAATATTAGTGATGCTCAAGTATTGTCTCAAATTCGAGTATTAAACGAAGATTTTAGACGAATGTTGGGTACTCCTGGATATAACACTAGTCCATTAGGTGCTGATATAGAAATTGAATTTTGTATGGCTCAAACTGCTCCTAATGGTGCTGCTACAAATGGTATTGATCGTGTAAATACGGGTGTGGCTAGTTATACTTCTATGGCTGCAACTGACGCTATGAAAACAACAACTATTTGGGATCCAACACAATATTTGAATATGTGGTCGGTTCGCTTTGGTGGAGGAATGGCAGGAACTTTAGGATATGCGCAATTTCCTGATAATTCTGGATTAGCAGGTTTAGCCGCTAGTGGAGGTGCTGCCAATACAGATGGTGTTGTTTCTTCATTTGACGCTTTTGGTTCACAAGCTTATGCTGCTGGTACTTATAACGCAACTTATAATTTAGGAAGAACAATGACTCATGAAGTGGGGCATTGGATGGGATTGCGCCATATATGGGGTGATGGTGATTGTACTGTAGATGATTTTTGTGCAGATACACCAGGTTCTGATGCTGCCAATTTTGGTTGTCCAAATACAAATAGCTGTGTTGATCCTGCTCCAGATCCTAGAGATATGGTTGAAAATTATATGGATTACACCGATGATGCGTGTATGAATATTTTTACTCAAGATCAAAAAACAAGAATTAGAACTGTTTTTGCCGTATCTCCAAGAAGAATGGAGCTTGCAAGTTCAACCAAGTGCCAACCGCCTGCCCCGATAATAGGTTTTAATTTAGATGGAACTACAGTAAATGAAGGTACAGATTGTGGTTATCAAGATGTTGTTTTAACACTAGGAATTCAAAAAGCACCTTCATCAAATGCTACAGTTTCATTTACAACTTCTGGCACAGCTACTTTAGGTCTTGATTTTGATATTTTTCCATCATCTGTAGTTTTTAATGCTGGTTCTACTGCTTCGCAAACAGTAACGGTAAGAATATTTAATGATGGGGTAGTTGAATCTGTTGAAAACGTATTAATTGGATTAACAATTGCTACTTCTGGTGATGCTATTTTAACAACAGGTATTTTAAAAGATCATTTAATTACAATAAATGATAATGATTATGCACCAACACCATCTGTAACTGTAGATATTATTAATGCTGATTTTAATACTGGAGCTAATGGTTTTACTTCTACTGGAAATGCAGGTTCAGATTTATTTTCATTAGGTACAACAGCTACTGCATCTAGTACATTTTGGAATCTTCAAAATACGAACAATACTCAATTTGCATTTACTAATGATGATAGATGTAATTGTAACAAAAATAATGATATGCTAATTTCTCCCGTATTCAGCCTTGCGGGTTATACAAATGCTACTTTAACTTTTGATCATGCATTTGGTGATATTGTAGCAGCTGAAGTTGGTGAAGTTAGAATTTCTACAAACGGAGGAACTACTTGGACAACAATTCAAAACTTAACTAATACTAGTACAACTACAGGTAGTGGTATTTATTTTACACCTTGGGTAACTGGAAATACAATTAATTTAGCCGCTTATTTGGGACAAACTAATTTAAGAATTGCCTTCCGTTACAGAGATGGTGCAGGATGGAATTACGGTATGGCAGTTGATAATGTAAGAGTGTTTTCTAGTACAGTGGCAGTTATTCAAGAAGCTGTAAATAGTTCAAACAAGGACAATGTACTTCTTAGAGGTAATGAAACTGTAAATTGGTATGACCCAGCTACTAATAATGTTATGGGTACTATTCAAAATGCTTCAACTTTTGATTATGGATGTACAACTGTAGAAGTAGACAGAAGTCAGGTTTCACTTGGAGGAGCAACGGGTCCTTTTATTGATGCTATTATTGCCAATCATATTTTAGCTAAAACTTTTTATGTTAATCCTACAAATGATACTTCATTAGGTAATTATACGGTTTCTTTTTATTATACTAATGCCGAAGTTACAGCTTGGGAATTAGCAACAGGTAAATCCAGAACTGAATTACACGTAATTAAAGTTGTAGATAATTCAATTAGTCTTGTGAATGATACAAACTTTAGTAGTTACACTATAGAGGAAATACCCGTAACAATATTAGCTTTTGGTTCTAATGTTATTTTTCAAGCTACCTTTTCAACAAATTTAAGAGGGGGTTATGCAATTGGACCAAAATCACAAATAAATTGTGGAGATATCATTACAACTTGGAATGGTTCAGCTTGGTCAAATGGAAATCCTAACAAACAAATTGCCGTTATTGTTAATGGAAATTACGACACTAATCTTAATGGAAGTTTTGAATGTTGTAGTTTAGTTGTCAATTCAGGAGTTGATTTTAATATTAAATCAAATGATTACATTTTAGTTGTAAATGAAGTTACAAATAATGGTAATTTTTCTATTTCTAATAATGGTTCATTAATTCAGGAAAATGATTTAGCAGTTAATTCAGGAAATATTTCATATGAACGAATTGCATCCGTTAAATTACAAGATTATGTGTATTGGTCTTCGCCAATTTCAGGTTTTCATGTAAATAATATATCTCCATTAACACCTTCAAGTTACTATTGGACTTGGAATCCAACAATTTTAAATTCAAATTCTGGACAAGGTAATTGGGTTAATGCACCATCTTCTATTATGAGTCCAGGAGTTGGATATATTGTAAGAGCACCTAATGGTTTTAGTAATTCGGTTAATCAAAATTGGGTGGTTAATTTTAGTAATGGAGTTCCCAATAATGGTATTTATACTCCAGTAATTTCTAGAGGTAACAATACGAATTCGGGCTTTACTAGTCCAAGTGGCGTTACCTTAACCGATACAGATGATAACTGGAATTTAATTGGTAATCCTTATCCTTCATCAATTGGAATTAACGCTTTTTTAAGTGCAAATTCAGATATTGATGGTTTTGTTCGCTTGTGGACACATAGCACTTTGCCAACTAATTTGAATTCAGGTTCGTTTTATGGTAATTTCAACTCTAATTATGCTGCGTCAGATTATATAACTATTAATGGAGCTGGAGCAACTAGCGGTCCTGGTACATTAAGTGTAATTGGTGGCGGACAGTCTTTCTTTGTATTGATGAATCCAGGGTTAGCGGCAACAAGCACAGTAGTATTTAATAATGCTATGAGAGATAAGTTGTTTTCAAATAGTCAGTTTTATAGAACTACTAATACAACAAACGAGATTGAAAATCATAGAATTTGGTTAGATTTAGTAAGTGCTAACGAAACCTCAAGAACATTAATTTCGTATAATGATAGTGCTACAAACGGAAGAGATAGATTGTATGATGCAATAACTAATTATAGAAATCTTCAAGGAATTTATACGATGTTAGAAAATCAGCCAATGGTAATTCAAGGAAAAGCTTTGCCATTCATAGATGAAGATGTGATAGCATTAGGGGTTAAAATTCCATCAAATGGTCAGTTTACCATTGCAATTGGAGCTTTAGATGGTTTATTTGCAAATCAAAATATTTACTTGAAAGATAAGTTGAATAATAGTATTCATGATTTAAAAACATCTCCATATAGCTTTAATGCAGATGCTGGAATTTTAAATAATAGATTTGAAATCATATACAAAAATGAGGTTTTAGGTAATGAGGATTTTGTTACTAGTTCGGTTTCCATTTATGTAGAATCCAATAGTATTAATATCACTTCAAAGGATGAAATTGAAGAAGTATATGTGTTTGATGTTTTGGGACGAAAATTATATGAAAATAAGTCAATTTTAAATTCAAGCTTTGCTTTGCCGTTATTAAATTCAAACAATCAAGCTTTGATTGTGAAAGTAAAACTTAAAAATGGTCAAATTCATACTCAAAAAATCATTTTATAATTTAGTTTAAGTGAATATCAAAACCGATTCATAAATGAGTCGGTTTTTTTATGCTTTCAAATAGAATAACTACCTTTGCATCATGGAACCATTATCACTACAAGACTTACATCATTTGGCCATGAATCACGTGGGAAAAGAACTCGAAAAACAAGGATTTGAGTTCATCGCTATTAACAGCCAGTTGAAAAAGCATCCACAATTTGTTTGTGTTGATAAACCTACGAATACGTTGCATTTTGTAATGGTACAAGCGGTAACTTATCCAGATAATCCTGCGGAATACGATGTGGTTTTTATGGAAACGTTTATCAATCATGCCAAGGAGAAAAAAGCTAAAGTATTATATGCTGGAGTTGGTTTTGCCAACGCAGAAGATTTCGAAAAACCGATTTTAAAGAATCAAGATTATATTTTACATTATGAAGGAATTAAAGAGATTTTGTAGTTTTCTAATAGTAGCAATTTTATTTACTTCATGTGATAAAAGAGTTGATTTTTATACCATTCAAGGCGAAGCACAAGGAAGTACTTATGCTATAAAATACATTTCAACGGAAGAAAAAGTAACTAAAAATCAAATAGATTCGTTATTAACGGCTTTCGATTTATCGCTTTCAACATACCGACCAGATTCTAAAATTTCTAAAATAAATGCTGGAGATTCAACTGTTGTAGTAGATGGTTTTTTTACAGAAACATTCCAACTTTCAAGTCAAATTTATAAAGAAACAAATGGTTTATTCGACCCAACAATTGGTGTTTTAGTGAACGCATACGGTTTTGGTCCCAATAAAAAACACCAAGATTTAGCTCCAAAACAAATTGATAGTTTGTTGCAATTTGTAGGTTTTGATAAGATAGCTTTAAATTCAAACAAGACCATTTCAAAAAAGTATAAAGAAACTTTTATCGATTTTAATGCAATTGCTCAAGGATATTCGGTAGATGTTGTAGTGAATTATTTAAAATCAAAAGGAATTGAAAATGCCATTGTAGAAATTGGAGGTGAATTATTCGCTTTAGGAAAAAACACGATTGACAATAAGAATTGGATAGTAGGAATAGACGATCCATTACAAAAACCAGAAGAACGCAAATTAATTGCCAAAGTGAATTTAGAAAACTTAGGCATGGCAACTTCTGGTAATTATCGTAAAGTAATGATTGATGAAAAAACAGGAGAAAAATTTGTTCATATCATCAATCCTAAAACAGGTTTGGCTCAAAAAAATAATGTATTAAGTGCTACCGTTTTATCAAAATCATCAGCTATTTCGGATGGCTATGCTACTGCTTTTATGTTAATGAGTTTAGAAGAAAGTAAAGTTTTTTTACAAAAACACCCTGACTTACATGTAATGTTGTTGTACGTAGATTCTAACAATAAAATGCAACGATTTACGACAGAAAATTTTAAGTCTTTAGTTATAGATTAATTCTAAACAAGGCATTATTTGTTAAAACTTGTATAATAAACTTTTGATTTTGTAGTTATAAAGATAATTTTATCCAAACAAAATCAAATTTATGAAGAAATTTAAATTTTCAATTTCTCTTTTGCTTTTAACGCCAGCCTTTATTTTTGCGCAGGATTTTAAGCTTGAAGATCCAATTCCGACCGATCCAAATGTGAAAATCGGAAAATTATCAAACGGATTAACCTACTACATCCGAAAAAATGCAAAACCTGAAGATAAGGTAGATTTGCGTTTAGTTGTAAATGCTGGTTCTATTCAGGAATCAGATGAACAACAAGGTTTAGCACATTTTATGGAACACATGTGTTTCAATGGAACTAAAAGATTTCCAAAAAATGAATTGGTAAATTATCTTCAGAGTATTGGAGTTAAATTTGGGCAACACTTAAATGCCTACACAAGTTTTGATGAAACGGTTTATTTTTTACCAATTCCATCAGATGACAAAGAAAAAGTTGAAAAAGGATTTCAAATAATTGAAGATTGGGCATTTAATACTACTTTAACTCCAGAAGAAATTGACAAAGAAAGAGGTGTTGTTTTAGAAGAATACCGTTTAGGCTTAGGTGCTGACAAAAGAATGATGGGACGTTTTATGCCAAAAATGATGTATAATTCATTGTATGCAAAACGTCTTCCGATTGGTCAAAAAGAAATTCTAGAAAATTTTACATACGATAAACTGACTAGTTTTTACAAAGATTGGTACCGTCCTAATTTGATGGCTGTTATTGTAGTAGGAGATATCGATGTAGCTGAGATGGAAAAGAAAATCATTTCTCATTTTGGTAAATACAAAAATCCTAAGAACCAAAAAGAGCGAAAAATTTATGATGTGCCAAATCATAAAGAAACTTTTGTTTCTGTAGAGTCTGATAAGGAAGCTGCTTTTTCCCAAGTACAATTGTTATATAAAGACTATGAAAAACCAAAAGATGTAGTTACACTTGGAGATTTTAAAGAATATTTAGCAAAAGGACTTTTTTCTACTATGTTGAATAATAGATTAGAGGAATTACAAAACAGTCCAAATCCTCCTTTTAATTTTGGATATACATATCATGGCGGTACTTATGCAAGAACAAAAGAAGCTTTTCAGTCTTTTGCGATGGTAGCGCAAGACAAACAAATTGAGGCTTTAAAAGTATTAGTGAAAGAAAATGAAAGAGTTAGACAATTTGGATTTACGCAAAGTGAATTAGATAGAGCAAAAGCCGAATTTTTGTCTCAAATGGAAAGACAATATAATGAGAGAGAAAAGAATGAATCTGAAAATTATGTTTCAGAATATCAGGCAAATTTCTTAGAAAAAGAACCAATTCCAAGTATTGAATGGACCTTTGATGTATTCAAAAAAATGTTGCCAACAATTTCTGTTGAAGATACTAATGGTTTAATTGCTAAATATTTAAAAGAAGATAATAGAGTGGTTATCTTAACTGGTCCAGAAAAAGAAGGATTGGTTAAACCAACGGAACAAGAAGTTTTAAATTCATTAACTGTAAATAAAAATGAATTAACGGCTTACTCAGAAACTAAAGTGTCCGAAAGTTTATTGAGAAATCCTGTTAAGGAAGGAAGTGTAGTTTCAAAAGAAACGAATGCAAAATTAGGAACTACTACTTTAAAACTTTCAAATGGAGCAACAGTAGTTTATAAGAAAACAGACTTTAAAAATGACCAAGTAATGTTTGAAGCGGTTAGTTTTGGAGGTTCTAATTTATTTACAAACGATGAAATGGCTAAAGTTTCATTAGCAATGGGTGGTTTATCTGAAGCAGGTTTTTCTGGAATGTCTAAAAATGATATTAATAAATTTATGACAGGAAAAATGGCTAGAGTAAATCCTTATGTTGGTGGAATTTATGAAGGATTTAATGGAACTTCAACTCCAAAAGATTTAGAATATTTATTCCAAATGACATATGCTTATTTTACAGATTTGAATTTAGATAAAGAAGCGTTTAATGGATTTATTTCTAAGCAAAAAGGATTCATGTCAAACATGATGTCGCAACCAGCAACTTATTTTTCGAATGAATTCTATACGTTTTTGAATAAAGAAAATCCAAGATATAAAGGATTTCCTAAAGAAGAGGACTTTGATAAAGCAGATTACGAATTAGCTTATAAAAAATATAAAGAACGTTTTGCTAACGCAGCCGATTTCAATTTCTATTTTGTAGGGAATTTTGATGAAGCTCAGTTAGAAGCTTTTGCTGCAAAATACATTGCTTCATTACCTTCTGATAAAAATACGAAAGAAAGTGCTAAAGATTTAGGCTACAGAATGCTTAAAGGTTCACACAAAAAAGTTGTGAATAAAGGTAAAGACCCAAAGAGTACTGTAAATATTATGATTTATGGTGATACTAAATATGATGCAAAAGAAGCATTTGCTTTTAAAGCTTTAGGTGAAGTATTAACAATTAAATTAGTAGAAGAATTAAGAGAAAACGAAAGTGGTGTTTATGGAGTAGGAGCAAGAGGAAGTATGAGTAAAGTGCCTTACGGAAGTTATAATTTCTCAATTTCTTTCCCTTGCGGACCAGAAAATGCTGAAAAACTTACTGAATCTGCATTAAGAGAATTAAACAAAATGGTTACAAATGGTCCAGAACAAAAAGATTTGGATAAATTTAAAGAAGCGTCAAGATTAGAATATAAAGAAAGTTTAAAAGATAATCGCTACTGGATGGCAGTTTTAAAACGTCAGTATACAGATGCAGTTAATCCAGAAGAAGTATTTGAATTTGAAGCTAAATTAAATGCTTTGACTGTTAAAGAACTTCAAGATGTAGCTAAGAAATATTTATCAAAAGATAAAGTAATTGGCATATTAATGCCTGAAGAATAAATAGGTTTTTATTACATTCAAAATCCCGCAATTGTAAAGATTGCGGGATTTATTTATAAAAAGTATATATTTTTTTGTCTTGCTGAATTAATTTCAGCATCTAAATAATTTATTTATAACAAACCGGAATAATTTCTCCTTTTGCTAAACAATATTTTTCTACTAATTTAGGAGCAATTGTTTTGGTGTAATCTACTTCGTCAACTTTAAAACCAATGCTTCTCAGTTTATCAAAGTAATCTCTTCCATAAACCCTAACGTGATCGTATTGTCCGAAAATTTTTGCGCGTTCTTTTTCATCGGTAATCGAATCGTCAGAAAAAGTAACTTCGCGTGATAAATCTTGAGGAATTTGAAAGATTCCCATTCCGCCAGGTTTAAGAACACGATATAATTCTTGCATCGCTTTTGTGTCATCTGGAATATGTTCTAAAACGTGATTGCATAAAATGATATCATATGAATTGTCTTCAAAAGGTAAATTGCAAATATCCGCTTTTACATCAGCTAAAGGTGAAAACAAATCGGTAGTGGTATAATCTAAATTCGATTGTTTTTTAAAGCGTTTGTAAAATTCTTGTTCAGGAGCAAAGTGTAATACTTTTTTTGGAGCTTTAAAAAAATCCGTTTCGTTTTGTAAATACAACCACAACAAACGATGTCTTTCTAATGAAAGTGTACTTGGTGATAATACGTTGTTGCGTTGTGTTCCATATCCGTAAGGTAAAAACATACGAAAGCTTTTTCCATCAATAGGATCTGTAAAACGACTTCCTTTTAATAAAAAAGCTAAAATCGGACGCACCACAATACTCAAACGAATCAATATTGGGCGAGGAATTGTATTTAGTATAAGTTTAAAAAGTTTTTTCATTTCATTAAAGTTATGGCGTAGATTATACCAAATAAAAGAGAAACTACAATTATGATTCCAAAATATAATACTATGAAAAGAAATAAATATTTAATTCCTGATACAATGCATTGCTTTAAATTTTGGTTATACAAGTCCTTAAATGCGTAAAGTGTAAAAAGGATGAATAACAACAAAAATAGTATAGAATAAGTACCAAAATTCATGCCTAACATATTTACTAAAACAACTTGTAAAAATAAAGATACGAAGCCTAAATTACTTTGTAAGTAACTATTAAATACCAAATGCTCGAAGAAATTATGATCTCTTGTATTGAAAACGATATAACTTGTAAGCGCATATACTGGAATTAAAAGCAATACAAAAAAGTTGTAATAACTCATTAAGGTTTCCATAAAAACTTTTATATCTATTTTCGGAGCATTTCCAGTTGAATTTGTCGTATTAAAACCTTTTGCAAATCCTTCTGAATAGTCTATAATTATTTCCAAAGGGAAAAATTTATAGAAAAAAACGGCTATCGTTGCATATAAAATTATATACGAAAAAGGATGAAAATATTTCTTTCTAGCACCAGAAATATATGCTTCTAATACATCTTTAGGATTTTTGAATAATCCAAAGAAAGTTCTCCAAAAATTATTATCCCAACTAAAGAATGGACCAATAAATTCTTCCCAAGTTCCTTTTAATGAAAGTCTGTCATCAACTATTTTAGCCCCACAATTTGAACAATATTGTGCGGTGTTTTCATATGGATTATTACAAGTTTTACAATTCATTTTAATTTATTTAAACACTAATTTCACGAATTAGCACGAATTTATAATATTATTCTTTTGTATTTAAGACTGTCTTCTCCAAAATTCACTAATAAACCTAAATTACATTTAGAAACTGCTAAATAATACAATACTTGTTTGGTTTCACTAGGAGTAAGAGTTTGAATTGCTTTAATTTCTAATATGATATTATTATATAATGTAAAATCAGAGTAATAATAGCTAGGGAGTTGAATTCCTTTATATTCAATTGTATATTTTTGTTCTCTAATGTAATCTATTTTGTTTAATTTAAATTCGAATTCCAAAGCATCTCCATAGACTTTTTCATTATGACCTTTGCCTAAAGTATTATGAACTTCCATACATAACCCAACAATTTCATATACTTCATCTTTATAAATCAAATCATTCATAATTAGTGGAAATTCGTGAAATTCGTGTTTAATTATAAAACTAATGGTTTTTGTCTTAATCCATCTTCTTCATTACTCACAATTCCTAAAGCATCATAAATATAGGCAAAAGTAGATAACAATTCGGGTTTACCGTCAACGATTGCTACATCGTGTTCAAAATGAGCACTAGGTTTTCCGTCAGCTGTGGTAATAGTCCATCCATCTTTATGTTGTTTGATGTTTTTAGTTCCCATATTAATCATTGGTTCAATTGCGATGACCATTCCGTTGACTAATTTTTTTCCACGACCACGTTTTCCATAATTAGGAACTTCTGGATCTTCGTGCATTTTTCTGCCTAAACCATGTCCACATAATTCGCGAACTACTCCATAACCATGCCCTTCACAATATTGTTGGATGGCATATCCAATGTCTTCAACACGATTCCCCACTTTGGTTTCACGAATTCCAACGTAAAGAGATTCTTTAGTAACTTGTAAAAGTTTTTTTGTTTCTGGAGCTACTTCGCCTACTTCAAAAGTATAAGCATGATCGCCATAAAAACCATTCTTAAAAGCGCCACAATCTACCGAAATAATATCGCCATCTTGTAACGGAACATTATTAGGAATTCCGTGAACTACTT
>VFQS010002261.1_pt1 | contig 16097 bp, 19 predicted proteins | sample 3512361 | NCBI WGS metagenome assembly VFQS01 (sample SAMN10412375, study PRJNA504923) | tailings metagenome | isolation source: Relicate 1 Philex TSF3 active mining | place: Philippines
TAGGCATGCGCATTACACGCGACGAAATCACAACACCTGGCTTTGTGAAGTTCTATGTTCGCAAACGTGTAGGCGGCAAATTGCGTAACACACAGGCGATTAAGTTGTTGAAGATCGCAGCGTCATAAAGTTAAGTTAAATCAAGCGAATCAAAAAAGCCCCAGAAATGGGGCTTTTTCTTAGGAGTAGTGAACATGAAAATCAAAATCTTGCAGGGCTTTACTTACTGGCATGGCGGTTGCAATCGCGTTGATTATGTTGCTGGCGATGAAATTGACACTGACGATTCAGAGATGGTGGAAGTAGCGACAAACGAAGGCTGGGCGAAGGCTGACGATGCGCAGCAGAAGTCAGCCGAGCAAGCAGCAGCCGAGCAAGCAGCAGCCGAGCAAGCAGCAGCCGAGCAAGCAGCAGCCGCAACTAAAGAAGAAAAGAAATCTAGTTCCGGCAAAAAATAACGGCTAAAAAATGTCACTCAGCATACACACCGCACCTACATTACAGCCCGTAACTCTCGCAGCAATGCAAGAGCATTTGCGCAATGATGCAGGTGTTGAAGAATCATTGATCGAGGCTTTGATCGACGCAGCGACAGCCAGTGCTGAACACATCATGGGTCGCGCGATTATGCCGCAAAAGTGGCAATTGATGACTGATTCTTTCGATGATCTTATGCTGAGAATGCCAACGGTCACTGCTGTGGATTCTGTGAAGTACGTAGATGCGTCTGGTGCATTGACTACGCTTGATCAGAGCGTTTATCAAACTGTTTTGGGTAGTGACTACGAAGCCTCCATACAACTGGCATACGGTCAATCGTGGCCAGAAGTAAGAGACCAACCAGAAAGCGTTCAGGTCGTTTTTAGCTGTGGCTATGCGGATGCGGCAAGCGTGCCAGCGCCTATCGTGGCGTGGATAAAACTCTGTGTTGGCGCTCTGTTCGCAAATCGTGAGTTGGAAACCGATCGTCAGACATATTCACTTGGAATTGCTGACCGCATGTTAGACCGCTACAAGGTTTATTCGATATGAACGCAGGCCAACTGAATCGCAAGATCACAATTCAGGCTTTCGGCTCTGGTGTCGACGCGATCGGTCAGCCGATTGAATCATGGTCAACATTTGCACAGACTTGGGCAAATATCCGGTTTCTAAATGGAGTGGAGTCGGTCAAAGCGGACGCAGAAGTAAGTGTGTCGAAAGCATCAATTCGCATTCGCTACCGCCAAGACATTACGAATGCGATGCGTGTTGTCTATAACGGCATCACGTATGAAATTAAGGCAGTCCTGCCAGACGAAGAAAGGCGTGAACACGTTGATCTAGTTTGCGAGGTGGTCAAGTGATAAATATTAATTTTGATACAGTTGCGCTGCAAAAGAATTTAGATAAGTTCGCAAAAGATATTGAAGAAAAAGCGATACGCCCAGCGGCTTATGCTGCCTCTAAGGTGATTTATCAAGAATTGCAAATGCGCGTGCCAGTTGGCGAAACAGGTAATTTGAAAAACTCGATTTATCAGTATCACAATGAAAAGCTATCGCGAGATGGAAAACAAATTTATTCGGTAGGCGTAAATAAGCGCAAGGCGCCACATTGGCATTTACTCGAGTACGGAACGATCCGAGCGCCAGCTTATCCCTTTATCGTGCCAACGTATGATGCAAAAATCGTTGAGGCAATGCAGGCGGCTCGATTGCGGTTGGCTGAGAAAATCGAAGAGATAAAAAATGATTGAGGCTGACTTATGCACAAAGCTTGCGCCTCTGGTGAGTAATAGAGTTTATCCAGATGTGGCTCCAGAAGGCGCGACACGGCCTTTTATTACATACCAGCAAAAAGGCGGTAGTCCGGTTAATTTTCTTGGTGCAGAGTCATCCAATAAAAAGAATGCGCGATTTCAAATCAACGTTTGGAGCGATACAAGAATCGAGGCTTCAGCACTGATTCGACAGATTGAAGATTTAATGGTGGCAAGCCCACTATTCGGCAAAATTGAAGGTGGCGCGATTGCCACGTATGACGGCGTAACCAAGGCCAGAGGGGCGATGCAAGATTTCTCCTTCTGGTCATAGCAAAAATTGAAGTAGCGAAGCTCACCGTAAGACGTGGGCTTTTTTTCGTCGGCCCTTTCGGGCGCAACACAAGCCATCCATTCGGGTGGCTTTTTTTATTCCTTGAAAGGAAATCAAAATGTCTGTATCTCTCCCAAATGGCATTGTTTTGGCATTGGCCACTGCATATGCTGCGGCTTTATCTGTGACAGCGGCGTCTAACGCATCGGCAGCTGTTTTAACTGTGAATAACAGCCTAGTTGTTGGTGATTACGTTGAATTCACCTCCGGCTGGTCGCGCGCAAATAATCGCATCTTTCGATTATCTGCTGCGTCCGGTACCAGTGTAACTCTGGAAGGTTTCGATACCACTTCAACTACGTTATTCCCGGCTGGTTCCGGTCTAGGTACCATTCGCAAAATCAATACGTGGACTCAAATTACACAAGTCTTGGGCTGCACCAGCTCTGGCGGTGAGCCACAGTATCAAACGTATTCTTTCCTTGAGCAAGATTACGACAGCCAAATTCCAACAACCACAAGCGCACAATCGTTGGCATTGGAAATCGCAGATGATCCAGCATTGCCTGGCTACGTTGCTCTTAAAAATGTGGCGCAGACACGCGCTACAACTGCGTTGCGAGCAACGCTGCCAGCTGGTGGCGTGATTTTGTATAACGGCATCTTTGCGTTTGACGAAACGCCAAGCCTGACCAAAGGCAACTTAATGGCAGTAAAGGCTGGTGTCGCATTGCAAGGCCGCCCAGTTCGTTACGCAACCTAATCTGAGCGCTTAGCTCAATTCTTGCACTGACTTGGCCTGTGTCTTCCTTTCGCGGGGAGCGCAGGTCAAGCACAGGCATTTTCAAAACCACGCGAAAGTAAAAAATTATGTCTACTAAAAATCCTAAATTTGCATTCGGAAAAACGCCTGACACATTCCCGCGCACAGTCGAAATCATCGATATTGAAGGCGGCGTTTCTGAAATTGAATTTACATTCAAATACCGTACAAAGAAACAGTTTGCCGAATTGCTCGATGAAGGCATTAAGGCCGCTAAAGCAGAGCATGCCGCAAGTGTTCCTGAGTCTGAAAAAGAAGGCTTAGATGCAATTTCAGATCAGTTCTACAGCGACCTGATTTCAAAAAATGACAAGAAGTCAGCAGAGCACGTGTTGAAAATCGCAAAAGGCTGGGATCTGGCTGACGAGTTTACCGTTGATAAGCTGATGCAATTGGAAAACGACTATCCAGGCTCATTGCAAGCAATCGCGCAAACCTATGCAAAAGCAGTTTCAGAGGTGCGAACAAAAAACTCGAAGAGCTAGCAAGTCGGTTTTACGAGAGAGAGCCAAGCCTAGAAGAAATGAGGGCAGCTGGCTTAACTCCCGAAGACTTTGCTGGCGATGTAATACCGGTATTTGAAGATAATGAAGTTGTTTGGCTGTTATTCCTGTCGTTACGGACGCAATGGCGCGTCGGGATTAATGGCAAAACGGGGCTAGATTACAACGTCCTTTATCACAAGTTAGACCGTATGAGTTTGGATCCAGATACGTATGCCGAGATGGAATACGACATCAGCATCTTGGAGCATGCGGCATTAGAAGAAATGCACAAGCCCACCTAATCGGTGGGCTTTTTTTATGGGTGTTTTATGTCTGAAAAATTAAGCGCGACCATTGAAGTAGGGCTAGACGGCTCCAAGGTGCAAGACGGAGTCGCGCCCATTGCTCGGACATTAGAGAACCTAGGAAAGACCGCAAAAAAAGCCGGACGTGATGCCGGTGAGGGATTGGGTTCGGTCGGGGAGGAAACCAGCAAGGCCACGGCGAAAGTCGATTCCGCAACCAAAAACCTAGTGTCATCAACAGAGCGGGCGATTGCTCGTCTCAAAGCAGAATTAGAAGGCGGGTCAAAGTCGCATTCAAAGTTTTTAGAAGTGCTAGCAACGCAGCGTGGCGTCAACATGGATGTGCTCAATCCATATTTGGTCAAACTAAAAGAAATTGAAAAGGCGCAAGCCGATGCCGCAAAAACTACAGGAAACTTGGGAATATCAGCCGCGCAAACTGCTGCCGCTTTGCGTTCAGTTCCTGCGCAATTTACGGACATCATCACAAGTCTACAAGGTGGGCAAGCTCCATTGACCGTGTTCCTGCAACAGGGCGGTCAGTTAAAAGACATGTTTGGTGGCGCTGGCAATGCGGCTAAAGCCTTGGGAGGCTACGTATTAGGTTTAGTGAATCCTTTTACGATTGCTGCTGGTGCGGCGGCCGCTTTGGGTGCTGCGTACTTTCAAGGTAGCAAAGAGGCGCAAGAATATCAAAAAGCCTTGATCCTGACAGGCAATGCTGCTGGAGCAACAGCAGGTCAGATGCAAGATATAGCGCGCGAAATCGCCGCAACGGGAAAAACAACGCAAAGTGCTGCGGCAGAGGCGGTAGTTGCGCTCGCATCAACTGGCAACATCGGCGCAAGTAGCTTGCAAAAATTTGCCGATGTCGCAGTGCAAATGCAAAAAACGGTTGGTAAGAGCGTCACCGATACAGCAAAGGATTTGTCTGAGCTTGGCAAATCGCCCTATGAAGCGTCCATCAAACTCAATGAGCAGTACCGATATTTAACCCCAGCGATCCTAAGTAATATCAAGGCGTTGACAGATCAAGGCCGCGCATCAGAAGCGGCTGCACTAGCGCAAAACACCTATGCCGACACAATGGCTGGTCGCACACGCGACATTAAAGAAAACCTCGGCACGATCGAGCAAAGCTGGAATTCGTTAAAGGGTACTGCTGCAAAAGCTTGGGACGCGATGTTGAATGTCGGGCGTAAGGATACCGAATCAGAGCAAATTGAGCGTCTAAAAAGAAATATTAAAGAGCGAGAGCAGGCGCTTGCGAGTACTTACGCAAACTCAACTGTCGTTAAGGTTGAGCAGCAAAAATTATTAGACGCGGATAAAACACGTCTAAAGGTTTTACAGGATCAAGAAGCAGAGCAGCGGAAGCAAGCTGAAGCGCAAAAGAAAATTGCAGATACTACTTCCGCAACGAATGCTTGGCTTGATCAAGGCAAGCAATTTTTAACAAAACAAAAACAGCTAGAGCTTGAGATTAAGGAGATAAGAAATGCAGGTAAGGCTGCAGGTATTGATGAGAAAGAGATTGAAGATCGCGTTGCGCTAGCAAAAGCAAGTGAAAAATATAAAGAGTCGATCTCAAAAGAGGAAACTGCTTATCAATCATTGGTAAAAGCAATTAATCAACGGCTCACCTTGTCAGGCCTTGAATTAAATTCTGAGAAGCCCTTGTCTGAAGCCCAAAAGCTGCGCGTCAAATTGATGGAGGCCGTAGAGCTTTCTCACGGAAAATTAACGAAGGCGCAGATTCTTGAGCAAGCAAAAAAAATAGACTTGATCCGCTCCAATGAGTTGTTGCGCGATTCATATGTCAACCTCGATAGGGACTTGGGCAAGCTGAAACTTTTGACTGCGGGTGATTTGGTTGCAGATATAAATCGGCAAGATCAAGCATTTTCAAACATCATTAGAACGCAAGAGGAGTATCGCCAATCTCTTGAAGATAGCAATAGTTTGGCCCAGCTTGAGTTGAGCTTGCTTGGTCAATCTGCGACAGACCGTGGAATTATTGTTGAACAGTACAAAATTGAGTTAGAGCTACAGAAACAAATACGTGCGATCAAAGCTCAAAATCTAGATGCGGGACAGCAGCAATTCGCGATCGATGAGGCAAATTCAAATGCAAACATCGCAAAATCTCAAGCGTATCTTAAAGTTCAGCAGCAAGAATGGACCAAGTTTTACGGTGATATTTACAACGGCTTGACCGATTCGTTGTATCGCGGCTTTGAAGCAGGCAAAGGCTTCTTTCAATCGTTTTGGGATGGCATTAAAAATCTCTTCAAGACGACCGTGTTGAAGTTGGCTGTTCAGGGGGTGATGACTGGCGTCTTGGGGCTCAGTAATATGGGGCAAGCCAACGCCATGCAAGCGATGGGTCAATCGGGTACAGATCCGATGAGCATGATCTCAGCGGGCAAATCCATGTACGAAGGCTTTGTAAGTGGGTTCAGTGGCTTTGGCAATAGTGTTGCCAACTACGTGCAGGCTGGCTTGGATAAAGCTGGATTATCGATGTCAGGTGGTGGCAATAGTGCCTTCGCAATTGGTGCGGGTACCGCTGCAAGTTATCTTGGTGGTGCTGCGGTCGGGGTGTATGGTGGTCGCGCACTGTCAGGTGGGTATTCTGTGACAGGTGGTAATGCTGCGGTCAATATCGGCACTATTGCTGGAGCCATCTTTGGAGGGCCAATCGGTGCGGCTATCGGTGGTTTAATCGGTGGTGGTGTAAATCGAGTATTTGGGAGAAAAGCGGCTGAACTACAAAGCTCGACATTAAGCGGTTCCATTGGTGCAGACGGGTTCGCTGCATCAACTCGTGACGTCTATATGGCAAAAGGTGGATTATTCAGGTCTGATAAATGGTCTGAAACGAATACGCCAATGGGCGACACTGGTGGCTTGACCGCACAATACGAAGCAATCAAAGCTGCTGCAACTGGATACGCTTCGATGCTCGGCTTGTCTGCGTCGACGATCGAATCATACACAAAGGCATTTTCGTTCAGTTTGTCAAAAACTGGCGACGCTGCGAAAGATGCCGAAGAAAACAATAAGAAGCTCGCTGAATTGTTTGTCGGTATTTCGGACGACATTACAAATTTGCTTGCGCCTTCGATCTCATCATTAGCAAAAGAAGGTGAGACAGCTTCGCAAACTTTGCAACGCTTGGCGACAGGCTTGACTGACGTTAATGCGGTCATGAAATCGGTTGGTTTCGCTGAGTTTGCAAAGAGCTTGGAAGGGTCAAACGCTGCAACACGCTTGGCTGAATTGACAGGTGGCATAGAGAAGTTAGCTGGTGGTGCACAGTATTTCTTTGAAAACTTCCTGACCGATGCCGAGAAGATCAAGCCTAGTGCTGATTTAGTCACTGAGACAATGAAGCGTCTTGGCCAATCTTCAGTTGATACGATTGACGAATTCAAGATGCTTGTTCAAGGCTTGGATTTGGCTACGGAATCAGGCGCGAAGATGTACGCTGAATTGATAGCAATCGCTCCACAGTTTAAAGCAGTCGCGGACTACACCAAGGAAACAGTTAAGGCATCAGAGACTTATGTCGATGTGCAATTCAACGCACAACGTAAAGTGGAAGCGGCTGCAATTGCAGCCACGCAGGCACTTGAAGCGCAAGCACGTGCAACCATGGAGCTTGCCAAGGCTGAAAAGCAAAAGACTTACGACGATGCACTACAAAGCCGCTTACGCTCTGGCAAGATTGGCGAGATCATGTCGTCAAATTACGAGCTCAATCCCGTTGATTTTGGTAAGTATGTCTCGGGCGGTCAATTTGATGCGGCAGGTTTCAATTCTGAAATTTTACGCAAGCAAGCAAAACTCTCTTTGGAGTTGATTGCAAAGGCAAGCGCTGATGCGATTAATGTAGAAGATGTCGCTTTAGTCGTTGGTGGACTGTTTGATTTCACCAAGGGCAATGAGTTCCGTCAAATATTGCGTCAACAATTGCCGCAAGGGACTGGGTTAGCTAACGATGTCGGTTATGTGATGTTTGACTTTATTGAGTCGGCATTGGAAGGCATTCGTTTAGATAAATATGCGGCTAGTGGGCAAGGCGTAATTAACGTCATAAACGCACGAGATCAAATCGGTTATCAAACAGATTTATTGACCCAGTACAATCGTAGTTTGAGCTCTGCCGGTGAAGCATTGCGTCTAGGTATCGTCACACAGGACGAATATACAGGCGCGATCGCAAAAGCAAACGAGATCTTAAAAGATCAGGTTAAGACACAAGATGAACTAGCCACGTCGCTCAAGCAGGCAGGTATAGACAGTATCGCTTTCTACTTTGATCAGATCGGCTTGTCTGTCGAGCGATTAAACCAAGCGGCAGAAAAAGCGGCTGAGCCCTTGGCGGTAGTCACATCGGCTATCGGTCGTTTTACCTCAGTCAGTGATGTATTTAGTCTATCTGCCAATGCAGCGGGTGGTGATGCTAATGCCGAATTGGTAGCGCAATCCGCAAAGATCGCTGCGCAAGTGTTGACGACGCAATCCGCTGCCCAAGCGGCAAAAGAATTGGCAGAAAAAGCCGCATTCAGTGGTGCATCATCGACGCAATTGCGCGATTATTCATTGTTGATTGAGGGCGTCAAGCAGTTTGATCCAAACTCGTTTGAAGCTGGCTTCTTGCGTATCTCTGATGCGCTCAACAAAGGCACTATCGATCAAGCGCAGTATCAAGACTTGTTTAGTGTCAGTCTAGATATGTTCAAGGGTGTCGAGTCTGAGAGTAGCTTGCTTGCAAAAACAATGGGTACCTTGCGCGAAGCGATGACAAGCTTTGCCGATAGCTTGTTGATCGATAAGTCGAAAACCACGCTGTCAGATGCTGCGCGTATGCAAGAAGTCATGCGCCAATATGATCAGGCAAAGATCGGTGCAATGGCGGGTGATGCCAATGCGATTAGCCAATTTCAAAGTCTAGGCGCTCAGTTGGCATCAAGAGAAAACTACTCAAGCCGTGCAGAAGCAAATTACGGCTTTAGCCGTGTGCTTGCAGACTCGCAATTGTTGAGCCGTTATGCAGAGCGTGATGCAAGCGCTCCGCAAGTGGCGGCAATTAAAGAACTAGAAAAGACGATCAGCGATCGCTTTGATAAACAGTTTTCGATCATGCGTTCGCAACTGCTGGAATTGCAAGGGGCAAGAACCGAAGCTGCGCGTAAAAACTTGCCAACCACAGGGGTGACAGCATGATTGTGACTGAGATCAATCAAGTGTCGCTTTCAGACATTATCGCAACTAACGCGGTCGATTACACCGATGTGTACGACGCTGGAACGACGTATCCAGTGGGCGGTCTGCGCGGCTTTGCCGGAGTCGTCTATTCGTCGCTGCAAGCATCTAATGTGGGGCATCAACCAGATACTAGCCCTGCGTGGTGGAAGCAAGCGGATTTCGACCTGACTTTTGACTATCCAAAAGATGTGCTCACGATTGATGCGGGTTATATCTACATTTCGATGCAAACACCCAATATTGGTAAAACCCCTGCTGATAATCCAGCGTACTGGTCAAAGGTCAAAGTCACCAATCGCTATGCCATGTTTGATGGCGAGTCCAACACTGTGACCTCGCGCGCAGAGAATTTGACCGTCTCTTTCAATTCAAAGTTTGTGAACTCGATCACGCTCATAAAAATGCGCGCCAAAACGGGCAACATCAAAGTCAAAAAAGACGCGCTAGTGATTTTTGATAAAACCTACGATTTCGCAAATCACTCGGTGATCCAAACGATTGAAGAATATTGCTTCGCAGAGCGTCAGTTGCGCAAGGCATTGTCGGAGTTAAATGTGCCTGTAGCCGGTTCGGTGATCGTCGAAATCACACTTGATTATCCAGGTGATGTTGTTGAGCTTGGCGTATGTGCGGTTGGTAAAAAGTTAGATGTCGGCCCTGAGTTACTAGGTCTCACACTTGTGCCTCTCGACTATTCGATGGTCACAAAAGATAAAGATGGATTGATTCATGTTGACTATGAATTTACGGTCAACGAGTTTCAGACGACAGCGATTTTCAAGATTGATCGCTGGGATTACATAGCTGAAAAACTACTGGCTATTCTAGGCCGCCCTTGCATTGTGATTGGCGGCGATGGTCAAAAAGACTCACTTACTTTATATGCGCGCATTAAGTATCGATTGCTTTGGAAGCATAAGCTCCATTGCGAGATTTCAATTGACGTAACAGGACTAATCTAATGACGACAGTGATACCAAATCCACCCGTAAATCCAGTGCCTTATACGCCAGAATTTGAGGCGCAAATGACCGCTTGGCTTGCGTGGCTGACCGAAAACTCACACAAGTTTGGCGATGTAGCGGAAGAGCTCAATGCTGCGCTCAATGCGTCATTGCTCGGCACCACATCATCGTCAGTCACATCGCTAACCATCACTGCTGTTGGCACGTCTAAGACATTAACAGTGCAGGCAAATAAGGGTTACGTCTCAGGCATGCTGGTGAAGCTCGCCAGCACAGCTAATGTGGCGAATTACATGAAAGTGCGCGTCGCATCGTACAACATCGATACAGGCGAACTTATAGGTACTGTTGAAAGTTTCGGCGGTAGTGGTACTTTCGCCAGTTGGTCTGTTTTCTTTGATGTACAAGACCCTACGATTCAATCTGTACCAACAGGGGTGAGTGTTCCTGCTGGTGCACTCTTAGCGAAAGACGACGCAGGAAACAGTATGGCGGTCGATTCTGTGGCGCCAGCAACCATATTGGCATCGAACGTGACGATGATGACAACCTTCCCGATGTCAGGCGAGAAGACAGGTATCTTGTTCACCGTCGGCACGACTGATCTGCGGTTTATGTCTGTTAATAAAGATCGGTCGATATCGCAATCAAGTGTGAGTGTCGGAACAATTGCAGGTGCATCGAATGCTGCACGAGGGTGTGAACTGACGAATGGGAACATCGCAATCTGCTATTCGGATACGGTCACACAGTATCCGGCCGTTAAGATTATTAGTCCCGCTGGCCTCGATGTCGTAGCCAAAACTAACCCAGAGAGTGTGGCGCTGGCAGCCTTGCCGCAGGTCGCTGCATTGACGGGCGGTGGTTTTGCAATGACGTGGAGCACGGGTTCGTTCACTCGCTATATCGTTTATACAAATACGCTTGGTATAACAAAAGCATTGTCCAACGTGTTTGGCGGCACTAACTCACAAGTTGGCGTGGTGGCTTCGCCAGGTGGTGGGTTCATGACATGTCACTCGCCGAATAGTCCTTACGTTCAATGGTTCGACGCAGCGGGGAATTTAACCAATAGTATTTCCGTAAATTTATCTCAATTAGCCGATCAGATCGGTTTTGTTGATCTTGGTAGTTTTGCGATTGGATTCTATGTCACCACTAGTCTTGGCTTAGTGATTAAGTTGGTGTCAAAAACAGCTCAGCAAGACCTTGTTAGCGGAGCGCAGCTCAAGACGCCAGATCCGTATGTATTTGCAGCAACCTATACTGTTCGTGCGGTAAAGCTTGGTAACGGAAATACACTAGCAATTCTTTCGCTTGCGGGCACCCGTGCGGTCTATGTGATCGTTACACCAGAAGGAAATTTTGTGCGAGGTGGCACGCTGATGTCTGACGCATACAGTAACGGTAACGAGGGACTAGGTGTCACCCCACTCGGCAATAACGGCTTCGCAATCCTGTTCAGGGCGCAGACTACGAACAACATCAAAATGTTTGTCGTCAACTCTGGTGAGCTGTTAGGCGTCTCGCTAGGTGCATCAGGTAGCCGAACGAATTATTTGCCAAACGGTTCGGTAAATGCCACTAGTGAAAATATTTTGAATGTGGGTTCTGAATCAGTGAACTACACGCGTCAAGGTGCGAAGGTGGTGATGTGATGATGAAACAATATTTGATCGAAGCCTCATCCGGATTGGCAATTTGGTGCGGAGATGACACACCTGTTTTAACGGACACATCAGCAATCTGCGGCGAAGAAATTTTTCTCTGCTATTCGAGCGAGACTGCATACGTACTTGAGGCTGACGCTGTCGAAGATTTCCAGCAAAGAAAATATCTGGCCATTGGTAAAAATTTGGTCGTTGATCCCGCGTGGACTGAGCCTGTGCCTGATCCCGCGATCATTACACAATTGAAGCAATCTCTCGCATCCGCAATCGATGATCGCGTTGCAGAAGTAACCGTGCGCTGGACACGATTCAAAGAGGGTTATGCAAAACGCGAAGCAGCTGCACGTGAATACAAGTTAGCTGGCTACATTGACGAACCTTCACGCTGGATCACCTCGTTTGCAGTCAATGCCAACAAGACCAATCAGCAGGCGACAGACATCATCATCGCTCAGGCTGATGGTCTCAATCTCGCGTTAGAAGATCTTGAGGATCTGCGCATGCAGAAGTACAAGATCTTGCTGTCTAACGATGAGGCAGTGATCCGCTCAGAACATCAGCGCATCATGTCTGAGATCGATGTCATCGTGGGAGGACTGACATGAGAATTGCTTTCTACAAAGGCACTCGACCACGCTTGGCAGGCATCTACAATCGCGGCGTGCGTGTTGTAACCAAGGGCAAGTATTCGCACTGTGAGGCAATTTTTAGCGATGGCATGAGCGCATCCGCATCGTTTGCCGATGGCGGTGTGCGATTCAAGTCGATTCAGTATGACCCAGCGCATTGGGATTTTATCGAGATTCCCGATGTATTTGAACCACGTATTCGCAAGTGGTTTGAAGACCATAAAGGGGATTCGTATGACGTGCTCGGAAACGTGCATTTCTTAGTGCCGCTTGTTGGTGACGACAAATCTCGTTGGTGTTGTTCAGAGGCTTTGGCGGCGGCAATTGGCGTGGTTGATGCCTGGCGATTTCATCCAAATTCGCTGTATGCGATTTTGACTACCTTTAATCAGTTTTCCAAATTGAAAGCGAACTAATGCCAGAAATCGACAAAAACGAGCGGAAAGAAATCGTCAAAGAAGCTATTAACGAATGGTTGGATAAGCAGTTTGCGACCCTTGGTAAATGGACTCTCGGCGGTTTGGTTTCTGCGATCTTAGCAGCGCTGCTGTACTTTACTTTAACCAATAACGGGTGGCACAAATGATTAAAAATTTCTTTACACGCAAACGCACTTGGGGCGTTTGGGGTATTCCGGTGGTGGTGATCGCGCTACTGTTTTGGACTGATCCAGATCGAGGGGGCTCAACGCGCGATATGCTCATGAACTTTATTACAGTCGGCATCGCATTTACGGCTGCCCATTTCTTACGAAAATTTTTCTTCGATTACATCAAGTTATCGGACCACGTCAAAGAAGCCAAAAACGGCAATATCGCATCGGCCATTGTGGTGTTAGCGGTGACCATATTTATTTGCGTGGCGGCGCTCATCTTCTCAACCCGCGCCCATGCCCAAGATGTGCGAACCTACGTGCCTGCAGCCGCTGAGCGATACTGCCCGATGTTGCAAGATCAGCGATCGCAATTATGGCAAGTGCATCCAATGCCGGCTGCGCTGTGCAGTCTGGTGGAGCAAGAGAGTTGCATCAGACTCAAGCATAGCAAGTGCTGGTCGCCAACATCGCGCCTAAAAACGGATCGAGAAGAGGGCGCAGGCTTCGGGCAAATCACTCGCGCATACAATAAAGACGGATCAATCCGATTTGACGCACTAGCAGCAACCAAGCTGCTCGATGCTGGGCTAAGCGAGTGGTCATGGTCTAACGTCTACCAACGGCCAGATTTGCAGCTGCGCGCCATCGTCGTGATCAACCGCGATTGCTATATGCGGCTCTCGCGCTTAGTCAAAGAGCCAAGCGAAGTCCTGCGCATGTGTGACGCTGCATACAATGGTGGTTATGCTGGCATGCAATCAGAGCGCCGCGCATGCGGTCAACGCCCGGGCTGCGATCCGCAAAAGTGGGTTGGCAATGTCGAACACGTCTGCTTAAAGTCAAAGGTGCGTTGGAAAGGTTATGGTCAGTCCGCTTGCGAAATCAATCGCGAACACGTCTTTAATGTGTTCGACGTTCGGTACCAAAAATACGTGCGCTTCGTCCAGGTGAAAACATGAGCATTCCAACCGAATTCAAATTCGTGATCGCAGTCGCATTAGCCGGTGCAGCTTATTGGGCAACGACCTTGCCAGAGCATTACAGACAGCAAGGCCGCATGGAGGAACGAAGCAAGGCCAAGGCGGTATCAAGCGCAGCGGTCGAAGAAAAAGAGCGCGAATTTAAGCAGATCGCATCCGATCTAAAAACCGAAAGAGAAAATCATGCAAAAACAAAAATCGAATTTGATGCAAAGTTTAATAAGTATGTCGCTGATGTTCGCGCTGGTCGCGTGTCAGGGCTGCGCATCAACAGAAGTAGTGTATGTCCCGCTAGAACAGAAGAAACAGCCCGAACCGGCGGAAATGAAGAAGAAACGACAGTTAGACTCCCAAGAGCTGTTGAAGAAGGTCTTCTCAGATTCGCTCACGACCGAGACCAAATAATTAAGGACTTCGAGTCGTTTAAACAAGAAGTCCGGTTGGCTGGGTGTTTTGAAAATTAGTCTGTAGATACAGACAAGCTAAGTGTTTTACCAAGTGCACGCAATGCATCATTGATTGAATCAATTTTTGTCGTATGTTTTAAGTCAATTAAACGATTAACGACCTGTGGCGATGTATTCATTTTTCGTGCTAGTTCAGAAGCTGTTACTTTCTGCCCCAGCATTTCGTTAAGTAAGTGGATCTTTGCCGCTGCTGATAACGGCAAAGAGATCAATCGGTCGCCGGCTTTTTTCTTTGATGGTGGTGGTACTTGTCGACCATCTTCAAAGTAAAAGTCCATCGAGCAGAGAAGGGCATCTTCTGCCATTTCAATCGCTTCGTTTTCATCATCACCTTGTGTGATGCATTCAGGAATATCCCTAAATGTCACGACAAAGCCGCCTTCTGGTGCAGGTGTAAATGTTGCAGGGTATTTCATTTGTATTGCTCCTAATTCGCGTGATGTGCTTCAAGAAGCCCCTTTCGGGGCATCTCTCATTTCAAGTTAAGTTGTTTTAAAATTCCCTCGACTAGCGGTTGTTTTAGTTCTTTGGCTGGGTGCCTTGGGACTTGGCTTCTCTTTCCGTTTAGATACACATTTAAATGATTCTTACCGTGTGTAAATGTTGCCCCTTGCTTCCTCAACCATCGAACAAACTCACTCTGTTTCACATCACCTCCTGTTGTTGTTACGATGATGCTAGTTTAAGCAAAAATGCTTAAAATGTCAAGCGCTTTTTAAGCATTTTTGTTTAACTTTGTTCATAAAAAAGCCCCAGTAAAGGGGCTTTGAGAATGATGCAAAATTAAATTTGTGTCAGTCGCTTCTAATGAAGACCGGTTGGTTAAGTGTCTTGCTGATTAGTATTGGCGGGTATTGAAAGGAAAGACAGTCTAAAAATGTTACGTGATTTTTTTGGCTGTTTACCCACTTACTTTACAATTGATTCAATTGCCTTTGCATGATTTTCCATCTTTTTGCATTTCATAGCGCTATTGTTCTCAAGTTTTTTCTTTTCAGCAAAATCCTGAGGATGCATTTGAGACCTAATCTCAAAATTTCCTGTTTTAATGATGGCATCTGCACATTCGTACATTTCGGTCTGCATTGCGTTCACATGCGAAAAACTAAATGCTACATACAATAAATAAACTACTGATACGACGCTGGCTAATTCTTTCATGATGGCTCCAATTGATTTGTGATGCATGAAAGCATATATCAAAAGTATAGAGAAGTTCGCGCTTTTTATAGTTCCACAAGGAAATGTTTGACGAATGTCTCATTTTTGATAATACTGATTATTTAATCAGTATTTTGTCATGAAATGCTACATGCTAAAAATGCGCGAGAGCGGGATTGCGATACCCAAGGGACGGTTATTTGACCGCTACCATCCTGCAAACATCGGCATCCTGAGTCTGCGCGAAACAACATCAAGCCAGCTGCATCGCATGTCGCGAAGAGCTGAGTTCAAGCTCGGCAATTGCACGGCTTATCTTCTCGACGCTCAGATACTTTGGATCGAGGGTGGCAGATTTGTTTTGACTGGTTTCGAGCAAGTAAAAACACATGAAGGTGTTGCAGAATATGCACAGTCTTGGCTAATCATTACTCACGGCGCACCGACAGGGCAAGAGGGAAGGTAATTAACTGTGTATACATACAGTCAATATAAAATAAATTTGGGCGAAATTTGGGCGAAAACGGGGACTGAAAACAACTTCGCCAAACCTTAATACTTTGGCAAAAGCCTAGTATTGATGGGGTTTGGCGAGGTTTATTGCGGTATAAATTGGTGGAGTCGGCGGGAATCGAACCCGCGTCCAGAAGCACTCTACAGACAGTTCT
>VFQS010002263.1_pt1 | contig 16080 bp, 12 predicted proteins | sample 3512361 | NCBI WGS metagenome assembly VFQS01 (sample SAMN10412375, study PRJNA504923) | tailings metagenome | isolation source: Relicate 1 Philex TSF3 active mining | place: Philippines
TGGATGTAGAAAATGGTTTTAAACCGAAATATGAAGTTTCGGCTGATAAAAAAGCATTGGTGACCAAATTAAAAGGATTAGCTAAAAATGCCGAAATGGTTTGGTTGGCTTCCGATGAGGACCGCGAAGGAGAAGCAATTTCTTGGCACTTATCTGAAGAATTAAAATTAAAGCCAGAAAAAACAAAACGTATTGTTTTTCACGAAATCACGAAAACAGCTATTCAAAAAGCAATCGAAAATCCAAGAGGAATAGATTATAACTTAGTAAACGCACAACAAGCACGAAGAGTTTTAGACCGATTAGTAGGTTACGAATTATCGCCAGTACTTTGGAAAAAAGTAAAAGGAGGATTATCAGCTGGTCGTGTGCAATCGGTTTCAGTTCGTTTGATTGTAGAACGTGAGAGAGAAATTCAAGATTTCAAACCAGAAGCGTCTTACAGCATCACAGCAGAGTTTACTAACGAAGCTGGAAAAACATTCAAAGCAAAATTACCAAAGAACTTCGCAACTAAAAAAGAAGCAGAAGATTTCTTAGCTAAAAATATTGGTTCGTCTTACAAAGTAGGAGATTTAGAAACCAAACCCACAAAAAAATCACCAGCAGCACCTTTTACCACTTCTACGTTGCAACAAGAAGCAGCGAGAAAATTGTATTTACCTGTTGGAATTACCATGCAAATTGCACAACGTTTGTACGAAGCCGGACTTATTACTTATATGAGAACGGATAGTGTGAATTTATCGCAAGAAGCTATGGCAGCAGCTCAAGCTGAAATTACAAGTTACTATGGAAAAGAATTTTCGAAGCCGAGAAACTTCAATGCCAAATCAAAAGGAGCTCAAGAAGCACACGAAGCTATTCGTCCAACAGATATGTCAAGACATACCGTTGATATTGACCGAGATCAAGCGCGTTTGTATGATTTAATTTGGAAAAGAACATTAGCTTCTCAAATGAGCGATGCTGAATTAGAAAGAACCAATCTAAAAATCGAGGCAAGTAATCATTCGGAAACCTTTACAGCAACTGGAGAAGTTATTAAATTTGAAGGTTTCTTAAAAGTGTATTTAGAAGGAAATGACGATGATGATGAAGAACAAGAAGGAATGTTGCCAGCTTTAAAAGTAAACGAAAAACTTACGAATAATTATATCACGGCTACCGAGCGTTTTTCGCGTCCGCCAAGTCGTTATACAGAAGCTTCTTTGGTGAAGAAATTAGAAGAATTAGGAATTGGTCGTCCGTCAACATATGCACCAACTATTTCTACGATTATCGCTAGAACGTATGTTGAAAAAGGAAGTTTTGAAGGTCAAGAAAGAAAATACACGCAAATCGTTTTAAAAAATAGTGAAGTAAAATCACAAGTTTTAACGGAGAATGTTGGTTCAGATAAAGGAAAGTTAGTTCCAACCGATATCGGAATTATCGTGAATGATTTCTTAGTGAAAAATTTCAATACAATTTTAGATTACAATTTCACAGCAAAAGTGGAACAAGATTTCGACGAAATTGCAGAAGGAAAAGTGGATTGGGCTAAAATGATGAACGATTTCTACAAACACTTTCATCCAAATGTAGTCGATGTAGAGAAAAATGCCGATAGAGAAAGTGGTGAAAGAATCTTAGGAGTGCATCCCGTTTCCGGAAAACAAGTTTCGGTTCGTTTAGGAAAATATGGAGCAATGGCTCAAATTGGAGACATTGATGATGAAAACAAACAATTTGCGAGTTTACGTCAAGATCAAAATATTGGAAATATCACTTTGGAAGAAGTATTGAACTTATTTTTACTTCCAAAACAATTAGGTACTTATAAAGGAGAAGAAATTGAAGTGAACAATGGCCGTTTTGGTCCTTATGTTCGTTTTGGTTCTCAGTTTATTTCTTTACCAAAAGGTGTAGATCCAATGGATGTTACTATGGAAACGGCTCAAGGTTTAATTGATGAGAAAGTTCAGGCCGATGCCCCAATTGGAACTTATGATGGATTGCCAATTCAAAAAGGTGTTGGGCGTTTTGGACCTTTTATTAAATGGAATGGAATGTTTATCAATGTAAATAAAAAATACAACTTCGATAATTTAACGCAATCAGATTTGAATGAGTTAATCGAAGAAAAACAACAAAAAGACATTGATAAAGTACTTCACGATTGGAAAGAGGAAGGAATCAAAGTGGAAAAAGCACGTTGGGGTCGTTCTGTAATTACAAAAGGTAAAATCAAAATTGAATTGAGCAAAGATGTAGATGCAAGTAAATTGACGTTGGCACAAGTTCAAGAGATGATAGAAAAGAAAACTCCTGCTAAAAAGACGGCTGCCAAAAAAGCTCCAGCTAAAAAAACAACTACTAAAAAGAAATAATTAATGGTTTTTGATTTTTTACAGCCTATTTCAACTTCAGTAGAAGAATTTATTTCAAAATTATCCCTTCAAACATTGGGAAAAAAAGTGGTGTTTCATACACAGACTGATTTTCCTGTTTTGGACAATGTTTCTATAGCTATTATCACGGTTAATGAATTTAGAGGGAGTAATAAAGATAACGAGGACTATACTTTTGATGTTTTTAGAAAGCAGTTTTATAGTATGTTTCCTGGGAATTGGAATGCATCAATTGTGGATTTAGGAACTATTGAGGCTGGAGCAAGCATTGACGATACTTACTTTGTTGTAAAAAGTTTAGTGGCTGAGTTAATCAAAAAAAGAATTGTGCCTGTCGTTATAGGAGGAAGTCAAGATTTAACGTATCCAATGTATCGTGCTTACGATAATTTAGATCAAATGGTTAATATCGTTTCTGTAGATAACCAATTTGATTTTTCAAAAGAGAATAAATTGAATTCTGACTCTTTTTTGTCAAAAATTATTGTAGAAGAACCTAATAATTTATTTAATTTCAGTAACTTAGGTTTTCAAACGTATTTTAATTCACAAGAAGAAATTGATTTAATTGAGAAATTATATTTTGAAGCTTATCGCTTAGGAGAAGTTTCAAATAATATTATTGTAGCAGAGCCGGTTTTTAGGGATGCAGATTTGGTTAGTGTTGATATGCATTCCGTTCAATCTTCTTATTCTGGAAATTTTGAAAATTTTAATCCAAATGGATTTACTGGAAAAGAAATTTGTGCTTTAACTCGTTATGCAGGAATAAGTGATAAAGTGACAGCTTTCGGAATTTTCAATTTTAATCCAAATGGGAATGAAGTAGTTCTTACGGCTCAAATGTTGTGGTATTTTATTGAAGGATTTTGTTTTCGCTCTCATGAGTATCCATTTGGTACAAAAGAACACTATATAAAGTATATTGTTCCCATAGAGGATGAAGAATTAATCTTCTATAAGAGTAATAAAACAGAAAGATGGTGGATTGAAATACCTTTTTTAACAAATGTTAACAATAAATTAAAAAGAATTACGTTATTACCTTGCACACATGAAGATTATTTAGCAGCTTGCGAGCAAGAAATTCCAGAAAGATGGTGGAAAGCACAAAGAAGGAATATTTTGTAAAAGTTGTTATTTTTCAAAGTGTTAAAGCATTGTTAAAGCAGGCGTAGCATTAAATTTCAATATTTTTTACACGTTTTTTAAAAAAATGTTGTTTTTTTCAAAATTATTGAATAGGTTTACGCCCTTAAATAGAAATTACATTTAACCCAAGTTTATATGAAGAAGTTTGTTGCATTTTCAGCAATTTTGTCATTATTTATCAGTTGTGGTAAAGGCGATAAAGGAGAATTAGTAGGAGTTAAAGGGAGGAAATGGCACCCTGAAAAACCTTACGGTATGACGTTAATCCCTGGAGGAGCTTTTATTATGGGTAAAGCCGATGATGATTTAGCTAACATTCAAGACGCACCTACTAAGACAGTTACAGTTCGTTCTTTTTACATGGATGAAACTGAAATTACTAATAGTGAGTACCGCCAATTTGTTGAGTGGGTAAAAGACTCGACTATTAGAACTCGTTTAGCTATTTTAGCGGATGAGCAAGGTCAAAAACCAGGTTCTGGAAGTGGTAAAGGTGGAAGCATTGGAGATTTTGCTTTTGCAGATGTAGATCCAGAGAAAATGACTCCATACGACAAGTACATGTATGAAAATTATTACAGTGTTGGTACTGATGATGATATTTATGCAGGTAGAAAGTTAAATAAGAAAATAAAACTTATTAAGGAGCCAAGTAAATATCCAGATGAGCATTATGTTGAAGTAATGGATTCTATGTATTTGCCAGAATCAGAATCTTATAATGGTTTAAAAACTATTGATGCTTCTAAATTAAAATTCAAATACAATCAAGTTGACTTAAACAAGGCTGTTAAGAAAAAAGGTCGTAAAAACTTCTATGAAGATGCACCGCCAATCGAAATCTATCCAGATACTACAGCTTGGATAAAAGATTTTGCTTATTCTTACAATGAGCCAATGCATAATGATTATTTCTGGCACCAAGCTTATGGTGAATATCCAGTAGTAGGAGTTTCTTGGAATCAAGCTAAAGCATTTTGTGCATGGAGAACAATGTATAAAAATGCATACATTAAAAAGAAAAAAGGAAGAGATCAAGTAAATTCATTCCGCTTACCTACTGAAGCTGAATGGGAATATGCTGCTAGAGGAGGTCTAGAAGGAGGAACTTATCCTTGGGGTGGTCCTTATGCTAAAAATGACAGAGGTTGTTTTATGGCTAACTTCAAACCAAATCGTGGTGATTATGCTGCTGACGGAGCTTTATATACTGTAGAAGCTAAATCATACGAGCCAAATGATTTCAATTTATACAATATGGCTGGTAATGTATCTGAGTGGACAGAGTCTTCTTACTATGCAGAAGCATATGAGTTTGTTTCTACAATGAACCCACATGTAGCTGATAAGAAAAACCAAAGAAAAGTAGTTCGTGGTGGTTCTTGGAAAGATGTTGCTTATTTCTTACAAGTTTCAACTCGTGATTACGAATATGCTGATTCAGCAAGAAGTTACATTGGATTCAGAACTGTACAAGATTATATGGGTACGGCTGCAACAGGTAACAGACCAAAATAGTATTAAAACCAATTTTATATAATTAACTTAACTAACTAAAATTTATTTATTATGGCAATTTTAAGCAAAAAAGTGATGGGATTCCTTTACGGAATGGGAGCGGCAGTAGTAATCGTTGGAGCATTATTCAAATTAATGCACTGGCCAGGTGCAGGTCCAATGCTTATTGTTGGATTATTAACAGAAGCAGCTATCTTCGCATTATCTGCTTTTGAACCAGTAGAACATGAATTAGATTGGTCTTTAGTTTACCCTGAATTAGCAGGTGGTGAAGCTAAACCAAAAGAGAAAAAAGAAAATCCAGCTGATGCTCAAGGGTTATTATCTCAAAAATTAGATAATATGTTAAAAGAAGCTAAAATTGACGGTGAGTTAATGGCTAGCTTAGGAAACAGTATCAAAAATTTTGAAGGTGCTGCTAAATCAATCTCTCCAACTGTAGATGCTATGGCAGGACAAAAGAAATATGCTGAAGAAATGTCTACAGCTGCAGCTCAAATGGAAGCTTTGAATAATTTATACAAAATTCAATTAGAAAGTGCTGATAGAAACGCACAAGCTAATAAAGAAATTGCTGACAATGCTGCTAAATTAAAAGAGCAAATGCAGTCTATGACTTCTAATATTGCTTCTTTAAATGCAGTTTATGGTGGTATGCTTTCTGCTATGAATAACAGAGGATAATTAGTTTTATCAATAAGAAAACAATTTTATTAATTAAAAACTAATTTTAAAAAATGGCAGGAGGAAAATTAACCCCTAGACAGAAGATGATTAACCTGATGTACTTGGTTTTCATCGCAATGTTGGCATTAAACATGTCAAAAGAAGTATTATCAGCATTTGGATTGATGAATGAGAAATTTGAAGTTATTAATTCTGATGCTAAAGAATCTAATGCTGCAATTTTTGATCAATTAAAATCGAAAGCAGATGATGCTCCAGCTCAATTTAAAGGACCTTATGAAATTGCTGTTAAGGTTAAGCCGTTAGCTGATGAATTATTCAAGTATATTGAAACTTTAAAATCAGATATCAATAAAGACTTCCCAGTAGAAGAAAGTGGTGCTAACAAAGGTAAGTTGCCTTATGAAGCTATGGATAAAAGTACAATTGATGAAGTTTGGTTTCAAGGAGATGGTTATTCAGCGAAAGGAAAAGAAATCGTTGGTAAAATTGATGCATTCAGAAACAATGTAAAAGCTGTTTTTGGTAATGATGTAAAATACAAAGTTTTCTTAGATAAATTTGAAAAAACTTTCAATACTAATGACGTTACTGACGGAGAAGGTGTTAAAAAGAAATATTTAGATTACCATTATAAAGGTTTCCCAGCTATTGCTACTGTTTCTAAATTGACTGCTATGCAGAATGATATTAAGAAAGCAGAGTTAGATATTTATAACTTGTTATTGGGTAACACTATGGAAGCGGCTATCTCTATGAAGAAATACAAAGCTATCGTGGTTTTCGATAAAAATGTAGTTTTCCAAGGAGAAGAAGTTACAGGTAGAGTTGTTTTAGGTAAATATGATGATACTACTGTTCCAACTTCATTTAATGTAAATGGAGCTTCTTCTAAAATTGAAAATGGTCAAGCTGTTTTCAAAACTGTAGGTGGTGCTGTTGGTGAAAAAGATATCAAAGGTCAATTCGTATTTACTGAAGATGGTAAACCTGTGCCAATTGAGTTCGAGGGTCAATATGTTGTTGTACCTAAACCAAACCAAGCTATTATTTCTGCTGACAAGATGAATGTAGTTTACCGTGGAGTACCTAACCCAATTTCGGTTTCTGTGCCTGGTATTTCATCTGACAAAGTTAAAGCTAGTGCTCCTGGTATGTCAGCTGCTGGTAAACCTGGTCAGTATATCTTAAAACCTGGTTCTGGTAGTGATGTAACTATTAATGTTACTGCAACTTTACCTGATGGTAAATCTTTTGGAAGTAAACAAACTTTCCGTATTAAAGGATTACCTGCTCCAACTGGAAAAGTTGGTGGTCTTGATAAAAACAAAGGTCCAAAAAGTAACTTAGAAGTTTGTTCTGTTACTGCTGTTATGGAAGATTTCGATTTCCCTGTAACGGTTAACGTAACTCAATTTAACATCAAAGTTCCTGGTCAACCAACAATTGTTGTTAATGGTAGTAAAATGGATTCACGTGCAAGAGCTGCAATTGCTAAAGCTTCTAAAGGTGATGTTGTTATTATCAATGAAATTAAAGCTAGTTTTGTAGGAATTGATCAAGTTGCAAAAAGAGTTTCAGCTTGTACTTACGAAATACAATAATTTAAATGAATTTGAGTTTATATAATAAACCAAATAAAAAATGAATAAAATGAATTGGAGAAATAGTATTGCGATTTTAGTATTTGCTTTAAGTACTACTACATACGCTCAATCAAACTTATTAAACGCTAAGACACCTGACCAAATCGGGAAAAAAACGGAAGCTGAATTAAGTGCTGATAATGACAAACCACTACCATATGGTTATGTTCATGATAGAGATATCTTAATGGGAAAACGTATTTGGGAATTTATTGACCTTGATGAGAGAGTTAACTTTCCTTTATATTTCCCTGTTGAAGGTGATGTAATGTCTTCACCTGATAGAAGACCTTTATATAACGTTTTAATTAATGGTATTAAAGAAGGTACTATTACTGAAGTTTATGACTCTAGTTATTTTACAACTAAAAAAACATTGAAAGATATTGAAGCTTCTTTGTTTAAAGTTGATACAACTGATGTGGGTCGTGAACAAATGAATGAAGATATTGATGCTTACAGAAAAGGTACAAAAACTATTTCTGAAGAATATATCAGAAAAACTGAAATTCAACCTTATGATGTTAATGCATACAAAGTAGTTGGGTATTGGTATTTTGATAAAAGACAAGGTGAATTAAAATACAGATTATTAGGTATTTGTCCAGTAGTTCCAGATGTTTATACTATGGATAATGCTGAAAAAGATTATATCGAATTGTTCTGGATTTATTTCCCATCTGCAAGAGATATTCTTCACAGTGCAACAGCTTTCAATAACAGAAATTCTGCAATGCCTTTTACTTTTGATCATATGTTAAATGCGCGTCGTTTCAATGGTATGATTTATTTAGAAGAAAATGTTTACGGTGACCGTAAAATTGCTGAATACATGAAAGAAAATGCTCAAATGCAGTTATTAGAGTCTGATCGTGTTAAAGAGAAGATTCGTGACTTTGAACAAGATATGTGGAATTATTAATAGTATTTCTCCAATTTCATTTAAAAAACTCTTACCATTTGGTAAGAGTTTTTTAATTTTACATCATGATAGATTATTTAATCGTAGGAAGTGGTTTAGCCGGAATTTCATTTGCTGAAATTGCCTTGCAAAACAAAAAATCAATTTTAGTTTTTGATAACAATTCGCAACCGTCATCACGAATTGCAGGTGGTTTGTACAATCCTGTTGTATTAAAACGTTTCAGTGAAGTATGGAAAGCTAAAGAACAGCTTGAATTTGGTTTTCCGCTTTACCATAAAATTCAAGAAAAACTTAATGTTGTTTTCGATTACAAAATTCCAATTTTAAGAAAATTAGCTTCAATTGAAGAGCAAAACAATTGGTTTCAAGCAGCTGATAAACCGAATCTAGCACCATTTCTAAATCCAAACCTTATCAATAAAAAATATCAAAATATAGATGCTCCTTTTTATTATGGATTAGTAAATGAGACAGGTTATCTAGATATTAATACTTTAATTTCTTCTTATTCCAATTATCTTAAACAGATAAATGCATTTACTGAAGAAACATTTGATTATAATGCCATTCAGTTTTTAAATAACTCTATTTCTTATAAAGGAATCGAAGCTAAACATATCATCTTTGCAGAGGGTTTTGGTTTACATGCTAATCCCTATTTTAATGATTTGCCTTTAGATGGAACTAAAGGAGAACTACTTATTATCAAAGCTCCTAATCTAGATTTGGATGTTGTGATTAAGTCAAGTGTCTTTATTCTTCCAATTGGAAATCATTTGTATAAAGTTGGAGCTACTTATGATTGGAAAGACAAAACTAATACTCCAACTGAAGAAGGAAAACAAGAGCTTGTCGAAAAATTAAAAGAAATTATTTCTTGTGATTTTGAAATTCTAGAACATTTTGGAGGTGTTCGTCCAACAGTTAAAGATAGAAGACCATTAGTAGGAACGCATCCTATGCACTCACAATTACATGTTTTAAATGGTTTAGGTACTCGTGGTGTTATGTTAGGACCTTATTTAGCAAATCAATTATTTCAGCATATCGAAAATGCAATTCCGCTAGAAAAAGAAATAGACATAATTAGATGTTATAAAAAAAACCGAAACTAGATAGTTTCGGTTTTCTATTATCGTAATGTTGGTTTATTTTTGTCTTCAATATGATTTTTCCAATCTTTATCATAACTCATAAATAAGTTTACCCATATGCTTCTCGATAATCGCATAATCACGGGCATAAATACAACTAGTGTTGCGATAATGACAATAAAATTGGTTATTAAACTTTTTTCACCCACAAAAAAGAAAGTGATGATAAAAGCAGCGACTCCAAATGCAATTCCTAGAGCATAACTCACATACATGGCTCCATAAAAAAATGATGGTTCCATTTGATATTTGGTTCCACAATGACTGCATTTTTCATGCATTTTATAAACATTCATTACATTATATGGATTTTTGTCTAAATACATGCTTTCTTCATGGCAAGTTGGACAACTTCCTGTTAAAATACTATTTAATTTGGATCCTTTTTTTAACATTTGCAAAATATTTTACACAAAGGTACAATAACTAACTTTCACTTGTGTAACAATTGTAACATTCAATATGCTAAACATACATAATTTATCGGTTTCATTTGGTGGAACTTATCTTTTTGAAGAAGTAACTTTTAGACTCGGTTCAGGAGATAGGGTAGGACTTGTTGGAAAAAATGGCGCAGGAAAATCAACAATGTTGAAGATTTTAGCCAGAGATTTTGCACCAGATTCAGGTCAAATAGCCACTGAAAAAGAAGTGAAAATCGGATTTCTTCGTCAGGATATTGATTTTGTAAAAGGAAGAACGGTTTTAGAGGAAGCCTACATGGCTTTTGAAGAAATCAAACGTGCTGAATTCAGAATCGATGAAATCAATCACCAATTAGTAACACGAACCGATTATGAAAGTCAGGAATATTCTGATTTAATCGAAGAATTGAGCGATGTTACGCATCATTACGAAGTTCTTGGAGGTTATAATTACGTTGGTGATACCGAAAAGATTCTTTTAGGACTCGGATTCAAAAGAGAAGATTTTGATAATCAAACCGATACTTTTTCGGGCGGATGGCGAATGCGTATTGAATTGGCTAAGTTATTATTACAATCCAATGATATTTTACTTTTAGATGAGCCTACGAATCACTTGGATATTGAGAGTATCATTTGGTTAGAAGGTTTTTTACGAAATTTCCCTGGCGTAGTCGTAATTGTTTCGCACGATAAAATGTTCTTGGATAATGTAACCAATCGTACTATCGAAATTTCACTTGGAAAAGCATATGATTTCAACAAACCATATTCCGAATATTTAGTGTTGCGTCAGGAAATTCGCGAAAAGCAATTGGCAACCCAAAAAAATCAAGCTAAGAAAATTGAAGAAACCGAAAAATTAATCGAGAAATTCCGTGCAAAAGCCTCGAAAGCTTCCATGGCGCAATCGTTGATAAAAAAGTTAGATAAAGTAGAGCGAATCGAAGTGGATGAAGACGATAATTCGGTCATGAATATTTCGTTTCCAGTTTCGCAAACACCTGGTAGAGTAGTGGTTGAAGCAGAACACGTAACCAAAGCCTATGGCGATAAAGTCATCTTAAAAGATATTTCGCTTTTAGTAGAACGTGGAAGTAAAGTAGCCTTCGTTGGGCAAAATGGTCAAGGGAAATCAACTTTTATGAAAGCTATTGTGAACGAATTTGAATATGAAGGTTCTATCAAATTAGGTCATAACGTGCAATTAGGCTACTTCGCACAAAATCAAGCCGAATATTTAGATGGCGAAAAAACATTGCTAGACACAATGTTGGAAGCAGCAACGGATACCAATCGTTCAAAAGTTCGTGATATGTTAGGTGCCTTTTTATTTCGCGGAGATGAAGTAGAGAAAAAAGTAAAAGTACTTTCGGGAGGCGAGCGAAATCGTTTGGCACTTTGTAAATTGCTTTTACAGCCGATTAATGTCTTGGTTATGGACGAGCCAACGAATCACTTGGATATTAAGTCTAAAAATGTATTAAAAGCCGCTTTACAACAATTTGAAGGAACATTATTGTTAGTATCTCACGACCGTGATTTCTTGCAAGGAATGTCAAATATTGTATACGAATTTAAAGATCAAAAAATCAGAGAGTATTTGGGCGATATCAATTTCTTCTTAGAACAGAAAAACGCTATGAATATGCGTGAAATTGAAAAGAAAGATGTCGTAGTGAATACGCAATCTCAAAATGCTAAAGCTGTAAAAAGTATCTCATACGAAGATCAAAAGAAAGCGAAAGCACTTCAAAATAAATTAAGTAAAATCGAAAGCCAAATTCAGCAATTAGAAAAAGCCATCCAAGCCGATGATAAAGCACTAGCTTCAAATTATGATAAACATATTGAAGATGCTACTTTTTTTGCTGCTTATGAAAAGAAGAAAAAAGAATTGGAACAATTGTTAGAAGATTGGGAAATTGTTCAGCTAGAAATTGAAGAATTGAATAGTTAGTTCTTTTAATTTTCAAATGATATAAATGGCAACTTTTTTTCGATAGTTGTCATTTTTGTTTTTAAGTTTTTTAGAAATTTTTGATGACTTTCCGTATTCGGATTAAACGGACGATGTTGTAATCCTTTTTGAATAGAACAAATGTCATTCATCAATCCAAAAACCGATTCTGAAATATAATTTTCAAAAAATCTTATCCAAATATAATCGATTGCAGTTTGGTTTGGATGTAACATGTCTTCGGCATAAAAACGATAATCGCGCAATTCGTCCATCATGATTTCGTATGCTGGGAAATATTGAGAGTTGCGAGTTGCGAGTTTCAAGTTGTGAATTGCCGCAATCAAATGTGATTTACTCAACGTATTTTCTATAAAACCATCTTTAATATGTCTTACAGGCGAAACCGTAAAAATGAATTTACAATTTGGATTCACAGCATGAATTAAAGAAACAATATTTTGTAAACTTTCTTCCGTTTGATTTATTGAAAGTAATTCTTTTGTAAACTCCTTTTGCGGCACTTTGTGACAATTGGCAACAATTTCATTGGTTTTAATATTTCTGTAAACCCATGATGTTCCTAATGTAATGATACAATGTGTCAATGAGCTAATTTGTTTATGTGTCGATTCTAAAATCGAATTCAAATTACTCAAAAAATTTTCTTTATCTGGATTTGATAATTCGGAATGTACATCGAAGCAATGCCATAAATCATTATGAAAGAAAATATCGTTTTCGGTAAAGATTCTATTTTCAATAGCACGACGAATTAACTTTTCCAAAGAAACCACATTAAAAATTATCCCAAACGGATTGGTAGTCGCTTGAAACTTAAAATATTCAAACTTTTTACCCATATTTTCCGCAAAACAAGAACCTAATAGTAAAATCTTCGAATCATAATCGATTGGAAAAGTGCTTTTTTCGACAGGTATTTTAGTAGTGAATTGCAATTGAAAATAAGTTTAATTGCCAAATTTAATTATTATTTTTCTTTATTCTTAGTACATAAAGATGTAAAAGAAATTATCTACATTATTTTATCAATCTTGCAATATCAATATTTGCTGAAATAACGGCGTTAAAAAACTTGCTATTATGTCCATTTGCTAATTTGAAAAAAGGTGTTAATTCATATTCAAATTTAGTTTGTATATCTATACACTTATAGATTCTCCACCCAAATCCTAATTGTACACCGTAATTTACCAATTCAAAATGGTGTTTTACATCTTCATTATCTGAATCGGCATCTGCTATTATTGAAATTTTAGGACCACCTAACAAATAAAATCCTTCTCTATATTTTTCACCAAAGTCGTATTTAAAGTTAGTTGAAATATCAATAAAATTCATTGTGATTAATTTGTCTTTGGTGTCAAAAAGGAAGTCTTTATTGTAATGAATAGCATCAATTTTTAGACCCATATTTTTCGTAAAGTTATATTCGCCATAAACCCCAACTATAAACGTGGGAGAACTATCATCAGGTACATAAGCATCAGCGCTATTATTATTGGCAATATTATAGAAATTTCCTCCAATCATTATACCATATGAAAATTGATTTGTTTTTTCAATGATAGCTTCTTGTGCAGTAACTATCGCAACTGAAAAGAATATAAATATATGTAGTAAAGTTTTCATAATTTATAGATTTTGTTCTTATTAAAGTTACGAAAAAAATCAGATATGTATTGTGAGAATTCTATTATTTTTTTGTTTATTTAAGGTAAATTAATAAGTGGTAACATATAGGGAATGATTGAAAAAGATTACATAGAACCAAACGAAGGTTTTTCTCAAACCGTAGTAGTAAAAACGGGAAGTTTTAAAACACTTTATATTTCTGGACAAATTGGTGTTGGTGTAGATTTAGAAGCCCAAACCATTGCTACATTTCAAAATTTAGAAAAGCAGCTCCAAAATTCTAACGCAACGTTTAAAGATGTAGTAAAAATGAATACGTACATTGTAAATTTTAATCCCGAAGTGGATTTACCTGTTTTCAGAAAAGTTAGAAAAGAATTTTTAGGAAATGAAAATTATCCAGCAAGTACTTTAGTGGGTGTAGAAAGTTTAGGAAGGAAAGAATGGTTGATTGAAATTGAAGCAATTGCAGTGGTAGAATAATTTCTCGCAAAGACGCAGAGTCGCAAAGATTATAAATTGTTTACTATTCTGGTAATTCCTGTTTTTATTAATGGTTCGTTGAAATTTATTAATAAACCTAATTTTAATCCAGTAATTTTCAAATAGGTTAGCACTTGTTTTGGGTGAACTAAAGCAATTTGCTCGACAGATTTTACTTCAATTATTACTTTATTTTCAACTATTAAATCTGCTCGAAAGCCAATATCCATTTTAGCTTCATTCCAAATTACAGGTAATGATTTCTGTCTTTCAACTTTTAGTCCTCGAGAAGTTAATTCATAATCTAAAATTGTTTCATAAACTGATTCTAACAGCCCAGGACCTAATTGAATATGTATTTTGTAACTGATATCAACTATGATTTTAGATATTTCGTTTTCAGACATATTTTTGGTTTTTTTTCTCGCAAAGACACAAAGACGCTAAGTTTTAAGATTTTTTTTCGCAAAGGCTCAGAGTCGCTAAGTTTCAGAATTTGTTTTCTTTTATTTTTCGCGAAGGCACAAAGTTTTAACATAAACATAATTAATATTATTCTTTGCGACTCTGCGTCTTTGCGTGCTATTTCACAAACTCAATCGCTTTTTCCAACGCTTCCTTAATTCCACCTACATTCTTCCCTTTTCCTGATGCGAAGAATGGTTGCCCACCACCATTTCCGTCGATTAGTTTTCCTAATTCTCTTATTACGTTTCCAGCGTTTAATCCTTTTTCGGCAACTAATTCTTTGGAAATGTAGCAGTGAATATTTGGAGCATTATCTTCAATCGAAGCTAAGAATACAAATGTGTTTGGTTTTGAAGTTCCGATAGCTTGTGCTAAATCTTTAGTCGAACTCATAGATAAATCTACTTGTTTAGCTAAAAATTGAATTCCGTTGATTTCCTGGAAATCAGCAACCAAAGTATTTTTTAATCCTTCTATTTTTTCTTTAACTAATTGCTCTAATTGTTTTTTCAATTTCGCATTGTCATCTTGCAATGAAGCCACCGATTTTAAAACATCTTGTGGGTTTTTCAATACTTCTTTGATTTCTGCCAAAGTATCTTCTTGATTTTTATAGAAATCTTTCACTGCATCGCCAGTAATTGCCTCAATACGACGAATTCCAGCCGCAACCGCTCCTTCTGAAACAATTTTGAAATGCCAAATGTCAGCGGTGTTTTTCACGTGAATTCCACCACATAATTCTTTACTATCTCCAAATTCAATCATTCGAACATTATCGCCATATTTCTCTCCAAACAATGCCATCGCACCTTTGTCTAATGCTTCTTTGATTGGAATATTTCTGTGTTCTACCAATTGCAATTGTGCTTCAATTTGTTGATTCACACTTGCTTCTACTTGACGTAATTCTTCATCTGAAACTTTAGAAAAATGAGAGAAGTCGAATCGTAAATAATTTGGGTTAACCAAAGAACCTTTTTGTTCTACATGAGTTCCTAAAATGCTTCTCAAAGCCAAATGCATCAAATGCGTAGCCGAGTGATTTTTAGAAGTCGAAGTTCTTAAATCGGTATTTACTTTGGCTACAAATTCTGCTTCCACGTTTTCTGGAAGTTGTTTTGCGAAATGTAAGATTAAGTTGTTTTCTTTTTTCGTATCGATAATTTCGATGGTTTCGTTTGCTGAAACTAAAGTACCTTTATCACCAACTTGTCCACCACCTTCTGGATAGAACGGCGTATTATCTAAAACAATTTGGTACAAAACACCATCTTTTTTAGAATCTACTTTACGAATTCTAGTGATTTTAACGTTGTTTTCCGTTTGGTCATAACCAACGAATGTTTCCACGTTTCCATCAATTAGAACTTTCCAGTCGTCAGTAGTTACTTCTGAAGCCGCACGAGAACGCGCTTTTTGTTTTTGTAATTCGGTTTCGAATTCAGTTTCATTAAATGAATAGCCTTTTTCTTTTAAAATTAAAGCCGTTAAGTCTTTCGGGAAACCAAATGTATCGTACAATTCGAATACTTTTTCTCCAGAAACTTCTTTTCCTGATGTTTCAGCAACTACTTTATCTAATAATTGTAATCCTTGTTCCAAAGTTCTTA
>VFQS010002264.1_pt1 | contig 16079 bp, 14 predicted proteins | sample 3512361 | NCBI WGS metagenome assembly VFQS01 (sample SAMN10412375, study PRJNA504923) | tailings metagenome | isolation source: Relicate 1 Philex TSF3 active mining | place: Philippines
GGCTCGGTCACCGTGATCTGCTCCGACAAGACCGGCACCCTCACCCAGAACCGCCAGGTGGTGCAGGAGCTGCGCTGCGGCAGCGAGGCCATCGCCGTATCCGGCCAGGGCTACGACCCCAGCGGCAGCTTCACGGCCCGTGCACTGGCTGCCCCTGCCGGGGCCCGGCCCGGCCTGGTGGCCGGCGGCCAGGATCTCTTGCTGCAGGCCGGGGTGCTCTGCAGCGATGCCGAGCTGCGCCGCGAACCCGAGGGCGGCTGGGAGATCCTCGGCGATCCCACCGAGGGCGCCCTGGTGGTGGTGGGCGCCAAGGCCGGCCTCGATGCCTTCGCCCTGCGCAGCCATTACCGGCGCGAGGGCGAGATCCCCTTCAGCTCGGAGCGTCAGTTGATGGCGGTGTGGCTCGCCGACCCCGACGGCAGCCTGCAGGCCCCGCTGGGGGCGGCCGCCGAGGGCTCCGCCACCCTGATGGTGAGCAAGGGGGCGCCGGAGGTGATCCTGGCCGGCTGCGACCGCTGGCTCGATGGCGCCGGCGTGGCCCCCCTCGATGAGGGCCTGCGCGGCTGGTGGCTGGAGGAGGCCCGCCAGCTCGCCGCGGCCGGCCTGCGCGTGCTCGCCTTCGCCTGCGCGCCGCACCACACCAGCCCCGATCAGCAGCTCGATCACCAGGTGCTGCTGGGCCTGATGGCCCAGCTCGATCCGGCCCGGCCGGAGGTGCCGGCCGCGGTGGCCCGCTGCCGGGCCGCCGGGATCCGGCCGGTGATGATCACCGGCGACCATCCCCTCACCGCCCGCGCCATCGCCAGTGCCATCGGCCTGGCGGATGCCGATGCCCAGGTGGTGCTGGGCCGTGAGCTGGCCGCCGCCGATGACGCCACCCTGCAGGAGCTGGTGGGGCGCTGCAGCGTCTACGCCCGGGTGGCGCCCGAGCAGAAGCTGCGCATCGTGAAGGCGCTGCAGGCCCGCCGCCAGGTGGTGGCGATGACCGGCGACGGCGTCAACGACGCCCCCGCCCTGAAGCAGTCGCACATCGGCGTGGCGATGGGCATCACCGGCACCGAGGTGAGCAAGGAGGCCTCCGACATGGTGCTCCTCGACGACAACTTCGCCACGATCGTGAACGCGGTGGAGGAGGGGCGGTTGGTGTACGCCAACATCCGCCGCTTCGTGAAGTACATCCTCGGCAGCAATGTGGGCGAGCTGATCACCATCGCCTCCGCGCCGCTGCTGGGCCTGGTCGGTGTGCCGATGTCGCCGCTGCAGATCCTCTGGATGAACCTGGTCACCGATGGCGTGCCGGCCCTGGCCCTGGCGCTCGAGCCCGGCGAGGACGGCCTGATGGAGCGTCCGCCGGCCGAGCCCGGCGAATCGATCTTCGCCCGCGGCATCGGCAGCTACATCCTGCGGGTGGGCGTGGTGTTCGCCGCCCTCTCGATCGCCCTGATGGTGTGGGCCGCCCGCAACGACGCCCCCTGGCAGACCATGGTGTTCACCACCCTCTGCCTGGCCCAGATGGGCCATGCCCTGGCGGCCCGCAGCGATCTGCCGCTGCTGCAGGTGAAGCCCTTCTCCAACCCCTGGCTGATCTGGGCCGTGCTGCTCACCACCGCCCTGCAGCTCGCCCTGCTCTACGTGGCGCCCCTGCAGCGCTTCTTCGGCACCGTGCCCCTCTCGATCCACGATCTGGGCATCTGCGTGGGGGTGAGCCTGGTGTTCTTCGTGTACCTCGAACTGGAGAAGATCTGGCGCATCTGGAGCCGCCGGGCCCACGCCGATGCCTGAGCCGGGGGCTCTCGCCGAGAGCCTGGGAGCGGCCATCCGCGCGGCGGTGGACACCAGCCCGCTGCTCGCCTACGGCCTGATCGGCCTGGCGATGCTGCTGGAGAACGTGTTCCCGCCGATCCCCTCGGAGCTGATCATGCCCCTGGCGGGCTATCTGGTGCAGCAGGGCCGGCTGCAGCTGATTCCGGTGCTGCTGGCCGGTCTGGCCGGCACCCTCGCCGGCGCCTGGCTCTGGTACGGCGTGGGGCGGCTGGTGAACGAGCGGCGGCTCGAGGCCCTGTTCAGGCGCCACGGCCCCTGGCTCGGCATCGGCCCCGACGACCTGGCCCGCAGCCGCCGCTGGTTCGCCCGCCACGGGGTGCTGGTGGTGTTCTGGGGCAGGCTGCTGCCGGGGATCCGCCCCTTCGTGTCGCTGCCGGCCGGGATCGAACTGATGCCCCAGGTGCCCTTCCTGCTCTGGAGCGGTGGCGGCAGCCTCGTGTGGCTGCTGGCCCTCACGCTGGCTGGCTACGCCCTCGGCGCCGGCTACGCGAGCGTGCTGGCCTTCACCGCTCCGCTCGCCCGTGGTCTGGAGGGTGGGCTGCTGCTGCTCGTGCTGTTGCTGCCGCTGGGGTTGTGGCTGCTGCACCGCCGCCAGCGCCGGCGCTGAGGGATTGGCCCAGCAGGCCATCGGGCAGGTCGGCGCCGCCGCCCTCCTCCCCGCCGCCCGCTTCTCCGCCGGCTTCCGCCTCCTCGCCCACCAGCTCCAGGCGATCGGAGCGGCTCAGCTCGGTGACGCTGGCCAGGCCGAACAGCAGCCCGCCCGCCATGGCGAAGCCGCAGAGCGTGGCTGCAGAGACGAGGCGCTCGCGGCGCTGGCCGGGCCTGCGGCGCTCGTCGCGCGGCGTGCCGCAGTCGACGCAGATCAGCATCGTGGGGTGGCGGCCCACCTTGGTAAGCCGCAGGCATCCGCAGGTTGGGCAGGCCACGGCTTCTCTCCGCAAGACCCAACTCTGGCAGCACTGGCCGGCACCGTCCTGCTCACGGTGAACCCCACACGCACCCAGGGCCTGCCCGGGGGCGATCAGCGCTGCTTAATGACTCCATAGGTTTCGCAATTGGTCGGGCGCACCCAGCGGCCGTGTTCTGTCACTAGCTTTTCGCGCCACGGCCCCCTTCTCCGGGCCCCCCTTCGCCATGACCATCCTTCCTGCCCAGAGCGCCTGGCTGGTCCCCCTCTACCCGCTGCTGGCCGCCGTGGCCTCGCTGGCGTGGTCGCCGGGGCTGATCCGCCGCACCGGTCCGCGGCCCTGCGGCTACCTCAACCTGCTGCTGGTGAGCGTGGCCTTCGTGCACAGCCTTCTCGCCCTGCTGGCCCTGCACAGCAACTCCAGTGCCGGCGCCGCCGCCCTTTACAGCCCCCCCACCTTCGGCTGGACCTGGCTCGCCACCGCCGGGCTGCGCGTGGGCTTCGACGGCCTGATCACCGAGCCGGCCCTGATCGCCATGACGGTGATCACCGGCGTGCACGTGCTGGTGCAGATCTTCTCGATCGGCTATCTGGAGATGGACTGGGGCTGGCCCCGCTTCTTCGGCGCCCTCAGCTTTTTCGAAGCCGGCCTGTGCGGCCTGGTGCTCACCGATTCGGTGTTCTTCAGCTACGTGCTGCTGGAGCTGCTCACGGTGGGCACCTACGTGATCGTGGGCACCTGGTACAACCAGTCGCTGGTGGTGAAGGGTGCCCGCGACGCCTTCCTCACCAAGCGCATCGGCGACCTGATCCTGCTGGCCGGCGTGATCGCCCTGCTGCCCCTCACCGGCACCTGGAACTTCCATGGGCTCCAGGGCTGGGCGGCGGATCTCACCAACAACAACCAGCCTCTGCCGCCCGGCTTCCAGCTGATCCTGCTGGCCCTGATCGCCGGTCCGATGGGCAAGTGCGCCCAGATCCCTCTCCACCTCTGGCTCGATGAGGCGATGGAGAGCCCCCTCCCCTCCACCGTGCTGCGCAACTCGGTGGTGGTGATCGGCGGCGCCTGGGTGCTGCTGCGCCTTGAGCCCCTGATCGCCCTCAGCCCCCTGGTGCAGGGCGTGCTCGTGGTGGTGGGCGGCACCACCGCCCTGGTGGCGGCCCTGATCGCCCTGGGCCAGATCGATGTGAAGCGGGCCATGAGCTTCCTGGTGAGCAGCTGGCTGGGCCTGCTGTTCGTGGCCGTGGGCCTGGGCGGCATCGGCGTGGCCGACCACCTGATGCTCGTGTACCCGCTGCCGATGGCCCTGATGCTGATGGCCGTGGGCACGATCGTGATCAGCAACGTGACCCAGGACCTCACCCAGCTCGGCGGTCTCTGGAGCCGCCGGCCCCTGATGGGTATCGCCTTCCTGGCCGGGGCCGCCGGCCTGATGGGCCTGCCACCTTTCGGCGGATTCGCCGCCCTGCGCGAACTGCTGGAGCTCACCGCCTCCAGCCAGCTGCCCCTGGTGCTCAGCGGCCTGGTGCTGCTCACCAACACCCTGCTGAGCGCCTCGATGATGCGGGTGTTCGGCTTGATCTGGGGCGGGCGGCCCAGCCCCTTCACCGCCCGCTCGGCCGAGGTGCTCTGGCTGATGGTGCTGCCCACGCTGGTGCTGATGGGCTTTGTGCTGCACATCCCCCAGCTGCTCGTGCACGTGGGCGTGTATCAGCTCTCGCCGCTGCCCGGCTGGGGTCCGCTGGCCTGGCCCCTGCTGCTCTCCACCCTGCTGGGTGCGGGCAGTTCGGCCTGGTTCTACCTGCGGCCCCACCCCCTGGCTGAGCTGCCCTCGGGCCTCGGCGGGCTGCAGCACTGGCTGGCGGAGGACATGCACACCGAGGCCTTCTACCACCGCACCGTGGTGGCCCTGGTGGTGGGCCTGGCCAGGCTCAGCTCCTGGAGTGATGCCCGCCTGGTGGATGGCTTCAGCAGCGGCACCGGCGAGGTTGCCCTGGCCGGTGCCCGCCGGCTCAGCCTCACCACCTCGGGCCGCTCCCAGGCCTATGCCCTCTCGCTCGTGCTCGGCGTGCTGCTCATGGCCGCCTGGCTTCTGGCCCGCTGACCGTACCCACCATGGATCTGCTGCTTCTCCTCCTGTTGCCGCTCCTGGGCGTGGTGCTGCTGCCGCTCCTGCCGGCGGGATCGCCGTGGGTGCGCCGCGGCGCCTTCGCCGCCGCCTCACTCCAGTTCGCCTGGGCGCTGTGGCTGCTCGCCCATCCGCCCGCTGCCTTCGCCCGCGACTGGCTGCCGCGCCTGGGGCTGCGCCTGGAGCTCGGCCTCGATGGCATCTCCCAGGCCCTGGTGCTGCTGGCCTCCCTGCTCACGGCAATGGCCGTGCTGGCCACCCCTGCGCAGCAGAGCCGCCCGCGGCTGTTCTTCTCCCTGCTGCTGGCCACCAACCTGGGCCTGGTGGGCTCCTTCCTGGCCCGCAACGCCCTGCTCTTCCTGCTGGCCTATGAGCTGATCCTGATCCCCACCACCCTGCTGGTGGCGATCTGGGGCCGGGAGCGCCGCGCCGGCGCCGCCATCCGCTTCCTCACCTACGGCGCCGTGTCCGGTGTGGCCCTGCTGGCGGCGGTGCTGGCCCTGGGCCTGCTCAATCCCGCCGGCCTTGATTTCAGCTACACCTCCCTGGCCGCGGCGGACTTCACGCCCGGGCAACAGCGCTGGCTGCTGGCGCTGGTGCTGCTGGCCTTCGGCCTGAAGCTGCCGGTGGTGCCCTTGCACGGCTGGCAGCCGCTCACCTACAGCCAGGCCCCCACCCCGGTGGCGATGCTGCTCAGCGGTGCCGTGTCGAAGCTGGGCGCCTACGGGCTGCTGCGTTTCGGCCTGGAGTTCCTGCCCGATGCCTGGAGCGCCTGGTCGCCCTGGATCGCCGCCGCCGGCGCCATCTCGGCCATCTACGGGGCCCTCAACGCCATCGCCCAGCTCGACATGCTTCGCCTGGTGGCCTACAGCTCCCTTGGCCACATGGGCATGCTGCTGCTGGCGCTGGCGGCCGCCACCCCGCTGAGCCTGCAGGGGGTGGTGGCCCAGATGCTGGCCCACGGCTTGATCATCGCCCTGCTCTTCTGCATCGTTGGCCTGATCCAGGCCCGCACGGGCACCACGGCCATCCCCGAGCTCTCCGGGCTGCTCAATCCGCAGCGCGGCCTGCCCTTCACCCTCGGGCTGCTGCTGGTGGCGCTGATGGCGGCCGCCGGCGTGCCCGGCCAGGCCGGCTTCGTGGCCGAACTGCTGCTGTTCGAGGGCAGCTGGGTGGCTTTCCCGCTGCCCACCCTGGTGTGCCTGGTGGCCTCCGGCCTCACCGCCGTGTACGCCGTGCGCCTGTTCAACAGGGTGGGCTTCGGCCGCCTCGATAACGCCCGTGCCGACTGGATCAGCACCACCTGGGGCGAGCGCGTGCCCGCCGTGGTGCTCACCGCCCTCGTGCTGGTGGCCGGCATCTGGCCCACCCTGCTCACCGGCTTCAGCGAGGCCAGCACCGCCCCGCTGGCCCTGCGCTCCAGTGATGCGGTCACCGTGATCGCCCTTGCGCCCGCCACCACCCCTTCGCAGCTCCCCGCATGAACGCCGCCGCCGTCCAGGAGCGCACCACGGCTCCCCTGATCCCACCCTCCACGCACCGCTACGCCGATGTGATCCATCGGCTCGAGGCCGGCGGCTCGATGCTGCCCGACACCCCCGAGAACCTCAAGCAGATCATCGGCATCTACAAGGCCTATGCCGTGCCGATGGATTTCTACTGGCGCGACCTGCTCTACATCGCCGAGCGGGTGTTCCTCAATCCGCTGCCCGCCTTCAAGTACTTCATCTCCCAGGAGTACCTCGATCGGCCCAACAGCTACTCCGGTGATCAATCGAAGCTGCGCATCTGGCGCGGCGGTGAGAAGGCCCATCCCGAGCTTCTGGAGTTCATGGAGCGCGGTGAAACCCGCCGCATGCCGAAGCTGCTCCATCACCTCTGGCACGACCGGGTGAACATGGAGTTCGCCGAAGCCTGCATGCAGGCCATGTTCTGGCACCAGGGCATGGGCGGCCGCTTCAACGACTATCTGCAGAGCGATGCCTACAAGGCCAATGCCGACAGGGCGATCAAGGCCTACTTCAAGGGCAATCCCCTGATGCTGGGGCTCTATGCCCTGTTCCCGGAGATGTTCCTGGAGCAGGTGCGCCAGCTCAGCTACTACGCCAACCTGGGCCTCTTCTGGGAGGTGATGGCGCCGGTGTTCTTCGAGATGAGCGACATCTACGACGAGGGTGGCTTCAAGGGCGTTCCCGATGCCATGGACTTTCTCGTGAACGGCATCTTCGCTGTGGCTGGTCGGCCCATCTACCACCACCTCTACATCGGCGACGAGTGCTTCGAAATCATCCCCAAGAGCGAGGGATTCACCTGGCTCTACGAGGCGGCTCTCCCCTACGTGGAAGCGGTGTTCTACCGCACATCGCCGTTCCGTGGCACCAAGAGCTACAACGCCCAGGCCCACCAGGTGCCCGATAACCAGGCCGACTTCCACTACGGCATCCTCTATGCCGATGTGTATCCGGTGGGTTCAGCCGGCATCCCGCCAACGCTGCTGATGCAGGACATGCTGCATTTCCTGCCCCCCTACCTGCGCGAGATCTACAAGGAACATCGCCGCGGCGAGGAGGATGAGCTCGTGCAGCTCGGCATCACCTTCCAGCGCTCGATGTACAACGTGACCTCGGCGGTGATCCAGGCCCTCCGCTGCGCCCTGCTCTACCCGCTTGATGACACCGATCCCGAGCACCTGCTGGCTAACCGGCGCTTCTTCGAGGCCCAGATGGATCGCTTCCTGCGGCCCGAAGCCCGCCTCTCCGACATCCAGAGCCAGGACTACCGCTGATCGCCGCTCCCGCTGACCCCCCAGCCATGGCCACCATCCTTGAAACCGCCGCCGCCGCCGGCAGCTTCACCACCCTGCTGGCGGCTGTGGATGCCGCCGGCCTGCGCCGCGCCCTGACCCCCCAGCCATGGCCACCATCCTTGAAACCGCCGCCGCTGCCGGCAGCTTCACCACCCTGCTGGCGGCCGTTGATGCCGCCGGCCTGCGCGGCGCCCTGGAGGGCCCCGGCCCCTTCACCGTGTTCGCCCCGGTGGACGACGCCTTCGCCGCCCTGCCCCCCGGCACCGTGCAGACCCTGGTCGACAACCCGCCCCAGCTGGCCCGGATCCTCAAGTACCACGTGCTGGCCGGTGCCCTGAGCCGTGAGGCCCTTGTGGGCCAGGCCGAGTGGTCGAGCCTGGAGGGGGCCCCGGTGCCGATCCGCTGCGCCGATCCCTTCGAGGTGAAGAACGCCACCGTGCTCGCAGCCGACATCGCCTGCGACAACGGCGTGGTGCATGTGATCAACCGGGTGATCCTGCCCGGCTGAGCGGGGCACCTGATGGCTGCGGGTCGGCAGAACTTCGCCCCGGGGGCAGAAAACGTCCGCCGGAACCGTGATCTCCCTGGCGTGGCTGCCTGCCCGCCCGCAGGCTGGGCGGAGCCAACCACTCCAACCCCCTCGCTGTGATTGCAAAGGCCCCTCGCCCGTCCCTGCTGATCTGCGCCTCCGTGGCACTGGCTGCACAGCACGCCCTTGCTAGGCCGCTTTCCGCCGCGGACATGCCTGCAGGCGAGCAACACGCAGCCGAGCAACCCGCAGCCGAGCGACCCAGCCCAGAGCAGCCCCGGGTCCATGACAACTGGCGCTGGACCGTGGAGGGCTACGGCTACCTCCCCTGGGTGAGCGCCACCACCACGATCCGCGGCTTCGAGACCGACACCGATCTCGGCCCGGGTCAGGCCATCAACCTGCTGGAGTCGGCTGTGAGCCTGCGCGCCAGCGGCGAGTGGAAACGAATCGGCCTGATGCTGGATGCGGCCTACACCCAGATCGGCAACCAGCGCTCCCGCAGCGGTGGCCTCGGCCTGCTGGAGAGCTCGAGCGATCTCACCTCCATCACCGGCAGTTACGACCTGGCTCTGCGCTATCGCTTCGGCAGCCCGGAGGCGGCGGTGGGTCGCCCGGGCGAGTGGTGGTGGATCCCCTACGCCGGCGCCCGGCTGTTGCAGTCGGAGCTGCATGTCACCAGTGCCCTGAACGGCAACGGCCCCCTGGGCCTCTCCCTGCAGCGCCAGGACAGCCTTGAGCGCACCTGGACCCAGCTGCTGGTCGGCAGCCAGGCCTCCGTGTTCCTCACGCCGGGTCTGCGCCTGTTTGCCCGGGCGGATGTGGGTGGTTTCGGCCTGGCCGGGGCCGAGGATCTCAGCGGCAACGCCCAGGTGGGCCTGGGCCTGGCCCTCGGGCGCAACACCGATCTCAACCTCTCCTGGCGCTACCTGGGCGTGGCCTGGAGCAACGGTGCCGAGCGCAGCACCGGGTTCACCAGCCACCAGAGCGGCCTGGAAGTGGGCCTGAAACTGCTCTTCTGAGCATGTCGCTCCGTCGTCTGGTGTGCTTCAGCCGCACTGCCGCAGGCCCTCGCGCAGCACCTCCGAGGGCCGCCGGCCGTGGCACTGCTGGAAGTCGCGGCTGAACTGCGAGAGGTGGCGGTAGCCCACGGAGGCTGCCACCGCCGACACGGTGGTGTCCGCTGCGGGACTGAGCAGCTGGTCGCGGGCGGCCGTGAGCCGTTCCCGCCGGATCCACTGCACCGGGCTGCAGCCGAATCGCTCCTGGAAGAGGTTGCGCAGGCTGCGCTGGGAGTAGCCGCTCACCTGGGCTAGCTCCTCCAGCTGGATCGGACGGTGCTGGTGGCTGCGGATCCATTCCAGCAGCTGTTCCAGGATCTCCGCCCGGCTGTCCCGGGGGCTGCCCGCTGGGTTTTCGAGCGGGCTGTGCAGCAGCTCGGCGCAAAGCTGGAGGGCCAGCAGCCGCTCCAGCGATCCGGCCAGGCCGATCCGCTCCGCCAGGCCCCCCCGCTCCGGCGGATGCTGCCGGCAGAGGTCGAGCAGCTTGAGCAGCAGCGCCATCCCTTCGCGCTCCTTGCCGGGCTGGGCACACAGCTGGAGCATCCGGCCGAGCTGGCGCCGGATGCGCGCCGGTCCCACCCGATGATCCACCAGCTCCCCCGCCGCCCGGCAGAGGGCCATGCTGTCGATCCGGATCCGCCAGCCGTGGAAGCCGGAGCAGCGCACCGTCGGCGCCCCTGCCGGCAGGTGGAGGAGCGTGAAGGGCGGCCGCAGGATGTGCTCGAGATTCCCCTGCTGCACCGTGAGAGTGCCCGCCAGCGGGATCAGCACCAGGGCAGCGGAGCCGGCGGCGCGGTTGGGGGGATGGAGGCCGTGGGCGATGGTCAGGCTGCCGATCCGCCACGGGCCGCCCCCACCGGTCGTCGCCGCCGGTGGGGGCGGCCCGTGCCGCAGGGGGCTGTTCATGACGGGGTCTGGCGCACGATGCAGCGAAAGCCCATGTGGCTGGTGGAGGTGTCGATGCCCTGGGCCATCCGCGCTGCCGGCCGGTAGCGCCGGCAGTAGCTCGGGGCGCAGAGGTGGGAGCCTCCCTTCACCACCAGGCGCGGGCTGGAGCCGTGGGCCGACTCGGGGGCGATGCTTGCCAGCCGGGCCTGTTCCGCGGCGGCGCAGCAGCCTTCAGCCGTCTGCAGGGGGTCGTGGCCGCTGCGGTACCAGCTCTCCGTCCACTCCCACACGTTGCCGATCATGTCGAGCAGGCCGAAGCCGTTGGCCGGGTAGCTGCCCACCGGTGAGGTGCCGGCATAGCCATCGGCCTTGCTGTTGTGGTGGGGAAACTCCCCCTGCCATGTGTTGGCGAGCATCCGCCCGCCCGGATGCAGCGTGTCGCCCCAGGCGAATTCGCATCCCTCCCGGCCACCCCAGGCGGCCCGCTCCCACTCCCGTTCGCTCGGCAGGGCCTTGCCGGCCCAGAGGGCATAGGCCGCGGCGTCGGCATGGGTCACGTGCACCACCGGGTGCCGTTCCCGGCCGCGGATCGAGCTGCCCGGGCCCTCCGGATGGCGCCAGTCGGCCCCGGGCACGTACTGCCACCAGCGCTGGATGTCATTGAGGGGCACGGGATGGGAGGGGGGAGAGAACACGATCGAGGCGGGCAGAAGCCGGTCCGCCGGCGCGCCCGGGTAGGCCGCCGGATCCACCGGCAGCTCCGCCTGGGTGCGGTAGCCGCTGGCCTTCACGAAGCGCTGGAACTCGGCGTTGGTCACCGGTGTGCGGTCGATCCAGAAGCCCGGCACGGCGGTGCGGTGGGCGGGTGCCTCCTCGGGGTAGTGATGGTCGGAGCCCATCACGAACGACCCCTCCGGCACCCACACCATCCCCCGGCCCGGGGGGCGTCCGCCTGGTCGGCCGCCTGGTTCAGTGGCCACCGATCGAGGATTCCATCTTCTCCAGCACCTGCTGCACGGAGAAGCTGGCCGCCTTCTGGCGCGGTGGGAACTCGCGGAAGGTCTCGAGGAACTGGGCCACGAAGGCCTGGGCCGGCACCAGCAGGAAGACGTGGTCGAAGATCCAGTCCCAGTAGGTGTTGGAGGTGATGTCCGCCCGCTCGTAGGGGTCGGTGAGCAGGTTGAAGATCTTCGGCACCCGCAATTGCACGAAGGGTTCAGCCCAGATCTGGCAGGTGCCCTGCACCCGCTGTTCGGCAAACACGAACTTCCAGTTGTCGTAGCGCAGACCGGTCAGGTCGCCGTCGTCGGAGAAGTAGAAGAACTCGGTGCGCGGGCTCCTGTCGGTCTTGCCCGTCCAGTAGTCGAGCATGTTGTAGCCATCCAGGTGGACCTTGAAGGTCTTGCTGCCCACCTGGTGACCGCTCTTGAGCTTCTCCTTGACGTCGCACTCCCCAGCGGCTGCAAGCAGAGTGGGCAGCCAGTCGAGATGGCTCACGATCCCGGTGAAAAGCGTGCCGGGGGCGATGTGCCCCGGCCAGCGCACCAGGGCCGGTACCCGGTAGGCCCCCTCCCAGTTGCTGTTCTTCTCATTGCGGAAGGGCGTCATGCCGGCATCGGGCCAGCTGTTCATGTGGGGTCCGTTGTCGGTGCCATACATCACGATGGTGTCGTCGGTGATGCCCAGCTCATCGAGCAGGTTAAGCATCTCGCCGATGCATTCATCGTGATAGATCATCACGTCGTGATATTCCGACTGCCAGCGACCACTGCGTCCCACATCCTGGGGTCGGGCGTAGGTGCGGAAGTGCATGTGGGTGGTGTTGAACCAGACGAAGAAAGGTTCACCGGAGGCCACCGCATCGCGAATGAATCGCTTGGCCTCCACCATGAATTCATCATCGGCGGTTTCCATCCGCTTGCGGGTGAGCGGGCCGGTGTTCTCGATCCGTTGGGTGCCGTCTCCGTTGGCCCAGCAGTGCAGCACGCCGCGGGGGCCGAAGCGCTGGCGGAAATTCGGGAAGTCTTCCGGTTTCGGGTAATCACGCAGCTCCGGCTCCTCTTCGGCATTGAGGTGGTAAAGGTTGCCGAAGAACTCATCAAAGCCGTGCATCGTGGGCAGATGCTCGTCGCGGTCGCCGAAGTGGTTCTTGCCGAACTGTCCGGTGCGATAGCCGTGGGGTTTCAGCAATTCGGCGATGGTGGGATCCTCGGCGCGAAAGCCCAGCTCGGCCCCGGGCAGGCCCACCTTGCTGAGGCCCGTGCGGAACACACTCTGGCCGGTAATGAAGGCAGCCCGGCCCGCCGTGCAGCTCTGCTCGGCGTAGTAGTGGATGAAACGGCCACCCTCCTTCGCCACGCGGTCGATGTTGGGTGTCTGGTAGCCCATCAGGCCATCGCTGTAGCAGCTCAGATTGCTCTGGCCGATGTCGTCTCCCCAGAGGATGAGAACGTTGGGTTTCCCGTTGGGCATGGTGGACCTGGCACTGGTCCAATGGTGCAGAGAGATCCTTGCTCTGTCCGCCTGTGTCAGCGGTGGCTTCGCGTTCCGTCATGGCGTGATCCGTTAATCCCTGCACCCACTGTTCTTCTTTGTGCAGAACTGATCCGATCGTGTGATCTGGCATGGGCGGATCCTGCCGGCGTGCCTACGATTGGCCCACATCGGTCCTCCTCGCCGATGGCCTATCCCTCCGTGTCGCTTCCGGCCGCAGATCCCGCCGCTGTTGCCCTGCCCCTGGTCTTCCATGATCAGGTTGCCACGGTTGATCGCGACCCTGGCGTGCTGGCGGCCCGGCTCGCCCAGCACTACGCCCTGCTGGATTTCGGACCGCGCCAGGGCTGGGAGCGCAACTTTCTGCACCGCTCTGCCAGCGCGGCCGCCGGTGATCTGGTGCTCACCTGCGGTTACACCTCCCCGATCCAGGGGGTGATCGGCGAGCGGCCCGATGTGGGCGCGATCAACATCTGTCTGGCCGGCCGCACCGTCTATGAGGTGGAGGGCCGGGAATTCACGATCACGCCCGACAGCCCGATCTTCTTCGCCCCCGGCCAGCAGTACTGCTACACCGTGGATCATTTCAGCGGTCTGGCGTTCCACCTTGATCTGGCCCGGCTCAGGTCCACCGCGGCGGCGATGGCGGGCCTCGGTGTTTCGGAGCGGCGGTTTGCCGCCGATCTGGAGATGGTGCGGGTGGTGACGGCCAAGCCCTCCACCAGCAGCCCCAATGCCAGCCTGGTCTCGCTGCTTCGGCGGGCCTTCAGCCTGCTGGATGATCCCGCCCTTGAGGCCAGCGCCTATCTGCAGCACCTCCAGGTTGACGACCTCATCTACCGCAACCTGGCCCTGTTGCTGTTTCCGCGCCTGGCGGCCCTGATCTCAGCCCCGGAGCTGCCGCCGGCTTCGGCACGGCAGCGGCTGTTCGAAGAGCTGGTGGAGTGGATCGACGCCAACCTCTCCAGCCCCATCCGGCTCACCGATCTGGAGCGGCGCAGCGGCTATAGCCGCCGCCACCTCCAGGCCGCATTCCAGACCCGCTATGGCTGCGGCCCGATCCAGTGGGTCCGCCGGCGGAGGCTGGAGCGGGCCCGCCTCGCCCTGCTGCAACCCGATCCCGGCGACACCGTGGCCAGCATCGCCGGCCGCACCGGCTTCCGCAGCCTGCCGGCGTTCAGCCGAGATTTCCGCGCCACCTTTGGGCTGAGGCCCTCGGATCTGCTCCATGAGGGGCGGCGGCTCAGCCCCTGAGGCCCGGCGGCTGGGTCTGCGTCAGCCGCGCCCCGGCCAGCCTGGCTCCCTCCAGGGCGGCGCCGCGCAGGTCTGCGCCGCTCAGATCGCTGCCCTCCAGGTTGGCGCCGCGCAGATCGGCGTGGCGTAGATCGGCTCCCGAGAGATCGGCTCCGCTCAGATCGCTGCCCTGCAGATCGGCATCGTGCAGGCAGGCCCGCCGCAGGCAGGCGCCGCGCAGCGTCACCTCCCGCCAGCGGGCATGGGGCACCTGCAGCCCCTCGAGGTGCGCGCCCTGCAGATCCAGCCCGTCGAGCCAGAGGCCGCTGGCGCTCAGCTGCTCCAGTGCCTCGCTGCGGGCGAGGCTGAGGCGTGCCCCCGCCTCGCGGCAGTGGAGGATCACCTCCATCGCCTCCAAGTGCTCCCGCCGCCGCCGCCGGCCCCCTTCCATCAGATAGAGGAAGGCGGCACTCACGATGCTGAGCGCCTCCACGTTGCCCACGTTCACCACGCCGCCCGGGTCGTGCACGAGGCAGCCCCTGCCGAAGCCGTGGGTGCGGCAGTGCTCCCAGCGGTTCACTGCGCCGAGCAGCAACCCGGCCGCCAGCACGGCCAGCAGCAGCCGCAGGCCCGGCGACTGGTCCACCATCCGCCAGAGGCGCTGCCTGCCTCGGTGCCGCTGCCGCTCAGCCCAGCTGGGCTGGGGCCGGGGCCTGGGTCCGCTGCCCGTTCCTGTACCGGCCGCTGTCATGCGCCACTCCTGCGGGCCTTGCGCATCAGTGGCAGGCTCACCACCACGGTGACGAGCACGTACACGAGGATTCCCGCCTTCACCCCCAGCAGCTCCTGGCCGTGGCGGCTGGCGAACAGCAGGGCCAGGCCCGGATTGCGCATGGCCGTCACCAGGGCGGTGGTGGTGCCGTGCGGCGATCCCGGCCCCGCCATCGCCCGGCCGATCAGCAGCGCGGCGGCGGCCATCACGGCCATCAGCAGCAGCGCCGGCAGCTTCGCCGGCAGATAGGCCAGCAGCGGTCCGGAGGCCTTCACCAGCACCACGGCAAACAGCACCAGCAGCAGCACCCCGGCGATCCGGTTGAGGGGCCCCTCGATCCGGCTGGCCAGGCCACTGGCCCAGTGCCTCAGGGAGATGCCGAGCAACAGCGGCAGCACCTGCACCTGCCCCACCTGGGCGGCCACATCCAAGGGCAGCACCTGCCAGCCCTCCACGCCGAAGCTGAGCCGGAACAGCACCGCCAGCACCGGCACCGACACGATCGCCATGAGCGCGGCACCCACCTGCACCAGGGCGGCCAGCTGGTGGTCGCCCCCCGCCTTGCGGGCCTTGCGCAGGGCGAGCGGCGCGCTCGGGCAGAGGGCCATCAGGCCGATGGCGAACCGCTCCGGCACCCCGATCATCCGGCTCCAGGGGGTGTGGAGCAGCAGCAGGGCCAGAAGCGGCACAAGCACACACGACCCCAGCAGCACCCGCAGCGGCAGGGCCGGCCGTTCCCTCCAGCGCAGCAGCTCATCGAGCCGCAGGCTCAGGCCCAGGGCCAGCATCGTGCTGAAGAGGGTGAGCGCGATGAACAGCGACACCGGGGTGCTCATCGGCTCAGGCTCCCGAACAGCAGCAGCAGCAGCGCCGCCAGGCCGATCAGGCTCAGCATCACGGCGGTGGCCGCCGCGATCGAGGCCGGCTCGCTGTAGGTGAAGTCCTCCCGCTGCAGGCGACGCAGGTTGCGCCGGTGCTGCTGGGTGGCGCTCACCATGGCCAGTACCCCCGTGAGGATGAAGGCCACGGCGATCAGCCGCACGCTCAGCTCCGCCTGGGGGTCGCCGGCCCCGGGCTGGCTGTTGATCGCCGCCACGATCTTGTCGAGGCCGAAGCCGAAGCTGATCAGCGAGAGGCAGGTGCGGATCCAGGCCATCAGCGTGCGTTCCGCGGCGTCGCGGTTGCGCTGGCGGGCCAGGTGATCGGCCAGGGTCATGGTGGGGTCTCCCGGAGGGGGCGGGCCTGGCTGAGCCGCTGCTCCGCCTCCTGTTCCCGCGCCAGGAAGACGTTCAGGAAGGTGCGGATCAGGGCTACCGCCGCCAGGCGGATCAGGTTCTCGCGGCCGGGGGTGATGGTGGTGGCCACGATGTCGGCCCCCAGCTGGAATTCCAGGGCCAGGGAGAGCCAGCTGCCGAAGCGCAGCCGCACCGCCGCCAG
>VFQS010002265.1_pt1 | contig 16057 bp, 16 predicted proteins | sample 3512361 | NCBI WGS metagenome assembly VFQS01 (sample SAMN10412375, study PRJNA504923) | tailings metagenome | isolation source: Relicate 1 Philex TSF3 active mining | place: Philippines
GCCCGCAACCTCAGCTGCGTGGGCGCCGAGCCCCTGGCCGTCACCGACAACCTCAATTTCCCCTCCCCGGAAACCCCCACCGGCTACTGGCAGCTGGCCCTGGCCTGCCGCGGCCTCTCGGCCGCCTGCTCGGCCCTCGACACGCCGGTCACCGGTGGCAACGTCTCCCTCTACAACGAAACCCGCCTGCCGGATGGGCGCATGCAGCCGATCCACCCCACGCCGGTGGTGGGCATGGTGGGCCTGGTGCACGATCTGGCCCAGGTGCGCGGCCAGGCCTGGCGCGAAGCGGGCGATGCGATCTGGCTGCTGGGGGTGCCGCTCGAGGCGGGTGAGGCTCCCGCCGATCCCCGCCTGAGCCTGGCCGGCAGCAGCTATCTGGAGCGGGTGCATGGAGCCGTCACGGGGCGCCCGCCCGAGATCGATCTGGCGCTGGAGCGCTCGGTGCAGGGCTTCCTGCGCCAGGCGATCGCCGCCGGCCTGGTGCGCTCGGCCCACGACCTCAGCGATGGCGGCCTGGCGGTGGCTGCTGCGGAAGCCTGTATCGCCAGCGGCCTCGGTGCCCATCTGGAGATCCCCGCCAGCAGCGCCCGCCTGGATCGCCTGCTGTTCGCCGAAGGCGGCGCCCGCATCCTGGTGAGTGTGGCCCCGGCGCAGACGGTGGCTTGGCAGGAAGCTCTCGATGCCGCCGGTGTTCCTGCCCAATGCCTGGGGGTGGTGGCGGCTGAAACGGAGCTGCAGATCCAGCAGGCCGGTCAGCCGCTGTTGCATTTGCCGGTGGCTCAGCTGGCGGCCCAGTTCGAGCAGGCCATTCCCCGCCGCATGGGCGTGGATCTGCCCCCCACAGCGTGAGCCGGGGTTCCGGCACGAACACACCTCTGATGCACAATGCTGAAGCCAATCCAAAGGTGGGACCTGCGGTGACCGACGTGCACTCCGGCTCCCTTCCCACCCAGCCCGAACGCCCCGATAAGCCGGAAGAGGCCTGCGGCGTGTTTGCGGTGCTGGCGGCCGATCAGCCGGTGGCCAACCTCACCTATTTCGGCCTCTACGCCCTGCAGCACCGCGGCCAGGAGTCGGCCGGGATCGCCGTGTTCGATGCCGATCCCGGCGAGCCGGCTCGGCCCAAGGTGCGCATGCACAAAGACATGGGCCTGGTGAGCCAGGTGTTCGATCAGGGCGTGCTCGAGCGCCTGCCCGGCCAGCTGGCCATCGGCCACAACCGCTACTCCACCACCGGCAGCAGCAAGGCCTGCAATGCCCAGCCGGTGCTGCTCAACACCCGCCTCGGCCCGCTGGCCTTTGCCCATAACGGCAATCTCGTGAATGCCGGCGAGTTGCGGGAGGCGATTGCGGCCGACATCCCGGAAGTGGAGTTCACCTCAACCACCGATTCCGAGCTGATCGCCTTCGCGATTCAGCACGCGGTGAATCAGGGCCTGGGCTGGGAGGCGGCGATCAGGGAGGCCGCCAGCCGTTGCCGCGGCGCCTTCAGCCTCGTGATCGGCACGCCGGAGGGGTTGTATGCCCTGCGCGATGGCCATGGCATCCGGCCGCTGGTGTTCGGCCACATGGGTGAGCGCAGCGAGGCCCAGTGGGTGGTGAGCAGCGAAACCTGCGGGCTCGACATCATCGGCGCCAGCTTCGATGGCGATGTGGAGCCCGGCGAGATCATGCACTTCCGCCTGGGTGATCCCGAACCCAGCCGCAGCCGCTGGACCACCGAGCCCGCCAAGCTGTGCGTGTTCGAAATGATCTATTTCGCCCGGCCCGATAGCCGTTTCTTCGGCGAATCGCTCTACAGCTACCGGGTGCGCATCGGCGAAGTGCTGGCCCGCGAAACGCCCGTGGAGGCCGACATCGTGATCGGCGTGCCGGATTCCGGCATCCCGGCCGCGATTGGCTACTCGCAATACAGCGGCATCCCCTTCGGCGATGGCCTGATCAAAAACCGCTATGTGGGCCGCACCTTCATTCAGCCCACCCAGGCGATGCGTGAGGCCGGCATCCGCGTGAAGCTCAATCCCCTGCCGGATGTGCTCGCCGGTAAGCGCGTGGTGGTGATCGACGACTCGATCGTGCGCGGCACCACCAGCCGCAAACTCGTGGCTGCCATCCGTGATGCCGGCGCCACCGAGGTGCACATGCGCATCAGCTCACCGCCGGTGACCCATCCCTGCTTCTACGGCATCGACACCGACACCCAGGATCAGCTGATCGCCGCCCGCCTCACCCTCGAGGAGATTGCGGCGCACCTCGGCGTGGATTCGCTCGCCTACCTCACCAAAGAGGGCATGGTGGAAGCCGCCCAGGCCAACGCCTCCCACTTCTGCACCGCCTGCTTCGACGGCGCCTATCCGATCGAGATGGATGAGAGCGTGAGTGGCAGCAAGCTGATGCTCGAGCCCAAGGGGATTGCAGCCACGGTCTGAGCGGGCCTCTGGCGCCTGTTCGGCTACCGACCGGCCGCCTTCAGCACGATCTTGATCGTTTTGAACAGGATCAGCAGATCCAGCCAGAGCGAGGCATTGCGCAGGTAGAAGAGGTCGTAGCTGAGCTTGAGCTCGGAATCCTCGATGCTGGAGGCGTAGGGCATATTCACCTGCGCCCAGCCGCTCAAGCCCGGCCGCATCCAGTGGCGCAGTTTGTAGTTGGGGATCTGCTGCTCGAGGATCTGCTCGAGATCCGGGCGCTCCGGTCGCGGTCCGATCAGGCTCATTTCCCCGCGCAGCACATTGATCAGCTGCGGCAGTTCATCGAGGCGGGTGCGGCGTAGCCAGTAGCCCACCGGTGTGATCCGCTGATCGTTGGTCTGTGACCACTGGGCCCCGGCGGCTTCGGCGTTGAGGCTCATCGTGCGGATCTTGAGCACGTTGAAGGGTTGCCCCAGCAGGCCTGAACGCTGTTGGCGGTAGATCACGGCACCGCCGTCCTGCAGTTTCACCAAGGCGAGCGCCAGCAGCAGCAGCGGAGCGCTGAGCAGCAGCAGCAGCACGCTCACCAACACATCGGCATAGCGCTTGAGCTGCTTCTGCAGGTTGGTGCGCTGGCCGTCGATGCTGGCGGAGAACAGCAGCCACTGGTTGTCGATCCAGCGGGTGGGAATGCGCTGCAGTTCCTGTTCGGCGAGCTCCACCACCGAGAACACCGCTTGGCCTCGGTTCACGGCCTCCTGGCAGAACCGCTGCAGCGAGGCATCGTTGATCACCCCGGCACTCAGGGCCAGGGCTTCGCCATCCAGCAGCTGGGTGCCGCTGCTGCCGGCGCTGAGTTCGGTGATCTCTGGCAGGGGGCCTGCGGCCACCAGGCTCCGCCGCCATTCCGCCGCCAGAGAGGCGATCTCGCTGGGCAGGGCCACGATGTGCCATCGCCCTTGTGTTCGGCTGGGCCGCAGGCGGCGCAACAGCAGCCGCACCGCAGCACTCCACAGGCTGAGCAGCACAAACAGCGGAATCAGGCTGCTGCGGAAAAACAGATCGCTGGTGATTTGCAACCTGAACAGATAACTGAACACCGCGGCGGCAGCGATGCTGGCCAGGGCGGTGCTGCCCAGTCGGGCCAGCATCTGGGTCCAGGCCAGGGTTTTCAGTTTCAGCAGCGTGTAGGAGCCGAACAGCCAGCCGATGCTGCAGTAGATCAGTACCAGCACCAGCAGCGGTGCGCTCTGGGGGATCACCAGCCGCCCGTTGGTGACGTCGTTGAGCATGGCCAGGCCCACCAGCCCCACGGCATCCAGCAGGGCTGCCGTTAGCAGCGGAATTCGGTGCCGGGCCCAGGGCATCATTTCATGCCAGCGGCGCCTCGGTGCCCTGGGCTTCGTGCGTCACAGCTCCGCCCAGCCCAAAGGCGTTGTGCACTGCCTGCAGCGCCTTCACGCCATCGGCTTCGGGCACCACGCAGCTGGTGCGGATCTCACTGGTGGCGATCATCTCGATGTTCACGCCGGCATCCGCCAGGGAGCGGAACATGCGGGCTGCCGTGCCTGCGGTGCAGGGCATGCCGGCCCCCACGGCGCTCACCCGGGCGATGGCGATGCCCTCTTCGAAGCTGGCTCCCGGCCACTGGTTGAGCAGCGGTTGCAGGGCGGTGCGGGCGCGGCTGAGGTCGTCGCGCTTGAGGCAGAAGCCCATGTCGCGGCTCTGCTGCTCGCCGCTGCCGTGGCTGCGTTCCGATTGCACGATCGCATCGAGGCTGATGCCGGCATCGGCCAGCACCCGGCAAACGGCGGCGGCCGTGCCCGGTTTATCGGGGATGCGGCGCACGGCCACCTGGGCCTGATCGCGATCGAGGGCCACGCCGCGCACTTCCGGTTCGCCAGCGCCGGAGGGGGGTGGGTTGAGATGCAGCTGGCGCTCATTGAGCTCGAAGCACTGGGCCGCGGCCTGCAGAGCTTTGCTGCCCTGGTGGCCGGCTACCAAGCAACTCACCTTCACTTCGCTGGTGGCGATCAGGCGCAGGTTGATGCCGCCTTTTGCCAGGGTGTCGAACAGGCGGGCGGCCACCCCGGGTCGGCCCATGATCCCGGCGCCGGCGATGCTCAGCTTGGCCATGCCGCCTTCGGCGCTGAGGGTGGCGCCGAAGGCGTCCGGTCCCATGGTGGCCAGCACCTCGCGACACACAAGCTGGGCCCGATCCAGCTGGTCTTCAGCCACGGTGAAGGCGATGTCGTTGGTGAGACTGCCGGCATCGCCCTCATGGGTGGATTGCACGATCAGATCCACGTTGAGGCCCGCGGCGGAGAGGGCTTCAAACAGCTGGGCGGCCACCCCGGGCCGATCGGGCACGTGGGCCAGGGCCAACACGGCCTGCTCCGTGTCGAGCTCAGCGCCATCCACGGGTTTGCCCAGCTCAAGGCCCTCGCCGCTGCCGCGGCGGCTGGTGGCATCGCTGGTGAGCAGGGTGCCGGGCTGATCGCTCCAGCTGGAGCGCACCACCAGCGGCACGCCGTAGTTGCGGGCGATCTCCACGGCCCGGGGGTGCAGCACGGCCGCGCCGAGGCTGGCCAGCTCCAGCATCTCGTTGCAGGTGATCGTGTCCATCAGCTGGGCATCGGGCACCTTGCGGGGGTCGGTGGTGAGCACCCCTGGCACATCGGTGTAGATCTCACAGGCATCGGCGCCTAGGGCTGCCGCGAGGGCCACGGCTGAGGTGTCGGAGCCGCCGCGGCCGAGGGTGGTGATCTCGGGCAGGCCGCTCAGGCCGCTGCTGGTGCCCTGGAAGCCGGCCACCACCACCACATTGCCGTCGTTCAGCAGCCGCTGCAGCCGGTCGGTGCGCACCTCAAGGATGCGGGCGCGCCCATGGGCCGATTCCGTGAGGATGCCCACCTGCGGGCCGGTCATCGACACGGCTGGAACCCCCAGGGCATTCAGCGCCATCGCCAACAACGCGATCGACACCTGCTCACCGGTGGCGAGCAGCATGTCCATCTCCCGCTGGGGCGGGTTGTTGCTGATGGCGCGGGCCAGGCCGGTGAGTTCGTCGGTGGTGTGCCCCATCGCCGACACCACGATCACCAGATCGTTGCCAGCCTGGCGGCTGTTGGCGATGCGCTGGGCCACCGCCTGGATCCGCTCCACATCGGCCACGGAGGTGCCGCCGAACTTCTGGACCAGCAGGGCCATGGCGATGGGCGCGTGCAGCGTTAACGGCTGATTGTCCTACGCGGAGTTGTTGCGGTGTGTTCCGCGATACGAGGGCTTCAACCGCTGAGCAGGAAGCCGTCGCGGAAGGCATCGCCGGGATCACTGCCGCGTTTGAGCGCTGCTTCCACCTCGAGCAACTGGCGCAGCAGGGCCAGGAAGCGGGCCGGCTTGCGGCCGCGGATCTGTTTGCGCATCACATAGATGCGTTTGGGGTTGCCGATGCCTGCGGCTTTGGCGATGGCATTCACATCGCTTTCGCCCTGTTGATCCAGCAGGCTCACCCACAGCCAGCCCCGGATCTGCCCGCAGAGGGTGGCCACGATCCGCAGCGCCGGCTCATTGGCCGTGAGCAGCGCATCCACCAGCGCCACCGCTTCGGCGGGCTGCCCCGCCAGCAGCGCATCGCCCACCTGCAGGGCATTGGTGGCCTGGCTGCCCACCAGGGCCGCAACGGCGGCGGCGGTGATCGGTTTGGCGCCCACATACAGCGCCAGCTTCTCCAGTTCGCTGGCCAGGCGGGCGCTGTCGCTGCCGATGGCGTCGCTCAGGGCTTCGGCGGCGGCGGGTTCCAGCGCGAGCCCCAGCTCGCGGGCCGTGCGCTGCACCAGCTCGATCTGGCCGGCTCCATCCCAGATCGCCGGCAGCTGGAAGCTCTGCTCGCTGGCTTCGCCGGCCTTCACCAGCTTCTGCAGGGCCTTGGTGGTGCGCAGGCGGGCATCGGGCTTGCCGGCGTTCACCAGCAGCAGGTGGCAGTTGGCGGGAATCAGGGCCAGGGTTGCCTCCAATTGCTCCGCCAGCTCCGCCGGACACTGGTTGCAGAAGGGACTGCGCTGCAGCACCACCACCCGATCACCACCACCGAAGGGCGGCGTGCGCGCTTCCTCGAGGGCCTGGGCGGCCTGGCTGTTGTCGTTGCCGTCCAGACGGGAGAGGTTGATGCTCTGCCAGGCGGGGTCGGTGCGCTCAGCCACCAGGGTGTCCACCGCCCGGCTGCGGGCTGCTTCGTCGTCGCCCCAGAGCAGGTGAATCGGCATCAGCTGTGGGTTTGCGGCAGCAAAGGCTCAGATCCGCAGGGCGCTGAGCACCGGGTGCTGCGCAGTCTGGGCCAGGGCGGGGTGATCGGTCACCAGCACGGTTGCATCGGTGGCAATGGCGGTGGCCAGCTCGATGGCTCGGGTGTCGTCGAGTTGGGGTTCCTGCCGTTGCAGCCGCGATGCCGCGAGCACCAGGGCGCCATCGGCCGGCACTTGCAGCCAATGCTGCGGATTGGCGAAGGTGTTGGCGTAGCGCTGGGCGAGCAGTTCATCCCCCCGGGCCAGGGGCCCTTCCAGCACCCGCGCCAGGCTCACACTGCTGATCACTCCCTGCCAGGTGCCCTGGGCAATCCCCTGCAGCAGCGGTGTGAGGTATTTCCCGGTGCCCTTGGCATCGGCCAGGAAGGCCACCAGGGCAGAGCCATCGAGGGCAATGCGGCTGCCGTGCTTCAGATGACTGGGACTGAAGGGCTCCGTGCCAATCGCCTGCACCAAGGCCGGAGCGGATGGCGCCGGGCGGGCGGGATGGCGCTGGTTGGGATCCCAGCACTGGCGGCCACTGCCCTGGAGGGTCATCAGGCTCTGGATCTGGCGCTGGCGCTTGTGTGGATCGTTGGGAGGCTGGCCCCCAATGGGCACCAAGGCTGCCATCGGCTTTTTGTGCCGCTGAATCACGAAGGCTTCGCCGGCCGCAGCCCGCTCCAGCAGTTCCGGGAGCCTGCGCCTCGCCTCCTCTACCCCCAGTGGTGGTGTCGACATCGTGTGCGAGCCGTGTCCGTTTTTCTGTACGGAGTGTACGGAAGTCTGGACACTCCGAAAAACAAATCGATCAGGCCCCTTCAGGGTTGTCTGGTGAGGGTGATCCGTTGAAGACGCATCTGTTGAAGACGCACTTTTTGAAGACGCATCTAAGGCGCACACCTGTGAGTTGCTGACCCCTGGGGCTTCAAGCTGCTGGTGCGTCCCCTGAGTGCCCGGCGTGGTTGATGCTCCTCCCGGTTTCGATCACCCGATCTTCAGCGAGAGCATTCGCCGCATTCGCGCTGCGCTCACAGAGCAGCCCACCCACGTGGGGTTCGATCTCACCAGCCTTGCGCCGCCCGAGCAGGACGTGGTGCTGCGTTTGATCCACAGCAGCGGCGATCTCAGCGTGGCCGCCGATCTGCGCTTTTCGCCGGATGCCTGCAGCGCTGGCCTTGAGGCCCTGGCGCACGGTGCTCCGATCCTCACCGACACTGCCATGGCCGCGGCAGCCGTGGCACCGATGGCGCGCCGCACCTTCGGCAACAGCGTGCACAGTGTGCTGAGCTGGGCACCCGCTCAGGCCCCCCCAGGAAGCACGCGAGCGGCGGTGGGGATGGAGCGAGCTCTGCAGGAGCATCCAGGCGCGGTGGTGTTGATCGGTAGTGCGCCGACAGCTCTTGAGTTGCTTCTTGAGCAGGTGGCCGACGGCCAAACGGCGGCACCGGCCCTGGTGATCGGGATGCCGGTGGGGTTTGTGGGGGTGGCGGAGAGCAAGCGCCATCTGGCCGAGAGCGCACTGCCGCAGATCCGCCTGGAGGGCAGCAGGGGGGGTGCCGGCTTGGTGGGTGCGGCGGCCAATGCCCTCTTGCGCCGTGCTTGGTTGGATCAGGCCGCGGCTGGGGCTTCGGCCATCGGGCCCACCGCCACATGACTGTTGGCCTCGATGCGGCCCAACACCTGGCGGGCCCGCAGCACCACCGCCGGTGGCACGCCGGCGAGGCGGGCGGCTTCGATGCCGTAGCTGCGGTTGGCGCCGCCGCTCACCACGCGGTGCAGGAAGCGCAGTTCGCTGCCCGTGTCTTCCACCAGCACCTGGGCGTTGGCCACGTTGGGCAGCTGATCGGCGAGTTCGTTGAGCTCGTGGTAGTGGGTGGCGAACACGCTGCGGGCGCCGATCGTGTCGGCAAGATATTCGGCCACGGCCCAGGCGATTGAAAGGCCATCGAAGGTGGCGGTGCCGCGGCCGATCTCATCGAGCAGCACCAGGGAGCGATCGCTGGCGTGGTGAAGGATGTTGGCCGTTTCGGCCATCTCCACCATGAAGGTGGATTGGCCAGCGGCCAGGTCGTCGCCGGCGCCCACCCGCGTGAAGATGCGATCGGTGATGCCGAGCCGGGCGCTCTTGGCGGGGATCCAACTGCCGATCTGGGCCATCAGCTGCAGCAGGCCCGTCTGGCGCAAATAACAGCTCTTGCCGCTGGCGTTGGGACCGGTGAGCACCAGTAGGTCGGGAGTGATCTCTCGAGTTGAGTCGGGAGTGAAGTCGGGTTTGCTGTTTTCCGCGTCCGGCGCCTGAGAACCTGAGAAGCCCAGCGCGATGTCGTTGGGGGTGAAGGGGTCCTCCACCAGCAGTTGTTCCACCACCGGGTGGCGCCCGGCCTCGATCTGCAGCAGACGGGCTTCGGGCCCGTTGGGATCGGTGAGCTCCGGTTTGCAGTAGCCGCTGGTGGCGGCCAGCTCCGCCAGCGAAGCGATGGCGTCGAGCTCGGCCACCAGGCGGGCTGCGGCACGGATCGGGGCGGCCTGCTCACCCACCTGGCTGCGCAGCTGGCAGAACAGCTCGTATTCCCGCTGGGCGGCGCGGGCCTTGAGCTGCAGGATGCGCCCTTCACGGGCCTTGAGCTCGGGGGTCACGAACCGCTCTTCGTTGGCGAGGGTCTGGCGGCGGATCCAGTGGTCGGGCACCGAGGCTGCCTTGGCTTTGCTCACCGCCAGGAAGTAGCCGAAGGTGCGGTGGTACTGGAGCTTGAGGGTGTTGATGCCGCTGGCGCTGCGTTCCGCCGCTTCCTGCTGGGCCAGCCAGGCGTCCTGATCGTCGAGCTGGTTGCGCAGCCCATCGAGTTGGGGGTCCACCCCGTCGTGGATCAGGCCGCCTTCGCTGAGGCTCAGGGGTGGGGTGTCGAGCAGCTGATGGCGCAGCTCGGCCGCCAGGGCCTCCAGCTCGGGCCAGGGCCGCGCCAGGGCCAATAGCGGTGGACTCTGCACCGCTGCGCTCTGGATCACGGCGGCCAGCTGCGGCAGCCGCTCCAGGCCATCGGCCAGGGCCACCAGGTCGCGCGCTGAGGCGGTGCCGGCACCGGCGCGCCCCGATAGCCGCTCCAGATCCCCCATGGGCCGCAGCAGCCGGCGCAGCCCCACCCGCAGCCGGCGACTCGCTACCAGCTCACTCACCCCGTCCTGCCGGGCCAGGATCGCGGTGCGCTCCACCAACGGCGCCTCGATCCACCGCCGCAGGCAGCGACCGCCCATGGCGGTATGGGTGCGGTCGAGGGCCCAGAGCAGGGAGCCTTGCAGGCCACCACCCAGCTGGGTGCGGGTGAGTTCCAGGTTGCGGCGGGTGGCGGCATCGAGCACCAGCTGATCGCCGGCCTGCCAGGTGGTGGGCAGCTCGAGGGGCACGCAGCTGCCTGGCTGGGTGTCGTCGAGGTAGCGCAACAGGCCGCCGGCCGCCCGCAGCCCCAGGGGCATGTCACCGAGGCCCAGACCATCCAGGCTGGCCAGCCGGAAGCGTTGCAACAGGGCAGCGCGCGCTTCCTGGCTGGTGAAGGGCGTGCGCGGCAGTGCTGTGAGCCGCAGGGCGTCCGGACACCAGCTGGCGGCGTGGGTGTCGCCCGGCCAGAGCACCTCGGCAGCGTCCACCTGCAGCAACTCCTGATGCAGCAGATCGCTGCCCTCGCGCTCGGTGACCCGAAACTCGCCGGTGCTCACATCCGCCACCGCCAACCCCCAGCGCGACTGCTCACACACCACCGCGCAGAGCCAGTTGTTGCGGCGGGCACTCAGCAGCCCTTCTTCCAGCACGGTGCCGGGGGTGAGCACGCGGGTGATCTCGCGCTTGAGCAGAGCTCCCTTGGCGGGGTTGCGGGCTGCGGCCTCCTCCACCTGGTCGCACAGGGCCACACTCAGGCCGCGGCCCACCAGCTCGGCGCAGTAGCGCTCGGCGGCGTGGTGGGGGATGCCGGCCATCGGCACCCGACCGATCGCCTTGCCCCCCTCCTTGCCGGTGAGGGTGAGCTCCAGCAGACGCGACAGCTGAATCGCGTCTTCAAAGAAGCATTCGAAAAAGTCGCCCAGGCGGTAGAGCAGCACCCGCTCGGGATGGGCGGCTTTGAGCTCCACGTAGTGGCGCAGCATCGGCGTGAGCTGCTCGGCGTCCACCAGGCTGTGGTGGTGCCAGGCGGGCAAGTCGTTGTCGTCGGGCCGTTCCGCGGGCTCCACAACGTGGCTGGGGCTGGTGGCGTCGTCAGCCTGAGCCTGTCGGCGTGAGCGGGGCCGGCGGTTGGCGTCGTCCTTGAGCGAGGCCTCATCCAGCGGATCACAGTTCGTGCCACCGCTGGCCGTGCCACTGCTGGCCGTGCCACCGCTGGTGTTGGCCGGTGGGGTTTGCAGTTGCGGCGTTTGCAGTTGCGGCGCTTCCAGGCCGAACAGCGTTCCCTGCAGGGCCAGCTCAGGCTGCTGCGGGGAGGACGCGGCCACAACGCTCAGGCGGGTGCTCGATCGTAGGTGGAGCGTCTGGAGAGGTCGGTTCGGGGTCTCAGGTCTGCGTTCTTGCCGTGTGGCCGCCGGTATGCGTGCCTGTTTTCAGCCCATTCGTGGTTCTGTACAACCCGTACGGAACCCTGGACGGTTTGTCGAGCACAACCGCCGCCCAGGAGACGAGTTCGGCCGAGGGCCCGCACTCGTCCTTCTCGCGGGCCCCGCCGCAGACCCAGCACGGCCGCCACAACTTGTGAAGGATCCAGCCGGGCCGGGCCGCGGGGCGGAAACCTGCGTGGGAGAATCCACCAACTGCTCGGCCGGCGCCGCCGCTGTTCCATGACGATCCTCAACACCCTCACCGTTCTGGCTCTGGTGGTGATGTCGTTCGCCCTGATCGTGGCCGTGCCGGTGCTTTACGCCAGCGACGACACCAGTGGCCGCTCCAACCGCTTGATCCTGCTGGGTGGCCTGGCCTGGGTGGCTCTGGTGCTGGTGAACTGGGGAATGAGCTACTTCGTAGCCTGAGCACACTGAAGGCTCAGCCCGCGTGACCGTTTTTGAAGGCCAGTTCGTTGGAGCGCAGTCGCTGCGTGTGGCCATTGTGGTGGCCCGCTTCAACGATCTGGTCACCGCCAAGTTGCTGAGCGGCTGTCTCGATTGCCTGTCGCGCCACGGCATCGACACCTCGCCCACCAGCACGCAGCTCGACACCGCCTGGGTGCCCGGCAGCTTTGAGATCCCCCTGGTGTCCCAGCGCCTCGCGGCCAGTGGTCGCTATCAGGTGGTGATCACCCTCGGCGCCGTGATCCGCGGTGATACCCCCCACTTCGATGTGGTGGTGGCCGAAGTGAGCAAGGGCGTGGCTGCCGTGAGCCGCGACACCGGCGTGCCCGTGATCTTCGGGGTGCTTACCACCGACACGATGCAGCAAGCCCTGGAGCGCGCTGGCATCAAGAGCAACCTGGGCTGGAGCTACGGCCTGCAGGCCCTCGAGATGGGCAGCCTGATGGCGGCTCTGCCTAGCTGAGCTGCTTGGCCACACTCAGCGGCAGATTCGGATTCTCGGGGTTCACACTGAGGCGCTGCAGCTGAGGTTGCAGCACCAAATCCATGTCTTCCATCGGGATCGCACCGAGCAGCACCTCATCGCCCAGCACCATCGCTCCGGTGAAGCAGCGGCGGTTGGCGAAGCGCACCTCCACTGGTCCCATGTAGGGAACGCTTTGCCTGCGTCCATCGGCCAGCACCACCTCTCGCCGCTCCAGTTCCCGGAGCTGCAGCTGCAGAGCCACATGCTCGGGGATGCACAGGTGCACGGCCCCGGAATCGGCCAAGGCCCTCACCTCGAGGCCTTGTGCCTCGGGATTGCTGGGGTTCAGCAGCTGCAGGCTGGCGTGAATCAATCCCATGGAGTGCTGGTGATGGAAAAGTAGGTGGTTTTGGCGCGGTTGAAGCCGCAACCTTTGAATGCCACCGCTGTTTCAGTTGCTGCTTTGATCGCGTCGCAACAGCTGCTGGCCGTTGACGCGGGCAAAGCCCAGCTGTTGGTAGAAGCCGGCGCTGTTGGTGGTCATCAGATACACCCGCTCCACCCCGGCCAGTGCTGGTGAGGCCAGCAGCGCCTCCACCAGTTGGCGGCCCAGGCCTTGGCCCTGCAGATCCTCCGGGATCACCACATCCCAGAGCACGGCGCGGAACACTCCATCGCTGCTGGCCCGGGCGAAGCCCACCAGGCGTTTGCCGCGCCACAGGCTCACCACGGCGGCACTGCCCGCAAGCATGCGGCGCAACTGCCCGAGCGATCGCCGCTGGGCCCAGAACGTGTGTTGATCCAGCAGCCGCTGCAGCTTCCAGAGGCCGCGGCTTGGCCGCAGCCCCGGACCCAGCCCCAGCCAACGCAGGCCTGGTGCACCCGGTGCGTGGATCAGCAGGCGAACGGCGTCCATGGGCTGATTGTGGTGCAGCAGCTGAACCAGGCCTGGTTGTGATCTCCGGGGGATTGTTGGGATTCTGTGCAGTCTGTACAGAAGTCTGAATCCTTGCCGATTTGTGCAGCCTTGATATGGGCTCCCAGGAGTTCATCATTCACCCCCTCAAGCCGCGGGTCATAACCTGGCGGCGCGATGAATCAGCCGATGCGCAAGGGAATCATCCTGGCGGGGGGCAGTGGCACCAGGCTGCATCCGATCACCCAGGCGGTGAGCAAGCAGCTGCTGCCGGTGTACGACAAGCCGATGATCTATTACCCGCTCAGCACGCTGATGCTGGCGGGGATCCGGGATGTGTTGATCATCAGCACGCCCCACGATCAGCCGGCTTTCCAGCGGCTCCTGGGGGATGGTTCCGCCTGGGGCATGAGCATCCGCTATGCGATTCAGCCCAGCCCGGATGGCCTGGCCCAGGCCTTTCTGATCGGCGCCGATTTTCTGGCGGGCTCACCGGCGGCGCTGGTGCTGGGCGACAACCTCTTCCACGGCCATGATCTGGCGCCACAGCTGTTGAGCAGCAACAGCAGCCAGGCCGGTGCCACGGTGTTTGCTTATCAGGTGCGTGATCCTGAGCGCTACGGCGTGGTGGAGTTTGCGGCCGACGGCCGCGTGCTCAGCCTGGAGGAGAAGCCGGTCAAACCCAAGAGCCGTTATGCCGTGACCGGCCTCTACTTCTACGACCACACGGTGGTGGAGCGGGCCCGTCGGGTGGTGCCCTCGCAGCGGGGAGAACTCGAGATCACCGATCTCAACCGTCAATACCTGGAGGAAGGTTTGCTGCGGGTGGAACTGATGGGCCGGGGCATGGCCTGGCTGGATACGGGCACCTGCGATTCGCTGCATCAGGCCGCCAGCTTCATTCGCACCCTCGAGCATCGCCAGGGTCTGAAGGTGGGCTGCCCCGAGGAGGTGGCCTGGCGCCTGGGCTGGATCAGCACCGAGCAGCTCGAGGCCCTGGCGGCTCCGCTGCGCAAGAGTGGCTACGGCGACTATCTGCTCCAGGTTTTGGAGGAATCCCATGCAGGCTGAACGGCTGATCAGCCTCCAGGGCAGCGAGCTGGAGGGGCCGTTGTTGATCACCCCCCGGGTGTTTGGCGATGCCCGCGGATTCTTCTTCGAGAGCTGGAACGCCGCTGCTTTTGCTCAGGCGCTGGAAGCCGATGGCCAGCTGGTGCCTGGCTTTGTGCAAGACAACCACTCCTGCTCAAGCCGCGGGGTGTTGCGGGGGCTGCACTATCAGCTGCCGCCCCATGCCCAGGGGAAGCTGGTGCGCTGTGTGGTGGGTGAGATCTTTGATGTGGCGGTGGATATCCGCCGGGGTTCCCCCAGTTTTGGGCAATGTGTGGGGGCGGTGCTCAGTGCTGCGAACCATCAGCAGCTGTGGGTGCCGGCTGGTTTCGCCCACGGCTTCCTCACGCTGAGTGAGCAGGCCGAGGTGCTCTACAAAACCACCGATGTGTGGAGCCGCGAATGCGAGCGCGCCATCCGCTGGGACGACCCGCAGCTGGCGATCCAGTGGCCGCAAGAACGGTTGGGCGGGGTTCAGCCGCTGCTGTCTGAGAAGGATGCCGCTGCGCCACTGCTCGCTGAGGTCAACGATCTCGATCTGTTCAGCTAGAGCAGCAGATCGCACCAGCCCAGCCGGCGGCAGCGGCCTCACTGATCTCCTCAAGCGTGGCGCGATGACAGCTTCTGCCGGCCAGCAGGCCTGGCTGAATGCCCAGATGGGCCAGGAAATCCTTGCGCAGGGTCAGCTGGCCTTTGCTGGTCACCGTGAGGCTGGTTGTGATCAACACGGTTCACCCTCAGTCCCGTAAAGAACCTAAGCCTTTTCTGCCTTACTCGCCCGGCCGGGCAGAACCGGCGCGCGCTCACCGCATTGCCAGCATGGGCGCAACCAGCTGGGCCTGCCGTCAGCACACAACAGGTTGGTGTCGGCGTCGTTCTCATGCCTGGCGAGCCCAATTCACGGCATCGGTTACATCGGCTTCGCTCATCCCGAGTTCGAGCAAGCGGGTTCGCACCGCTGACGCGCCGCCGGCCTGACCCGTCTGTTCCACCACGGCCTTGGGAGGGGGCAGCTGGTTTTTGGTGGTTCGCTTGTTAACAACCATGCTTCCTTGCTGCGATCTGGATCCACTCGCCATCCCTAGCCTGGGCTAAGCGCTGTCTTTCACCATGGCTGCCTCGGATGTGCGCTGGCTGCAGCGGCTGGAGAATTACGGGCGGGCGCTGGCCACGTTGCAACGGGCACTCCAGACGGCACGGGAACGAGCGCTCAGCGAGCTGGAGGAGCAGGGCTTGATTCAGGCCTTTGAGTTCACCCATGAACTGAGCTGGCTCCTGCTCAAAGACTTCCTGGTGGATCAGGGGGTGAGCGGCATCAGTGGTTCCCGTGATGCCGTGCGTGAGGCGGTGGTGCGGGAGTTGTTGCCCGCTGGCCGTGAGGACACCTGGATGGCGATGATCCGCAGTCGCAATCTCACCAGCCATACCTACAACCCTGAATTGGCCCATGAGATCGCAGCCTTGATCGTGCAGCGCTATGCGCCTGCCTTGCTCGAGCTCCAGGGGCTGTTGCTGGAGCGAGCTCAGCGGCGATGACCGAGATCGAACCCAAGGCCCCGGCCACTCCCACCATTGCAGGGCTGCCTCAGGACGCTACGGCCAGGATCCTGGAACGTTTGACGGAGCGGCCCGCCATCCAACGGGTTGTGCTCTACGGCTCTAGGGCCCTCGGCCGGCAGCGCTCCGGTTCCGACATCGACCTCTGCCTGGAGGCTCCGGAGATGGGGCTGGATGAGCTGCTGGTGCTGGGCGCCCAGCTTGACGACCTGCTGCTGCCTTGGCGGATTGATGTGCAGCTGCGTCACCTGATTCGCCACCC
>VFQS010002266.1_pt1 | contig 16047 bp, 10 predicted proteins | sample 3512361 | NCBI WGS metagenome assembly VFQS01 (sample SAMN10412375, study PRJNA504923) | tailings metagenome | isolation source: Relicate 1 Philex TSF3 active mining | place: Philippines
GATTTTCATCGGCAAGCACCTGAATATCTGAACCACCGTTTATGGCCAGTACGGGGCATTTTACTTTTTGCAAAATGGGTTCCGGATTATAATTTGCAAAAAACCTCCACCATTTTGAAGAAAGCTCTTTTGACATGTTTTTAACAAAAGCATCTATATCGTTCTCAGCGTTTATACCTGTCGTTAACCTGACCATTTCTTTATCGGATGCATTAAACCAATTCAACGTAATTTCCTTTGCCTGTTGGATGCCCTGGGTAACATCGTCTGCCTGACTTAATGTTTTTAACAAATTTTTATATAAAGGAATATAAGTATCAATCATCTGTTGAGGCATGCCAACAGATTTAAATACGGCTTCATTTTGTTGTCCCATAAGGTCTGAAATGGGTATGCCAGGTCCAGCGAGGAGCATAATAAAAGAAACAGATTTATTTCTGGCAGCTACCATTGGGGCTATTAATCCTCCTTCACTATGACCTAATAATCCAATCTTTTTTTGATTAATCATAGGTAAAGATTTTACAAATCGGATATGTTCTTCTACATCCAACGCAAAATCCTCTGAACTGCTTTGCTGAAAATCACCTGTTGATTTTCCAAAACCCCTATCGTCAACTCTTAAAACGGCGTAGCCATTTTTAGTTAAAAAATCGGCCAGGACATGAAAGGGTTTATGATTTAAAATAGATTCATCCCTGTCTTGTTTTCCGCTTCCCGTTATTAAAATCAGAACGGGAAAAGTGGAAGATTCATTTGGATAGGTTAAAGTTGCGCCATAGGTTAGCTTTGTATCAGAACCCTGATAAACGTAATCTTTTGAAATATAGCTAAATGGAGGCTGTGGAGTTTGCGGCTTAATGACTATTTTAGCAGGAATGGTGTCGGAAAATGGTTCCAATACCAAAGGGAAGGTACCGCCTGACTGCATCCAGTTTCCCTCCAGTTTATTTCCCTCCGCATTCAAATTTCCACTAAAGGAAGCCCCAATCGCTTTAATTTCAATGGACACCTGAGAACCTGACCAATCTGTTTTGGAAGAAGGAATGCCCAAAGCTTTCTGAGCCGGGACGTCCCATTTGGACTGCCAGGTTTTATCCGCATTTTGAGTTAAGTGTAATCTCAGCTCAATCTTTTGTACTCCTGCCTTCAAAATTCCTGACCAGGACATTATAGGTTGCGCGTATAAGGGAATGCCACAAGTTGTGATCAACAGGACAAGGATAATTTTTTTCATTATTATTTTTTTTGGGGCGAAAATCTTGCCTTTATGTGGTAAAAGTAGGCAATAGCTAGGGTATATTTGACAAATAATGATGTTTATTCTCCAAAATAAGCAGAAAAACAGCATAGAGAAAGGGAAAATGAAAAATGAAATTGATTACATAAGTTGGCGTTTTCTCACCTAACCGCCTCCTGTAATTTCGCAATATCAAATCTGGACATTTGCATAAAAGCATAGGTTGCTTTAGGAGCAGTTTCAGGGTTGGTCATGAGTTTGCCCAAAATGCTTGGCACTACCTGCCAGGAAACACCATATTTGTCCTCGAGCCAGCCACACTGTCCGGCCTGTCCCTCTTTTGTGAAGTAATTCCAATAATAATCTATTTCATCTTGCGTATCGACGGTAAGAACAAAAGAGATTTTTTCATTAAAATTGAGGTTTGGTACGCAGTTATTCAAACACATGAAACGCTTTCCAATCATTTCGAACACAACCGCCATTGGATTTTCGGAAACTAACTTAAAATCGGTGAACACATCTTGATAATAATGCGCCATTCCTTTGGCATCTTGCCCCCATAAACAGATTGAGAATTGCGTAGCCATAATTTTTTGATTAACAAAAAAGAAAATCAAAGTTAACTAATATATTTTTTATTAAATTATTTTATGAACTAATAAGTTGAGCCGTACTGAGTAAGTCAGCAATAATGCTCAATTTTTCTTAGTCTAATTATAAATTGATTCAACTATTTTTCTCTAAATAATCGATTATAAAGGATTTACATGGTTCGTAAGCCTTCCAAACTGATTTACACCAGATGTCAATTGCCTGGTCTCGTTCTATTCCGGGCTCTTTTTTTATTACATCTTCAATGGTGAAGGATCCTCTATTTTCAGGTAGTAAAAAAGGTAAAAATTCCTTCTTTTGATTTGATAAACGAATATGTTCTAACTGTATTTCTCTGCCTGTGTAACCCTTTTCAACATATAAGTATAAACCTACCAAAGCAAAATAGATTGTAATTAATTTAGTTTTATCATTTGCATACTGAGCTGCAAATGCATCTACAATATGCTGATGTATAAAATAGGGACTCCGATGAGCTAAAGTATAAAAAGCCAACTCATCGTATGAATTTTGTTCCTTCATTTCATTAATAAACTAATACAGTGTACATTCATTTCCAATATCAGAATAAATAAGCGACATACTAGTGTCAAATCTACCCAAATCATTGAGGATTTTTTCACCCTCAAAAAAAAAACGCCAATCATTTTTGACCCGTTTAAGGCCAAAAATGGTCGGCATTTATTTGTAGATATAACACATTTTGAAAAATTGCAATACCTTATGCTTTAAAGCCCCCTACTTCCCAACCTTTCCTGTAAGGCCGACTAAGGTGCTTATTTGCTTCTTTCATATTAGTGAATTTCATTTTTTTATGGTTCCATTCCAGTAATTTTCCTGGTTCTTTCAGTGCTACGGTGCCTAGAATTATGGCTTCAGCCATTGGTCCTGATTGTTCAAAATGGCTTTCCGTTTTGGTCCTACCTAAGCACGCGTCGGCAAAATGATGATAATGGTCTCTTTCTTCCAGCTTTGGAGGCATTACTTTTTCAAATTTTGCCTGTGGTAACAATACGGGCATTTTGGTATGTGGAATCAACAAGGCGCCTTCTGTTCCGACCAGCATAGCAGATTCCGCAGGATAATCACTTAGCGAAAATAAGGCCCGAACATCTTCCGGTGGATAAAATTCACCATCAAACCATTCTACTTGAACGGTGTCAGAAGCGGTCATCTCATTGCCTGGAAATATCCAGGTAATATGATTGGATTGTGGCCAGGTGTCAGCCATTCTTTCTGGTGATTGTTGCCATGATTCCTGCACACGAGCCTGTACGGACAAGGGTGCAGTCAAGCCCATTCCTTTCCAGACAGCATCGAAAATATGGCAACCAATATCACCTGACCAACCCGTGCCAAAATCTTGCCAGGCTCTCCATTTTGAGGGATGATAAATGGTTGGAGAATAAGGTCTCATGGGAGCTGTTCCTACCCAAAGATCCCAATTTAAGGTCGGGGGTGGATTTTCACCCGTGGCAGGTCTGGGTCCTTTATATCTGTAAGCCTCAGTAGCACCGGGTCTGTTACTACATAAATAGACGTTTTTAATTTTACCTATATGTCCTTCCTTAATCCATTGCACGGCAGTCCTGTCACCTAATCCAGATGCATGTTGCGTACCAAGCTGACTCACTATGCCAGCTTTACTGGCCGCTTCCGTCAAAACACGGATTTCAGCCACATCATGGCACATAGGTTTTTGGCAATAGACATGTTTTCCCAATTGAATGGCTTGAAAACAAATAGCAAAATGATTATGATCTGGGACACTCACATTTACCGCATCGAACGCATTCGCTTCATTCTTAAAAAGTTCCCGCCAATCGGAATATGTTTTTGCATTGGGAAGTGCCTCAGCAGCTCTTTTCAAATGCTTTTCGTCCACATCGCAAATGGCGACAATGTCAACATCAGGGTGCGATTTGAACTTATTCAGGTCATGCCACCCCATTCCGCCAACGCCTATGCAAACGTGTCTTAACTTATTTGGAGGGGAAACATTTTTTGCCTGACTGATTAAAAGGGGAGCAACCACTGCAGCAGAAGCCGCTTTAATTATAAACTCTCTTCTTGAAATATCATTTTTTCTGGAACTCATAGGTCAAGTTTAGGTATTGAGAAAAACTAGCATTAAAATAAGCCATATTCTTTTAAAAACCTAATTTTTAAAGAATATTGAAAATGATGTTCAATCAGATAAAATAATCTCCGTCATTCAATAAAGGCTTATAACGGCTGTTCTGCGCCATATTGAAATTCGCAGCACTCTACACGACTAAAGGATTGCTTTGTTTGGAATTCTCGCAATAAAAGGATATATTGCATAAATAAGGGGTGTGTTGAGTTGCACAAAGCGGGTTGTTGTGGGTAATAGGCTGTTAAAACTGGGCTCCAAATGAATTAACTTCTAACAATGAGTACGACAGAAATAAAGACAAATCTGCATAAAATCGTCGACCGGATCGAAGATGAACGCCTTCTGAGGGTAATCTACGATTTCCTTGAAGTTAGGGAAAAATCGAACGAGGGACAGCTTTGGAAAACGCTAACAACCGAACAACAGCAGGAAGTTCTGCAAGCTTACGAGGATTCAGAGAATGACTCCAACTTGATTGATGACGAAGATGTTTGGCAGAAACTGAAATGAAACTCGTCTGGACGGAGAAAGCCCAACGGAGAATAGGCGAGATTCTTGAATACATTGAAAGGGAATTCGGAGCAAAAGCCAGGCAGACTTTCCGAGAAAAGACTCAAAACTTCACCCGAATACTGATTCAGTTTCCAGAAATGGGTACCCTTGAAATAAAAGAGAAAAACCTAAGGGGATTCCAACTAACAAATCAAACGAGAGTATTCTATCGGGTGAAGAAAAATTGCATTATTATTCTGACGCTCATTGATTCTCGGCAGGATCCGAAAAATAAGCCGAAATAGCCAGCTGCCCACAACAAGGCATAGCAGGCATAACGAGTGTTCGCTCTTCAAATAAATGCTTCATTCGTTTAATTGCAGAGGCTGGACAGCTCTGACTTGGTGCGATTTTCAGCCTTTTTCCGATGGCTTTAACAAGTACACCAACCACCCAGACAACTTTAAAGATTAATTATGACCGGATACCGCTGTTTTTCGACTTCGAATCGGTAAACCAATCAGTGTTTAAGACCAATAGAAAAATACTTAAAATAGCTTCAGTAATTTTATCATGGCGACACCAGATATTTTTACCTGAAACTATGCTTATATTCAACCCCTAAAAAGGGAAATGAGCAATTCTATGTATGATGTTATCATTGTCGGCGGTGGACATAACGGGTTGGTTGCCGCAACGTATCTGGCAAAAGCGGGAAAATCGGTTTTATTGCTGGAAGCAAATGAGTCGTTGGGTGGTGCCACTACCAGTATTCGTGCATTTCCCGATTTTGATGCGCGTTTATCGAGATATTCTTATCTGGTTTCGCTTTTACCCGACAAAATTGTTCAGGATCTGGGATTGAAGTTCAAAACCCTTCAAAGGGAGGTGATGAGCTATACGCCTCTTTCTGAAAATGGAGATCCAACCGGTCTGATGGTTGCCAGAACTTGGAACGAAGAAACCATTGCCTCCTTTGAATCGCTCTCCAATGGTAAGGACGATATGGCTGCATGGCAAACTTTTTATGATGAAATAGCCCTTTTTGCTCAGAAAATAGCCCCTACTTTTCTTGAACCTCTTCCAACGAGGCAGGAATTAAAAAAGCATATCAATCTTGACTCTACTTGGCAGTACCTAATGGAAGAACCTATCGGGAAAGTAATTTCGGAGCGATTTAAAAATGACTTTGTAAAGGGGGTCATTCTTACTGATGCCCTGATTGGCACCTTCGTTTCTGCTTTTTCTATGCAGGCAAATATTTGTTTTCTATACCATTTGATTGGAAATGGTACCGGCGAATGGAAGGTTCCTGAGGGCGGTATGGGTGCTCTGGTCAGTGAACTCCATAGGGTAGCTTTGGAAGCAGGAGTTGAAATACGTTGCCAGGCTCCGGTAAAAAAAGTGGAAAGTGATAACGACAAAGTTACTGTCACCCTGGAAAATGAGGAGATTATTCATAGTGCCTATTTGCTTTCCAATGCAGCCCCTCAGATTTTGGCAAAGTTGAGGGGAATTGATCCGCCAGCCAGTCTGGAAGGTTCACAAATGAAGATAAATATGCTGGTTAAAAGACTTCCTGAATTCAAATCAGGGGTTAATCCAAAAGCAGCTTTCGCAGGTACACTGCATATTAATGAATCTTTTTCCCAGTTGGAACTAGCTTATCAAGAGGCCAAAAATGGCCATTTACCCTCTACCCTACCTCTTGAAATTTATTGTCATACCTTAACTGATCCTACCATTTTAAGTCCTTCGCTACATCAGGAAGGATATCATACCATGACCCTTTTTGGCATTCACACCCCTGCTTTTTTATTTGATGGAAACCATGACCAGCAAAGGGAAGCAGCAAAGGATGCTGCCATTCAATCCTTGAATCAATATTTAAAAGATCCTATTGAATCTGTTTTGGCTGAAACGCCAGATGGTAAAAAATGTATTGAAGTAAAATCTCCACTAGATATTGAGGCGGAGATTGGTTTACCCCGGGGAAATATTTTCCACAAGGATTTATCCTTTCCGTTCCGGGAGGAAAATGAAAAGCCAGGCTGGGGTGTTGAGACCGATGATCCAAGAATTTTCATCTGCGGTGCCGGAGCAAAACGGGGCGGCGGTGTTAGTGGCATACCAGGACATAATGCCGCCATGGCCGTTTTAGAAAAAGGTTAAAAAATAGTGGTTCAATCAATCTTTATGATTTCAACGAAAATGTCGAGATTCCCAATTTTTACCAAATCCCCCTCTCTATTTCCTAAAAGGGAAATGGCCAGAGGTGAATCTATGCTAATTTTTTGAACTTCTTCCTTCCATTCGTTTTTAACCACATAATTAACAATTTGAACCGTTATAACTTTACTCAGTTCCATATATTTCACTCGAACCACACTGTTTAATTTGACCACTTTGGTTAAAACGGGGACTTCCACATCCACCATAGTATTGGAAATTTTAGCTCTCACAAAACTATGTTCAAATATCTGATCACCCTCGGGTAATCTTTGCTGAGCTATTTCGTTGATATAGGCAATGAGTTTAGCTTTTTCTCTTTCAGGGTTTCGCCACCAATTAACACTCCATATTCTTAGAAATACAAAGCCACCTTTTTCCAAAATTTTCTTCCTGTGAAGGTCATGTAAATAGGCTTCCCTTTGATCATGTTTTTTAGACCCATCACATTCAATGGCCAATTTGGGTGCACCATTTACCTTTGGATCAAATAAAATGTCAATATTAAAACCTGCAAATTGGAAAGGCGCTGCTACTTTATCTTTCCCAAATGCCTGAACCAAAACATCATAGACCACTTTTCCAAATGCAAAACCGCTGCTTTTATTTTGCAGCTTATTATTCTTTTCCGCAGAACTATTTTTACTCAGCGCATTTAAAACCGCCATTCTTTCTGCAGTATTTTCTTCACTAACCGCTTTACAATAAGCCAGATATGCAAAAAATACAGCCCCTCTGTTATTAGCGGCTTCCTTTTCCAAATGTTCCTTATAATTTAAATATATTTCTTCAGGAACAGAAGTACAAACAAAAACCTTATACTTCGCCCGTGTGACGATAACATTTAACAGTTTAAAGCCCTTCGTTAAATTAATAGGTCCGAAACGATTATAAAATTTCCCCTCCTTTGTTTTACCAAAAGTGGTGGATAAAATGATAATATCCCGCTCGTCTCCCTGAATATTCTCCAGGTTTTTCAGAAAAAGCCCCTCCCCTTCTAAGGCTTGCATCTTTTCATTGAAATCATTATATTTGGCAAGCTTCCTTCTATCGATAATCTTACTTTTTATAAGATTCCTTTGCGATATATTAAACGTTGCGATGCCCACCGATGGGTATTTTCCATTGGGAAATTTTTGAATGTGTTTCTCTAAAATATCTAATATCATATCCGCCTCATCCTGATTAACGTAATCTTTGTAGAGGCCATTTACCTGAAAAAGTTGAATAGGATTATAATCAAAAGGATTAGGCAGCGGCTGTAATCTTTGATTATAAAAGGCAAAATTTGAAAAATCAATTAAAAATGGATGCTTTGAACGATAATGAAAATCAAGATGACATTTTTCAAAATTCAATTCTGTTCCAAAATCAAGTAAGGACTCGCAAGAAAGTAAAATGTTATCCTTATCGAGTTTTATGACGTCCTCTTCTTCCTCCAATTCGTCCTCATCTTCCACAGCGCCATCAAAAACCTTACTAAAATAATTAGACGGAGGCATTTGATTTTCGTCCCCTGAAATGATAATTTGCTTTCCCTTTAAAATGGCTGGCAAATTATCCTCAAGTCGCAATTGACTGGCCTCATCAAACATAACCACATCGAAATAATTATTCTTGCCTTTGAATAAATTACTGCAAACATCTGGTGTTGTGAGGATAATAGGAAAATAGTTAGTGAAAAGGTCCAAGTCAAATTGTACTATTTGCCTAAGCGTTAACCGTTTGTATCTTATACTGCTTCTCTTATTATACAAATTTTCTATGGAGAGCGTTGGATTACTCCGCTCAAATAAATTAGAAAATTCAATCATTTTCGAATGCCAATAATCTTTAATATAGCTGAGTTGGGCGGTATCCATTCCATCCAGCGTTACCGATAATTCATTAAGATCGAAATCATTGGATGGTAAGTCCTCATTGGCTACCTGATTCAATAAGGCATTAAAGTAAAAAACCAGAAACGTTTTTCTCCAATCCTCCCTATTCATCAGTTCATCTAATAATTGCTTATATTTAAGGGGTTGTTTCAAATAAAATTGATACCAATTGAACTGATGTAAAAATGGATCTTCTTCTTTATGTAGAAATTCCTCAGTTATCCGGATAACCTGTTCGATGTCATATATGAAATCTGAATAAGTATGATTTTGAATAGGGAAATTAATCCATTGATCTTCGTTAAATTGAGTGTATAGTGCCTGTACTTGATTTTTTAATTGACTTAAATGATCATTTTGATGCTTAGGTTGCTGATAAAACAATAAATTGATGCCGGCATATTCTGATGCTATTTGATCATTGGGTAAGAAGGGAGGCTTCTGGAAATATTTCTCCAATGGCTTAATGGCCGATACATTATGAAGCATAGTATCACCCCACAGAATGGTTTCCAAATCTTTTGTCTGACTTAAAAAGATTGCTAAATTTTGAAAAAGATCATTCACGGTGGACTGATCTTTAATTAACTGTCTTTTTTTACCTGAGAAAAGAGCCCCTAACCTGAAGCCAAAACGTTTTGTCTTTACCTCATCATAAAAAAGAGGTTCATTTTTATATTTATCAACCACCGCAGATAACTGATCCAAGTAACTTCTACAAATTTTTAACTCTGCCTGATATTCATTATTTCTGAATTCAATAAAATCGTTTTTATACTGTCGTTCAGACTCCTTGATTTGTTGTAAACTCCTCTTATAATGGTTAATAGCCTCTTTAATCTGATTATTTAAATGATATGGATTATCAACTGTATATTTTTCAATATGAATGACCTTCAATTCCTCAAAGGGTTTAAATTCTTTATAAAGTAAAATGCCCCTATCTATCCATTGAATTATTTCATCAAATTCCTCTGTAGTGAAAAGGAAATTTTTTACATCATAGTCGAGCTGAACATAAGGTTTTACATGATTAAGTTCAAGTAATAACTCCCCAACAAGGTCTGTCCAATTTTTATTAGCTACATACCTGTCACTCAGTTTCCTATGTTTTTTATTAATGTCATGTATAAATCCGTTGGCTTTATTAATCACTTTATCCAAAGCCTCTTTAGAAAAATTAAAGGTTTGTTTTCTAAAATCAATACTATCCAATCTACCCCTAACAGAATCAACTACTCTTTTCCTATCTTTAACAATATCCTTTATGAGAATAAAATGATGATCTAAACCATAGTTCAGGAGTGCATTTTCCAATACTTCCAAAGCGGTTCGTTTCTCACAAACAACGATTGTCTTTTTATGATTCTCCAGGGCATTAATGAGAATGGCAGTCAAAGTTTGACTTTTTCCGGTTCCTGGTGGACCCTGAATCAATATTTTTCCACCATCCTCAAGGGCATGTAAAATGCGCTGTTGAGAAGGGTCAGTTTCGATACTTGAAATGGACTGAAATGAGTGATTAATTGGACTTTCGGGCAGTAAATTTAAATGCTCCAACGCCAACAACCCATTATAGTCATGGATTATATTTTGCTTTTGCACCTCGAAAATAGAGAAAAGGCCACAAAAATCTATAAATCCCTCCGCTGAATTTTCCGTTAACTTTTCATAGTATTCTTTCTCTTTGATGGGAGAAATGCTGTTCACTTCTTGTTGAAAAGTATCATATAAATGATCCGGAACCTGAGTGTTAATGGCCTTGACGAGGTTTAAACAAATATCAATTAACTCTGCCTTTGAAATGAGTCCGTCATCCAGTATTTCATTAGAAATTTGTTCTATGGTAACATTCGCATCATTTAATAAATGATTAATCAATACTTCATTTAAATAAATAGGATCATCTTCGTTTCTATAAATTTCCCAGGTATTAAATTCTTTCGTTTCTCTAATTTTTAGAGCCCAGATTAAAACAGGAGCAACCGTTAATTTTTTATCTATTCTATCTCTGCGGACTAATATGGGATAACCAAAACCAAAGGTATTTATCCCTTTTTCCAACTCAATAGTTTCCGTTTGATTTATTAAAATTTCCAGCGATTTGGATATTTTGGCCAGTTGATTCTTATCCTCCTCAAATAACGTATTTAGATCAGACACATTATTTTTCCAGCTAATCTTGAATTTTAAAGGTAATTCCGTGAGTAAAGATTGAATAAATTTATCTGGCAAATTTTTATCAATATAAGAAAGTCTATGTAAGTCAAATTTATACCTCGATTTTTGGGGAATAGCATTTAAATGTACACCCCTTCGATTTCCTATTTTAAGCCTGCGCTGAAGTTCTGTTAATAACTTCTTATTTAATGCATTAGCTACATTTGAAATGTTGGAAACTGCTAAATCTGCTACATTTTTCAACATTTCCCATTGGGGCATTCCCTGAAACCAAACGTAAGTATCATCGGTTAAATTAAGATGTTGAAATTCAATTAAACTTAAAGGTCCTACTGTTTCTCCTTTATTTGCATAATAAATCTTTAATTCCATCTATCATTTTTTATAAAGATAAAGTTATTAAGTTAATTAAATGGGTTATCTTTCATAAATCAACGAAATAGTTGGATTAATTTTGGCTATTGAATCTAAATAGTTAGGCGGTAACTTTGTTTCCCAAACATAAATCTTTTGTATTTTTGGGAGCTTTAGTAAATGATTCAGGGCAGCAGTATTGACATTTGTCTCATAAAGATTTATATCGGTCAGATTTTTTAATCCCCCTAAAGCAATAATTCCCTGATTAGAAATATCATTTTTACTTAAGTTCAATTTAAATAAGTTTTCTAATTGCCCCACAATTTTTAAATCTTCATTGCGTAAGCCACTGTTGGATAAATCAAGCCAAACCACTTGTTTTTTTATTTCCTGCAGAAACTTTAGTTCAGGTTTCCCTTTTCCTGTATATTTTACTTCAAGCAAGGCACTTTGTCGATAAATCGGCTGAATTAGAAATCCATTTTTTGCTAAATGATCGTATTTGGCAGGCTTAACCTTCAAAGAAAGCAAGGGATTTTCATTCAATTTAAAAAAGGATTCAAACATAGATTTCCTTTTTACATCTAACTGGAGCTGCGCCAATCGTTTCGTTTTCGGGGCTCCTATTTCTACCCAATAGGAAAGAATAGCCAACTGTTCCTTTGAAAGCGGGGCTTTACCATTCGAAGGCATAAACTCCTTATGGCTTTTAGGTAGATGAGTCCTCCTCACCAATTCCTCCTTATCTCCCATTTTTTCATAATTAGTCAAATCTAAATCACCTTTACTTTTGCCCGGCTTATGACAACTGAAACATTTTGCTTTAAAAATAGGAACAATGGCATCCTCATATAATTCAACCTCACTTAATTGGGTAATAACTTTCCTCTTTTCTTTAAAAAGATAATCTTCCCCGTGAGTGAGGGAAGCGCCCAGATGAATGGTTATGACAAATAAAATACCAATAAAAATAAGGATGAAATTTTTTTTAAATAGCAAATAAGTGATAAGACCCATAGTCAGGAATATACCGGCATATTGATGGAAAAATAGATCTGCCCCCTCTTGATTTTCACTTAGTAAAAGTCCTGATACCACTGAAAAAATAGCGGCTAAAGTTGCTAAGCGCCAGATTAAAGGCAACAGGATAAGATAGGGAGCCTCCGGTTTTTTCCATTTAAGCAGGGTCAGAACCAGGGCAAGAAAAATAAACCCTATGGGAAGATGAACCCATAAAAGGTGAGATTTTCCAAGTAATTCCAACACTGCCATCTAATCTATTTTAAAAAATGAATCAAGCTAATATATCAGTTACTATATTTCCATGCACATCTGTTAACCTAAAGTCCCTTCCACCAAAACCAAAGGTTAATTGCTTATGATCCATTCCAAGCAGATGCAACATTGTAGCATGAAGGTCATGGATAGTTACTGGATTTTCAACCACCCTATAGCCATATTCATCTGTTTTACCGAAAATAGTTCCGCCTTTGACCCCACCGCCTGCCATCCACATACTAAAAGCGGAAGGATTGTGATCTCTGCCATCATTACCTTGCGCAAAAGGAGTTCTACCGAATTCCCCTGTCCAAACCACCAGCGTTTCGTCCAATAAACCTCTCACTTTAAGATCTTTAAGAAGACCTGCAATGGGTTGATCCACCGCATGGGCATTGAGTTCATGTCCCATTTTTAAATTAGCATGCTGATCCCAGCGATCAAGTCCACCAATGGAGGGACAGGTAAGCTCTATAAAACGAACCCCTCTTTCTACCAAACGTCTGGCTAATAAACATTGCGCCCCATAATTTCTGGTATTTGGATCTGGAGAATTCAAGCCATACAATTCTTTGGTGGCCGCCGATTCCGATGTAAATTCTGTCAGTTCAGGAACCGATGATTGCATCTTATAGGCGAGCTCATAATTTTTAATAGCCGCTTCAATGTCGTCCGCCTCCTGACCAGCCATTAATAGTTGATCTCTTTCATTTAGAAAAGATAATTTCTCTTCCTGAAGCCCTGAAATGGAATCCAAAGGATTAATATTAGCCATAGGCTGCGCTCCCGCTTTTAACAAAGAGGCTTGAAAAGTGGCAGGCAAAAAGCCATTTTTAAAATTATCCAGACCACCCGGCGGAATCAATCCACCATCCAGGACCACATAACCAGGCAGATTACTATTTTCACTTCCCAGCCCATAATTTATCCAGGCGCCCATACTTGGCCTACCTTGTAATCCACTACCGGTATGAAGAAAATAATTGGCATTGGTGTGTTCCGGGAAATTTGAAACCATGGATCTAACCACTGCCAGATCGTCCACACAGGTGGCAATATGTGGAAATAGGTCACTTACAGGGATACCAGATTGACCATATTGTTTAAAATTCCAGGGACTTTTCAATATTTTACCTACCTCACCGAACTGCGTATTATCTACCTTAAATTTACGAAACGGATCCTCCCCATTTTCTTTATCTAACCTTGGTTTAGGATCAAAAGAATCGACCTGAGAGACACCGCCATCCATATAAAGGAAAATGATATGCTTTGCTTTGGGCAAAAAATGAGAGGGAATAGCCTGCAAAGCGCCATATCCACCGGCGGCATTCTTATCATTTCCCGAGGTTGTGCAGGAAGTAAGATAGGAGCCGAAAAGGCTGGATAAAGCGATGGAACCAAATCCGCATTTGCAAATTTGCAGCATTTCCCTTCTGGAAACAGGCCTGTAAAAAGGTGGATGGCTATGGGACATATCAAATGAGATAAATAAATTCTTTTAAATTAAAATGGGTGTGAATAAAATCTTTCCAAATCATTTCATCCAGCAGTTTTTTATCCTTTCCCTGATGTTTCTTTTTTAAAGATTCATAAAACGAGCGGGCACTTTTTATTTCTTCTTCGCTAGGATTCCTGGAAAATGCCCGTTGGTAAATCCATTGAATTCGTGTTGTAAATCCTGAAATACCCTCTTCATTCATCTTTTTTACCATAACAGCCGCCTGATGATGTATAAAAGGGTCATTCATTAAAATAAGCGCCTGTGCTGGAACATTGGTAACCGTTCGTTTACCAAAAGTTGTAAAAGGAATGGGCCTGTCGAAAGCGGACATAAATGGATCCAGGAAATTTCTTCTCATTTCCACATATATACTTCGCCTTCCCTCCCCGTCGATAGGTCCTGATCTGCCAGGTTTTCCTCTACCATTCATGAACGAATTAATATGTACAGGAACAGATTTGCCAAATAAAGTCGAATCCATATTACCAGATACCGACAAGATGGCATCTCGCAGGGACTCCGCTTCCAATCTTCGAAGGGGATAAAAGGATAAATAATGATTTAACGGATCTTTTTTTACCGAAGATTCCTTCCCTTTCGTGGTTCTTTTGAATGTCTCGGAAAGCACTATTTGTCGAATCAACTTTTTCATAGAATATCCCTCTTTCACAAAAGAAAGAGCCAGATAATCAAGTAATTCCGGATGAGTAGGTAATTTCCCCTGTAAGCCGAAATTATCAACGGTTTCGACGATTCCTTTTCCAAATAAATGATGCCAAACCCTGTTTACAAAAACACGGTAAGTTAATGGATTATCTTTATCGGTAATCGCTTCTGCCAGGGCTAAGCGACCACTTCCTGAAACATTCAGATTATATTTTCCTATTGGTAAAGCGGACAAAAAGGAACGGGGCACCTTTTCTTTTGATAACTCCTTATGATTTCCCCTGATGAAAACGGGGCTGTTTTTGCCAAATCCATCGGTAATACTGCTAATGAATTCGGTGGAATCGGGGAAGTAAGATTGATATTTCTCCTTTTTTTCCAGATACATTTTTATTTTTTTGCTATCCAGAGATTTCTGTGGGTTCCATTTTGCTGAAATAAGCGGCGGTTCAAACCATTTATCATTAAAAGAAATAACATATTTTACCTCTACAAAGGCATCTTTCGGCATTTTAAATAAATGATTATCATATATCCCCGGAAGTATCTCAACATAGGCTTTATGTCCTTTCCACTGGCTTACATCAAATAAGTATTTATCCATTTTTTCATTATCCACTTGTTTGGTCAAGCCCCCGTAAATAGGATAACTTATCAATTGAAAATTATCAATAATAATACGAATGGTCCCTTTACTTCCTGAAGCATAAACGCCAATATTATTTTTATCGATAATGAAATCAGGCGATCTCAAGGCACCAAAAACACCCTTTGCCAATCTTTTACTTGATGCCTTTCCTGCTTCAAATCCGACCAGGCTTGCTTTTTTATTAAAAATGGGGTCTCCCAGGGTGGTTTCATCGGTGAAAGCAAGACCATCAGATTTCCAACGATTCAAATCTGAACCTGTGAAATTTCCAAGAACAGAATCGGTTTTGGAGATCACCTTATTTTTAGAAAATTGATCCATCCAGTTCAAAAGAACCAAATCCTTTAGCGAATCCTGCACCCCCTTTAAGGTCTCAAATCTCTTTTTGGTTTCATAAATATGAGGTGAAGCAGGAGAGAACCTGGTTCCTTCCATAACACCATAAAGGGCATAATAATCTTTGGTGGAAATGGGATCAAATTTATGATCATGGCATTTCGCGCAGGAAACCGTTAATCCAAGGAAGGTTTTTCCTGTAACATCTATCAGATTATCGATTCTGTCTGCCTCGTCCTTACGGATATCAACAGGACTATGTGTACCTTCCGGAAAAGCGAAAAATAAGGTCCCCAATTGGGATTCATTGATTTTTTCTACCTTATTAATCCTTGGTTGTGGCAAAAGATCACCAGCCAGATGTTCTTTAATGAGCTGATGATAGGGAACATCTCCATTAAAGGCGCGAATCAGGTAATCGCGATATCTCCATGCACCCGGAATAGTATAGTCGAACTCATGCCCTTTTGTTTCTGCAAAACG
>VFQS010002272.1_pt1 | contig 16027 bp, 14 predicted proteins | sample 3512361 | NCBI WGS metagenome assembly VFQS01 (sample SAMN10412375, study PRJNA504923) | tailings metagenome | isolation source: Relicate 1 Philex TSF3 active mining | place: Philippines
CAGAAGAGATGGGCAAGTCAATCATGTTCATGCTAGAAACCAACCCAGGTCCAGGCCTAGGAATTCTGGTTGCTTTCTGGTTGGCAGGAAACAGTGTCCTTCGTGGCAGTGCACCGGGTGCAATCGTGATCCACTTCCTTGGTGGAATTCACGAGATCTACTTCCCATACGTGCTGCTTCGCCCAATTTTGGTCCTAGCCGCTATTGCTGGTGGTGCAACTGGTGTTGCTACCTTCCTGGTAACTGGCGTGGGTCTGGTGGCAACACCATCCCCTGGATCAATTTTCGCTTACCTAGCGGTAACCCCTCCTGGTAACCACTTTGGTGTGCTCCTCGGCATCCTCCTTTCGGCCACCGTTTCATTCCTCGTAGCATTCGTAATCCTTAAGGCCACCAAGGCCGGAGACGATGACCTCGCTGCCGCTCAGGCAAAGAGCAAGGCTATGAAGACCGGCGGTGCGGAGTAAGCATGGCGAGCATATCTGGAGCCGACGTCAAGCACATCGTTGTTGCTTGCGAGGCTGGAATGGGATCTTCCGTGATGGTCGCCAAGATGCTGGCCAAGCAGCTTAAGGATCAGGGCGTCACTGTTACTCATTCCCCCGTGAATCAACTTGCAGACACTGCGCATGACGTAGTGCTGTGTCATCGCGGACTCTCGGCACGCGCTAAGCAGGCCGTACCAAACTCACCTGTGATTGTCTTCGACATGTTTCTAGGTGATATGCGGATTGCTCAGCTGGTCTCTGAGATCAAGCAAGGCAGTCCAATCAGCGATGACTGATCTGATCACTCGGGCCGGGATACTCCTAGATGCCACGGCCTCCTCCCCCGAGGAGGCCGTGCGCATCTGTGGCAAGCTGCTAGTAGAACTGGGAGCTGTCACAGAGGAATACGTCGAGGCTATGTGGCAGCGAGAACAGTCATTTTCCTCTGCCATTGGCCTTGGTTTTGCAATTCCCCACGGAACAGATGAATCAAGAAAATACGTGAAGTTTGATCAGCTGGTTTTTCTCAGACTTACTGAAGAAATCAGCTGGGGAGACGAGCTGGTGAATGCAGTGCTGGGGATTGCTTCGCAAGGAGATGGTCACGTGGAAATTCTTGGTAATTTCGCAGAGATTGTCCAAGAGGATAACTACCGTGAGCTTTTGCTCAAGACAGGCACAGTCGAACAGGTTTGGGAACTGTTAGGTAGGGCTGGATAGAAAAATGAAGCACAATCAGCCAGTCGCAGTTCATTTCGGCGCTGGCAATATTGGCCGGGGCCTTATAGGGGCTCGGCTGCAGGAGGCTGGCTACCTAGTCGTCTTTGCTGACATAAATGAGCAGCTGATTGATTCACTTAGTGAAGCAAAAAGCTATTCGATTCAAACTCTGGGTAGTAACAGCAAGAGCCAAAAATTTGACAGTTTTGTTGCACTTCACTCAAATCGTGATCGGGAAGAGCTGGTTGAGTATTTGTCAGGGGCCCAGGTGATAACTGCATCAGTTGGTGCAGCAACCCTTTCCAGAATTGCACCAATCATTGAAGAGGGATTGCTGGCTCGAAGAAATCAAGAGAGCGCGATTGTCATGGCGTGTGAAAACGCCATCAATGCTTCGGACATCCTGTTTTCTGCAATAAGAAACAAAGAAAAGATTTCTGAACGAGCAGTATTTCTGAACACTGCGGTAGATCGAATCATCCCTATCCAACCTCCCGGATCTGTAGTTGATGTTCTGGTAGAAGAGTTCAGCGAATGGATTATCGATATCTCTCGTTTGAAAACAGAACTGAGACTTCCAGGTTCAATTCAGGTTACAAACCTTGATCCTTATATCGAACGCAAGTTGTTTACCGTAAACACAGCTCATCTATCAGCTGCCTACCTTGGGCAGCGCGCTGGGCACGAAACAGTTGTTGCTTCACTTAGCGATTCTGAGATTTTTGATCAGACCACCAGAGTTCTCGAAGAAACCTCGGCTGTCCTCAGAGCAAGACATGGATTGGATTCTGCTGAGCTATCCGTTTATGTTATGAAGACAATGGAGAGACTAACTAATCCAGCGATTGATGATTATGTAACCAGGGTCGGCAGAGAGCCACTGAGAAAACTATCTCGGCAGGAGAGGCTAATAGGCCCAGCTTCCTACTTTGCCGAAAACATCGGAGAACCAACTGGTCTATTGAGCGTTGTCGATGCAGCCCTGAGTTTCCACTCACCAGATGATGCCCAAGTTCTAAAGCTTCAGCAGCTACTGAGTGAGCATGATCCAATCCAGCTGACCAAAGAGGTTTGCGGAATCAGCTCCGATCATCCATTGGCTCCCGGTTTGATTCGTCTTTTTGATCTGCACAAAAGTGCGGTCCCTGGTAAACACTGAGGTAACACCGCAAGCACACTTGCTATCATCCCTAAGGATTGAGGAGTATCTATGGCAACCGTCTCTGGCACCGTCACAATCGAAGACCCAATTGGCTTTCATGCTCGTCCAGCAGGCCAGATTGTCAAACTCGTCAAGGATTCAGGGCTTGAGGTTCGGATTGGCCGCAGTGACGAAACACTGGTGAAGGCCAGCTCACCACTAAGCCTCATGTCTTTAAAGGGAAAGAATGGAGAGCAACTAGTCGTCGAAGTTGACACTGACGATGAGGCACAAGCCCAGCAAGTAATTAGCTCAATTCAAGATTTCCTTCGAGGCTAATTTGCTCGCCAAGGGAACAGTCCTAACCGGCCTAGGGGTCGGACTGTCGGCTGTCTCTGCTGAAGTATTTAGGGTCAAGTCACATCAACCATTACCAGCGCCAGCTAAACACCAGGGCGATGCGGAATCCGAGATAACAAGAATTAAAGATGGAATCAGCTTCGTCTCTGCCGATCTGAAACGGCTGGCTAGCAAGGCAGGGGAGACCTCGGCTGAGATTTTTGAGGCCCTTGAGATGATTTTGCAGGATGAGAGCCTGCTGGATGTCGCAGTTGGTCAGGTTGCTGAAGGTTGGGAAGCAGCCACGGCTTTTGTCAATGCCGTTGAGACCTTTGCGGAATTGCTCAGTGGAGATCCAACTTTTGAAGAAAGACTCGCTGATATCCGGGACTTGGCGAAACGAGTTGCAGCACACATCCATGGGATTTCGCTCGGACTCGATCTTCCCGAAACAGGAAGGTATGTAATTGTTGGGGAAGATTTCTCTCCAGCCGATACCGCGCAATTCACTGAAGCTGTGGTGGGTGTTATTACTATTCAAGGCGGACCGACTTCCCACACTGCCATCATCTGTCGATCAAAATCCATCCCTGCGGTCGTCTCCTGCTCCCAGGCCAAAGATTTGGTTGATGGGATTGAGGTGCTGGTTGATCCCGTTGGGGATCGAGTTGTGGTCGGGGGAGCCGCCTCTGATGCAACGCAGGCAATCAGCTTTGTTGCTAAAAGCCAAGATCCAATCATTCCCGTGAGGGCAAACATCGGTTCGCTTGAGGACGCCGTCGCCGCAGCGGCTACTGCCGCTGAGGGAGTTGGGCTTTTTAGAACGGAACTTCTCTATTTGAAGAGCAGCACCAGACCATCAAAAGAGAAGCAGATTGCTGCTTACACGGAAATCCTTACAGCCGCTCCAGAGGGTCCGATTGTAGTTAGGACAATCGATGCTGGCAGCGACAAGCCAGTTCCATTTTTAGATATGCCTCAGGAAGAAAACCCAGCTCTTGGCGTTAGAGGTTTCAGGTTGGTCGTGCCACACCGACAATTCATTGTCGATCAGTTAGCTGCACTTGAGGCAGCAAGGGTTGCATCTGGTCGGGAAGTCTGGGTGATGGCCCCGATGGTTGCACTGGCAAGTGAAGCTAATGAGTTTGCTGAGTTAGCCAGAGAAGCGGGGCGCTTCAAGGTTGGCATCATGGTTGAGACACCATCGATTGTTTACGAGATTAGAAATCTCAAGGGTGTTGTTGACTTCATATCTGTTGGAACAAACGATCTATCTCAGTATCTCTTTGCCTCAGACAGGCTCCACCCAAGCCTCGGGTCCCTTCTCAACCCCTGGCAGCCAGCCTTGATAAGGGCACTTAGTGAGATTGCGGAGCAGTCAAGACTGGTTGATATTTACTCAGGGGTTTGTGGGGAAAGCGCTTCAGATCCTGCTTTTGCGGTTGTGCTTGCGGGCATGGGATTTGATTCAGTTTCAGCATCCAGGTCGCAGGTTGGTGCTGTCCGAACCGCTCTCTCTTCGGTTGATGCATCTCAAGCCCAGGAGATTTATCGAGCGGTTTTGGATACCAAGAGCGCTGATGAGGCTAAGGCAATTGCACTGGCAAAGTTGAGCCTCATCGCTGGATAGACTTTGGTCTATGTCAGCACCAGTCCCCTCCCAAATACCGCAAATCAGAAAGACCTTGAAGTTTTACAAGGTATCTTCCTACATAACTGGTGTTTTTCTGCTGCTTCTAATGATCACCTGGGGGATTAGAAGGCTGCCTTTTCTAGGTTTTGATCTTTGGCTGCTCGGCCCAGGTGGCTTTATTACTTTTGAAAGCTACGGGGTTGAGGGAGAGGGTCTTCCGACCACTGGCTTCAATCTGACCGTCTGGATTTTGATTGTTCACGGATGGCTCTATGTCGTCTATCTAATTGCCGATTTTAGAGTTTGGACGCTGATGCGTTGGCCTGTCACCAGGTTCTTGTTCATAGCTTTAGGTGGCATTGTTCCGTTTTTGAGTTTCTACACCGAGGCGAAGTTTGCCAAGCTTGCCGAAAAGGAATTGGCAGAACTAGAGCGATGAAACCAGTTTTAGTTGTTGATTTTGGAGCGCAATACGCCCAGTTGATAGCCAGGCGTGTTCGCGAGGCAAATGTCTATTCTGAAATTGTTTCTCATGACATTTCTGCCGATGATGTCCTAAAAAAAGATCCCTCGGCCATCATCCTCTCCGGCGGTCCCGCCAGTGTTTATGAAGATGGTTCGCCTAAGTTAGACCCAAAGATTCTGGAGCTAGGGATTCCAATTCTTGGCATTTGCTACGGATTTCAAATTCTTGCTCAAACTCTCGGTGGTCGAGTTGATCGAACCGGCAAGAGAGAATACGGTGCTACGAATCTGAAGGTCTCTAGTGGCGGTGTGCTACTTGCCAGTCAGCCTGATCTGCAAGTCTGCTGGATGAGTCATGGCGATCAGGTGATGCAAGCTCCAGCTGGATTTGAGGTTCTTGCCTCTACTGAAACCACTCCAGTGGCAGCATTTGAATCAAAAGCAAAAAAGATATTTGGTGTTCAGTGGCATCCTGAGGTTAAGCACTCCCAGCAGGGTCAGAAGGTTCTCGAAAACTTTCTATATAGAGGCGCGGGCATAGAGCCAACTTGGAATAGCGGAAATGTTATCCAACAGCAGGTCGAGAAGATCAAACAGCAGGTTGGCTCAGCCAGAGTTATCTGCGGGCTATCCGGCGGTGTTGACTCTGCCGTAGCGGCAGCACTTGTTCATCGGGCAGTTGGTGACCAGCTAACTGCTGTCTTTGTTGATCACGGCTTGCTGAGACTTGGTGAAGCAGAGCAGGTGGAGAGAGATTATGTTGCTGCAACGGGCATCAGGCTCAAGGTTGTTGATGCTGAGAAGCGTTTCCTGGATGCTCTGAATGGAGTGAGCGACCCTGAGCAAAAGCGAAAGATTATCGGCAGGGAATTCATCAGGACTTTTGAGGAAGCTGAGCGAGAGCTAATTGCCGAAGCGGCTAAGGACAATGAGCCAATTAAGTTTTTAGTTCAGGGAACTCTCTATCCCGATGTTGTGGAGTCAGGCGGCGGTGTCACAGCTGGCATCAAGAGCCATCACAACGTTGGCGGACTGCCCGAGGATTTGCAGTTCGAGCTGGTTGAGCCCCTCCGCACCTTGTTTAAAGATGAAGTTCGAGCCATCGGCGCCGAGCTTGGCTTGCCCGCCGAGATTGTTAATCGCCAGCCATTTCCTGGCCCAGGCCTGGGAATCAGAATCGTTGGTGAAGTAACAAAAGAAAGGCTCGACCTGCTTAGAAAAGCAGATGCCATCGTTCGTGAAGAGCTAACTCTTGCTGGACAGGATCGTGAGATTTGGCAGTGTCCAGTGGTTCTTCTCGCTGATGTTAGATCGGTAGGGGTGCAAGGAGATGGCAGGACCTATGGTCATCCAATTGTTCTGAGACCTGTTTCCTCGGAGGATGCTATGACCGCTGACTGGTCGAGGCTTGACCACGAATTGCTGGCCAAGATTTCTAATCGAATAACCAACGAAGTTGAGGGGGTCAACCGAGTGGTGCTGGACATTACTTCGAAGCCCCCAGGAACAATCGAGTGGGAATAGCCTTGCAAGTTTTTGGACACAGAGGAGCCTGTGGTTATCTGCCTGAAAACACTATGGAGTCATTTGAATTAGCTTTTGATCTTGGCTGTGAAGCAATTGAATTTGATGTTGTTCTTACCAAGGACTCGGTTCCGATTATTCGTCATGATCGAGACTTCTCACTCACCACAGATATTGCAACTCGTTCTCTACCATCACATGAGGCCGATCAGCTCACACTTGATGAGCTGAAAGTTGTCAGGGCAACAGAGCGTTATCCAGAAACTCGAGTGGAGTCGGCCTCCCACAATGGCCAGTTTGCTGTTCCAACACTCCAAGAGGTTTTAGGTAATCCAAAATTCGATGGCAAACATCTCATCATTGAGCTGAAGTATGGAAAGTATTTTGCAGATTCTGGCTTTGACCTAATCGGCGAGGTGAAGAAGGTCATAGAACAATCAAACTCAAGACAGCGGAATCTAAAGTTGACGATTGAGTGTTTTGAGTTTGGCATTCTGCGGGAAGCTAAGGCTCGAATTGGCGATTTGGCCACCTACGTTTTTCTATCAGCCAATGACATGCTGCCTAAAGGTTTTACCCACCTTACGGACGAGCTCTTAGATGAGATTGCTGAGAACTTTGAGGGGCTGTCTGTTCACTACACGATGGTGCTGGACAGTGATCTGGTTGAGCGAGCCAAGTCCAGAGGACTTGTGATGTATACCTACACCGCCCGGGTGGAGACGGCCGAGGGTGATGTCAGTGACTGGTTTAGGCGTCTTGCTGCTACTGGGGTTGATGGTATCTTCTGTGATCAACCCGATTTGATGATCAATCTGGTCAGAGGCAACGCTTAGGCTCTTGCTGATGCCGAAGACCCTTAGCAATCCTGACGATCTGCTTGAAAACCTAAATCCCCAGCAGAGAAGCGCCGTCCTATATAGAGGTAGCGCGCTGCTGATTGTTGCCGGAGCTGGATCTGGAAAAACTAGAGTGCTGACTCATCGCATGGCACACCTACTGGCAACTGGCGAGCTTTGGCCTTCCCAGATTCTTGCCATTACCTTCACCAACAAAGCGGCAAATGAGATGAAGGAACGAGTTGAGGAACTGCTTGGGCAAGTCAGCGAGGGGATGTGGATAAGAACCTTCCACTCGGCCTGTCTTCAGATTCTTCGACGAGAGGCTGAGCGACTCGGGCACAGCTCTAGCTTCACTGTTTATGACACTGGAGACACCAGAGCATTACTGAGACGCCTTCTACGGGAGGCGGGAGCGGATGACGGTGATGTCAAGCCGCAGGTGGCAGCGTCAGTTATTTCAAATGCCAAGAATGAGCTCAAGGATGCCGAAGACTTTGCTCGAAATGCAGATCGATCAAACCCGAGAGAAAGAATCATTTCCGAGGTGTATCAGGCCTACCAGGCAGAGCTGATGCGCAATAACGCTTTCGACTTTGATGATCTGATTGTTGAAACAGTTAATCTTTTCAGGGCATTTCCCGAGGTCAGAGCAAGGTATCAGAAGCGCTTTCGCCACATTCTGATTGATGAGTATCAAGACACGAATCACGCTCAGTATGCGTTGATTCGCGAGCTGACCAGACCACTACCAAGTGAGTATGCAATTTATGACGATAAGTCGGGTGAGCAGCTAGGTCCTGCTGATTTGACAGTAGTTGGAGATTCGGATCAATCAATCTATGCGTTTCGTGGGGCTGACATCAGAAACATCACTGAGTTCGAAAGAGATTTCGTTGGAGCGGAAACCATTCTGCTCGAGCAGAACTATCGCTCAACACAGAACATACTTTCCGCCGCGAATGCGGTAATTTCCCAAAACCCCTATCGGCCACAGAAGAATCTTTGGACCGACAGTGGTAGCGGCGAGAAAATCACGCTTTTTACGGCCTTCGATGAGCGCAATGAGGCAGCCTTTGTGGTTGACAGTATTCGCTCCATGCATGAGGCGGGGGAGAACTATCGGGATATGGCTGTTCTCTACAGAACCAACGCCCTGACTCTGTCACTCGAAAACGAGCTAAAAGCCCAGCGAGTTCCATACATAGTTGTTGGTGGCCTTAAGTTCTTTGAGCGCAAAGAGATCAAAGACGCACTTTCATATTTGGCCGCAATTTCTAACGCCAGTGACGATGAGGCCATCCGCCGAATCATCAATTCACCAGCCAGAGGAATTGGTGAAAAAACCGAGGCCAAGATTGCGCAGTATGCGAGAAAGAATGAGCTTTCCATGCGCCAGGCAATGCTTCGGGCGAGTGAGCTTGGACTTGGTCCCAAGGTGACGGGGGCGATTGAGCAGTTTGGCCAACTTTTGAACGAACTTGATGCAATCAGCGCTACCGAAGGACCAGCTGATGTTCTGAAGCAGGCGTTGATAAGAAGTGGCTACCGAACAGAGTTAGAGCTAAGTCGAGATCCGCAGGATGAAGCCAGAATCGAGAATCTAGATGCCCTGCTCGGCCAACTCTACGACTGGCAGCGAGAATTTCCGAGCGGGACAGTTGCCGATTACTTGGCTGAGGTAACGCTGGCATCAGACCAGGATCAAATCGATGATGAATCAGGCAACCTGTCACTGATGACTCTCCACACCGCCAAGGGCTTGGAATTTGATTCCGTTTTCATAATTGGTTGCGAGCAGGGAACTCTTCCACACATCCGTGCGTTCGATGAGCCAGGCGGCCTCCAGGAGGAGAGAAGGCTGATGTATGTCGGCATGACCAGGGCGAGAAAGAAGTTATCCCTCTCACACGCGCTGCAAAGAACTTTGTTTGGAAATACCTCCAGCTTTTTACCCTCGTCTTTCCTCGCCGACATCCCGCAGGATTTGCTCGAGGCAGTTGGCCAGCAGCGTGAGTCGATACCTACTCCGAGAAAATGGCAGGGAGCAATTACGACAGCAACCCTTAGAGACAATAAGGATCTGCAGCTTGCTGTCGGTGATCGAATCAAACATGACAGCTTTGGGGAAGGGGTGGTTTTCTCGGTTACTGGAGAGGGGCCAAAGCAGGTCGCGGAGGTGCGGTTCGATAGCGGCACCAGCAAGCGTCTGCTGACAAAAATGGCACCAATAACCAAGCTTTAGAAGCAAATTGGACCCTGCAGTTTCGCTAGACTGGCCACGTTCTTCCTCTAAGAAACGAAACTCACTGTGGATTTATTTGAATATCAAGCACGCGATTTATTTGAGCAATACGGCGTTCCAGTTTTAGCTGGTCGCATTGCTGACACTCCAGAGCAGGCCGAGGAGGCCGCACGAGCCATCGGTGGCACAGTCGTGGTCAAGGCTCAGGTCAAGATTGGTGGCCGCGGCAAGGCGGGTGGAGTCAAGGTTGCCCACTCACCAGAAGAAGCCAAGGAAAAAGCCGCCGGAATTCTCGGCCTAGACATCAAAGGTCACATCGTTAAGCGAGTGATGGTCGCTCAGGGAGCAGACATCGATAAGGAGTACTACTTCTCAGTTTTGCTAGATCGCTCGAATCGGACCTTCCTTTCGCTATGCAGCGTTGAGGGTGGAATGGAGATTGAGCAGCTAGCTCACGAAAGACCCGATGCCTTAGCCCGAATTGAAGTTTCAGCAGTGACTGGCATCGATAAGGCAAAGGCCATCGAGATTGCCAAAGCTGCAAAGTTCCCAGAAGACCTGATTGACCAGGTGAGCGATGTTTTTGTGAAGCTCTATGAGGTCTTCAGAAAAGAGGATGCAACTTTGGTGGAGGTCAATCCTCTGGTCAGGACCAAGGACGGAAAGATACTTGCGCTTGATGGAAAGGTCTCACTGGATGACAATGCAGAGTTTCGTCATCAGCGGGAGCAAATGGAAAGAGACCAGCTTGACCCGCTGGAGGCGAAGGCTCAGGCAATGGATCTCAACTACGTCAAGTTAGATGGTGAAGTTGGAATCATCGGTAATGGTGCAGGTCTTGTAATGTCCACCCTCGACGTTGTTGCTTACGCGGGAGCTAGACACGGCGGAGTCAAGCCGGCTAACTTCTTAGACATCGGTGGTGGTGCCTCGGCCGAAGTAATGGCTGCCGGACTGGATGTGATTCTGAATGACCCGCAGGTCAAGAGCGTATTCGTGAATGTTTTTGGTGGCATCACCGCCTGTGATGCAGTTGCTAATGGAATTGTCGGTGCACTCAATACTCTTGGCGCAAAGGCAAGTAAGCCGCTAGTGGTGAGACTGGATGGCAACAATGTTGATGAGGGAAGAAGAATCCTAAAGGAGTTCAACCACCCGCTGGTGACGTTGGCCGAAACCATGGATGACGGAGCCGATCAGGCTGCGAAGTTGGCGAGCTAGGAGAAAAAATGGCAATTTACTTAGACGCTAATTCAAAAATTATTGTCCAGGGCATGACTGGTGCCGAAGGAATGAAGCACACCCAGCGCATGCTCGCAGGAGGCAGCAACATCGTTGGCGGAGTTAACCCGAAAAAAGCCGGCGAGAGCGTTGAGGTTGCTGGCAAGAGCTTGCCCGTCTTTGGTTCAGTAAAAGAAGCCATGGAAAAAACAGGGGCAAATGTCAGCGTGATTTTTGTTCCTCCTGCCTTTGCAAAGTCAGCAATCATCGAAGCTATCGATGCTGAAATCCCGCTGGCGGTTGCAATCACTGAGGGAATTCCCGTGCATGACTCTGCAACAGCCTGGGCCTACAACGTTGAGAAGGGGAAGAAGACCAGACTGATTGGTCCAAACTGCCCTGGCATTATCTCTCCGGGACTATCCAATGCAGGCATCACACCAAGCAACATCACTGGTGCAGGACCAATTGGCTTGGTTTCAAAATCTGGAACCCTCACATACCAGATGATGTTCGAGCTCAGGGACATCGGATTCTCAACGGCTATCGGCATCGGGGGAGACCCAGTTATCGGAACAACTCATATTGATGCACTTGAGGCTTTCCAAAATGATCCAGACACCAAGGCAATTGTCTTGATTGGTGAAATTGGTGGCGATTCCGAAGAAAAAGCCGCTGCTTATATCGCTAAGCATGTCACTAAGCCAGTGGTCGCATATGTCGCTGGCTTTACTGCCCCGGAGGGCAAGACCATGGGTCATGCTGGAGCAATTGTTTCAGGCTCGGCTGGTACTGCTCAGGCGAAAAAAGAGGCTTTCGAGGCAGTTGGTGTGAAGGTTGGTAAGACACCCTCCGAGACTGCACAGCTAATGCGGGAAATTATTAGCAAGCTGTAATACGTGAATCGGGCTCTCAGCTTTGCCATAGCAGCGCTTCAAGCGCTAATCATCATGGCCTCGGTTATCGGCTTGATTCTCGCACCACTAACCCTTGCCTGGTTCCTAGAGGGCGATGGCTCTGCTCCTTGGATTGCAACAGTCCAGGTTGCAGGTTATGCATTCTTACTCGCGGTTGGTGTTCCATTAGAGATAGCAGCTGGTGAAATTGTCGGCATTACCCATGAGGGATTTGTGCTGAGCTTTCTTCCACTTGGCTTAACTCTGATGATGGCTCTGATGGTTATTCGGATTGGCCATCGCCTCTCAGCCACCTCATCCCTCTGGCCAGCTTGGCTAGGGGGAGCAATAGCTTTTGGGGGTAGCTCTTATGCACTAAGTCTTCTCATTACATCGGAAGCTGTTGTTTTCTCCGAATGGGATCCACTGTTTAGACCAGCACTCTTTTTTGGAGGCTTACTTCTAATCTCTTCGGTTGCTGGTAAAAGATACGAACTTGTCAGTGGTTCGAATCCTCCAGAGGCGAAAGAGAGGGTTTGGTTTCGAGAGAAAGCAAAAAACCTGGTCTCTAACTTGCACTGGAGCATCTCGACTTCCGCTTTGCCTGCTATCAAGATTGGAACTTCAGTCGTTGTTAGCCTGCTGCTAATTTCTTCGATTCTTTTTGCTGTTGCCCTGGCTTTTGGCTGGATTGAAGTCTTACGCCTCTATCAGGCTCTTAGCCTCAGTCTCCTGGGCGGCATAGTTGTCACCATCGGTCAGCTGGCACTATTACCAAACCTGATTGTCTTTGGTGCTGCTTGGGTAAGTGGCGCTGGATTTGCAATTGGCGCAGGGTCTTATGTATCCCCATTAGCTTCCCAACTTGGACCACTACCAGCACTACCAGTATTTGCGGCAATCCCTACCGCTGGGTTGGAGCGAGGGATCATCTTCGCTTTAGTGCCAATCATCAGCGCACTGATTGCGACTCTGATGGTTAGAAAGTCACTTGATCGAATGCGTTGGGAGTTTGCCACCAGCTTTTCAGCTGCCACGGTGCTGAGTCTGCTTTCGGCTTTCACTTCTGCAGCTCTGGCTTTCATGTTGGCCCTATTGGCTAGCGGGAGTCTTGGCCCAGGCAGATTTGTTGAAGTTGGGATTAATCCATGGGTATTTGCCGGTGTGCTATTTGTTGAGGTTCTAGTTCCAGTCTTTCTGGTCTCGCTTGTTGTTGCCAGACCTCACGCCGGTGTTGAGCGAAAGTAGACTTTGCCCGTGTTCACCATTGTCGTGCTTATTTCGGGATCGGGCTCGAACCTAAGAGCCCTGCTTGAGGCGTGTGAGCATCCACTTTTCCCAGCTCGGGTTAGGGCAGTTGGTGCAGACAGACCTGCTGCGGGGCTAGAGCATGCCGAGCAATTTTCTGTCCCGACTTTTGTTCTAGAGCCAGATAAGTTCAGCAATAAAGACCAGTGGGCAGATCTACTGCTTAGATCAATTGAGTTTCATAAACCTGATCTCGTGGTGCTTGCTGGCTTCATGAGAATCTTGCCGAAAAGCGTGGTCGAGGCCCTCAGCCCAAAGATCATCAATCTGCACCCATCGCTACTTCCAGCTTTTCCTGGTGCTCATGCTGTGCGTGATGCCCTCGCAGCTGGGGCGACAGTCACAGGTGCCACCATTCACATTGTTGATACTGGCGTTGATACTGGTCCAATCATTAGGCAGGAGCAGGTTCCGATTCCAGCTGGAATATCGGAAACTGACTTGCATGAGCTGATTAAGCAAGTTGAGCAAAAACAGCTGGTTGAGGTTGTGCGAGAGATTGCTGAGGGCAAGATAGTGCTATCGGAGGTCAAGTGATTGAAGTAAAGCGGGCACTTATCTCGGTATCGGACAAGTCGGGACTGGTTGAATTTGCCAAGGGACTTTCTGACCTAGGCATTGAAATTGTTTCAACTGGCTCCACCGGCCTGCTTTTGCAGGAAAACGGCATTCCAGTCACACAGGTGAGCGACGTCACTGGTTTTCCAGAGTCTTTAGATGGCAGAGTGAAAACCCTTCACCCAAAAATTCACGGCGGCATACTCGCAGATCTACGCAAAGACTCTCACCGACAGGAACTTTCCGAACTTGGTATTAAACCTTTTGAGTTAGTGGTTGTGAATCTCTATCCATTTTCTGAAACAGTTAAATCTGGCGCTAGCTTCGATGAGGTCGTGGAGCAGATTGATGTTGGTGGTCCTGCGATGGTCCGGGCGGCTGCCAAGAATCATGCAAATGTTGCGATTGTTGTCTCACCGAATCACTACAGCGAGGTCCTCTCAGCGATTAGGGCTGGCGGTCTAGATGAGTCCCTTCGCAAAAAGCTAGCACTGGAGGCTTTCAGCCACACCTCTTCCTATGATGCCGCTATCGCTAGCTGGCTCTCGGATGGCGAGGCAATCTCTTTGCAATTCACAAGGAAAGCCAATCTCAGATACGGCGAAAACGCCCACCAGAGTGCCTCTCTCTATGCTGATAGTTCTGGGGGTGGATTGGCTAGCGCCATTCAACTTGGCGGTAAAGAGATGTCCTTCAACAACTACGTTGATGTTGAAGCCGCTCTTCGCGCTGCCCATGACTTCTCCGAGCCCGCGGTTGCGATTATTAAACATGCCAATCCGTGTGGTCTTGCCATTGCTTCAGAGGGATCTAGCGATCCTGTTCTGAGTGCATACCAAAAGGCACATCAAACAGATCCGGTCTCGGCATACGGTGGAGTGGTGGCAACAAATCGAATAGTCACAAAAGCAATGGCGGAGGCTCTTTCCGATGTCTTCACTGAGGTAATCGCAAGCCCCGACTTTGAACCAGCTGCCCTTGACATTTTGCAAAAAAAGAAAAACCTGCGCATCCTCAAAATTCCATCTGGCTATCAGTTACCTTCACAGGAGTTCAGGCAGATTTCTGGTGGTCTACTTATTCAGAGCCCTGATTCTTTTGAAAACTTTGACTCATCGAACTGGCAATTGGTTAGCGGTCAAATGGCCGATGCAGAAACCCTGCGAGATTTGGAGTTCGCTTGGCGCGCAGTGAGATCCGTCAAGTCAAATGCCATTTTGCTTGCGAAAGACGGAGCTGCTGTTGGAATTGGAATGGGACAGGTAAACCGTCTCGATTCTTGCCGACTAGCTGTTTCAAGAGCGGGTGAGCGAGCTGCTGGTTCGGTTGCGGCCTCCGATGCCTTTTTCCCATTTGCCGATGGTCTCGAGGTTTTAGTGTCAGCAGGCATCAGAGCTGTGGTGCAACCAGGCGGAAGTGTCAGAGACGAAGAAGTTATTGCCTCAGCAAAAGCGGCAGGAATAACCATGTACTTCACGGGCGAGCGACACTTTTTTCATTAGGAATTCTGTAACTGAATTAACTGTTAGTCTGTAGGGCTGGCTGTGCCAGCGGAGTGGTGAATGTCAAATTCCGAAAAAGGAACGTTTCGCGTTCTTTGGCGGCTTGTGCCGTATGCAAAAAAAGCCCTACCCAGAATTCTCCTTGGTGTCGTTGCAGCTATTGCCGGACATATGTTCGCTCTGTCCATTCCGCAATTCTTGCAAGGACTAATCAACTCACTGGTTGATGGCGGTCTCGATGCCTTACTACCAGCCGTTGGACTGATAGTCCTGCTTGGTCTATTGGAAGCAACCTTTGTCCTACTCAGGCGCTGGCTGGTGCTGACACCTGGCACTCACATGGAAGCGGGTATGAGGAATACCCTCTATGAAAAGCTGCAGGATTTGCCAGTTGCCTTTCACGACCGATGGCCATCGGGCCAGCTTCTATCCAGGGCAATATCTGACCTGAATCTGATTCGTCGCTGGTTGAGCTTTGGCTTTGTTCTGTTTACAGCAAATCTGATAACCATCATTGTCGGTTTGGTGATTCTGTTCACATTTAGTTTTTGGCTCGGCTTAATTTTCTTTCTGACAACAATTCCAATTTGGGTTGCTGGCTTTCTTTTTGAAGAGAAGTACAAGGTGGTGGCGAGGCTGAGCCAGGATCAGTCCGGTGACTTGGCAACTCGAGTTGAAGAGGCAGTGCACGGAGTTCGCGTGCTGAAGTCATTTGGCAGGGGAGCGTTTGCTGCTGGACAGTTCTCTGACCAGGCAACCGAGCTTCGCTCCACCAACCTGAAGAAGGCAAGAGCAGTTGCCAATATCTGGCTCTACCTAATTCTGATTCCCGAGATAGCGATTGGTTTCTCAATGCTGGCGGGAATTTGGCTAGTGGCCGAAGATCAAATGAGTGTTGGAAGCCTGGTGGCTTTTTTTGCAACGGCAATGGTCCTCAGGTGGCCCACCGAGTCATTGGGATTCCTCCTGGGATTTACTCTTGAAGCAAAGACCGCAGCGGAGCGCTTCTTTGAGGTTATGGATAGCGAAAACACAATCATTGATCCTCTTTCTCCTAAGAGAGTTGCTGAGCCCAAGGGACTTCTCGAATTCCATAAAGTAAGGTTCCGATATCCAGATACTTCCGAGGAAAAAGACGACCTGCTGAA
>VFQS010002273.1_pt1 | contig 16023 bp, 14 predicted proteins | sample 3512361 | NCBI WGS metagenome assembly VFQS01 (sample SAMN10412375, study PRJNA504923) | tailings metagenome | isolation source: Relicate 1 Philex TSF3 active mining | place: Philippines
TTGCTAAACCTGCAGCACCTAATAAGGCTACAAAAGAAGTCATCTGAATACCAAATTGAGTAATACTAGTAACCACCACCAGTAATTTCAATGCTGTAGATGTCAAGCTGCCTAAAAAAGTAACTAAACTTTCGTCTGTATTACTTTTCTTCATTATGTTTTTTAAGGTTCTTGAAGCAATATTTGACAACCAAAAACCAATAACTAATATCAGCAATGACATTAAAAGATCGGTACCAACTTTTAACACCCATTGTTGTACTTCATGGTAATTAAACCCCATAATGGTTTCCTCGATTTTTTTAATTGGTTGTTCCATAATTTCTTTGATTGAAGACAAAAATAAAAATTCTAATTTTACAATATGAATTACTTTGAGAATAAAATTATTTGGGTCACTGGAGCATCTTCCGGTATAGGAGAAGAAATATGCAAACAACTTGCAAATCAGAATGCAATACTTATTTTATCTGCTCGTAATTTAGAAACATTGACAAAAATAAAATCCACTTTAAAAAATTCAGATAAACATCTTGTCATCCCTATTGACATGGAAAAAACTGAAACATTTGACCCTGCTTTCAAATTGATTTTAAACACTTACAAAAAATTAGATATGTTATTTAATAACAGTGGAGTGAGTCAACGTTCAGAAGTAAGTGAAACAAGTATGGAGGTCGATAGAAAAATTATGGAAATTAATTATTTTGGAAATATTGCTTTATCCAAAATTGTTCTACCTCATTTTCAAGAAAAAAAATCCGGACATTTTGTGATCACATCGAGCATTGCTGGAAAATTCGGCTTTTATTTACGTTCTGCATATAGTGCTGCTAAGCATGCCTTACATGGCTACTATGAAAGTCTTGCTTTAGAAAACATTAAAAATAACATTTCGATTACAATTTTATGTCCTGGTAAAATTAACACGCCGATCTCAACGAATGCACTTCGTGGTGATGGTCTGAAACACAATATTATGGATCATAATCAAGAAACTGGAATGCCTGTAGATGAATGCGTACGCCAAATATTAAAAGCAGTTTCTTACAAAAAAAGAGAGGTGTTAATTGGAAATAAAGAAATCTTAGCAGTCTACATAAAACGATTTTTCCCTAATCTTTTTTGGAAAATCATTCAAAAACAAAAAGCCACATAAGTGGCTTTAATATACGATTATTTAGTATTAATTAAGGGAATTTTGGAAATTGCTGGAAATTAGGTTCTCTCTTTTCTAAAAATGCTTTTTTTCCTTCTTGTGCTTCTTCCATGAGATAATACATTAAAGTAGCATCTCCAGCAAACTCCATTAATCCTCTCTGTCCATCTAATTCAGCATTTAAACCACGTTTAATCATACGTAATGCCATTGGACTACGTTTTAACATTGTTCTACACCAGCGAACTGTAGTATCTTCTAATTGATCTAGTGGAACAACTTTGTTTACCATACCCATTTTTTCTGCTTCATCAGCCGTATATTGCTCACATAAGAACCAAATTTCTCGTGCTTTCTTTTGTCCTACGTGTCTTGCTAAATAACTTGACCCAAAACCAGCATCGAAACTACCTACTTTAGGTCCTGTTTGTCCAAAACGAGCATTTTCTGATGCAATTGTAATGTCACACACAACATGTAGCACATGACCTCCGCCAATCGCATATCCATTAACCATTGCAATCACCGGTTTAGGAATTGAACGAATTAACTTATGTAATTCAAGTACATTTAACCTTGGCACTCCATCTTCCCCCACATAACCACCTACACCTTTTACATTTTGATCACCTCCAGAACAAAAAGCTTTATCACCTTCGCCTGTAAGTACGATCACACCAATATCTTGACGTTCTTGAGCAATATTCATCGCATCAATCATTTCGATATTCGTTTCAGGACGAAAAGCATTATAAACTCTTGGTCTATTAATGGTTATTTTGGCAATCCCTTCAAAATACTCAAAGCGAATATCTGTGTATTCTTTAATTGTTTTCCAAGAATAGTTACTCATTTTTCTACTTTTTTTTATTGTGATACAAAAGTATATTTAATTATTCCTTCTTGTACAGCAGGAGCAGTTTTTGTATAATTAAATCTTGACTTTAGAGCATATTTTTTAGCCTGCTCAAGCATACAAGCGTTTGCTTTACTACTGGATGTAACAGTCGCAGTTTTAACAATACCACCTTGGTCTACTTTTATACTGATTAATACAAAACCAGAAGACCCTTCCCCACATGTATAGCCAGGATTTTTAATATTAGATGCAATTCCTTCATGAGGTTCTCTATCTTTTAATGACCATTCAACCATAACATTTCCTCCAAACGCTTTTTCTTCTCCATTTCTATTTTGGAATTCTCGAGATGATTTATTTGATTGTTGTTTTTGTTTTAAATTTTGTTCAGATTGAATTTTATCTTGAATAATTTTTTCTCGTTTACCCTCTCCGCCAGCTTCTTTAAAAAATTGCTTCTCTAACTCTTTTACTGATTTTTCAACATCTTTAGAGGACATAGGTTTTGATTCTGACCAGTCCTCTTTAACTGTCTTTTGTCGACTATCATTCAAATCTCTTGTGATACTTTTAATTTCTTTGGGAGTATTATTTGATAAAATTTCAATGTCTTCAGGTTTTATTTCTAATTCATCTTTAGCAATTTCTACCTTTACTTCATTTTTAAAATTCCACCCTTCAACCTCCCAAGATTTTTCATAGGAATTAAAAAGTAAATAAAAAAGAGCAGAAAAAAAGGTTAACAACACAGCAAGTATTGGATATTTATATTTATCGAGAATATAGAAGAAATTATTCATTTATAGTTTCATCTAAGATTAATTTATGTTCTGTTATATTGAAATAATGAATTTTATCAGCATTATTCAAAATTAAAACCTCTTTGTTTAAAACTCTAATTTGATCATATTCTATCGGAATTAATAGTTCACCGGTTAAAGAATACAAACCAAATTTAGCACCATTTGAAACTAAATAAAAATTTTCAGCAATTATAGAAATACTTGTAAATATTGAAGGTATGATCCATTTCCCTTTATCATTGATAACCCCCTGTAGAGAATTTACATCCACAATTGCCATACCATAGTGAAAACTTGAGGCATAATCAAAAATTGGAGTAATAGCAATGGACCTCTCTTCTAGATTAATATACCCCCATTTATTTCCTTTACTAAACGACATTAACTTAGCAACATCTCCTAAACCTATATATTCTGGTTTTAATATATAATTTCCTAATTTATCGATTAAAGCAAATTTACCTTTTATTTTAACCCTTGCATATCCATCTTTAAAAACACATATTTGTTTATAGTTTGGAACTAAATCAAAATTATTTTTAATTATTTTTTTTCCTTGTGCATCTATATAGCCTAATTTATTGTTTTGAACAATCAATGCTCTTTCAGAGGACAATGGAGAGATATAATCGTAGGTTGGTTTTAATACAACTCTATTTCTTACAGTTTTAATGCCATACAAACTACTATCTCTATAGACCAACATAGTATCATTGAAATAATAAATCTCTTTATGCATGGGTTCTGAAATATAAAATCCTGTCGAATCGATAAAAGCCTCTTTTCCATTTATTACAACTTTAGATCTTCCTTTATCGAATGCAAATGCATCATTATATTTAGCTTCTGTAACTTTTCTTCCTTTTAAATCAAAAAAAGCATATAATGAATCAGTTGTAGCATAAATTAACCCTTCAGAGTATTGTCCAATCTCAGTAAATTCCAAGGGTAAAATATAATTACAAGCCCTATTTATAACACCTGATTTACCAGCTTTTTCTACTATTGCCCTTCCATTAAAAAAATCCGACCCATAATCAAATTGAAATGGTATTACAACATTATTTAGTTTATCAACATATCCATAAAGCCCATTTTTTTGAGCTAATGCCAACCCTTCACTAAACAAACTTAAAGATTCATACTCTGCCTTATAAATAATTTTTCCTTTTTGATTCATCCAACCATATAATTTATCATGTTTATACGGATAAAGGGCTAATTTTGATAGGTCTTGATCCCTTTTTAAATCGTCTTTAAATGGATAATCAGGATATTCTTTTTTAAATTTTTTAAATCTGTCTTCAGAATACTCAATCATATAAATATCATATAATTTTTTCCAAGCATTCTGAACATTATGATATTGAGGATAAAGCTTTATGAACCTTTCATAATCTTGAATTGTATTAGATTGTGTCTCTAATTTGTAAACTGCATCCATTGCATCAACCACGTATTTATTAGTAATATTTTCATTTATAAATTTGACATAGTCATCAATCGCTCCATTCGCAGTTAACTCTGTAAATAATGTAAGTTCATATTTATCTTTTACTTCTGATTTATAGGTTATATTTGGATAATTTTTGAGAATTGAATCATAATAATATGATTTATTAACCTTCAGTGCCTTTTGATATATCAATGAATCTCGTTGCATCAAACTCAATTGATTTTCCTTAGACCATGGGTATTTTTCCATGAATTCAGTTAGAGCATTTTCAGATTTTTGACTAATTGCAAGTTGATAGTAATAAGAGCCTAACTTTTCTCTTAATATCAAAATACTATCATAGGTCATCCCTAATAAAGCATATTTAGCCTTTGCTTCTTCTTTTAATCCTGCAAATCCACGTTCAGCAATTGAGATATATTTGTAAGAAGAATCCATATTATGAAATGGATTGTCGTTTCTAAAATAAATATTTGCTAAACCATAAGAAGAAGGAACCTCATACTTTTTTAAAGACTCATAAAAAAGTTTTTTAGCTTCGAAGTAATTCATTTCATGTAGACATGCATAAGCCTTTTCAATTTTACCTGCGAAAGAAGTATAACTGAAAATTAAAAAGAGAAACAATACTCCAAAATGTAATCTCATATTTGAAACGAATAACAAGATACAATAATACAAAAAAAAAGCCCTCTATGAGGGCTTAAATTAGGTGATTTTCTTATTTAGTAAGTCTTCCGTATCTTGACTTAAATTTATCTATACGTCCTGCTGTATCAACAAACTTAACAACTCCTGTAAAGAAAGGATGAGAAGTATGAGAGATATCCAATTTCACTAGTGGATACTCATTACCATCAGTCCATTTAACATTTTCGTTAGATGAAGCACAAGAATGACATAAAAATGAATAATCATTAGTCATATCTTTGAATACTACTAATCTATAATCTTCTGGATGAATACCGTTTTTCATAATCGTATTTTGTTAATTATATCTTTTCTGTTATTTAGGAGTGCAAATTTAAGAAAATAAATCAACGCTCCATAGTTTAATACAAATTTATTTACTTTTTTTTCTAAAATCAATTAAAATCGGTGTAGCTATACAAATGGAAGAATAAGTTCCAATTACAACCCCTATCAACATAGCAAATAAAAATCCTTTGATAGCAGGTCCACCAAATAAAAACATTATTAATACTACAAGAAATAAAATCATAGATGTATTAAATGTTCTACTTAAAGTAGTATTTAATGAACGATTTATAATAGATTCTGTACTTTCCCCCTCTTTTTTAACTTTTAAATTCTCACGAATACGGTCAAAAACAATCACAGTATCATTCATTGAATAACTGATAACAGTTAAAATTGCTGCTATAAATGCTTGATTAACATCTAAACTAAATGGTAAAAAGCCATGTAATAGCGAGAAAATTGAGATTACAAAAAATGCATCATGAGCCAAACCAACGATAGCACCTAATGAATATTGCCAATTTCCAAAACGTATAAAGATAAATGCAAAGATGACAACTAAAGAGATGAATATTGCTATTGCTGAAGATGTCCATAACTCGCTTGAAACAGAAGCAGAAATACTTCTTTGCTCTAATATCTGGTAGCTACCTAATTTCGATTTACAAGATGTTAATCCTTGTTTAAGTTTATCAGTTACCTCTTGTGTTGCATTATCCTTACTCAGTTTGTAATTTGTAATAATCTCAACATTATATTCGTTTGACTTTGTTTTCAAATCAATAGATGCAACCTCACCATTTTCAACAAAGACCTGCGATAAATTCTTTCTGATCAATTCTATATCTGCTTTTTGTTCGAACTTTACAGCAAAAGTCCTTCCACCTGTAAACTCTACACTTTGTTTTAATCCTCTGCTAAATAAAGAAACCATACCTAAAATGGTTACAGTGATTGAAAAGATATAGTAATACTTTCTTTTACCTACCCAATCAATATTGAAATTTTGGAATGCATTTTTCAAAAAGTTGGTACTAAAGTTAACATCTTTCCCTTTCTCAAGCATGTAACCTATTACTAATCTGGAAATAACGATTGCTGTAAATAATGATGTAAAAATCCCGATTATCAATGTAGTAGCAAAAGACTCCATTTCTCCTTTACCAAACGATTTCAAAATTATACCAACTAACAAGTGAGTTGCATTTGCATCAATAATAGATGGTAAGGCCTTTTTGAAACCAATCTCAATAGCTTCAGTTTGACTCACTCCTCGTCTTACCTCCTCTCGAATACGTTCAAAAATTAATATATTCGCATCCACCGCTGTACCAATAGTTAGTACGATACCAGCGATACCTGCTAATGTCAACACAGCACCAAAAGATGCTAAACAACCTAAAATAAATACAACGTTAACCGCAAGAGCAATATTTGCTACCATCCCACCTTTTCCGTAATACATCCACATGTAGATTAATACAGCTAGGAATGCAAATGCAAAAGATATCAAACCCGCTTGTGAATTTTCAGAACCAATAGAAGGTCCAACCTTTGTTTGCTCTTTAATTACACAAGGAGCTGGCAACGCACCTCCATTCAACAACCCTGCTAAATCTTCTGCATCTTCAATTGTGAAATTTCCAGAAATTTGTGTATTACCTCTAGTAATTGCCTCATTTACACGTGGAGCAGAATAAACAACATCATCCATAGTTATTGCAACACACTTACCAACGTTATCACTCGTCATCTTAGCCCATTTATCAGATCCTTCTAAAGTCATCGATAAATCAACTGTTACTTGTCCACTTGCTTGATCAAGACCCTTACTAGCATTTTTAATATCTTTACCACCAACTTGTGCTTTTCCATTCATAGGTACTTTCACTGCATAAAGAACATATGAACCCTCTTTGTCACTTTTATTCATTTTCTCAGTCGAAGCTGACCACATAAACTTCAAGTCTTCCGGAAACAATGCTTGTATATCTTTTCTTCTTATGATCTTATCTATTTTCTCTTTATCTTGTAAAGATGCAAAACCTATACTAACAGATTGTCCTGGTTTTAGATATGTATCTAAACTTGAAGTAGATTTGGTTAATGCATTTAAAGGCTTATTCTCAACCTTTTTAGAAGTGTCTTTATTTGCGATTGTTAAAGAATCTATAGCAGTAGTATCTGTTACCTCCTCTTCTACTATCTCTGGTTGCGTAGACAATTGACTTGCTTGAGACAGAGCCATTTGAATTTCTTCACGTTCATATGTTTCAAAAAACTGTAAATTAGCAGTAGATTGAAGTTTTTCAGCAACAGTAGCTTCATCTTGTACACCAGGTAATTCAATGTAAATTCTATTTGTACCATTTTCTTTTTGAATATTCGGTTGTGCAACACCAAATTGATTGATACGTTTACTCATTATTTGTTCAACTCCCTCCATTGAACTAGCTACTTTCGCTTTTAAGTAACTTACAACTTGAGAATTTGATGAATTTTTATTTAGTTCATCTATTTCAGTGATAGCCAATTCTCGGACTATTAATGCATCGCCATTGTATTTTTTAAACTCAGAAGCAAAAACATCAATAAAATCTCCACCATTGGAATTATGAATTGCTAGCGCCTTTTCATATGGTTTCTTGAAACGAATATCACGAGGGTTTCTTGCCATACTTTTAATAAGTTCAGGAACAGAAATCTCTAAAGTAACACTCATACCTCCAACTAAATCAAGACCAAATGCCATGGATCTATTTTTAACTTGCTGGAAATTTGATCCCAAAAGTGGGTAAACCGCTTGAGATCCTTTTTCTTGCAATATTAAATTTACGTATGCAGCTTTAGCTAATTCATACGACTCTGGCTCTTTGAAATCAACCTCAGTACCATTTGGTAAAACTGCTATCCCATTGTTTTTCAACGCCTCTTTCTTCAACTCACCAACACGAATAATCGCTTCTTTATCAGCTTTTTTCTCTACTGAATTAGAAACAAATGTAAATGAAAGTTGATAGACACATACTGCAGATAATAAAATCGTCAGAAACCAAAAAAATCCTTTGTTACGCATAATCGTACGAGGTTATAATTTTAAAAATGAACGCAAATATAAAATTTTGATTTATGATTATCAATCTATGTTAGATAAAAAAAGATTTATTAAAAAGAAACTTAATACTAAGTTATTACAAAGACTCAAGAAAAAAATTCAATTCACTTGTAAACTTATCCCAAGAAAACGAGTTTTTTAATTTTATTGTATGTTGAACCATTTCAAGATTAACCTCTGCTTGACATGCTATAGAAATTGCTTTTGCTAATTCAGCATGATTGTTTGGTGAAACTAAAAATCCATTTTTACCATCTTTTACGTATTCGCCTAACCCACCAATTTTTGAACAAACAATCGGTGTTTCGAAATGAATTGCTGTTGCTGACACTCCACTCTGGGTGGCATCTTTGTAGGGTAAAACACAAACGTCAGCAGATGAAAACAAAAAAGGTACTTCCTCGTCGGAGATAAAATTATCAATGTGAATTATTCTGTCTGATAAATTATCATTGTTAATAATTGTTTGATATTTTTCAAATCCTCCATAACACTCGCCTGCAATTATTAAAATAAAATCATCATCCAATAATGTAAGTGCATTAAGAAGTACATCTAATCCTTTATAATCTCTGATTAATCCAAAAAACAACAAAACTTTTTTATCGCTTTCGATATTATATTTTTTTCTCGCTTTAATCTTGTTTTCCTTTTCACCAAAATGATCATATATTGGATGAAAAAGTTTAATGACTCTTGCGTTTGGCTTAAAAGTCAATAAATCTGATTTTACTTTTTCAGATAGGACAACAAATGCATCCTGCTGACTCAAAAATAATTTAATAAATAATGAATCGAAAAAACGTGGTTCGTGAGGTATAAGATTGTGAATTATTCCTACTTTTTTAATTCTTTTAGGTGTAAAAAAATTTGTTAAACTCAGAATTGGGGCAAAAAATGACATCCAATATACACTAAGTAAAAAATTTTGACCAGGCTCACTTTTCAATTTAGAAACAACAGTAAAAATCGAAAAAGGGTTCAAAGAATCTAAGCCGTATGAAATATTATATGGTTTATTTTGACTATACTCAACAAATTGAGTTTTACCGGGAAATAAAAAGGATGGATATAGCCTTTTGTAATTTATTTTAAATATGGAGTTCCTTATCGATAAAGCATTTGCTAATGCATCAGAAAATTGTGATATACCACCTCTGTAAGGATAAAAAGGAGATAGTAAATGAATTTTTTTCATTTATAAAGACTTGAATTGATATAATTTAAAATACCACTCCTCACCCTTCTCTACATTCATAGTGTCTCCTTTTTTTATTTTTAAATCTTTGAAATACCTAAAAACCATACCTTTATTTTTTGCAAAAAATTCACTCTTCCTTCTTAAATCAATGTAAGATTTAAAAAATTGTTGCTTCACTTGTATAACTGAGTCTATTTTTAATTGATCAAAATAAATGGATGATATATAATCCTTATACCTGAAATGTAAAGTATCGTAAGCATTGAAAGAATCTGAATTCCATGTAAAATTAAAGCTATACGGTAGATATAGTTTTTTTTTATAAATATTATCCTCTGATTCGATGTAATAATTTTTATCTATAAAAGCAGAAAAAGTTTTTAAACTTACCCAAGTTGCAATTGTATCATTCCATCGATAACGATGAATTAAATACCTCAAATTATTAGCATTATCTCTAAAAGTATCCTCTATAGATGATTTCATCTTAAATTTTAGCGTGTCATGTCTATCAACTTGAGCGTCATGAAAGATATAAATTACGTTATAAAAAGAACTATTACCAACTTTTAATCCAGTATAATTATCGTCTAATACAACAGATGATTTTAACTCTTGCTTTTTATTACAAGCAAAAAAAACAAATAACAACAATAAAAATAAAACGAAGTTTTTCAACGTACTGCTTTTTTATTTTTTAATTTATCTAAATGAATTTTAGTTTGATTTTCGTCAAGTCTTTCTCCAAAATTATAATAGACCTTACTTAATTCAACTCCTTTTGAATCATAGACATAACACCAACCTTCTTTCAATCCATTCACATAGTTATCCCTCATTTCTATTACCCCACTTGGTCGATATGTAATTACCTCACCTTCGATTTTATCATTCAAATAATTTGATTTTAACTTGAGAACACCATTTTCAAAATATTCTTTTTTTTCACCATGTCTTTTCCCTTTTTCAAAAAACATTTCTTCGGCAATACCACCATTTTTTTGAGAAATACTGACAGGCAAATAAAACACTGTTCTCTTTCCATTTAAAACCCCCAATGAAAAGGTTTCAATCATACTTAAAGATCCATTCGGAGACCAATAGTTCCATATACTATCTTTCAATTTGTTAATGTACTTTCCAGAAGCTAAAGGAAAGTTTTTGTCGTCTTCATGAAATACAGTAGAATAAGTTACAACCCCCGTCTCTTTAAAAATCATTTTAGCCTTAATTTTCCCATTTTTAAAGTAATAAATAAATTCTCCTTCAGGTATATCATCTTTAAAAAACCCTTCATAATCAACAATAGAAGTATTTGGGTAAAACTTTTTCCAATAACCTTGTTTTTTTCCACTAGCATCGATTTTATTTTGCTGTGAAAAGGTATTAAAAGTAAATAAAGCTAAAATTATAAATAACAACCTTTTATACATATTTTAAAATATTAATTCATTTAATGTAAAAACTTGAAAATCTGGTTTTTCACAAACAACTTCATCTGATTTTACTAGAACAGTTTTCATACCCAAATTTTTACCAAATAAAATATCACTTGTTGTGTCTCCAATCATGAATGACTTTGAAAACTCTATTGAAGGAAAATCACTTTTCGCTTTAAAAGCCATATTTGATTTTGGTTTTCGAATGTCGAGGATATCATTTTTCAAATTAGTTGCAACATAAATTGCATCAATTCTCCCACCATATTCAGACACCTGATTTATCATATGTTCATGTATTTTTTCTAAATCTAATTCTGTCATTAATCGTTTACCTACTCCTTGTTGGTTTGTTACAACAATAATCTTATGAAAATGATCTTTTGCAAATTTTAGAAAATCTAATACACCTGGTAAAAAATGAAAATCTTCTTTTTTTTTAATATAATCTCCAAAAAGACGAGTGTTAATTACTCCATCTCTATCTAGGAATAAAGTCCAAGAAAAATCAATAATACCGTCAAACATTAAATTTCTTTCTCTATTAAATAATTATTTCTAGTAGATGAATTCCTACCCACAAGCTCAGCCAAGAATCCTGCAAGAAAAAACTGAACACCTAGAATCATACAAACTAAAGTTAGTAAAAACTCTGTTCTATCAACCAGTAATTTGGAATGTTCATGAATAAACAACTTGTCAATAATTAATATTGAAGCAAAGAAAAAACCTATAACAAACATTAACATTCCTATCGCTCCGAAAAAATGCATCGGTTTTTTTCCGAATTTACCCATAAAAACAACTGAAAGTAAATCCAGTGGTCCATTAACAAATCTATTTAGACCAAATTTTGTTGTACCATATTTTCTAGCTTGGTGCTCAACAACGCGTTCCCCAATCTTAGTGAACCCAGCATATTTTGCTAAAGGAGGTATATATCTATGCATATCGCCATAAATCTCAATACTTTTGACAACCTCGTTTTTATAGGCTTTTAATCCACAATTAAAATCATGTAAATAGATACCCGTTAATTTTCGAGCAGCCCAATTGTAAAGTTTAGTTGGTAAAGTTTTAGTTATCGGATCATGTCTTTTTTTCTTCCAACCAGAAACAACATCAAAATCTTCTTTGACAATCATATCATATAAATATGGAATTTCATCAGGACTATCCTGAAGGTCAGCATCCATAGTTATTACAACCCTTCCAACAGCAACTTCAAACCCTTTTTGTAATGCAGCTGACTTTCCATAATTACGCTGAAATTTCAACCCTTTAACTGAATCAGATTGTATTGATAATTCCTCTATCACTTTCCATGACTTATCTTTACTTCCATCATCAACAAAAATGACCTCAAAATTAAACTGATGTTTTTGTAAAACATCTTTAATCCAAAAGAAAAGTTCGTGAAGAGACTCTTCTTCGTTAAATAAGGGTACTACTATTGATATGTCTTTAATATATTCCAATTTCCTTTTTTATATACAAATATACAATATCAAAAAAACTTAGCATTCTATTTGTATAATTGTCTACAAATAAAATATAGCTGCTAGAATAAAAATTAAAACGATGACTAAATACTGCCATACATCAATAAAATAGGGGTATATGTAACTTAATAATTGTTTAAATTTAGACATGAATTAAATTGTTTTAGATTAATAGTTTAAAATTAATTGGTTTTTTAGATTTATTATGACTAACATTACACTATGAATAAAGGTATAGTAAAATTCTTTAATGAAACCAAAGGATTTGGTTTTATTAAAGAGGAAGATTCGAACAAGGAGTATTTTGTTCACGTAACAGGCTTGATTGACAAAATCACAGAGAACGATGTTGTAACTTTCGAACTTCAAGAAGGTAGAAAAGGATTAAACGCAGTAAATGTTAAACAAGCTTAATTAGTTTTAGAAATTTTACTTTGATTCTTTACGGGGCTTTAAGCCCCTTTTTTTTGTTTAATACTTCACAAAAATGTTTTGAGCAAACTTAAAACTAATAACATTCATTTTACAATCTATCAATATCTTATATGTAGAATCAAATTTTTCTATAGAAACTACTTTAATTTTTTTATCAACACTTACACCTATTTCTGAAACTAGCTTAAGAAATTCTGGTGAATTATCTTTTACAGCAAGAACAGTACATTCCTCTCCTATTTCTACCTCTGACAACCTCTTTTTTGGCAAGAACTCAAATTTACCATGAATATCTGGAATTGGATCTCCATGTGGATCAATCTTAGGAAATCCGAGAAAAGCATCTAATTTTTGAATCAATTTTTCAGAATTAATATGCTCTAATTGCTCGGCAACCTCATGAACCTCATCCCAATTAAACTCTAATTTATTATATAAAAAAGTCTCCCACAAACGATGCTTTCGAACAACCTGAACTGCGATCTTTTTACCATCTTCTGTCAAAAAGATTTTACCATACTTTTCATAAGAAATATAACCTTTTAACTTTAATTTTTTTAGCATATCATTGGCTGAAGAAGGTTTAACCTCAAGAATGGCAGCTAATTCATTTGTACCTACTCCATCTAATTCATAGTTAAAAGTGGATAAATTAAATAATGACTTTAAATAATTTTCTTCAGTGATAGAGAGCATAACACTATTTTTTCCTTAATTCAAATATCAAATACAATAACGCTAATGTAGCAGAAATAGCGCCAATATAAAAAGATTTAAAAACTGTTTCAATATTATTTTCATAATAAAATAGAGTTAGAAATGAACTTAGCATTATACCAACTTCTAATGCAATAAATAAGGTACCGGCACCAACTCCCCTTCTATTTACATGTGATAAATCTGCCGTCCATGCAAATAAAGCAGGACTATTGATCCCTGTTGCTAAACCAAAAATAATTGATGCAATTGTATAAGTTGAAATAGATTGAACTTGTGTAAGAATAAACATACTCACAGTTAATAAAATCACACCAATTAGAAGTACCGATTTTCTACCATATTTATCTGAAATATTACCTGCAAACAAACGAACAATCATTGTTGTAAGTACATAAAAAAAGAAAAACCATCCCTTATTTTCAATGTGTAGGTATTCAGACACGTCAGGAGTCAATACAAAAACAATCCCAGAACACATGGCTGTAAGAAACATAACAATAGCCGCTGGAATAACATTAATATCTATCACATCTCTTTTAGTTATTTTCAGCTGCTTTAATTCGAAAAGAGATTTTTTTTCTAGGGTTTCACTTACATAGTTCATCAAAAAAATTGATACTGATACACTAAAAACGGCAACTAAAAAAACACCCTTATTTCCTACTAAATTAAACAATGGAGTCCCAAAGAATTGACCTATCCCTATTCCTAAAGAAACAAACATCCCCCAAATACCCATGCCTTTACCTCTGATTTCAATGGGTAGAATATCTGTTACTAAAGCGGTTGCACCAGTAGGGGCAAAACCTACTGCAAATCCATGAAAAAAACGTAATAACAAAAAAAATAAAATTGAACTTACTGATAAATATAAACACCCAACAATAACAGCGAGCAAATACCCAAAGTATACGACTTTTTTTCTACCAATTAAATCAGCTAATTTACCGGAAAATGGCCTAGAAATTGCGGCGGCTATTGTAAAAAAAGTGATGCTTAATCCCTTAAAAGTAGCACCACCAAGGGAAGTTATAAAATCGTTTAATTGAGGCATAATCAAGTTGAAACTAATCATAAAGAATAGCATCGAAAAACTTAAAATCCAAAAGTTAGTTTTCAACTTCATAAATAAAATGAAAGGCTGCCTAATTGACAGCCTTTAAAATTAATGTGTTTTAGCATGTTCATCCTCTTCAGGATCAGGAGGAAATAACTTTGGAACATCTTTTTGATCTTGAAGGTGGTCCAACATATCTTCTAATTGAGAAATCGAAAGACTTTTTGCAATAATTTTTTTGTCTTTATCTAATACAAAAATCCTTGGTGTTGAATATATGTCATATGTTTCCTGATAATTTAAAGACTCCAAAGATGTGTATTTCGGTACATATTGTAAAGGATTTTCTAATGCGGACTTATACAATTTTTCAGTAACAGCAACATTTATAAATGTTAATTTATTTTCTTTTATAAACTTTTTCCATTTTTCAAAATCTTCTCCAATTGCTTTTCCTATTGCAAAAACCTCGACATTTCGATTTTTTAATTTCTTGGAATATAACTCACCAAGTTTAGGTGTCGTTTTTTTACAGTGTCCACATTCTGGATCCCAGAAATACAAAACAATATAATCTTTTTTTAAGCTATAAAAGTCTCTCCATTTAACATCACTTGTATCCACTAAACTAATATTTGGAGGTACAACCCCTAAAACTAAATTTTTGTTCGTGTTGACTTTTTTACATAAATCTTCTAATTTATCCTTATCCATCCAAGTAATATTCGTTGAACCATCAGGATTTTTTTGACAATAATAACGATCACCTAGTTTAACAAAAACTTTATCCATACCCATTATGTTAGATTTTTCGTAGGTTGAAGCGATATGAACCAAGCAGTATTTATAGATTTCTGATTTTGGATTTAGACGATCCATAAAACGAAATGCATATTTTATGATAGTATCAACGCCTAGATACCTATAGTTGAAAAATTCTGGAAAATATGCATTTAACTTATTATGAAAAACAGGTGTATTTAATAACCTATCATCATTTAAATCGATATTATCAAAATAATGATCTAATGCATAACGCAAAGTAAAACTAGAATCAATTAAACTTCCATCAGGTCTTTTAGGTGATTCTTTTAATTCTACTTCAATAGACATTTTGATGATTTTACTTATCAATGTTGAGGGATAAGTTTCAACAAATGTTTTCTGAAATGCGATCACATTCTTATTTAAATCTTTAAGTTCTGAAGATATAGAATCATATAATTTAGTTGACTTTTCAATTTTTTTTAAAGTATCAGATAATGTTTTAAATTTTTTTGTTTGAAGAGATAAATG